>Ga0308174_10000772_pt1 | contig 14066 bp, 11 predicted proteins | sample PhyPR2_FD_203894 | JGI IMG/M metagenome (GOLD analysis project Ga0308174, IMG submission 203894) | Soil microbial communities from UC Gill Tract Community Farm, Albany, California, United States - DLSLS.P.R2 | ecosystem: Environmental > Terrestrial > Soil > Agricultural land | place: USA...
CCGGCGACGGACCATCCAGGTCGCACGGCCCGAGCCGGTCGGTGGTGAGGCCGTCGACGGCGGCCGGGCTCCCGCAGACGTCGACGAGCCAGCCCCGCACCCGCTCGTGCAGCGCGGGCTCGGGGGACCGCCGCGGCGGCGGTGGGTCGGCGGCGTGCTGCTGCCACTCTCCGCCGTTCGCGGGCTCCTGCCACGCTCCCACCAGCCGGCCGTCCAGGAACACCAGGTGGCTCAGCGTGGCGGAGCCGGGCACCCACCACGGTCGCCCCGGGTCGTGCCGGCCGTCGCGGGAGTGCGGCAGCGGCTCCCGGTCCGGCGGCGACGGCGCATAGGTGTCGTACGGCTCGTACGGCGCGTACGGCTGGCTGGGATCGTCCGGGTCGGTCCAGAGCTCGTCGGTCATGGCCAGGACGCTGGCACGTCGCCACCGATCCCGCCGGCGTCATCCACAGGCCCTCCCGAGCGGACCCGCGAGGCGGTTCCGGGACGCTGGCCGACGGAGTTCTCCGGGGCACGCGCTACCGTGTCACGCCGGAGGCCGGTCCCGGCCCCGCTCTCGCACGTGAAGGAACGGCAGGCCCTGTGGCACACAAGTTGGTGATCGTCGAGTCCCCGGCGAAGGCCCGCACGATCGGCGGCTACCTCGGTCAGGGCTACGTCGTCGAGTCCTCCATCGGCCACATCCGCGACCTCCCGCAGAGCGCGGCCGACACCCCGGCCAAGATCAAGGACAAGCCCTGGGGGCGGCTCGCCGTCGACGTCGACAACGGCTTCGAGCCCTACTACGTGGTGCCGCGGGACAAGAAGTCCCACATCTCCAAGCTGAAGACGCTGCTGAAGGACGCCGACGAGCTCTACCTCGCCACCGACGAGGACCGGGAGGGCGAGGCGATCGCCTGGCACCTCCTCGACGAGCTCAAGCCCAAGAAGGGCGTGCCGGTCAAGCGGATGGTCTTCCACGAGATCACCAAGCCGGCGATCCTCGCGGCCGCCGACAACCCGCGCGAGCTCGACATGGACCTCGTCGAGGCCCAGGAGGCGCGCCGCATCCTCGACCGCCTCTACGGCTACGAGGTCAGCCCGGTGCTGTGGAAGAAGGTCATGTCGGGCCTCTCCGCCGGCCGCGTGCAGTCGGTGGCCACCCGGCTCGTGGTCGACCGCGAGCGGGACCGCATGCGGTTCCGGGTGGCGTCGTACTGGGACCTCGAGGGCACCTTCGACGCCGGCAGCAGGCACGACCAGCGCATGTTCCCGGCGAGGCTGCACTCGGTCGACGACGTCCGGGTGGCCCGCGGCTCCGACTTCGGGCAGGACGGTCGGCTCAAGCCGGGTGCTTCGGTGGTGCACCTCGACCGGTCGCGCGCCGAGGCCCTCGCCGACGCCCTCCAGGACACCGGGTTCGAGGTCCGGTCGGTCGAGTCCAAGCCCTACCGCCGCTCGCCGTACGCGCCGTTCCGCACCACCACCCTTCAGCAGGAGGCGAGCCGCAAGCTCGGCATGAGCGCCAGCGTGACCATGTCGGTCGCGCAGCGCCTCTACGAGAACGGCTTCATCACCTACATGCGTACCGACTCCACGACGCTCTCGGACGCGGCCGTCGGCGCGGCGCGTGCCCAGGTGCGGGAGCTGTACGGCGCCGAGTACGTCCCCGACGCGCCCCGCGTGTACGCCAGCAAGGTCAAGAACGCCCAGGAGGCGCACGAGGCGATCCGCCCCGCGGGCGACACCTTCCGCACCCCCGCGCAGACCGGGCTCACCGGCGACCAGTTCCGGCTCTACGAGCTGATCTGGATGCGCACGGTCGCCTCCCAGATGCGCGACGCGGTCGGTCAGAGCGTCTCGATCCGGCTCGGCGGCACGGCGAGCACGGGTGAGGACGTCGTCTTCGGCGCGAGCGGCCGGGTGATCACCTTCCACGGCTTCCTCAAGGCGTACGTCGAGGGCACCGACGACGCGGCGACCGACAAGGACGACGCCGAGGCACGGCTGCCCGCGCTCGAGCGGGGCGACACCGTGGCGGCCGCCTCGGTGACCGCCGGCGGCCACGAGACCAAGCCGCCGGCCCGCTACACCGAGGCCACCCTGATCAAGGAGCTCGAGGACCGCGAGATCGGCCGGCCGTCGACCTATGCGTCGATCATCGGCACGATCCTCAACCGCGGCTACGTCTACAAGAAGGGCACCGCTCTGGTGCCGGCGTGGCTGGCGTTCTCGGTGATCCGGCTGCTCGAGGAGCACTTCCCGCGCCAGATCTCCTACGAGTTCACCGCGCAGATGGAGGACGTGCTCGACGAGATCGCGGCGGGTCGCAAGGACCGCAACACCGAGCTGGCGGAGTTCTACTTCGGCTCGGGTGACATCGACGGCCTCAAGAAGCTCGTCGACGAGCTCGGCGAGATCGACGCCCGGGAGCTCGCGACCTTCCCGGTCGGCGAGGAGGACTCGGGCATCAACCTGAGGGTGGGACGCTACGGCCCCTACCTCGAGGGACCCGACGAGGACGGCACGCCCTTCGCGCGGCGGGCGAACGTGCCCGACGACCTGCCGCCCGACGAGCTGACCGTCGCCAAGGCCAAGGAGCTGCTCGCCAACCCGGCCGGCGAGGAGATACACCTCGGCCGGCACCCCGAGACCGGACTGGAGGTCGTCGCCAAGAACGGCCGCTACGGCCCCTACGTCACCGAGCTGCTGCCCGAGGACGCCCCCAAGAACGCCAAGGCCCGCACGGGTTCGCTGTTCAAGTCGATGTCGCTGGACACGGTCACCCTCGACGACGCGGTCAAGCTGTTGTCGCTGCCGCGGGTGGTCGGAGCCGGCGAGGACGGCGAGGAGATCACCGCGCAGAACGGCCGCTACGGGCCCTACCTGAAGAAGGGCAGCGACTCGCGGTCGCTCGCCTCGGAGGACCAGCTGCTGACCGTCACCCTCGACGAGGCGCTCCGCATCTACGCCCAGCCCAAGCAGCGCGGCCGGGCCGCCGCGGCGGCGCCGCTCAAGGAGCTCGGCAACGACCCGGTCTCCGGGCAGCCGGTGGTCGTGAAGGCGGGCCGCTTCGGCGAGTACGTCACCGACGGCGAGTACAACGCCACCCTCCGCAAGGAGGACTCGGTCGAGTCGATCACGATCGAGCGGGCGGCCGAGCTGCTCGCCGAGCGGCGCGCGAAGGGGCCCGCCAAGAAGGCGGCGAAGAAGGCACCGGCCAAGCGGGCGGCGGCGAAGAAGTCGACCGCCAAGAAGGCGACCGCGAAGAAGACGACCGCGAAGAAGGCGACGGCCAAGAAGGCCTGACCCGGTCAGGGGCGGGCCGGGAGTCGTCGTCGGAGAGGCGGGCACTGGCGCCGCATGGCTCGCCGCTCGGCGGGCGCCCCGCGCCCCGAGGTGGAGCAGGGTCGGTGCGGGCACGTAGGTTCTCTCCGTGAGCACGTGGCCGGGGGTGTACGCCGACACCGGGGTCTTCGTCTGCTTCGAGGGCGGCGAGGGCTCGGGGAAGTCGACGCAGGCGCGGCTGCTGCGCGACCGGCTGGCCGCGCAGGGTCGTGCGGTCGTGTTCACGTTCGAGCCGGGCGACACCGCGGTCGGCCGTCAGCTCCGCTCGATCGTGCTCAGCCCGGAGACCGGTGACATCGCCGACCGGACCGAGTCGCTGCTGTACGCCGCCGACAAGGCCGAGCACGTCCACGCGGTCGTCCGCCCGGCGCTCGAGCGCGGTGAGATCGTGGTGACCGACCGCTACGTCGACTCGACGCTGGCCTACCAGGGCGCGGGCCGCGCGCTCGACGTCACGGAGGTCGAGCAGGTCGCCCGGTGGGCCACCGGTGACCTGCGTCCGCACCTCACCGTCGTCCTCGACCTCGAGCCCGAGGCCGGCCTCGGCCGGTTCGACGAGCGGGACCGGATCGAGGGGCAGTCGCTGGACTTCCACCGTCGGGTGCGACAGGCGTTCCTCGACATGGCGGCCGGTGACCCGGACCACTACCTCGTCCTCGACGCCCGCGCGCCGGTCGAGGCGATCGCGGCCGCCGTCAGCGGGGCCGTCACGCCACTGCTGACCCGGGCCGCTCAGCCCGCTCGGCCCGCTCAGGCCGCGCGGCCCGCCGAGGTGACCCGGTGACCACGGCGCCACCCGCCGGCGCCGACAGCGTCTGGGACCGGCTGGTCGGGCAGCAGAAGGTGGTCGCCGCGCTGCGCGGCGCCGCCGCGGGCCAGGGGATGAGCCACGCCTTCCTGTTCACGGGGCCGCCCGGGTCCGGGCGCTCGAACGCCGCCGTCGCGTTCGCCGCCGCGCTGCAGTGCGAGCAGGACCCGCCCGGGTGCGGACGGTGCCACGCCTGCCACACGGTGCTCGCCGGCAGCCACGCCGACGTGTCCGTCGTCCGGACCGAGCGGCTCTCGATCGGCGTCAAGGAGGTCCGCGAGCTGGTCCGCCGCTCAGCCCTCGCGCCCGTCGGCCGCCGCTGGCAGGTCATGATCGTCGAGGACGCCGACCGGCTCACCGAGCAGGCCTGCAACGCCCTGCTGAAGGCCATCGAGGAGCCCGCGGAGCGCACGATCTGGATCCTGTGCGCGCCCACGATCGAGGACGTCCTGCCCACCATCCGCTCACGGTGCCGGCTGGTGGCCCTCACGACGCCGACCGCCGCCGACGTCGCGGCGTTCCTGGTCCGCACCGACGGCGTCGACCCCGCCGCCGCCCTCTACGCCGCGCGCGCCAGCCAGGGCCACATCGGTCGCGCCCGCGCCCTCGCCCGCGACCCGGTCACCCGCGACCGGCGCCGCGAGGTGGTCGCGATCCCGGCGCGCCTGACCTCCCTGCGTGCCTGCATGGACGCCGCCACCCGCCTCACCGAGGTGACGAAGGAGGAGGCGGACGCGATCACCACCGAGCTCGACGCCCGGGAGAAGGCCGACCTCGATGCGGTCTTCGGCGTCGTGGAGCGCGGCCGGCGCCCGCGGGAGTACGCCCCCGCCCTGCGCGACCTCGAGAAGGACCAGAAGACCCGGGCCAAACGCCGGCACCTCGACGTCATCGACCGCGGGCTGATGGACCTGGTGTCGGTCTACCGCGACGCCATCGCGGTCGCGGTCGGAGCGCCCGGCGAGCTGGTCAACGAGGACATCCGCGGCGACGTCGAGCTGCTGGCGCGGGTGTCCAGCCAGGAGACGAACCTGCGCCGGATCTCGGCCGTGTTCGAGGCGCGCGAGCACCTGCTGGAGTTCAACGTGCCGCCGGCGCTCGCGCTCGAGTCGATGATGCTGGCGCTGGTGGCGACCGAGGCCAAGCCCGGCCCCGGTCCCGGGGCGCTCGCCGGGTGAAGCGTCTGGTCGCGGGCCTGGTCGCGGCCGCCGCCGTCCTCGCGCTGGTGGTCGGCGTCGGCGTCGTGGTCGGGCTAGTCGTCGTCCGCGCCGTCGTCCACCACCGGTCCAGCGCTGCCGGGACCGTGCCGACCACGACCCCCGGCCCGGGGGCCACCAGGCCGCCGCGTCCGGCTCTCGCCCGCTTCTACGGCCAACAGGTGTCCTGGTCGTCGTGCCGCGACGGCGACCTGTGCGCGAAGCTGACGGTCCCGCTCGACTACGCGAAGCCGGCCGGTCCCACGCTCGGGCTCGCGCTGCTCAAGGTGCCCGCGACCGAGCCCGCCGCGCGGATCGGGTCGCTCGTGGTCAACCCCGGCGGACCGGGCGCCTCCGGCACCGACTACGCCGCGAACGCGACCCAGGTGTTCCGCGACCCCGTCCTCCAGGCGTACGACGTGGTCGGGTTCGACCCGCGCGGCACCGGCGCCAGCGACCCGGTCGACTGCCTCGGCGACGGCGAGCTCGACCAGTACGTCGCGGAGGACCCGGACCCCGACACGCCCGCCGAGGTCGCGTCGTACGAGCACTTCGTCCGGGCGCTCGGCGCCGGCTGCCGGGGGCGCTCCGGTGAGCTGGCGGCGCACGTCACGACGGTCGAGGCGGCCCGCGACCTCGACGTGCTGCGGGCCGCGCTCGGAGAGGGCCGCCTGGACTACTTCGGCGCCTCCTACGGCACCAAGCTGGGCGCGACCTATGCCGACCTGTTCCCCGCCCGGGTGGGCCGGATGGTGCTCGACGGTGCGGTCGACCCCGAGCTGTCCTCGCGCGAGCTGAGCCTGGAGCAGGCCGGCGGGTTCGAGACCGCGCTGCGCGCGTACGTCGCCGACTGCGTGGAGAGCCAGGACGACTGCTTCCTCGGACACTCGGTCGACGCCGGGACGGGTCGGATCCGGGGGCTGCTGGACCAGGTCGACGCCCACCCGCTGCCGACGGCCGACGGTCGTGGGCTCCGGGTCGGCAACGCGTTCTACGGCGTGGTGCTGCCCCTCTACAACCGCGACTACTGGCCCGTCCTCAGCCAGGCCCTCCAGGCCGCATTCGCCGGTCAGGGCGACCTGCTGCTGCGGCTCTCCGACCTCTACAACGCGCGGGGCGTGGACGGTTACACCGACAACAGCGTCGAGGCCAACTACGCGATCAACTGCCTCGACGACCCCTGGTCCCTGCCGCCCGCGCAGGTGCCGGCCGCCTATCCCGACTTCGAGCGGGCGTCGCCGACGTTCGGCCGGGTGTTCGCGTGGGGGCTCGCCACGTGCGGGGGCATGCGGGTGTCGTCGCAGGCCCAGGACCGCACCATCCGCGCCGCCGGTGCGCCGCCGATCGTCGTCGTCGGCACGACGCGCGACCCGGCGACGCCGTACGGCTGGGCCGTCAGTCTCGCCCGCCAGCTGCGGTCCGGCGTGCTGGTGAGCCGCGACGGCGACGGCCACACCGGCTACAACGCCGGCAACGCCTGCGTCGACGGGGCGGTGGAGTCCTACCTCGACGACGGGACGGTGCCGGCCGACGGGCTCTCCTGCTGATCCCTCTCGGGCTCGCGCGCGGCCAGGTCGCCCTGGAGCACGTCCATCATCAGCATCGCCGCCGGGGTGGAGTCGCCGTGGTCGCGGATGTGGGTCAGGGTCACCTGGACCTGCAGCGCCTTGCCGCGCCGGTTCACCGCGTCCAGCACCAGCGCGACGGGATCGGCCTCGTGGTTGCCCAGCTGCCGCCGCAGCGGCTGGCGCAGCTCGTCCAGCGGCAGGCCGATGTCAAGGTTCATCAGGTGGTCACCCACGGCCTCGTCGGTCCGGACGCCCCACAGGTCCTCGGCGCGGCTGTTCCACGCCAGGATCTGCAGGTCCGAGTCCACCACGGCGACACCGGAATGCATGCTCCCGAGCACGGCCGCCATGAACCGGTTCAGGCGCTCCACCTCGTCCTGGTGGTCGCGCAGCGCGTCATTGCTGAACTGGAGCTCGTCGTTCATCGACTGGAGCTCCTCGTTCATCGTCTCGAGCTCCTCGTTGGTGCTCTGGAGCTCCTCGTTGGTGGTCTCGAGCTCCTCGACCGTGCTCTGCAGCTCCTCGTTGGTGGTCTCGAGCTCCTCGTTGGTGCTCTGCAGCTCCTCGTAGGCGACCTCGAGCTGCCGGTTCGCGTAGGTCAGGTCCTTCTGCAGCTGGCGGTACTGCGTGACGTCGTTGAAGATGACGGTCAGCCCCAGGTCGACTCCGGAGTCGTCGGACAGCGGCACCACCTGGACGTCGAAGGAGAGCATCTCCGCGGCTCCCCGGACCTGCTCCACGTCGCGGATCCACACCGCGCGCCGCCGCAGCTGCGCCTCCTCGATGTGGGACCGGAGCTCGACCGGGCGGTAGGACACCTCGAGGTCCTGGATCGGTCGGCCGACGTCGCGAGGGGTGAGACCGAACAGGTGCATGGCGCGGTTGTTGCTCAGGGCCAGCCGACCATCGGCGTCCAGGACGATCTGGGCGGACGCGGAGGACATCAGCGCCGCCTGGCGCAGTCGCGCGGTCCCCTGCTCCTCGTCCCCGCCGGGGCCGGACCCCCCGGGGGAGATCAGGAATCGCCGGTCCCGGTTCTCGGTGGCGACCTTCTTGAAGAACCGCCGCTTGAGCTCGATCGGCCGGAAGTAGGCCGAGTGGCTCAGCAGCATCTCGGCCTTGCCGAGGAACAGGATCCCGTCCGGGCGCAGCGCGAAGTGCATCCGGTTCAGGATCTGCGCCTGGGTCTCGGCGTTGAAGTACATCAGCGTGTTGCGGCTCGACAGCAGGTCGACGTGGGAGATCGGGGCGTCCTGGACGAGGTCGTTGCGCCCGAAGATCACCGAGCGGCGCAGCTCCTTGCGGAAGAGGAACCGGCCGTTGACGGGCTCGAAGTACTTCTCCCGCAGGTCGTCGGGGACCGCCTCGAGGTCGCGCTCGCAGTAGCTCGCGTGCCGCGCCTGGGACAACGCCTCCTCGTCCACGTCGGTGGCATAGATCTTCACCCGGTCGCGGAACTCCTCCAGGCCGAGGAGCTCGGCGAGCACCATCGCCAGCGTGTACGCCTCCTCGCCGGAGGCGCAGCCCGCGCTCCAGATCCGGATGGGCTGGCCCTCCCGCCGTTGCAGCAGCTCGGGAAGCAGCTCCTTCTGCAGGTAGGACCAGGCGTCGGGATCGCGGAAGAAGCTCGTGACGTTGATCAGGATCGTGTTGAACAGCTGGGTGAACTCGTCGGGGTGCACCAGCAGGTGGTCGAGGAACTCGTCGTACGTCGTGAGGCCGACCGCCTCCATCCGGCGCTGCACGCGCCGAGCTAGGCTCGCCCGCTTGTAGCCGGTGAAGTCGAAGCCGCGCTGCTCCTTGATGTGGCGCAGCAGCGCCTCGAAGTCCCCGTCCGTGTCGTTCACTGCAGTCGACCTCTCATGCCGTGTCGTCCTCCCGCTCGAGGAGCCCTGGTGCGCCCGCCGCGCCGATCTCGTCGATCAGCCGGCGAACCAACTCTGCCGCACCCAGCGCTTCTCGCGCGCCCGACCGGAAGAGCGCCGAGACACGGTCGCGACCGGAGCCGCCCGCCCGGTCGGCGAGGTCGCTCTTGAGCGCGGCCTTCTCCTCCAGGCTCCGCAGCGCCATCCACAGGGCGCCCTCCACCTCGGACGTCTGGCGCCCGAGCAGGCTCTCGGCCGACCAGGCATGACCGACACGGCAGCGGTAGCGGAGCAGCGGGCCCTCCTTGATCTCGAACAGGGCGCCGGCGCAGTCCGGGCACCCGAAGCCGGATGGGACACCGGGACGCGACGGGTCGTGCAGACCGTCGGGGTCGAGCTCGGCCATCTCGATCTCCTTGTCGAGGGTGCCAGGGGTGAGGTCGTCCGGATCGGACGGCACCGGGTCCGCGGGGGGTGGCGTCGGGAGGCCCTGCGCCCAGGTGGCCACCAGCGCGGCGAGCGCCCTGACGCCCAGCTGGTCTGCGGCCGGGACCGCGGCGCAGGCCGCACCGGGCATGCTGGCGTAGAGCGCCTCCCCCAGGTCCTGGACCGCGACCCGGCCGCCCTGCTCGGCCACCGCCGCCGACCCGGCGGCGCCGTCGTCGAGGGTGCCGGACAGCACGACGGCGAGGACCCGTGGCCCGTGGCTGCGGGCCGCGGACCGGAACAGCACGTCGACCGCGGGACGGTGCCCGTTCTCCCGCGGCCCGCGGGTGAGCATGACCGTGTCGCCTCCGACCACCAGGTGGTGATCGGGAGCGGCGACGAGGACCCGGCCCGCCACCAGCGGGTCGCCGTCAGCGGCCTGCTTCACGGGCAACCGGCCGGCCCGCCGGAGGATCGCCGGCAGGGCGCTCGGGGCGTCGGGCGGGACGTGGAGGATGACGAGGACACACGCCGGCAGGTCGGCGGGGAGGCTCGCGACGAGGTCACGGAGGGCCTCGACGCCGCCGGCCGACGCGCCCACGACGACCAGCGGTGGTGCGGGCGTGCCGGCAGGGGAGGTGGTCACCCGACCAGCCTCGCCCACAGGGGTGTGCATGTCATCATCAGGGGGGACAATGGTGGGTGCTCCGGGTGGAGAGCCCGCTCGGTGCCGAACGATTCGCGGGGTTCCCCATGACGTCTGCTGCATCGCCGTTCTCGCAGCCCCCGGACCTCCTTGCCCTGGGGATGCCCATCGCCGAGCTCGAGGACCGCCTGGAGGCGGCCCGGAAGTCACCCGCGGAGCACCCGGACGACCTGTTCGAGGAGCTCGAGGTCGCCTACGAGGAGCTGCGCGCCGCCGACGAAGAGATGCGGGCCCAGCGCGACGCCATCGAGCGGCTCGTCGACTCCCACCGGAGCCTGCGCCTCCAGCAGGAGCGCACGATGACGATCCTGCCCGTGCCGGTCGTCGTGACCGACGCGCACGGCGTCATCCGCTCGGTCAATGCCGCGGCGGCGGCGCTGCTGCGGATGCGCGTGTCCCGCATGCAGGGCCGGCCGATCTTCGGCCTGTTCGCGGTCGACGACCGTCGCGAGCTCCGGCGGCTGGTCGCGGCCCGCAGCCGCGGTGAGATCGACTCCGTCCGGCGCCGGACCGCCACGCTCGAACCCCGCGCCGGAGAGCCCGTCACCGTGGAGGTGACGGCGTCGGTGCAGCTCCCGGGCGGCGCGCCCGGCGAGATCAGCTGGGTGCTCCTCACGCCGATCGACCGGGGCCCCGGAGCCGGCGCCCCCCTGGCGGAGACGCTGACGGCGCTCGCGGTGCTCGGCCGCCGGCGGTGTGCCCCCGCGGAGCTCCTCGAGGACGCCGCGGCGTTGTGCGCGGAGGTGCTCGGAGGTGCCGTCACCCTCGGTCTCGGTCATCCCGCTGCGCCGACCGCCCTCGCCTCCAGCTGCCAGCTGGCCCAGGAGTGCGACGGTGCTCAGGTGATCGCCGGCGAGGGACCCTCCGTCTCGAGCCATGAGACCGGCACCACGGTTGTCGCCGACCTCGGGAGCAGCGAGCGAGGGCTGCAGCGGTGGCCGCGTTTGGACGGTCGGTTGCCCGCGTCGGTGAGCACGGTCGTCGCGACACCGGTCCGAGGCGGTGAAGGGGTGGTCGGCACCCTGACGGCGTACCTGCCCGACCGTGCGGTGTCCGCGGCCGACACCGTGGAGCTGCTCGCGGTGACCCTCGGCGGCGTGCTCCGCGAGATCGAGCTGTTCGACGAGCTGAGCCGCCTGGAGACCGACATGGAGCGAGCCCTGGCGTCGCGCGCGGTGATCGACCAGGCGAAGGGGATCGTGATGGCGGCTCGGGGCATCGACGCCAACGCCGCCTGGGACCACCTGGTGAAGCTGAGCAACCTGCACCAGGTCAAGCTCCGCGACCTGGCGGCGTCCATCGTCGACCAGGTCGCACGCCGCTCCTAGCGTCGGATGCAGCGACCTCACCCGTGCGGGTGCATCGCGGACCTCGACCGCGAGGTAACGTCGAGGTCTCGGGACGGAGCGGGTCGAGTCACGGCGCCGCGGCCGTCATCATGACGGGACGAAGCCAGATGGCCTCCCAACTGTTTCTCTCCCTCACCCCGACTCGGACCGGTCTGCATCTGATCGGCGAGTTCGACCTCGCGCAGCGACGAGCGCTCCGACGCCGGATCACCGAAGCGCTGGCGCTGTGTGGCCAGGAGCTCGACGTCGACGCCTCAAAGGTCACGTTCGTCGACTGCGGCACCCTGTGGGAGCTCGAGCGCGCCCAGCGCCAGCTGGCGCGCGACGGCGGCCGGCTGACGGTCCGGCTCGCCTCGCCGATCTTCCGCCGGGTGGCGATGCTCGCCGACTACCCGGAGCTGCTGCCGGACCTCGAGGACGAGACGCGGCAACACCGCCGTGTGGTCGACGTCCTGCCACCGCGCGGCCGGCGCCCCGGTCACGCGCACCGATGAGTGCAGCCGCGCGAGGACGTCAGCGGGCTCGGCGCAGCAGGTCGAGACCGACGGACGCCAGGTTGGCCAGACCCGAGCCGGCGGCCTCGAACCAGCTGAACGAGTCGTCCCACACGGCGACCCGGCCGTCCCGGAGCTCGAACGTGCCGCGCACCCGGAACTCCGTGGTCCAGCCGGAGTAGCCGAGGACGTCGGTCCTGTCAGTGAGCACCACGCCGCCGTCGACCGCGACGTGGTGGTAGCGCACCTCGAAGGTGACGCCGCGACCCACGAGGTCGCGCAGCGTCTCGTGCACGCGACCGCCCCGCATGGTCGGCACGCCGGAGTTGCGCCACTCGACGTCGTCGGTGAGCAGCGCGAGCGCCTCGTCCACCTCGTGGGCGGCGAGGTGGTCGAGCAGGGCGCGGACGGTGGCCTCGGGTGACGCCGCGGAGCCCGAGGACCCGGAGAACTCCGATGATGTGGTCATCCCTCGACGGTAGTAGCACCCTCCACGGCGACGGCGTCGTCGCCCACGGTCGACCCGTCGCGCCGCGGACGCCGGCGTCGGACCGCTTCGGTTTCGCGGGCCGCGCCGGCGTCCGTATACTTCATCGAGTTGCCCGGACCCGACGACGTCGGACCCGGGCAGCGCGCCGCCTTAGCTCAGTCGGTAGAGCGATTCACTCGTAATGAATAGGTCGTCGGTTCGATTCCGACAGGCGGCTCCAAAGCAAAATGGCCCCTCATCAGCACAAACGCTGGCGCGGGGCCGTTGTCATTCTCGCCGCTGCGCCGTCTGTTGTAGCCATTGGTGTAGCCAAACCCCCTCGGCTGATCCTCCTGCGCGGCCCTAGTTACGGACATACGCTGCCGCCATGGTGATCAACAAGCACTGAAGTGCCCCCACTGCGAGAGCACCGGAACGGTCAACACCCGAGAGGTGAAGACGAAGCAGGGCGTCAGCGGCGGCAAGGCGACCGCGGCCGTGCTGACCGCCGGTGTCTCGATGTTCGCGACCGGCCTGTCGCGCAAGCAGAAGGTCACGGAGATGACCTGCGCGAAGTGCAAGACCGTCTGGCACGTCGCCTAGCTCGCACCTCGAGCAGCTGCCCGCGCGTCGCGAAGCCACCGCAGCCGTGCCGCCGCTTTGGGGGTATGCCGCCTCGACGTCGGCCGGTCGAGCATCCGATGCACCGCAGCCCAGAACGGCGTGGGTCGCAGGCCGACGAGCTCCAGGGCGTCGGCCTCACGCCGGCCGGGGTAGCGGTATGTAGCGGCAGCGAGACAGATAGTCATGTGGTGCCGGACAGTCACGAAGCGGAAGGGCGCCACCGGCCACCGACAAGTGCGGCGTGAAAGAACCCCGGTGGAGTCTCGGGTCTCCACCGGGGTGCTGAGAGAAACGCTAGCGCCGGATCGACCGGCGGGGAAAGCGCTTGCGGGAACCTTGAGGATCCGTTGCGCGGGAGGTTCGTTGTTCGGCCACGGCGGGCGCCCAGCCGTGCGACATTTCGGACATGACCTTCCAAGTTCGCCGTCGTGCGACCGCACTCGCCCTCTCGACTGCCGCAGTCGCGTTCACGTGCTCGAGCCTCGCCACGCCCGCGGATGCTGCCGGCCGGCACTTCGGCAACGTCGCGACCTACTTGAACGCAACGGTGCAGGGCTGCAAGGTCTCCGTCGATGGCGGCGCGAAGTGGCGTGTCTTCGCTCGGCTCGACAACACCGACAACCGCCGCCGCGACAAGCGCTCGGGCGCCGTCATCATGGTCCGCAACGGCAACACGACCAACCGTCGCATCGACACGGGGTACATCGCCGGCGGCAAGGTGTCGGAGGTCAAGTCGATCCTCGTGCCGAAGGGCGCTCAGTACTCGCTCGCGGTGGGTGTGGGAGCGGGTCAGATGGGCGACGGCGGCCCCGTCGAGCTCTCCGCGCTCCGTCGCTGCTGAGCGCGTCTCTTCCTGAGCCCGCAGCCGGCGGCTCGACTTTCCTGGAACCCCGGTGGCCCCACGCTGCCGGGGTTCTTCGTTGCCTGGAGTCAGGCGCGCGGGATCTGCTCGCGGCGCTCGGCGGCCAGCGTCTCGACCTGGTCGGCGTCGGCGCCGGCCGCGATCAGCATCCGGGCCACCCGGTCACCGTCGTGGCGGGAGTGCTGCTGCCAGGCGGCGAGGGAGTTAGCCGCGGCCGCGGTGAGCAGGTCGGTGCGGGCGGTGATCGCGTGGAGCTCGACGTTGCAGGGGTCACGGTCGACCTTCTCGCGCAGGAGGCGGTGGGCGGTGCCGTCGAGGCGTGCGAGGAGGATCCGGTCGGCGTCAGGTCGGTTGGGCATTGTCACTGGCCGT
>Ga0308174_10000773_pt1 | contig 14064 bp, 13 predicted proteins | sample PhyPR2_FD_203894 | JGI IMG/M metagenome (GOLD analysis project Ga0308174, IMG submission 203894) | Soil microbial communities from UC Gill Tract Community Farm, Albany, California, United States - DLSLS.P.R2 | ecosystem: Environmental > Terrestrial > Soil > Agricultural land | place: USA...
GCCGGAACGCGCTCCACTGCGCTGACGGGCATCGTGTTCTTGCTGCGCTCGGGCATCACTAGGAATCTGCTACCGCAAGAGAGGGGTTGCGGTTGAGGCACTGGGTGTTTGCGACGGCTGGAGGCATGTCAAGAGCACGTGTCTCGCAGCGTATCCACGGAACGCTGCGAGACGCCTGTATGGTGGTGTGGGTGGTGCCAGATCGGCCCACCCTCACTCCACCGTCACCGACTTCGCCAGATTCCGCGGCTTATCGACATCCGTCCCGCGCGCACAAGCCGTGTGATAAGCCAGCAACTGCAGCGGCGCCACATGCAAGATCGGCGATAACGCCCCGTAATGCTCCGGCATGCGAATCACGTGAATCCCGTCTTCACTGACAATGCGCGTATCCGCATCCGCAAACACATACAGTTCGCCGCCGCGCGCCCGTACTTCCTGCATGTTCGACTTGAGCTTCTCCAGCAGCGTATCGTTCGGCGCAACCGTCACAACCGGCATTGCCTCCGTCACGAGCGCGAGCGGCCCGTGCTTCAACTCGCCCGCCGGGTAAGCCTCTGCATGGATATACGAAATTTCCTTGAGCTTCAACGCGCCTTCGAGCGCAATCGGATAATGCAGCCCGCGTCCGAGAAATAGCGCGTTCTCCTTGCGCGCAAACTCCTCCGACCACGCGATGATCTGCGGCTCCAGCGCCAGCACGCTATTGAGCGCCGCCGGCAAATGACGCAACTGACCGAGATACGCCGCTTCCTGCTTCGCATCGACGCGGCCGCGCATCTTCGCGAGCGTCACCGCGAGAACGAACAGACCGACGAGCTGCGTGGTGAATGCCTTCGTCGACGCCACGCCAATCTCCGTCCCCGCGTGAGTCAGAAACGCGAGCTCGGTCTGGCGCACCATCGCGCTCGACGCGACATTGCAAACTGCAAGCGTGTGCTCATGACCGAGCGATTGCGCGTGCTTCAACGCAGCGAGCGTATCGGCGGTTTCGCCTGATTGCGAGATCACGACGACCAGCGCCTTCGGATTCGGCACCGACTCGCGATACCGGTACTCGCTCGCAATCTCCACCTGCGTCGGAATCTTTGCAATCGATTCGAGCCAGTACTTCGCCGTCAATCCCGAGTAATAACTCGTACCGCACGCGAGAATCAGCAGGCTGTCGATGCCCGCGAACACGTCCTTCGCGCCGTCGCCAAAAATGGCCGCATCGAAGCTGTCGGTTTGCGGAATGGTGTCGGTGATCGCGCGCGGCTGCTCGAAGATTTCCTTCTGCATGAAATGGCGATACGGCCCAAGCTCGACGGCGCCGCCGTAAGCCGTCACCACGCGCACTTCGCGTTGCGCGGGCAAGCCGTCGCGATCGACGATCTTCACGCCGTCCAGCGCAATCTCGACCACATCGCCCTCTTCGAGGAACGCGAAGCGATCGGTGCTGCCCGCGAGCGCGAGCGCATCCGAGGCCAGAAAGTTCTCGCCTTCGCCCACGCCGACAACGAGCGGCGACCCCTGACGCGCACCGACCACCGTATGCGGCTGGTCCTTGTGGATCACCGCGATGGCATACGCGCCGTGCAATTGCTTGACGGCCTCGCGCACGGTCTGGAACAAGTCGCCGCGATACAGGCTGTGAATCAGATGCGCGATGACTTCGGTATCCGTCTGCGACACGAACTCGTAACCCTTCTCGCGCAGCATCGTGCGCAGCGATTCGTAGTTCTCGATGATGCCGTTATGCACGAGCGCCACCGTGTCGCGCGAAAAGATCGGGTGCGCGTTGTCCGTCACCGGCGCGCCGTGCGTCGCCCAGCGTGTATGCGCTATGCCCGTCATGCCGCCGATGCCCGATTCCTTCACTTGCGCATCGAGGTCCGCCACGCGCGCGACACTGCGTGCGCGGCGCGGCTCTCCATGACTGAGCACGGCGACGCCGCACGAGTCGTAACCGCGATATTCGAGCCGCCGCAATCCTTCGACGAGCACCGAGACGATATTACGTTGCGCAACCGCGCCGACAATTCCGCACATGGCGTGTTTCCTTTGATGTCCTGATTCGAACGCACAATAAAAAAGGCCGAGCCTCGCGGCCCGGCCTCGCGCGCTTTAGCTTTTCTTCTTGGTTGGGCGAACGTAGTCCGTCTTGCTGACCTGGCGCTTCTCGTTCAGCACCAGTTCGCCTTCGCCGACGTCCTTCCACACCGTCGTGCCCGCCGCAATGGTCACGCCGCGTCCCACGCGCACCGGCGCGACAAGCTGCGTATCGGAGCCGATGAACACGTCGTCGCCAATCACCGTGCGGTGCTTGTTCGCGCCGTCGTAATTGCAGGTGATGGTGCCCGCGCCCACGTTCACACGCGCGCCAATATCGGAATCGCCGATATAGCTCAGGTGGTTCGCCTTCGAGCCGTGGCCCATCACCGCGTTCTTCACTTCCACGAAGTTGCCGATATGCGCCTCGTCGCCGAGCACCGCGCCCGGACGCAGCCGCGCATACGGCCCGAGCACGACATTCGCGCCGGTCGTGCCGCCTTCGATATGCGTGTACGCATCGACACGCGTGCCCGCGCCGATGGACGCATCGCGGATCACGCAGTTCGGCCCGATGCTCACATTGTCCGCGAGCGTCACACGGCCTTCGAACACGCAGTTCACGTCGATGAACACGTCCGCGCCGCATTCGAGCGTGCCGCGTACGTCGATGCGCGCCGGGTCGGCGAGCGTCACGCCCGCGTCGAGCAACGCATACGCGACGTTGTGCTGATGGACGCGCTCCAGTTCCGCGAGCTGCACCTTGCTGTTTACGCCGAGCGTTTCCCATTCGGCGTCGGGCTGCGCCGTGACCACTTCGACGCCCGCTTCGATTGCGCGCTCGACTACATCCGTCAGATAGAACTCGCCCTGCGCGTTGTCGTTTCTGAGCGATGCGAGCCACGCTTCGAGCGTGCGCGTCGGCGATACGACAATGCCCGTATTGATTTCCGCGATGCGCCGTTCTTCGTCGCTCGCATCTTTCTGTTCGACGATCTTCTGCACCTTGCCGCCCGCGTCGCGCACGATCCGGCCGTAGCCGGCGGGATCGTCCACCGTGACGGTCAGCACGCCGTAGCGTTCCGTGCCGGCGGCATCCAGCAGGCGCTTCAACGTGCTTGCGCGCGTCAGCGGCACGTCGCCGTAAAGGACGAGGGTGGGAACGGAAGCATCGAGCAGCGGCAGCGCTTGTTGCACGGCGTGGCCCGTGCCCAACTGCTTGTCCTGGACGGCGAACTGCACGTCGGGCGCGCCGACGGCGTCGCGCACCTTGTCCGCGCCATGTCCGACGACCACGACGAGACGCGCGGGCGACAGCGTGCGCGCAGTGTCGATGACATGCGCCAGAAGCGGCCGGCCCGCGAGGGGATGAAGCACTTTCGGCAAGGCGGAGCGCATGCGCTTGCCCATGCCGGCAGCCAGAATGACGATGTTCATCGCTTAAGTCTTACAGGTTTCGAGTCGCGCCAATATAGCACGCGAAACTTTTGCGGCACGGTCCGCAAAACCGCGCTGCGCCTTATGGGACAAGGGGTTACAGATCGTCGAACTGCACAATTGAAATGGCCTTCGACGATCCTGACGGTTCGCTTGCGCACGGTTCTTCATCGAATGCAATGTCGCCTTGCGGATCGGCCTCGCCGGTCGCGCGCAGGCTCGCAAACGGAAACAGTGCGCGATCCATCAAATGCGAAGGCGCCACGTTCGACAGCGCATTGAACATGTTCTCGACGCGGCCGGGAAAACGCTTGTCCCAATCGCGGATCAGCGCTTTCATTTCGGCGCGCTTGAGGTTCGGCTGGCTGCCGCACAGATTGCACGGGATGATCGGGAATTCGCGCAGTTCGGCGTACTTTTCGAGGTCCGTTTCCTTCACATACGCGAGCGGCCGGATGACGATGTTCTTGCCGTCGTCCGATTGCAGCTTGGGCGGCATGCCTTTCAGCTTGCCGCCGTAGAACATGTTGAGCAGCAGCGTCTGCAGGATGTCATCGCGATGATGGCCGAGCGCGATCTTGGTCGCGCCCAGTTCGCCCGCCACGCGATACAGAATGCCGCGGCGCAGGCGCGAGCACAGCGAGCACGTGGTCTTTCCTTCCGGTACCAGCCGCTTGACGATGCTGTACGTGTCCTGATTTTCGATATGGAACGGAATGTCGAGCTTGGCCAGATACTCCGGCAGCACGTGCTCCGGAAAGCCCGGCTGCTTCTGATCCAGATTGACGGCGACGAGTTCGAAGTCGATCGGCGCACGCTCGCGCAGACGCATCAGAATCTCGAGCATCGCGTAGCTGTCCTTGCCGCCCGACAGGCACACCATCACCTTGTCGCCCTGCTCGATCATTCTGAAATCGCCGATGGCCTGCCCCACCTGCCGCGCCAGCCGCTTGAAGAGCTTGTTGTTCTCGTAGGCTTCCTTCTGCTCGCGCCGCGTCAGCGCCTCGCGCGCGGGTTTCTGTTCTTCCGCCGGATTCATGGCTTCGCGCGCGTTCATGCTCGTTCCTCTTTGATGCGGAAGACTTCGACGCCCACCGCGTCACAGTCGGGATAAACATCGGGCTTTTCCGTCGAAACCGCCACCGCACGCACGTTCGGATGCGCGAGCAACGCGGCGGCGACGTCGTCGCACAGCGTTTCCTGCAAATGGATATGGCCGCGCTTCACGCGCTGGGCGATGGTCGAGCGCATGAAGTCGTAATCGACCACTTCGGTGAGCTTGTCCGCGACAGGCGTCGAAAGCGCGAGCGGCACGAACAATTCGACGTTGATTACGACGCGTTGCTCGCCGCGCTTCTCGAAGTCATGCACGCCAATATTGATGCGCACTTCGTAGTTGCGCAGAAAAAGCCGCCGGCAATCGGTCAGCCGGGGATGCGAAAGTGCGGCAAGCATGGTCTTGTCCAATAGTTATACGGCGCGCTTCAGGTGTTTTGCGCGCCGATCATGTACATCACGTCGCGCGGGCTCGGCACGAGATGCTGGCCGCCATCGACGACGAGCGTCGTGCCGGTCACGCCGTGCGCGTTCGCCAGATAGCACGCGGCCTGCGCCACGTCTTCCACGGTCGATGCCCGCCCGAGCGGCGTCACGCGATGCGCCGCCTCGAACGACGCGGGCGTCTGCCCGGCGGAAATTAGCGTGAGGCCCGGCGCGAGGCCGACGACGCGCAGCTTCGGCGCGAGCGCCTGCGCCAGCGCGACAGTCGCGTTCTCGAGCGCCGCTTTCGTCAGCGTGTACGAGAGGTAATCCGGGTTCATGTTGAAGAGCTTCTGGTCGAGCACGTTGATGACCACGGCGCGCCGCGCATCGTCGGTTTCGGCGGCTGCCGGCGTTGCTTCGTGCAGCGTGCGCGCGAGCGTGAGCGGCGCGGCGACGTTCACCGCCGTCATCTGCATGAGCTTCGCGTAGCCGAAATCGGCGGCGGTGTCCTCGTCGAAACGGGATGCGCAGTTCACCACGCAATGCAGCGCGCCGAACGCCTCGACGCACGCGGGCACGAGCCGCGCGACTTCGGCTTCGACGGCGAGATCCGCCTTCAGCGCGACCGCGCGCCGCCCGAGCGCCTCGATTTGCGCGACGGTGTCATGCGCTTCGTGTCCGGATTGCCCGTAATGCACGGCGACGTCCCAGCCCTGTCGCGCGAATTTCAGCGCGATCCCCCGCCCGATGCGTTTCCCCGCGCCGGTCACGAGCACGGCACGCGGACGTTGAGTGGACGCGATTGAGCCGGAAGACGGCAAGTTCGCGGGAGAAAACGGCGTAGAGGCGCTCATTTACAATACTGGGATGAATCCGAATCGACCAACCGACAGTTTACCTGCTCCGGGCGCGGACGCGCTCGCACAATCGGAAGCGCTGACCGGCCTGATCCGCGAGCGCATTGCGGCGGCGGGCGGCTGGCTGCCCTTCGACCGATACATGGAACTCGCGCTCTACGCGCCCGGCCTCGGCTACTACAGCGGCGGCGCCATGAAATTCGGCCGGCGCGCCGAAGACGGCAGCGACTTCATCACCGCGCCCGAGCTTTCGCCGCTCTTCGCCACGACGTTCGCACATCCCGTTGCAGACGCGTTGCAGCACAGTGGCACGCGCCGCCTGATGGAATTCGGCGCAGGGACGGGCAAGCTCGCGGCCGGTCTTCTCACCGCGCTCGCCGAACGCGACGTGGAAGTAGAGCGCTACTCGATAGTCGATCTCTCCGGCGAGTTGCGTGAGCGCCAGCGCGCGACGATAAAAGCGCAGGCGCCCGCGCTGGCCGGCAAGGTCGAATGGCTCGATGCGCTGCCCGATGCGTTCGAAGGCGTGGTGATCGGCAACGAAGTGCTCGACGCCATGCCGGTGCGCCTCGTCGTGCGCAAGCTCGGCGCGTGGCATGAACGCGGCGTCGTGATGCTGAACGACCGTTTCGCCTTCGACGACCGGCCGATCGTGCCCGACGCGCAGATCGAACTGATCGACGCGGCCATCGACGAAGCCAACGACGACGAGCCCTTCGCCGACTACGTGACCGAAACGCACGAAGCCGCGCTCGCCTTCACAAAGACCGTCTGCACGATGCTCACGTGCGGCGCGGCGTTTTTCATCGACTATGGCTTTCCGCGCCGCGAGTTCTACCACGCGCAGCGCGCGACGGGCACGCTGATGTGCCACTACCGGCATCGCGCGCACGCGGACCCGTTTCTTTATCCGGGCCTGCAGGATATGACGGCGCACGTCGAGTTCACGGGCATTGCGGAGGCGGGCGTCGAAGCGGGCGCGGATTTGCTCGGATTTACATCGCAGGCGCGCTTTCTGATGAACGCGGGCATCACCGATGTACTCAGCGCTCTGGATCCCGCCGACGTCAAGCGCTTCCTTCCCGCCGCGAACGCGGTGCAGAAGCTACTTTCGGAGGCTGAAATGGGCGAGTTGTTCAAGGTGATCGCGTTTTCGCGCGGCATTTCCGGCACGCTCGACGCCTTCGCCACGGGCGACCGTTCGCACACGCTATGAGTTCGCGATCATGATCCGCTGGCTGCTCACGACGTTTATCGCGCTGATGGTGCTGTCGGCCTGCTGGCCGTGGCTCAGGAAGCTCGGCGTCGGCCGCTTGCCCGGCGATTTCACCGTGCGGCTCTTCGGGCGCGAGTATTCGTTTCCGTTCATGTCGACGCTCGTGCTTTCGATGCTGCTTTCGTTGATTGCGCGGGCGCTCTGAGTTGCCCGGGTGCCGACGCAGTCTTCACCGCCCGAGCGCGGCGCTAACCGCCGCCACTCGCGCCTCATGCACCGCATCCTTGATACGCGAAGGCTGATCGGCGTACTGTTGCGCGACCGCTCCGGCATCCACCGCCCGCGCCGCGACGAGCGCGTCGCGCAGCCGCTCCGCCTGCGGATACGGCTGCTGCGCCAAGCCGAGCCGTCCGCGCGCATCCGCGACACACGCCTGTAGCGCTTCGGCGAAACGCGCCGGCTTGCGCAATGCATCGGCGCGTTCGAACAGCCGCACCAGCGCCGCCGCGCCCATTTCCATCACGCGATGAATGTTGCCGTGCTCGCGAGCCACCAGCACGGCCAGGTCCCGGCATTCGTTCGGCACGCGCAGCCGCTCGCACAAAGGCTTTAGCAGATCGACGCTGCGTCCTTCGTGGCCGAGATGCCGCGGCAGGATATTCTCGGGCGTGGTCGCCTTGCCGAGATCGTGCGTCAGCGCCGCAAAGCGGACCGGCAGCGCATAGCCCTGCGACGCCGCATAGTCGAGCACCATCATCACGTGCACGCCGGTGTCCACTTCCGGGTGATAGTCGGCGCGCTGCGGCACGCCCCAGAGCGCATCCACCTCGGGCAAAATGCGCGCGAGCGCGCCGCAGCCGCGCAGCACCTCGAACATGCGCGACGGCTTCTTCTCCATCAGTCCGCGCGAAATTTCCTGCCACACGCGCTCGGGCACGAGGGCATCGACTTCCTTGGCTTCGACCATCTTCTTCATCAGCGCTTCGGTGTCGGGCGCGACGGTGAAATCCGCGAAACGCGCCGCAAAACGCGCAAGCCGGAGAATGCGCACCGGGTCTTCGATGAACGCATCGCCCGCATGCCGGAAGAGCCTGTTCTTCAGGTCGCTCTGCCCGTCGAACGGGTCGATCACCGGTCCGGTCAGTTCACCGGCGGGCGTCACTTCTCGCGCCATCGCGTTGATGGTGAGATCGCGCCGCGCCAGGTCTTCTTCGAGCGTCACGTCCGGCGAATAGTAGAACTGGAAGCCGTGATAACCGGCGGCGGTCTTGCGCTCCGTGCGCGCGAGCGCGTATTCCTCGTGCGTCTGCGGATGCAGAAACACCGGAAAGTCCTTGCCGACCGGCCTATACCCTTGCGCGACCATCTGCTCGGGCGTCCCGCCGACGACCACGTAATCGCGATCCACCACCGGCACGCCGATCAATTCGTCGCGGATCGCGCCGCCCACTGCGTAGATGTTCATTGCGCGACGTCCATCCTTGCACCTTCGATCCACGCCGCGACTGCCGGCGTTTCGGTCACGCGACGCGCATAGTCGCGCGCGCATTGGCTGATGGCGGGCGCGTACGAATTGAAGCGCATGACGACCGGCGCGAACATCGCGTCCGCGATGCAAAAGTCGCCGAACAGAAACGGCCCGCCCGAGCGCGCGAGACAACGGCTCCAGATTGCGTCGAGGCGCGCGATATCCGCGAGCGTCGCGGGCGTCGCGCCGATGCCGGGCGCATGCGCGACGATCCGCATCGGCATGTTCTGGCGCAGGTCCGCAAACCCCGCGTGCATCTCGGCGCTGATGCTGCGGGCGTGCGCGCGGGCGGCGGCGTCGCGCGGCCACATCGCGTGTTGCGGATGCTGCTCCGCCAGCGTCTCCATGATCGCGAGCGATTCCCAGACGGCGTCGCCCGCATCCGTGATGAGACACGGCACCTTGCCGGAGGGCGCGACGTCGAGAATCTTCGATTTGGTATCGGACTGGCCGAGGCGGATCAGCTTTTCCTCGAATGGAATGCCGAAGTGCGTGAGCAGCACCCACGGACGCATCGACCAGGAGGAAGTGTTCTTGTCACCAATAACGAGTTTCATGCGGCTAAGGGATCAACGGTGCGCCGTGGCGCGAAGAGTATTGAAGCGCGAACGCGGCGACATGCCGTTGAGATACAGCGGCGCAATCGCCTCGATGCTCGCCGGCTCGCCGATGCCCAGTTCGGGCGCGAGCGGGCCGCTTGCAATGCTCGGCGTTTTCATGGAGTCCAGATTGTCGCGCGACATCAGCGGTTCGCCGGGGGCCATTTCGAGCGTCATCGCCTGGAGGCGGCCCAGCGCCTCCGGCAGCTTGATGATGCGCGCGTGCGTGCCGATGGTCGCGCCCGCGAAGCGCACCAGTTCCGCGAGCGTGTAGACGCCCGGGCCCGCGAGCTCGTAGACCATGCCGTTCGCGGCGTCGAGGTCGAGCACGTTGACGATGGCCTTCGCGACATCGCCGACGAATACCGGCTGGAACTGCGCATCCGCGCTCGCGAGCGGAATCACCGGGAAGATGCGTTCGAGAAACGCGAACTGGTTGAGCAGGTTGTCTTCGGGGCCGAAGACAACCGAACTGCGGAAGATCGTCCAGTTGAGACCCGACTCGCGGATGAGCTTTTCGCCGTCGCCCTTCGAGCGCAGATACATGCTTGGCCCTTCGGCATTGGCGCCTATCGCGCTCATGTGGATGAGCCTGCGCACGCCCTTCGCCTCGCAAGCGGCGGCGATCTTGCGCGGCAATTCGACATGCGCCCGCGCGAAGTCCGGGCCGTACGGATCGCCGCGCCGCCCCTGCAACACGCCGACGAGGTTGATTACGGCATCGGCTTCCGCGACGAACGCGGCGAGTTTCACGGGATCGTGTACGTCGGTTTCAATGACATCGACCGGAAGCAGCGTGAGATGCGCGGCGTTCGCGCGCCGCCGCGTCGCGATACGCACGTTCTTGCCGAGTTCGACCAGCGCGTTGACGAGATGGCTGCCGATGAACCCCGAGCCGCCGATGAGCGCTACGTTTTGATGTCGCATGTTCGCCTCTTGAGTCGCGGCTTTCCGTTGCGGCTGACGAATGCGGGGCAAAAAGCGGGAGACAGGCCGCCGCGCGTTCCATGGTTCTTCGAATGCTCGAACGCGCGGCGTCGATGAAGTGCGCTTACGGCGCGATATAGCCCAGCCGCGCCTTCAGCGATTGCGGACGGCCTTCGAACAGCGCCGCGTAGTACACGGTGTTCGACAGCACGTTCTTCACGTAATCGCGCGTCTCGGAGAACGGAATGGTTTCAGCAAAAACCGCGCCCTCGACCGGCGCGCGCAAATCCTGCCGCCACTGGCGCGGCCGACCCGGACCGGCGTTGTAGCCGGCGGTGGCGAGCACGGGCGAGTTATCGAATTGATTGTAGATCATCGACAGGTAATTCGTGCCGAGCAGAATGTTCGTGTTGATGTCGTTCATCTGCGCGCGCGACACCGTCCCGAGGCCGATTCTCTTCGCGACGAGTTGCGCCGTGCCGGGCATCAACTGCATGAGGCCGCCCGCGCCTACTTCCGAGCGCGCGTTGATGATGAACCGCGACTCCTGGCGGATCAGCCCATATGCCCATTCGATATCCAGCCCGGTATTCTGCGCGTCGCGCTCGACGATATCGCGGAAAGGCGAAAGATAGCGCAAGGTGAAATCGTGCTCGGCCTTCGTCTTGTCGGCGGTATTGACGGTGCGGTCGAAAAGCTCGATGCGCTTCGCATATTGCGCGGCTGCAATGAGCTGGCGGTCCGTCATGGTGCGCAGCGGCCAGTTCCACTCGCGGTTGCCTTCAAGCCGCATGTTCAGCGCGTAGAACCGCTGCGACAGCGCGAAGCCCGGCACCGACTGCATCTGCGCGATTTCGGCGTCCGACACGTTCGTGCGCGGCGGCACGGTGATCTTCTGCCCGAGTTCTTCGAGCGCGAGCTGTCCGTAGAAGTTGTATTGATCCGCGATGCCCTGAAATTCCTGATTGGCCGTGGCCGTGTCGCCCGCCTGCTTGACGGCGCGCGCGTGCCAGTAGACCCACGCGGGCTGGCTGCGCAGCGTTGGCGGCATCTGTTCGATGGACCAGCGCACCATGTTCCAGTCGCCGACGAGAAGCGCGCTGCGCGTGCGCCATTCATACGCCGGGTTGGACAACTGCGCGTTGGCCGACAGTCGATACCAGTCCGCCGCCGACGGCATGCGTTTCAGCGCCGCCTGATAGCCGATGGCGCCCCAGCCGGTCGCGCGTTCGGCCGCGGTCAAACCGGGCGCGACGGAACTGAACGTGGCGGCGGCCATCGCCGGATCGTTGCGGGCCAGGCGCGTGACGGCGAGCAGCGTGAGTTGATGCGCCGGCGTGTTCGGCATGACGCCGCGCGCCAGATATAGCGGCGGCTTGCTCACGGCGTTGTCGAGCAGTTCGGGCTTCGGCTTTTCCTGGCCGAGCGCCTCGACGATGCTCGCGCCGGTCGTCGTGTAGTTCTGCTCGTAAGCGAGGCGGATTTGCTGCCAGATGTCGTCGCTCGTGAACTGGCCGGACTCCGCGAGCGCGGCGATCAGGTCGACGCAGCCGTCGCCGTACCATTTCGGATCCACAAGCAGCGCGCGCGCCACATCCGCGACCTTTTCGCCGCGCGACTGCCGTGCTTCGAGCGCATAGCATTTGACCTGCGTATCGTCATTCAGCACGAAGCGGGAATATTGCTCCTCGAAGTTGCGCCAGTCGTGACGGCCGCCGAGCACGACGAGATAGTCGTTGCGCATGCGGTCCGCAATGGCCTGGCCGTCGTAGCGCTGCAGGAACGAGAGCACGGGCGCATCGGGTACGTCCGGGCGCGCGTGGCCTTGCGAATCGAAGAGTTGCGGCTTGATCGTGAAGTATTCGACGTAACCGGGCGCGGGATACTGCGGAATCTGCGCGGCGAGTGCAGCGGCACGGCCCGCGTCGTTTGCCCGCGATGCCTCGCGCAACTGCATGAAGATGCGGTCGTCGGGGGAAGGTGAAGAATCGGCGTCCGGAGGGACGGCCGAAGCCGTTCCACAAGCGACGAGCGTCACCGCAGCAAGGGCGTAACCGACCGCGAGATATACTCGGTTGAAGCGTTTTGACATCGTTAATTACAGGAGCGCGAGGTGGTCCAAAGATCGGTCCAAAGCATAGCACGCAACGTTTGCGCGGAACCTAAAAGCGCCCTGCGCGCGACACTGCTCGCGAGCCGCGAAGCGCAACGCGAAGACCCTGCGCAAGCGGCCCGCAACGCCGCGCTCGGCGCGCGGCTTCGCGTGCTGCTCGAAGCACGTGAAGTGACGTGCGTCGGGTTCTATTGGCCGGTAGCCGGCGAATTCGACGCGCGCGCCGTGCTGACCGAATGGCTCGCATCGAACGGCGAACGCGAGGCCGCGTTGCCCGTCGTCGTGGAGCGCCATGCGCCGATGGCCTTTCACGCGTGGCGCGCGAACTCGCCGATGAAGGAAGGCCGCTATCGCATTCCGGTGCCGGAAGAAGAACGAGTCGTCGTGCCGGAATTGCTGCTCGTGCCGTGCGTCGGTTTCGACGCGGACCGTTATCGGCTCGGGTATGGCGGCGGTTATTACGACCGCACGCTCGCCGCGTGGCCTGTCGCGAAAAAGCCGGTGACGATCGGCATTGCGTACGAAGTGGGCAGGCTCCACGCATTGCCGCGCGAATCGCACGACATGCCGCTCGATGCCGTAATCACCGAAACCTCGCTCTATTGACCCGCGGCCGATCCTAAAGCGATGCCGCGGCGCGCGCGGCGGTGTCGTAGAGGCCGGATGCGTTGCGCATCAGTTGGGCAGCCTCGCCGATCTGCTCGTTCGTCAGCCCGCTTTCCCGGAGCGCCGAAATGAGGCAGCTCTCGCGCACGTCCCGATACTTGCCGCATAGCTCGCGCCCCGCTGGCGTTGCCGAGAAAAACACTTCCTTGCCCGTTTTCTCGCTCGTCACATAGCCGCGCGCGACGAGTTTCTTGAGCGCATACGTGGCCACGTGCGTGTCCTCGATATTGAGCACGAAGCAGATGTCCGCCAGCTTCTTTTTGCGGTCGCGATGATTCACGTGATGCAGCAGCGATACCTCCACCGCCGTCATGTCCTTCGCGCCCGCCGCCGACATGCAGCGCACCATCCAGCGGTTGAAGGCGTTGCTCGTCATGATGAGCGCATATTCGAACTCCGAGAGCTCCGCGCTCGTTTCGGAGACGAGATGTTCGGACGACACGATCTTGGAAAGGTGACGCGACATGGCGATGACCGTTTGAAAGTGCGCCGGAGTGTAGCGCAACGCAATTTCCCGGCGCGCGCGAACGCATTTACGCCACACTCCAGACAAACGCGAATTGATAATTTCTTGATAATTTATTGACAATGTAACATTCTGAGACGGCCGGGCGAAGTGAAAAACGCTGCGCCGCTGCCGTATTCGAAGGGCAAATCCGAAGGCATGACACCACCACGTATTCATCCGCTCGGCGACAACGCGCTCGTCTGCGAAGCCGCACCGCCCGCCACGCTCGACTGCCAGCGCCGCATCTGGACGCTTGCCGGTCACGCGCGCCTCATGCCGCACGTCGTGGAAGTCGTGCCGGGCATGAACAATCTGACGATCGTCTTCGACCCGCTCGCCGCCGACTACGAAAGCCTGGCCGCGCAACTCGAAGCGGGATGGGAAGCCGCCGGCCATGCCGACGCGCACGGCGTGCAAATCGACATTCCCGTGCGCTATGGCGGCGAGGACGGCCCCGATCTCGCGGAACTGGCGAAGTACGCCGGGCTGTCCATCGACGAAGTGGTGAGGCGTCACACCGAAGCTGAATACATCGTGTTCTTTCTCGGCTTCCAGCCGGGCTTCGCCTATCTCGGCGGGCTCGATCCCGCGCTACACATGCCGCGCCGCCGCGAGCCGCGCCTCGAAGTGCCCGCCGGGTCCGTCGGTATCGGCGGGGCGCAGACGGGGATTTATCCGGCGGTGTCGCCCGGAGGATGGC
>Ga0308174_10000774_pt1 | contig 14047 bp, 12 predicted proteins | sample PhyPR2_FD_203894 | JGI IMG/M metagenome (GOLD analysis project Ga0308174, IMG submission 203894) | Soil microbial communities from UC Gill Tract Community Farm, Albany, California, United States - DLSLS.P.R2 | ecosystem: Environmental > Terrestrial > Soil > Agricultural land | place: USA...
GCTGGGTGTTCCGGTTCTTGACTGGCCGTATCGCGAAGGGCTGCGCATCGACGAAGCGATGCATCCGCTCACCTTGCTCGCGATCGGCATGTACGGTCACGAGTTGCCAAACCAAAACGGCGCGCCATTACGGCTTGTCACTCCCTGGAAGTACGGATTCAAGGGCTGCAAGGCGATCGCACGGATCGAGTTTGTGGAACAGCAGCCGAAGACCTCGTGGAACGAGGCCGGATCGGACGAGTACGGTTTCTATTCGAACGTGAACCCGGATGTGGATCACCCACGTTGGTCGCAACGCACCGAGCGGCGCATCGTCGGCGATGGATTTTCTGTGTTCGGCAACCGCATTCCGACGCTGCCGTTCAACGGCTACGCAGACGCGGTGGCTTCGCTGTATGCCGGGATGGATTTGAGGAGGAACTTTTGAGAGCGGGGACAGGGGAGAAGGGAGAGAGAGGGGTAAGGAGCCCCGCCGCTTCCCAACGATCCTTCGCCGCTGCGGCCCGTACCGCAGCAAAGCGGCGAACGTCGCAGCGGCTCTCGCGTCTTCCTTCTCCCCTCTCCCCTCGCCCCACGCTCTTCCGCAACCGTATCGTCCCGGTCAAGCTCGCCGCGTTCGCCGCGTGCCTTCTGCCGCTCGCGCTGCTGGTCACCGACACGTTGCGCGACCAGCTTGGCACCGATCCGGTGGCGCAGCTCGAGCACCGCAGCGGCATTTGGGCCTTGCGCCTGCTTCTGCTGACACTGGCGATCACGCCGTTGCGGCGCTTGAGCGGCTACGCGCAACTCGTGCGCTACCGGCGCATGCTTGGGCTGTTCGCGTTTTTCTACGCCTGCGTGCACCTGACGATCTATGTCGCGATCGACCTTGGCGGTTACTGGGACCAGTTGCTGGCCGATATCGTGAAGCGGCCTTATATGACGGTTGGTTTTTCCGCCTGGCTGCTGCTCTTCCCTCTGGCGATTACCTCGACGCGCGCCATGATGCGCCGGCTCGGCCGCAACTGGCAGCGGCTGCATCGACTGGTTTATCCGGCGGCACTGCTGGCGGCGCTGCACTTCCTATGGCTGGTCAAGGCCGACCAGCGCGAACCGCTGCTGTACCTGGCGATCTTCGCAGCGCTGATGCTGCTGCGGGCTAATGTCGTCATTCCCGCGAGAGCGCGACTGCGGAGCCAGAATGCAAGCGGACGTTCGCGCAGCGAATGGCCCGAAGGGTGAACTGCCGACAAGCGAATCATCCATTTTGCTTCTGATAAAAAGGAGAAAAATCAAGGTGGATCCCCGCGTTCGCAGGGATGACGAAATAAGTTCTCCCGTCTCCCTTTAGAACTTCACCAGCAGCAATATCGCAATCCCCAAGCCGATCAGCGCGGCAGCGCCGATCAGCCACCAAATGTCATTTCGCGAACCCGAATCGACGGGGTTCTTTGCAGGTGCATCGTCCTCGCCCGGCAGTCGCACCGCGCGCATCGTCTGAGTGATGTTCGGCGCGTTGTGTTCCGAGATCGATCCTGCCTGCTCGCGGCTCGGCAGGCTCGGTGCTTCGAGCAGGAAACGATTGTGGTCAAACGCGATCTGGTCGTCCGGATGCAGCACCGCATTGCGCACCTGCACGCCATTGACGAACGTGCCATTGGCCGAACCGAGGTCACGCAGGTAAACACCATCGCCGCTGTTCTCGATCACCGCATGGCGGCGCGACATTTCCGGTTCGTCCAGAACCAGATCGCAGTCACTGCCACGGCCGATGACGAGCCGGCCGCGCAACGGCACGATCTTGCCGAAGTAGGTTCCGGAAACGCCGCGCAGCACGGCCTTTGGTGGAATGATGCGCGCGCGTGTGGCCGCATCGGCTGGCTGGCGTGGCGGCGGCGCAGTGGTCGCGGCGCTGGCGGGAACATCGGTACGGATGCTCGCGTCGCGGTCGGGCTTGAGGATGAACTGCAGCGTATCGAGGCTGACTACGTCGCCGAGGCGCAGGATCGCCTTTTCACGCACCGGGCGCGCATTGACGTGCACGCGCCCGTTCGGGTCGTTGACGCTGAGCACGAAACCGCGGTCGCCGACGCTCAGGCTCGCGTGATGCGCGGCAATACCGCCGCGATCGAGCACCAGCGTGTTATCAGCCGCGGAGCCGATGCTGGTATCGCCGTGCGCGACCAACAGGTCCTCGTGTTCCTTGTTGGGAAAATGCAGGCGCATTCGGCCCCGTCAGTGAGAAATCAATCGAACAAATGTAACACAGGCGCCGCGCCTACCAGCGCGCATAGATGTCGACCAGTACGCGATTCGTGTACTGGTCGACACCGTCGCGGCGCTCATGGAACCCGGCCAGGCGTGCACTCCAGACCGCGTCGAAGCCATAAGCGACCCATGGCATCACGCCGCGCGCCCAGCTGTGAAACCACCAATCGTCCGAGTTGAATGCGGCCATCGCTGCATCGCGTCCGAGGCGTTGTCCTGCCAAGCCGAATTCCCAGCCCCGCGCCTGGCGGCTATCGCCGAGCACCGCGCTGATGCGGGCTCCGTCGCGCTGGTCGTCGGCGCCCAGATTGCGCACGAGGTCGAGCCGAATTTCGAACGGATTGCTCCAGGCCTGGGTGCGTCCGACGAACTGCAAGTCGAAGAGACGGTAATCACTGACCAGGATCGGGCCGACGCGGCGGTTGGTGCGCGACAGTCCTTGCACGGTGAGCTGGCGCAGGTCGGAGAAATCCAGGTACGAAACAACCACACTGACGTTGACCGGCGCGCCTTCGTGCCAGTGATAGGCGCCTTGCACGGCTGCAATCCGCGAGTCGTCGCCGTACATGAGGTTGCCGGCGAAATAGCCGCCGATGAACTGCAGGCGGTCGAACTCACCGACGCCGATGGACGCATTCACGCTCGCACCGATGGGGCGCAGGTCCTGGTCCCAGATCAGCGGGGATAATTGCAGCGGAAATTCCGCCTTGCCGAGCAGCAGCGAATCGGTTTCGCTAAACGTCCAGCGCAGGAACAACTGATCGAGCGCGGCATCATTGCTGCGCTCGTTGTGGTTGTTCCTGCGGTCGTCGGAATTCGGATTGCTGGCATCGGCGAGCTTGATCGCCGTGCCGAACTGCAGCGCCGGAATCGGATCGAACAACACGCCGAAACGCCCGCGTCCGAAGTAGCGCGTGAACGATGGATCCACGGCACGGGGGATTCCGGTCACCCGATCGCCACGCAGCATCAGATCGCCGAACCAGGTCCACGCATGAGCGTCGCCTAGCGACTCCGGCCCGGTTCCCGGTAACTCCTGCGCCATTGCCGGAGCCGACACCAGGGCAATTGTCAGAAACAACAGGCTGCAGGTGTTCGACATGGCTCTCCCCCTTGGCACCGTGCCGCGATTGCACTTCAAGAGTAGGCCATAACCCTATGAATCTTCAAGCTCTCAATGTCGACAACGCTTGGAGGAGCTCCTCCGCCGACTGGAAGCGCTCCGCCGGGGCCTTGCACAGGCAGCGCAGGATGATCGCCTCCAGCGCCGGCGGAATCTCGGGCCAGTGCTCCGAGGGCTTGATCGGCGGCTGCTGCATCTGGGCGACATAAATCTCGAGCGTGCTGCTACCCGAATAGGGCAGCTTGCCGCAGAACATTTCGCACATCAGCACGCCGCTGGCGTAAATGTCGGCGCGCTGGTCGACCGGTTCGCCCGCCAGCTGCTCGGGGGCCGAGTAGTGCGGCGTGCCGACGAACGTGCCCGGTTCGGTCAGGTTCGGCGCGTTGTTGCGGATCGGCCGCGCGATGCCGAAATCCATCAGCTTGGCATTGCCAGTCTGCTCGAGGATCAGGTTCTCCGGCTTGATGTCCCGGTGCAGCACGCCAACTTCGTGCGCGGCGGCAAGCCCGGCGCAGAGCTGGCGCGCGATGCGCAAACCGGCCGAATACGGCATGCGCTTTGTTTCGTTGAGCAGGTAGCGCAAGGTCAGGCCGCGTACGTATTCCATCGAAATATAGGCGCGCCCCTCGACCTCACCGAAGTCGAACGTGCGCAGCACGTTCGGGTGCGTAATCCGGCGCGCAAGCCGGATCTCGCTCTTCAGCCGTTCGAGTTGTTCGGCATCGACCAGGATCCCGGGCTTGAGCATCTTCAGCGCGACCAGGTCCCCGAGTTCCAGGTCGTGCGCCTTGTACACGACACCCATGCCGCCGGATCCCAGCTCGGAAAGGATTCGGTAACGCCCTCCGAAGACGCTGCCGACCTCGAGCATCAACGCAACTCGTGATGCCGTTCGCGGGGTCAGTTCAGCGCGAACAACACCACTGGCGACGGTTTCTCCTTGGTTTGTGTGGCGCTGCGATAGCTGTGGAACACGGCCTAGGGCGGCATCGGCCAGCGCGTAAAAACGTTTCGCCGTGGCGGCGCCAGTCGCAACTCCCAGTGCATCGGCGCCGAGTGCCGCCTTTACCTCATCACCGGCGGCGCGCGCGAGCAGCACCTGGCCTGCCGAGGCTTCCGGCAACAGGCGGTCGGCCTGGATCATCACCGGGCCGAGCATTGCCGATTGTTTGCCGGAGCCGCTTCCAGTCGCCCCGGAAACCACTTCGCCGGAAACCAGCGCGCCAGCCGGCAGTTCGATTGCATCGGCCCGCAACTGCTCGCGCAGCGCACTCCAGGCCTGCAGTGCAGCAACCAGTCTTGATTCCCCGCTGAAGGTCAATGCAAAGCGTGGCCCAAGCAGTGACTGGCTGCGGCCTCCCGCAGCCGCAGCAGCGCTAGCTATCCGCTGAGCCAGCAACTCGAACCGCAGCAGCCAATCCTGCGGCGTGATCGCCGGATCGCGCCGTCCAAACTGGCGAAACTCAAGCGCGAGTACGACGACAGTTTCAACCTGTATCGGTTGCGGCACCGCCGGCGCGGGCGCGGCAATCGGCGTGGCACGTATCGGCTCGCCGCCCGGATCCGGCAGAAAACGGGAGAGGTTACCGACGTAGCCTTCCATGTCGCTCTTTTCGCGCAGGTCCGATAGCAGCGAGTCGAATGCTCGCGACAGCCGCGCCAGTTCATCGTTGCCGCTCCAGCGGACTTGCGTCTTGTAGTTGCCGGCAGCAGCCTGCTCGGCGGCCAGCGCCATCGTGCGCACCGGCCGCAGGATGCCCTTGGCCAGCAAATAGGACAGCAGCAGAGCGATGAAAATCGAGACCGCACCGCCGATCAGCACGCCATTGAGGATATTGCGATAACCCGCGACGATGCGATCGATCGAGGTCAGCGCGAGTACGCTGCCTAGGCGCGCCTCGCCTTCGGCCGCGGTCGGCGTGAGCTTGGCGATCCAGCGCTGGCCGGAAAACGTGACCGGCACGCGTTCGATCGGCTTGCCCTCGCCTATCGCCGCGAGGGCCGGGTCCGACGCGGCAATTTCCTGCAGAGACTTTGCAGTAGCCGCGTCCAATGAACTTGCGACGAGCCGGCTGCCTTTGTCTGCCGGGAGCCAATACGCGATCTGCGCGCCGCTGATCTTCGCCACTTGCTGGCAGAGTTCATTGTTGACCGTTTGCGCGAGCAGGATGAATCCGACGAGGTTCTGATCCTGCTCCAGCGGCATGATGGCGGCCTGATACAGCCGATCGCCCTGGCGCCAGTAGCCGCTATACGGTGCTGCTTTCTCCAGCGCCGGCTTGACTAGTGGATCGTCGGCCAGCGATTCGCGGAACGCCTCGGTCTGATCGTTGCGACCAAGCACGTTGCCCTTGGCGTCCATGACGACACCCAGATCAAACGCAAACTGGCTCTGGCGTTCCTTGAGCAGGTCCGGAATCGAGCGCGTATCGCGATCGCCGCTCTCGCTCAGCCCCGGCAGGTTCGCGGTCGAACCACCCACTTGGGCGATGTACTTTGCGGTGCTCGCGTCCGCGGCGATCAGCTGCACCTTCAACTGCAACTGCTCGAGGCGGTTCTGCTCGAATTCCTTCTGCACGGTGCTGCTGGCGGACAGCGCATCGTCCACCGCGCGTTGCGCGATTTCATCGCCGCGCACATAGGTCACGAACACCGCGGCCCCGACCGCGAGCGCGATCAGGAATGCGCTGCCGATGAAAAATTTGATCGCGAGCGGCAGGCTGAAGCTGCGCGCCGCGGGACGTTCCTCAATATCCGCCATCGCTGCCCCTGCCGTACGGTTTGCCGAATTTGTTCATGTGCGCGGGCACCTTGCGCTGGCTCAGGTCGAGTTGCACGGTTTGCAGTGTCTTGGCTTCCGGCGTGAGCTCGCGCAGCCATGGCGTGGCGCGCTCATGCCAGACGACGAGGTCCCCCGGCACCGACGGCACGCCGGCAAGGTGGAAATCGCCCTTGGCATCGGGTTGCGTGAAGTACGGCGTATCGAGCACGAGGATATGGCCGATCATCGAATGATGGACGTTGCAGTAGACGCGCACGTAACCGACATGCGTGAATGTGACCACCTGGCCTTCGCCTTCGCCGTACAGACCGACGTCGAATGCGTTTTCTTTAGAGGTGGAAAACGCGTTGTGCAGGATCGGATCCTGGTTCGGGAACTGGACCTGGCTGCCGAGCCCTATCGGCAGCACGCGCGGGACGAACTGCTTGTGGCGCGTGCCCATCACGACTGGCTTCAGCGCGGCTTTCACCTTCGGCGCCTGCTTCGGCCGAAAGTAAACGACGACGTCCTGCGCTTCCTCCGGCCGCAAGCTCTTGCCCTCGGAGGTCAGGTCGATGTGCCCGCTGATCTCGGCGGCGCTGCCCGCAGAAGACATCAGAACCAGCAGTAGCCACACAATGGTTCGCACCGACTCCCCCGACGTTAGCGGCACCGGGTCCGCCGTGCCACTTGGCAGGATACCTGCCGCTTCGTGTTTGCGGCATGATAGCAAACGCAGCCACCGCCACTGCCGTTCAGCCGGGCCAACCAGAGAACCCCCATGTCGAACATCGATATCCGCCGCAAGCACCCGCACTCGCTCAAGCGCGCGAAAGCTGCCGTGAACGAGACCGCCGAGGCCATGCGCGAGAAATTCGATATCGAAAGCGCCTGGTCCGGCAACACCCTGAAGTTCAACCGGGCCGGTGTCGAGGGACGCATCAAGGTCACCGATGACGAGATCCACGTGACCGCCGAACTCGGCTTCCTGCTCGGCATGCTCAAGCCATCGATCGAGCGCGAGATCGAACGCCACCTCGACAAGCATTTCAAGTAGCCGGCAGCACCCCATAGGCTACATTTCCACTTTGCCTGCCAGACGAGCAAGTAATGACGCGTCCGCGACATCCAGGGTGGGTCTTGGCCCACCGAGTTTTGGTTTGCTAGTGTGAATATACTAGGTTGATATTCAAGACTGACGTTCAGAAGCGCTGCGGCACTTCTGGGTAAATTTTTGCGTCACCCCAGCGAAAGCTGGGTCCACCTTGCCCTTGATCTGAAAGGCAAGATCAAGATGGATTCCGGCTTACGCCGGAATGACGAGTTCTACCTGTAGCGTCCGCAGCACCGCAGTCCCACAGGAGGGAAGCACCATGGCGAAAGCCAAACTGAAATCCAAACCCGCCGCAAAGGGCGCCGATGCCGGCAAGGTTGCCGGCAAATCGATCATGGAATCGGCGCAGCAGATTTGGCTCGCGGGTCTGGGCGCATTCGCCAAGGCACAAGGGGAAGGCGGCCGCTTGTTCGAGACCCTGATTCGCGAGGGTTCCACGCTCGAGCAGAAGACCCGCAAGATCGCGACCGGCACCGCGACTGACGTGCGGGGCGCGGTCGAGACCGGTGTGACCCAGGTGCGCGAACGCACCCAGGAAACCTGGGACAAGCTCGAGCAGGTATTCGAAAGTCGCGTCTCGCGCGCCCTGAGCAAACTCGGCGTCCCCGGGCGCAAGGAACTCGATGACCTGATCAAGCGCGTCGACGAACTCAATCGCGAAGTCCGGCGCCTGGACCTCGGCAAACCCGCGACAAGCCTGTCGCGCAACTTCACCAGCAGCATCCGCCGCGCAAAGGATGACCTGAGCGACCTGGTCAAGGACATCGAGGATGTGCAGCTAGCCGCCCGCCAGACCGCCAGCCGCGCGGTATCGAAAATGGCCAGGGCGATCACGAGTCCGCCGAAGGCTGCCCCTACAAAAGCCCAAGCGAAAGCCGCACCTGCTAAAAAGAAGAAGAAGTAAGACCCGCTCTGATACGTTGTGGCGGATTTGCCCCCATCCGCCTCCGGCACCTTGTACTCGCCACATCCTTGTGGCTCGCCCTTGGGGCAGCTCCGCTGCAAACATCGGCTGTCCTGCCGATGTTTCCCCGCAAGCAGGGGAAGGGAGCAGATCACGCATTTATCCAGATAGATCCTTCGAGGCAAGCGAGCCGAATGACATAGATCCTTCCCCCGCTTGCGGGGGAAGGTGGCGGCAGCGGATGGGGGAAAACCCTGTGTAGCATCGCTCTCACCATCCATGGCCTTCGCGACTAGAGGACATCCTGTCCGTCGGCCGCTCTCGGCCATCCATGGCCTCCGCGGCACTAGTGCATCCTGCACGTCGGCCGCTCTCGGCCATCCATGGCCTCCGCGGCACTAGTGCATCCTGCACGTCGTCTCACGTCTCTGGTTCCCTAACTACCAATGCACGCCCCGCATCACCGAAGCAAACGCGACTTGCTCACTGGTGGGCTGGTGCTCCAGTTCCGCCCTGCCCTTCATGCCCTTGGCGGCCGGTGAATCCGGGAACAGGCGGAATGCGGTGTTCATCAGGATCTCGTAAGCGCGCGGCGCCAGCGCATAGAAGATTTGCGCGAACGTGCCCATGCGCGTGGCCAGGCGCACCGGGCGCTCGACGATCGCTTCGACAATGAGGTCGGCGGCTTCGTCGGGGGTCAGCGTCGGCACCGATTCGTACATCTTGGTCGGCGCGATCATCGGGGTCTTGACCAGCGGCATGTTGACGGTGGTGAAGTGGATGCCGACGTCGGAAAACTCCGCTTGCGCGCAGCGCGAGAACGCATCGAGCGCCGCTTTCGACGCGACGTACGCGGAGAATCGCGGCGCGTTGGTCAATACGCCGATCGAAGAGATATTGATGATGTGCCCGCGATGGCGCTCCGTCATGCGCGGAAGGAAACCCATGATCAGGCGCAGGGAGCCGAAGTAGTTCAGCTGCATCGTGCGCTCGAAATCATGGAAGCGATCGTAGCTGAGCGCGATCGAGCGCCGGATCGATCGCCCGGCATTGTTGATCAATATATCCACGCCGCCGTGATCGGCCGTGACGCGTTGGACCAACTCGTCGCAGGATTTCGTTTCCGACAGGTCCGCCACATAGGTGAAGCACTTGCCGCCGGCGTCGGTGATTTCCTTGCAGGTCGCGTCGAGTTCGTCCTGGTTGCGCGCGCAGATGATGACCTTGGCGCCGGCCGCGGCAATCTTCTGCGCGGCGGCCTTGCCGATGCCGGACGAACCACCGGTCACGAGCACCGTGCGCCCCTTCACTTTTCCGCTGAGCGAATGATCGACGAACAGGTCGGGATCCAGGTGCCGTTCCCAGTAATCCCACAGGCGCCAGGCATAGTCGCGCAGGTCCGGCACACGGATCTTCGTGCCCTTCAATGCGCGCTCGGTCTCGCGCGAATCAAAGCGCGTCGGATAGTTGATCATCTTGATCGCGTCGGCCGGGATGCCGAGATCGCGCAGCAGCACACCGGTGAAGCGCTTGACCGGCGGCAATCCGGAAAGCGCCTGCTTCACCACCGACGGCACGAACGCGAACATGCGCGCATCCAGCCGCATCGTCATCTCCGGCGCATGCCCCGCTCGCGCGAAGATATTCAGCACCTCGCCGATTCGGCGCGGCGCCGGGTCGGTCAGATGAAAACAGCCGCCGTCGAGCCCGGGCTTGTGCGCGATGTGATCCATCGCATCGACCACGAAATCGACCGGCACCATGTTGACGCGTCCGCCCTCGATGCCGATGACCGGCATCCATTGCGGCAGGCTGTGGCGCAGCTTCTTGAGCGCGCGGAAGAAGTAGTACGGGCCATCGATTTTGTCGATTGCGCCGGTCCTGGAATGCCCGAGCACGACCGCGGGCCGATAGATCCGGTACGGGCGTGCGCTCTTGCGCACCAGCCCTTCGGCATCGTGCTTGGTCTTGAAGTACGGATTGTCCAGCCCTTCCGCCTCGTCGAACATGTCCTCGCGAAATACGCCGGGGTATAGCCCGGCGACGGCGATCGAACTGGTGTGGTGGAAGCAGCCGGCCTTGATCTGATCCGCCAGCTGCAGCGCATGGCGCGTGCCGCCGACATTGGCGGCGACCTGGCTGTCTGCATCGGCGGCAAGGTCGTAGATCGCGGCGAGATGGAAGAAATGCTTGATCTTGCCGCTGAGCTGCTGACGCTGGGCCGGCGTCAAGCCGAGCGCGGTTTTCGAAAGGTCGCCGGTGATCGGTCGCAAACGCGAGCCTTCCTCACCGAAGCCGGCCTGCAGCTCCTGGAATTTCTCCTGCGACCCCTTGCGCACGAGGCAGTAAATGTCGCCCTTGCGCGCAAGCAGCTTGGCCAGCAAATGGCGCCCGATGAACCCGGTTGCGCCGGTCACGAAATACGTCATGTTGTTTCCCCTTCCCCGATCCAGATTCGCCGTGTGCCGCCAAGATTAGTCCTCTCGCCGCACGCTTTCCATTGCCAGCGCGCGGTATTGCCCCAAGGTCGCGTTGACACGGTCTTTCACGATCCTCCATGATGTTAACGATTGATGATGTTCGTCACCGACGCTCGCCGCCGATGGCATCGACAAACCCGAAGCAGCAATCCCGCTTCGGAAGCGCAACCGACCGGGGTAGGTTATGGCCGATTTGAAAGCCAAGTTCGACAAGGCCGCAGAGAATGCGAAGCAGCTTAGCGAGCGCCCCGACAACGACACGCTGCTCAAGCTCTATGCGTTGTACAAACAGGGATCCGAAGGTGACGTGTCCGGACCCAAGCCCGGCTTCTTCGATTTCGTCGGAACAGCAAAATACGAAGCCTGGGCCAAACTCAAGGGGATGAAGGGCGAGGAGGCGATGCAAAAGTACATCGACCTGGTCAAGAAACTCGGCGGCTGAAGCGCCCCATCGGTGCGCAGCGTACGCACGTACTGCGCAATTCGATCTCCCTGACTTTCGCCCTTCTGTTGCGCAGGACCCCAACTCGCGATGGCCGCCAAGCAGACGCGCGAACGGATCCTCGAGACGAGCCTGGCGCTGTTCAATGCGCAAGGCGAACCGAACGTCACGACCAACCATATCGCCGACGAACTGGGCATCAGTCCCGGAAACCTGTACTACCACTTCCGCAACAAGGAAGACATCGTTGCGCATGTGTTCGCGCGCTATGAAGCGCGCATGGACCAGACGCTGGTCGTGCCCGAAGACCGGCTGCCCGACCTGGAAGACGTCTGGCTACAGCTGCACCTGGTTTTCGAGTGCATGTGGGACTACCGCTTTCTCTACCGCGACCTCGTCGATATCCTGTCGCGCAACCGCAAGCTCAAGGCCCACTTCGCGCGGATCCTGAATCGCGCCGCGACCAGCGCCGCCGAGGTGCTGAAGGGATTGGCGGCAGCCGGCATCGTGCGCGCCACGGCGGATGAGATTCGCGCGACCGCGGAAAACATCCTCGTGGTCGCCACCTTCTGGCTTAACTTCAACATCGTGCGCACCGCGCGTCCGGACACCAACCAGGAAGACCTCACCCGCGGCATCTACCAGGTCATGCTGCTGATCGCTCCGTTCATGCGCGACGTTGAACGCGCGCATTTGAATACGCTGGCGCAGGCGTATCGGTAGCTTAGGGTGCTAGGGGGATAGGGAGAAGGACGAAGGGAAAGGAGCACCGCAGCCCGGATGCGGCGAAGGGAAACCCCGGAGCACGACCATTCACAGGAAGAAGGCGCCGCTGGCGCGTTCTTCCTGCGACCCCGAGCAACGAATTACTTCGCGGACTTCAAACGCCGGCTCAGCACCGCAACGCGCTGCGCAAGCTCGTCGACCTCAGCCTTCGTCGGCACGCCCAGCTGGGACAGTGCTTGGTCAACGCCAACGCGAACCAATTTGCCAGCCCTGCCCATGCGGCTACTGAGGCTGCCGCGCACCGGTGCAAGCATTCCCATGACCTGGGCACGTGCATCGGCGCGTGCTTCACGCACAAACTTGCGAGCGCGGCTCCGGCGCTGCTGTCCTTCGATCAACAGCCGTGCAAGTAGCGCTTCGCCGCGCTTGCGCGCCAGCGACACTGCGCCGACGCCGGCAACCCACGCCGATGCTGCGGAGCGCGAGCGCTTCGCTGCTGTCGCCTTCTTCACTTTTGTCATCTTATTCGTCTTCTTCGCGGGGGTTTTTTTGGTAGCGGTAGCCATGACTCGCCTCTTGGGTTACGGGATGTTGCAACCGGCATTCATCCGGCCGCAAGTTCAACCTACGCTTCGGCGATAGAACATTCACACTAGAGGCATTCCAGCCTTGCGCAGCATGCAGCCATGGGTCCGAGCTCATTGGCGAAATGCAACACGCAGACACGTACGGCTAGCCTACATTCGAGCCACCGAGGGCATCATTGTCGGTGCTTGTCGGGCAGCTCAGCTAAGTCACGCCGGTCCGGTTGGCAACGATGATCGGTTCACTGGCGTATAAGAAAATCGTTGCGGCGGAACTGATCGCCGACGCCGCGTTGCTCATTTCTCCCTGCGTCGCTTTGCAGGGTTAGCGGCACCCTCCCGCATGACCTGTTGCTAAGCAGAACTCCGCGGGAGGTTGTCGCGCCTCACCTACCAGCCTCCGCACGACGAGCTGGCGCCAATGGGTCGGCCTCCAACCTTTTCCTGATTTGCACGTATAGACAAAGGGGATTGGTCGTTAGGTTGGGGCTGTGTCATGGCAAAACTTCGAATCTTGCTGGCGTTTGCGCTAATAGCTGTCAGCTTGCTTGGGATCGGTTTTGATTTTTTTTCGGCGAAAGGGACGGCCGACAACAATTCGGCGATTTACCCGGGCAAGTCTGGATTTGAAACCCCGTAAACCGGGTTAACGCGTTGTCTACTTGGCTCGCAGGCTTCCAAGAGCGGGCCGATGTGGTTAAGGCGATAATTGCCCTTGCCTTTTCCGGTGCCGCGGAACAGGGGCGCATCGTCAACCCGCGCCGAGCGCAGGCTATTAATAGGGCTTCCCGCGCGCAGACACCGGCCACACCAGCTCGACTTTGCCGTTGCGCACGCCGACGTACCAATCATGCAGGTTGCACGTCGGATCGCAGTGCCCGGGAACGAGCTTCAGCTTTTCGTTGATGCACAGCACGCCATGCGGATCCTCAATTACCCCGTGCTCGTCCGACGCGTTGGTGTACTTCACATCATTACGGCCGTGGACCAACGGAAGACCGCTGTCGAGCGACAGGACCTTGAGCCCGGCATCGCAGACGGCCTGGTCGGCTTTGACGTGGCTCATCACCGACGTTAGAACGAAAAGCGCATTTTCCCATTCACCCTGATCGATGCGGTTTCCTCGCAGGTCCCTGATGCGCCCGTAATCGGCATCCATGAAGGCATAGCTGCCACATTGCAACTCGTTGTACACACCCGAATTCGACTCGAATGGATAGGACCCTGTGCCGCCGCCGGAGACGATTGCCGGATTCAGGCCGGCGTCTTTTAAAGCCTCGATGACGCGCTTCACCAGAGCGATCGCCGCCTCGAGTTTGGCCTTACGATCGCCATAATTCTCCAGGTGCTGCATGGCGCCCTGGTAGGCCTGGATGCCGCTGAATTCCAGCCCCGATGCCGCGTCGATCGCGTGGGCGATTTCGACCGCTGCGGCGACCGTACATACGCCGCAGCGCCGGGCGCCGCAGTCGATTTCAACCAGGCATTCCAGCGTAGTGCCGTGCTTCTGCGCGGCCGCAGACAGGTCGCCCACGTTCCAGACGTCGTCGACGCAGACGGTGATCCGCGAACCAAGTTTCGGCAGCCGGGCGAGCCGGTCGATTTTGATCGGGTCCCGCACTTCGTTCGACACAAGGATGTCGCTAATGCCGCCGCGTGCAAAAAC
>Ga0308174_10000775_pt1 | contig 14029 bp, 14 predicted proteins | sample PhyPR2_FD_203894 | JGI IMG/M metagenome (GOLD analysis project Ga0308174, IMG submission 203894) | Soil microbial communities from UC Gill Tract Community Farm, Albany, California, United States - DLSLS.P.R2 | ecosystem: Environmental > Terrestrial > Soil > Agricultural land | place: USA...
GTGCTCATCATCGATAAATCATCCTCGATGGAGGGAAGAAAGATCGAACTTGCGCGGCTTTCGGCTATTGGCGTAGTGGATCACTTGCGGCCTCTGGATACAATCGGCGTTTTAATCTTCGACAACTCTTATCAATGGGCAGTTCCCATCCGCCACGCAGTGGACAAAGGATTGATCACGCGCCTGATTTCCGGCATCACACCGGATGGCGGAACTCAGATCGCTCCGGCTCTGAATGAAGCGTACCGGAAAGTGCTCCCATCGAAGGCGACCTACAAACATATCGTGCTGCTCACCGACGGCATTTCCGAGGAAGGAGACAGCATCGAGTTAGCCAGGGAAGCCGCGAATCATGAGGTCACGATCTCCACCGTTGGGCTTGGCCAGGACGTGAACCGCACCTATCTTGAAAAGATTGCGGCCACATCGGGCGGCCGCAGCTATTTTTTGAACGAGCCACAGGGTCTTGAACAGATTCTGCTCAAAGATGTTCAGGATTACAGCGGGTCTACAGCGGTGGAACGGCGCTTTACACCAGTTGTAGAACATCCGGCGGAGATTCTGGACGGTACGAATATGGAGTCCTCGCCAGCATTGAGAGGCTATGCACGTTTTACCGCGAAACCGGGAGCGGATACCATCCTCGCGATCGGCCCGGAGCGCGCGGCGGAAGGGCCCGCAGTTCTAAGCGATGCCAAGATTCCAGCCAGAGACCCGTTATATGTGCGCTGGCAATACGGTTTGGGCCGGGCTGCGGTGTTTACCTCAGATGCGAAAAGCCGCTGGGCCGAAGCCTGGATCGATTGGCCCGGGTTTGACAAATTTTGGATCAACGCAACGCGCGACCTGCTGACTCATACGCCTCAGACCGAGGCGAGCGCTCACTACGATTCAGCAAATGGCGATATCGTTGTGAGGTACCGGCTCTCGGCGGAATTGCCCGAACCGGCCGCCACCCCTGAGATTTTTGTAATTGGCCCGCGAGGGTTCCGGCAGCGGATCAATGTGGAGAAAACCGCCAATCACGCGTACCGCGGGCGTCTTCACATTGGACGGACCAGTGGTTTGTTCCGCATTCGGCCGGTTGCCGAATCGGTTGCTTTCCCGGAAGTCGGATTATACCGGGAGCAGCAGGAATCGCACGACTACGGATCAAACGATGCGCTTCTCTCGCGGATCGCAAGCCTGACCGGAGGCCGCCTCAACCCGTCTCCAGATTCGATTTTTGAAGCGGGAGGAAAGTCCATCTACACTTCCTGGCGGCTCTGGCCCGCGCTGCTGGCGCTCGCGCTTGCGTTCAGTTTGGCTGAGCTGGTGAATCGCAAATGGGGCGGCCTGGTTCAGGCGGTGTTCCGGAAGCGGTAATCCGGTAGATCATCGGGCGGACGAAGCGGCAGGAACGGGCCGCGAATAAACACCGATAGACACGAGTAAGGCGGAATCAACGGGTAGTGATGCTTTCCAGGTCGCGGGAATCGTAGACCACAAAATCTCTGTTAGCGAAAACGGGTTGAATACGGAGTAGACGGCGGGAACGTTTGAGAACGAAATAATCAATGGGAAGCGTCTGTAGAGTCTGCACGTGCGTCATATCGCGATGCCAGCGTTCATTCCACGTTCGGGCAATTGTGGCGGAGTAATCGCCTTGCGCACCGCTCATCCAATCGACCCAGAGAGCACGGCGGCTCTCGGCGCGAAAAACGCCCGGATACAGGTCGCGTCCGGCATCGGGAAAAACGAACATGGAACTTCCCCAGGTGTTCGATTCGGCCCAGCGGCCCAGACTGATGATTGCCTGTTTATGGGAAAGGGTCTGCGGCGGTGGCGCGGTAACCCGAGTGATAACCAGGACGGCGATAATGAAACAAAACCAGGCGCCTGCTTCCAATTTGCGGCGCAGTTGGGTTGCCTGTATTCCTGCGATGCCGCAGGCAACTAGCGAGAGCGCGACGGTGAAGAGCAGCCAGCGCGCGGGTTTAATACGTGGGATCAGCCACCAGCCGAACTGGGAGAGAACCCAAGCCGAGACAGGCACGCTTAAAATGCCCAGAAGCGACGGCAGGAGAAGTAGCCAGCGCAGTTGCCGGTTGAGCGAGGGCCAGATCCGCGCGACGGCCCACAACCCGCAGATCAGGATGAATAGGTAAATCCAGATTTCATGCGATGCCCACGATGTAACCCAGGCAGAGCGTGTGCGGGCTCGTAAAATCGCCGCGACATCGGAAGGAATCCTGCTGAACAGCGGCTCCGATTCGGCAACACCGGGTTGGAGCTGTGCCAGGTTTGCCAGAAGAAGAATAAAGATAAGAAATATGGTCAATGCGGGACGAAGCAATCTGCGGACATGCCGGTCGGCAAGAAATGCGATCAGAGCGACGATCCACACCACCGCGGCAATGGGCGGGTCATAAAGGAACGCGAGGCCGCCAGCTAGAGCGCACAACAGAGGTTTCTCACTCGCCAGGCATCCGATTGCCAGCAGGCACAACGCGAAGGCGAAGGCGGAGGGGACGGGCTCCGGGTTGACAAGGTGAGCGTCCGGTCCAGGCAGAAACGCACCGGCATTGACCAGAGCCGATATGAGCAGAGCCCAAAGGCTGCCGAACCCGGCCGACCTCACGAGTAGATAAACGCCTATAATGGCCGCTGCCCGAAAGACAAGTTGTTGAGCAGTCAGAGCAGTTTCGAAGTCAAGCCGTCCAGCCTCATGCAGAAACAGGGTAACTTCATCGTAGATGGTGTAAGTCAGATTCGGATGTGTGGCGACTAAGTCGCGCGATAGATAGCCTGGGGCGTCCAGGCGTTCGAGCATGGGGACATAGAGTTGAGTGCTTCCTTGCAGATAGGTATGGCCTGGAAAGATCACGAACTCGGCACACGTGATCGCCGCCAACGAAAGCGCGAGGAGCAGGGCTCGCCGCATTTAATGAGCAGGCACTTTGGCGAGTTCCTGCTTCGCCCAGAGGCGGTCAGGATCGAGTTGAAGGGCGCGTTCCAGGGCTTGCCGGGCCTCCGGGTTGCGACCGGCTTTGCGGAGAGCGAGACCCTTCCAAAGGTAGGCTTCGGCGATCTTGGGGTTGATGGCAATTGCCTTATCAAGATCTTTGAGGGCAATATCGGCGCCGCCTCCCATTTGCGCCGGCAAGTAATAGTTCCCGACACCTCTGCTTACGTACGCCATGGCGAGTTTGTTATCCAACTCTAGGGCCTTGTTGATCTCATCCCGAGCGCAGGGGCCGTACTTAATAGCTCCAAGAAGAGGATTGGCGGGAATCACCTGCCCGCAGAGCTGCCCGTATAGGCGGTGGTATTCGGCGTCTTTACTGTTCAGATCCACGGCGGCGCGAATGGGATCGATGCCCGCTTCGGCGTATTTCTCGGACGCCTTTCGGTCTTTCAATTCCAAGGCCACTTCGGCGGCATATGAATTGGCCAGGGCAAGTTTGTACTGGGCTTCGGGGGATTTCTTATCTGCGTCCGCGCTTTGTTTGTATTTCGAAATGATGGCATCGAGAGATTTCAGATCCTGGCGGTCGCGCGCCTTGATCAGATTGGTGTCGATGCTGGTTGCGGCGATTGCACCTGCCACAAAGCACAACAGAACAAATTTGAGTTGTGAAGACATGCTCCATTTCATTGTAGGGAGCGGGCAGGTCAGGATCAGAGTTTGACGACATCCCGGCGGACGAAGAGAAAATAGAGCGCGAGCAGAACCACGAATACGCCGTTTCCGGCCATGATGGCAGGAGCGGAGGTCTGGTGAATTAAAAGGCCCGAGATGAGGCTTCCGAGCGGCATTCCACCGCGAAAGGCAACGTTGTAGACGCTCATGACCCGGCCGCGCATGGAATCGCTCACGTAGAGCTGCACCAGAGATGAGTTGATGGCGAAGACGATCATCAGTCCCGCGCCGGCTGCAAAGAGCAGAATGGTGCTCAGGCCGATATTCCTTGATACTCCGAAGCCGGTAATCAGAAGCCCCAAAAGTAGCATCACGATCAGCGACCGTTTGGCGAGTCCCGTGTGTCTCTGGCTTGCGGCAACGAACAAAGCTCCAGCGACGGACCCGGCGCCGGAGAGGCATAGGAACAGAGTGAAGGTGTTTGCGCCGCCGTGGAAAACATCGCGGGCCATAACCGGCAAAAACGTGATCAGCGGGTAAGAGAGCAGGGTGGTAAGGAATGCGAGCGCGACCAGAGAAAGCATCCCGGCGCGATGGCGGATAAAGTTGATGCCCACCTGCATGCTCTTGATGACGGACTCCGCGGTTTTCTCCGGCACAAACTGCGGCCGGATCATCAGCAGAGAAAAGATCACTGCGATGTAGGAGATTCCGTTGAGGGTGAAACACCAGCTTGCTCCCAGTTTTGTCAGAGCGAGCCCGCCAAGGGCAGGCCCCACCACGCGGGCCAGATTGAATTGAATGGAATTCAGGGCGATTGCGTTCTGGAGATCTTTCCTGTCGACCAGGGTGGGGATGAGCGCCGAATACGCCGGTCCGCCAAACGCCTGGGCGACCCCCACCGTGAACGACAAGCACCAGATGTGCCATACGCGCACAACACCGGTGGCGACGAGCGCAGCCAGCACAAACGCAGAGGTCAACTGGATGACCTGGGACATGAGCAAGAGACCCCGCCGGCTCCGGCGGTCGGCAAATACGCCGCCGAACAGCGAAAGAAGAAAGACGGGGATCTGGCCAAAAAAGGTGTCGAGCCCAAGATAGAAAGAGGAATCGGTGAGCTGATAAACCAGCCAGCTTTGGGCCAGGATTTGCATCCAGCTTCCAATGCTTGATGTACAGGCGCCCAGCCACATCAGCCGGAAATCCGGATACTCAAATGCCCTGAAGACCCTTTTCAGCAAGTAAGCTCTTTGTAGCACGCGGAATGTTTTGAGTTGCTATGCTGCCTGAAATGGCATGGATCATTCTGGTCATTGCGGGCCTGCTGGATGTGGGCTGGGCGGTGGGACTGAAATTTACGGAAGGCTTCACGCGGCTCGGTGCGAGCGTTGGAACTGTCGCGGCCATGATCGCAAGCATGGCGCTGTTGGGGATTGCGGTGCGAAGACTTCCGATAGGAACAGTTTATGCGGTCTGGACCGGGATTGGAACGGTGGGTACGGTGCTCGTCGGGATGGTATTGCTGAAAGAATCCATGTCTCCATTGCAGTTGCTATGTGTCGGTTTGATTGTGGCCGGCATTACGGGCCTGAAGGCGCTTTCCGTTTAAAGCGTTGCCAACACGTACCGTTATTTCCGCGAATTTATGTCTGGTGAAAACTTACGCCCTTCAGGATGCTCTTCATTGCCCCGCGCAGGAGCTGGACCTGGCTTTCAAGAGCGGTTGCAGTAAAGACTCCGACAACATTACTGTGGAGTGCGTAAATCTGGTTCTGCAGAGCTTGGCCTTTGTCTTGGACAGGCGCAATCAGGCTGAGTGCCAGCGCTTCATCTGCGCCTCGCACCTTCGCTTCCACCGGGCCTTTGAATTCGGCCCCGGGTATGTGCTCGCGTCCGAGCTGCATCTGTAACTCGACATAAGTGCTCAGAGTATGTCCCTGCGGCAGCGCCTCTTCCACGGCAGACATGTTGGCGCGAAATGGTTCCTGAACGGGATGCTTAAATCCGACGCCCTCAATGAATTCCCACCCCTCGGGCGCGTGCTCGAACGCCCAGCCGCCGATTCGGAACTCTGCCGGAAACGGTGCGGGTGGAGGCGCGACGACGGAGAATACGGTCTGCCCCGCTTTCACGAGGTCGCCGGGTTTCAGAGCGGCTGATTCGGTTCGTTCACCATTCAGTTCCGTGCCGTTGGTCTTGCTGAGATTGGAAAGGTAGAGCGTACCGTTCCGCAAAGCCACGGCAAAGTGCAAGCCAGACATCCATTCGTCTTCGGCGAAACTGACAATCGACCGATTGGTGCGTCCGATGGTGACCGCCTTCCCGATTGGGATGTCGATCTTGCGGCCCTTGGCAGGCCCTTCGACGATTTCAAAATGCGCCGGCATGCAAAAAGAATGCTACCCACCGCTCAGGCCGGAGCCCATCGAGGCAAATCCGGCGCCCCCGCCCACCATACCGACGAGTACAGTTGGGCAGCCCATCATGATGGTATCGGGAGGGCCCACGCACACGAGCATATCGGTCTGACGCGCCTGAGGCAGCCCGCCGACCAGAACGGTGAACGAGCCGAGAACGATGGGACCGCCGACATGCGGAATGATGCCGGTCACCATTGGGCAGGTGTGAATGTCGGTGATACGGGCGGCCGGTAATCCTCCGATAAGCACCGTCGGGCAGCCGGGGGCGGTAATGATTCCGCCGTGTACGGTCGGGTCAGTCAGGCGCGCGGCAGGGAGACCCAATCAGTTTCCTCCATCGGATGCCTGATTATAATGCAAAGCACGAGGAGGCTTCCATGGTCAGTGTCAAATCCGTGCCCGATGGCTATCACACCATTACGCCCTATCTGATGGTTCCAGATGTTTCGATCGAAATGGAGTTTCTGAAGCGCGCCTTTAACGCGAAGCAGTTCGATTGGAATGTTGCGCCCGATGGAACAGTGGCGCACGCATCGGTCAAGATAGGCGATTCCATGCTCATGATGGGCGCGGCACGCGGCCCGTATAAAGCGGAAGCGGTCACGTTGTACATGTACGTGGAAGAAGTCGATCAGGTCTATATGCGCGCGATCGAAGCTGGCGCCAGTTCCATTCAAGAGCCTCGGCATGAGTTTTACGGCGACAGGACGGCTGCGGTGGTGGATCCGGCCGGCAATCGATGGTACATAGCAACGCACGTGGAGGAAATCCATCCGGAGGAGTTGCAGCGGCGATTCCTTGCGGCGCGCGCGCAGCAAGGCTAATTCAAACGTTCAGGCCGACGATGCGCATCAGTTCCAGGGCGTTACTGCGGGTGACTACGCCCGGCTTCAGCTTGTAATCGAATTGAATTTCGCCGTCCGAAATCTGGTCCTCGAAGTGAACGTTTGTGACGCCGGAGTGCAGGTCCTGCTGCATGTTTGCAAGCGCAAGGTCATGCGTCGTTATCAGCCCGATGGCTCCCGACTCGACCAGCGCCCGGGCAATGCCCGCCGCTCCGATAGCCCGATCGTGTGAATTCGTGCCGCTCAGCAATTCATCGAGAAGAAAGAGGACCGGAGGCATTGTTCGGGTCAGTTCAACGATCTGGCGGATGCGGCTGATTTCCGTGAAAAAGCGGGAGCGATTGTCCTGAAGCGAATCGACGACCCGCATGGAGGCCGCGACTTGAAGCGGCGAGATTCTGAGTACGGCGGCGGCAACGGGCGCTCCGGCCCAGGCCAATATGGCGTTCAGGCCAACGGCGCGCAGCAGCGTGCTCTTGCCTGACATATTGGAGCCGCTCACAATGAGCAACCGGACATCGCCCCCGGCCGTCAGGTTGTTGGGGACGCATCTTGCGGTTGGAAGCAGCGGATGGCGCAGCATCTGCGCATCGAAGCAGGCGTCCGCGGGTTCAAGTAGGGCGGGGAAGGTCCAATCGGGCCGCTCGAAGGCGAGCGCGGCGAATGACGAGAGGGCTTCGAAATCGGCGACAGCGCGTATCCAGCGGCCGATGTGCGGGCCGGATTCGCGCCGCCATGCTTCGACCGCCAGGGCCGCCTGCTCCTGCCACATTATGACTGGCCGAAGAATGCGCAAGAGCAGGTGATCGCCGGAATCGAGCAATTCGATCCACCGTTTGAGGCTGGCAATGCGGCGCGAGGCAGGCAAGCCGGCGACATCCAGTTCCGAGCGCAACTTGCGGAGCAGCGGAGATTCGAATTGCTCGCGCTCCAAACGGCCCAGCAAGAGGGAAAGGAGAAGCAGATCCTGTCCGGGCGTCTCGACGCCGGCCACAATGTTCACAATACGCTTCCGGATGACGTAAAGGACGATGAAATCACACGCCAGAATGGCCGCGAACGGAAAAATGGGGAGCACGTGCGCGAAGAAGGCGATCAAGGTCGCAAGCCCTGCCAGCGCGAGCGCCAGAGCCAGGGGCCGTAGCACGGGAGAGAACTCGATAGCAGGCGCCGATCCCCAATTGGCGAGCGAAACGGCATCCGCTTCGGAACGAATATCTTCGCCCAGCAACGCAAGGTCTTCGCGGAAATCGAGACGCGGGCTCAGTTCGCGAATAGCGTTCTGCCTTTTGAAAACTGTTTCGAGGGGCGCGGGAGCGAGCAGCCATGCGGCAATCGCTCTCTCTCCGGCGGCGGTGCGAGCTGTCGAGATCAATTCAAAAAGCGAACCTCGCCCAAAGACATCGAGATCATCGGCATAGATGTGAGCCGGATCGCGGAGGTTGTCGCCGGGGGTCCCCTTCCCCGACCATTCATCGTTCAGGCGGGCCAGAGCGTGATCGTAATAGCGGAGCGCGCGCTCGGCGAGCGTGCGCGCGCGGATCACTCGGGAATGCCATGCCACGAGTCCGATGAAGATGAGCACGGCCAGGACGAGCCACCAGGCACTGATGACGCCGCTGGCAAAGGCCAGCCAAGCCAGAACGGCGGCGGCGATTCCGACAACCAGACGCCAGTTGCCGATCAGGATGAATTTTCGTTGCAGGAACTCCTGCTCATGTTGCCAGCGTTCGCGGCGCGAACTATACTCCGAAAGCGGAGTCACCCCTTCACCATAAACCGTGCTGCCGTTGTGCGCGCTTTTAGAATGAAGTAGGCAATGAAGCGTTCGGGATTTGCAGATCTTCCGCTGCACGGCGGCCGGGTGCCGGAGTGGCTGGCCCAGAGAATGCAGAGGCTGGGAACAGCGATTACCGAAAACGTGATTTACAATTACGGCGCGGCGGAGTTCCTCACGCGCCTCAGCGATCCGTTCTGGTTCCAGGCGCTGGGGAGCGTGATGGGCATGGACTGGCACTCGTCCGGCATCACGACCTCCGTAATGGGTGCGCTCAAACGGGGTGTGAATCCCCGGGCGAAGGAACTCGGGCTGTACATTTGCGGCGGGCGCGGCAAGCAGTCGCGAAACACTCCCGCCGAACTCTTGACCGTGGCGGATTCGGAAGGCCTGCCTGGCTCAGATCTCGTCCGTGCCAGCCGCCTGACTGCAAGGGTGGACAACAACGCGATTGGCGACGGATTTCAGATCTACCTGCATAACTTCGCGGTAACTGCGGCCGGCGATTGGGCCGTTGTTCAGCAGGGCATGAACCAGAGCAGCGGGCTGGCCCGACGCTATCACTGGCACTCGGCATCGGTTCGCGATTTCGTTTCTGAACCGCACAGCGCGATTGTTGGCCAGAGCGAGGGGACCATTCTGAACTTGGTGGACCGGCGCGCGAAACCGGCGCAGAATGCCCTGCTGGCGATCGCATCTGAGAATCCCGACAAGACTATCTCCGAAGTGCGGCGGCTGTCGATGCCGCGGCACCACGAGGTGCGCATGACCGATGTCGATCTGAAGCGGCTGGGCGCGGTTTTGGCCGTGAGCTACGAGCGGCAGTTGCGCGATTTTGCGTCCCTATTGCTGACTGAGAATCTCGGACCGCGCACCCTGCAGACATTGGCGCTGGTCGCGGAAGTCATTCACGGCGCGCCCAGCAGGTTCTCCGATCCGGCGCGCTTTTCCTTCGCGCTGGGAGGTAAGGACAGGCATCCGTTTCCTGTTCCGCTCAAGACCTACGATGAGTCGCTTTCGGTACTGCGCAGATCGCTCGATCAAGCCAAGCTCGGCCGCACGGACAAGATCGACGGATTCAAGCGGCTGGATGGATTGGTGCGCGCAGTAGAGCAGCATTATCGGGCGGAAGCCGATTTCGAACAAGTCGTCGAGCACGAGTTCGCGATCTCTCCTTCTCTCGGCGGTCGGTCTGTATTCGATGATCAGAAGCAGAAGTGCGCGCCAGAGCGCGAGCAACTGTCCTTATTTTCATAGGATCCGCTGATGGATATTGCAGGCTGGGAAGAAAAGTATCGCTCGGGCGACCGGGGCAGGGAAGAGGCCCCTACGATACTGCTGGAAGAAATTGCCGGGAAACTCGCGCCTGGAACCGCCATTGACCTGGCCTGTGGAGCCGGCCGCAATGCTCTGTATCTGGCGGAGCGAGGGTGGACGGTAACGGCTGTCGATGGTTCGAAGAGTGCGATTGAACTGGTAAGAGAGCGCGCCGCAGCACGGGGATTGCGCATCGATACAAAAGTTGCTGATCTGACCGCTCCGCAATTTGCGATGCCGCGCGATGCTTTCGACCTGGTCGTGATCGCCTACTATCTGCAGCGCGATCTGTTCGCAAAAGTAAAGGCTGCCGTACGGCCGGGCGGAGTGGCGGTAGCGATCGTGCATACGCCAGAGGCAGGTGAAACATGGAGCGAGAAGCGCGCACGGCCTGGTGAGTTGCGCGGATTCTTCAACGACTGGGAAGTTTTGTGGGAGTACGAAGGACCATCGCGCGACCCGGCGCATCGCCGGCCGGTTGCCGAAATCGCGGCGCGGCGAGGTGCCCAACGTCCGGTTGCCCGATCAAGCGGGAGTGGTTGAAGTTTCGGCTACCGTGCCGTGGACAATCCTACGCTTTGATTGTTCCCATGGATGTGGTCTCGCCTTCCTGCGCTTTGGGCCCGAGCACTTCGCGCATTACGATTGCGAGATCCCGGAGCGCCTGTGCTCCGTCGCCGTAGTAGGTCGATCCGTGCATGGCGGCAAGGGTCTTCGGAGCATATTCCGACAATGTCTCGAGCACGCGGCCAGTGTGGTGGGTGTATGGCACGTAATTCGCAAACGGGCCAGCCTCATTTTCGAGCAGTGCGTCTTTACATCGTTCCATGATGCTATCCGCCCTTGCCGGTTCACGATGACCCCATTGATGAAAAAGGTCGGAGCAGAATAGCGTGCGTTCAGATTCCTCGAAGAGAACGCCGGCGTCCCATCCGTGTGGGACGTGCGGTGTAGGAATGAATCGAAACCGGTACTGGCCCGTTGGTAAGACATCATCACGGGTCAAAACGCGGGCGGGCCGGATAGAAAAGTCGTTTACGCTCACGACGGCGCCTACCAAGCCGCAGACTGGCTGTGCAGCCGGCGCCAGTTCGAGCCACTGGTTTAAAGCCCCGCATTCATCCGACTCGAAGTGGCTGAATCCAATGTGCCGGATTTTCGAGATATCGATCAGACGCGAAACCTGCTCGCGCACCAGAGGGAACATGCCGCGCAGTCCCGCATGGAAGAGCAGCGGTTCGTCATCTCTTACCAGGAAATGGCTGAACTCCAGGTTGATCTCTGGAACGAACACGGAGATCCGGAACACATCTTTTGCGATTTCTGTTGTACTTGCCATACACACCCTATTGTTCACCGCCGCCTGATCAAGGCCCATCAATCCGATTGTGACTGGCGGCGAATTCTCGATGATAACGGAGCCGGATCAATCAATCAATGTCGCCCGGATGCTTCCACCGTATGCGTTGGATCCGCCCCAGACCATGAGAAATCCGCCGTTGGTCCGTAGGTCGGCGGCACATCTTTGTCCAGCAATCGGAGATAAACAGTCAATTGGCTCCGATGGTGGGCTGTGTGCAACACGCGGCGCCAAAAAATCCAGATTCGTTGCCGCGTAACGTCGAAGAATGCCGCCTCGGTGAGCCACCATGGTTCCGTTCGGCTGGCTAAGAAATCGAGCCGCCTGCGGGCCAGCGTACGCATCCGCTCGCAACAGGCTTCAACACTGACCGGATCCGGCAGGACGATGCTCGCCTCCGGCTCCGGCCCTTGCAGAAATTCGCCGAAAAACCGCCGTCCCGAAAGCAGTTCGTGTTTAAAGATTTCTCCCACTGTGCTCGATTTTGGATGGGGACGAAATGCAAGATCCTCATTTGAGAAAGCCCGCCAAATGGAAATCACCTTGTTTGTCTCGCTCGCGTAGGTGTTTACGACGCACTGAAACGCTGCCTCGGCAGCAACCGGGATCTGCCCCGGTTCGATCGGCGTGAATGGATACTCCATTCCTCAAACGCTATCTCAACCTCGACGAACTGGAGCGAAGGACAAAGCGCCAGTGTAGTGCGGCAGCGATAATGCCGGCTATTCCGTCCCGATCGGCACGGCCCCGCGATTCTGTTCATCACCGCTTTGCACGGAACCGCGACTGTCGAGGAGCGGCGCGATATTGTTGGAAGTTTGTGCCGCTAACGCTAGCATGAAATTGTGAACCCTTCCGTTCACCGCGCTTACTTCCGCTTCTACGCGGAGTTGAACGATCATTTGCCGTCCATCGAGCAGTACAAAACGCTGGAAAAGAGCTTCTACGTCCCCGGCACAGTGATGGACATGATTGAAAGTTTCGGCGTGCCCCACACGGAAGTCGAGTTGATCGTTGCCAACGGCCAGTCGGCGGGCTCCGAATATCTGGTCCGGGATGGCGATCGGATCAGCGTATATCCGATGTTCGAATCCATCGATATCACGCCCGAGTTGCGCGTGCGAAAGGAACCGCTCCGCAACCCGAAATTTGTTCTGGATGTGCATCTGGGGAAGCTTGCCGCCTATTTGCGGATGCTGGGATTCGATACGTTGTACCGGAGTTGCTTCACAGATCCGGAGTTGGTGCGCATTTCGAGCGAGCAGGGCCTGATTCTGCTCACACGCGATCGCGGCTTGCTGAAGCATGCGGCCGTCACACACGGCTACTGGTTGCGAGAAACCGACAGCCGCAAGCAGGCCGCTGAGATCGTCCGGCGATTTGATCTGGCGCGGCGCATTCAGCCGTTCACGCGATGCATGGCCTGTAATGGCTTGCTCCAGCACGCTGCGAAGAACGACATTCTGGCTTTCGTGCCCGAGCGAGTGCGCGAACTGTACAGCGAATTCAAGCGATGCCAGGAGTGCGGACGAGTCTATTGGGAGGGATCGCATCATACGCGAATGCAGCGGTTTGTCGAAGAGTTGGCCGCCGCATAGGAGACACTTTGGAACAGGCGATTATCGGGTTTCACCAGGACGAAGAAGGGCATTGGGTCGCAGATCTGGCATGCGGTCACACACGCCACGTCCGGCATGATCCTCCCTGGCAGAATCGCCCCTGGGTGCTCACACCGGAAAGCCGTGCGCCATTTCTGGGAACGAAGCTGAACTGTGTGAAATGCGATGACGACGCCGGTTCATCCCTCGGGAACTCCGGCCTTACGAAAGACCGCGAGTGAACTTTCCAGGCCCAGCTTCGCCGCCTGCTCGGGAGGCATCTTGTTTAGGCCGCGGCCGAACACTTCCACGCTGAGCGCGTCCGTGTAGCCAATCGTCTGCAGCGCCTTCAGAAATCCGGTCAGGTTGATGACGCCTTCGCCGGGCAGCAGCCGCTGGTTGTCACGAATCTGCTCGGGGGGGAGATTGGCCGAATCATCGAAATGAACGTGTACGATGCGCTCCCGGCCGGCATTAATGATGTCCTGCGTGGTAGCGCCCGCATGATGCCAGTGCCACGCATCCAGCAGCAATCCTACGTTGGGGCCGCACTCTTTTGCAAACTGGAGCATATCGTTCATCCGCCAGATGAACTCGTATTTGAACTGCTTTCTCAGATGCAGCGGCCCGAGAAATTCCAGTCCTAGCCGCACGTTCGATTTCGCCAGAATACGGGCGCTCTCGGTAAAGCGCTGCTTGTAGGTACGGCGGAGTTCCTCTTTCGGCGTGTCGCTGGAAGACATGATCCAGGTGATCATGCGCGGACAATGAATGGCGGCGGCAAATTGTGCGGCAGCCGTAAGCTGCGAGAGAGACTCGCGGAAAGTAGCGTCGTCCTTTCGGAACTCGACCGGAAAATCCAGTACAGCGGGCCGGAGCTTCAACTCAGAAAGCAGTTGGTTCGTGGCTGCCGCTCCAGCCTGCATAGCTGGTTTGAGCATCACATCTGTACCCGGAAATCCGACTTTGGCCGCCAGCCGCGCGAAATCGGGCCAGGGTACGCGGCCGGAAACCAAGACACTGTTTAGCGAAAGAAACATGTGTCGCTGAGCCGCATTCGCCCGGGTATTCATCTCGAAAAGTGCGG
>Ga0308174_10000776_pt1 | contig 14018 bp, 9 predicted proteins | sample PhyPR2_FD_203894 | JGI IMG/M metagenome (GOLD analysis project Ga0308174, IMG submission 203894) | Soil microbial communities from UC Gill Tract Community Farm, Albany, California, United States - DLSLS.P.R2 | ecosystem: Environmental > Terrestrial > Soil > Agricultural land | place: USA...
CGGCGATCACATGGATGCGGATACGGTGAAGCTGCTGGAAAAAAGCGGGACCAAGGTGATTGCTCCGCTCGCGGTTGCCAAAACTATTACGGAAGCCCATATTCTCCCGAACGGTGGCGATATGTCCTGGGACGGCTGGACGATTGACGCCATACCCATGTACAACCTTGTGCGAGGCCCAGCGCCGGGCCGATCGTTTCACCCTAAGGGGCGCGGTAATGGCTACGTTCTTACCTACGGGGGAAAGCGTTTTTATATCGCCGGCGATACAGAAGGCATTCCAGAGATGCGGGCGCTCAGAAACATCGACGTTGCATTCGTACCGATGAACCTGCCGTTTACCATGACACCCGACGAAGCGGCTGATGCTGTAAAGGAGTTTCACCCGAAGGTCGTTTATCCGTACCATTATCGGAATGGCGACCGGACTTACTCCGACGTCCAGAAGTTCAAATCCGATCTCAGCGGAACCGGGATCGATGTCAGGCTTCGGGATTGGTATGGAAAGTCCTAGGAACTTCGAGTCCGGGCCACTGCTAAACTGGACATAACTCCTTTATTTCATGGCCATTCAGACGCTTTTCGGCTCAGTTCCTACTGAGCCTGATCTCCTTGATCGGCTGAAGGCCGGTATCCAGAAGACGCGCTCGGGACTTGTTGATCGGATTGAGGACGTCCTCGCCGGTAAGAAACAGATCGATGCCGACCTGCTTGAAGAACTAGAGTACACGCTGATCACGGCCGATCTGGGGGTCCGGACGGTACAAGATATTCTCGAGCGAATTCGGCAGCGTGTCGATCGCAAGATGGCGGGCGACGCTTCTGAGATCCGTGGCCTCATCCGCGAGCACGTATTAGAACTTCTTAGTGCCTCTGAGACTCCGATTCGCATGGTCACCACGCCTCCTGCCGTGGTCATGCTGGTGGGCATCAATGGAGCGGGAAAGACCACCACGATCGGCAAGCTAGCAAATCGTTTTATTGGCGAGGGCCGCAAGGTTTTGCTGTGCGCCGCTGACACGTTCCGCGCCGCCGCTATTGAGCAACTGGAGGTTTGGGCGCAACGAGCCGGCGTAGAAATGATTCGCCAGAAGACCGGCGCCGATCCGAGTGCCGTCGTTTTCGATGCGCTGCAGGCTGCCAAAGCTCGGGGCGTGGATTACGTTATTGTGGACACCGCCGGCCGCCTCCATACCAAGGAAAACTTGATGGCCGAACTGGAAAAGATGCGGCGGACTGCACAGCGCGTGGTCCCCGGCGCCCCCCATGAGGTCTGGTTGGTGCTCGACGCCACCACTGGCCAAAATGGACTGGAACAGGCCCGCAAATTCACCGAATCGGCCGGTGTTACGGGCGTAGTCCTTACGAAGCTGGACGGTACGGCAAAAGGCGGTGTCGTCGTAGCGATTGCCCGCGAACTCAGCCTGCCAATTCGGTTTGTGGGAGTCGGCGAAAAAATCGGCGACCTGTTGCCCTTCGAGCCGGAGCAGTTTGTCGAGTCGTTATTCGACTAGAGACGCTGAGGCTGGAACTGTTCCGAACATGAATACGAATTACATGCAGCAAGCGCTCGATTTGGCGAAGCAGGGCCAGGGCCGCACGAGTCCGAATCCCGCGGTGGGCGCGGTTGTGGTCCGGGATGGCGTCGTAGTCGGTCGAGGATTTCACACCTGGGCCGGAGTGGATCACGCAGAAGCGGTCGCGTTGCGTGAAGCTGGCGAAACGTCGCGCGGTGCAACGCTATACGTAACGCTGGAGCCATGTTCTCATCACGGCCGGACCGGGCCTTGCGCCGAACTGGTTATTCGATCTGGTATTAAGCGTGTCATTGCACCGCTTGCAGACCCGAACCCTCAAGTAAGCGGCCAAGGGTTCGCAAAGCTTCGCGAGGCTGGTGTGGAAGTGATCTTAGACGAGACGCACACCAGCGAGGCTGTGCGCTTGAATGAGAGCTTTGTGCACTTCATGCAAACCGGACGGCCACTGGTTACCATCAAAGCGGCCTTGACACTGGATGGCAAGATCGCCGCACCGCAGGACAATTACGGATGGATTACCAGCGAAGTTGCACGCGCCCAGGTGCAGCAGGTGCGCCATTTCTCCGATGCCATATTGACGGGATTGGGAACTGTTCTTCAAGACGACTGCTTACTGACGGACCGCTCCGGCCGTGAGCGTAGCCGTCCGCTGCTGCGTATCGTGCTCGATTCGCAACTACGCATTCCGTTGACCTCGAAGATGGTCACCAGTGTGAGGAACGATCTATTGGTGGTAGGGACTTCAGCGGCGCCCGAAGAGCGGAAGAAGGCTCTTGAGGCCGCCGGGGCTCAGGTCCTGATTGCTGATGGGCCGGGCGGGCGTACGGATCCGAACAAGGTGCTCGAGTACCTTGCTCAGCAACGTTATCTGTCACTCATGGTGGAGGCGGGCAGCAAGGTGAACTGGGCAATGCTCGATACGCAAATCGCAGACAAGGTCCTGTTCTATTACGCGCCGAAGATTCTAGGCGGCTTGCAAAGCCTGCCGGTTGCCGGTGGGAAGGGGCGGTTGCGTCGCGCCGACGCAATCCTGATGGAGCGGCTCACCGTGCATTCGGTTTCCAAGGATGAGTTTGCCGTGGAAGCCTACGTCACCAAGAGCTAACGATGTTCACCGGAATTATAGAAGAGCTTGGGCGGGTAATAGCTCTGGAGCATGGTCAGGCCGGGGGCCGTTTGACCGTGGAATGTTCTGGGATCCTTCAGGATGCGACATTAGGCGCAAGCATCGCGGTAAACGGAACTTGTCTGACCGCGGTAGAACTCTCCGCCGATAAATTTTCCGTCGACCTCGCGCCGGAGACTCTCAAGCGGACCAATCTCGGTGATTTGACGCCGGGGTCTTATGTGAACCTTGAGCGTCCTCTGCGCGCAAATGGCCGGTTAGACGGTCATTTTGTTCTGGGCCACGTGGACGGCACTGCGGAAATCGTCTCTCTTGAAGCTTTGGGCGATGATAACTGGTGGCTGCGCCTGCGCGTACCGCAGGAGCTTACGCGGTACATCGTTACGAAAGGATCGTTGGGGGTGGACGGGATGAGCCTCACGGTGGCCGAGGTGGACGGTGATCTCGTTAGCTTCACGATCATTCCGCACACCTACGAGCACACGACTCTTCGGGGTTATCGCTCGGGCTGCCGCGTCAACATGGAAGTGGATATCCTGGCGAAGCACCTGGAGAAATTAGCCGGCACGGTTCGCTAGAAACCAGATCTCAGTTTTTCAACTCGCTGCGGATCTCTTCGGCCGCCCTGCGCGCCTCCATCACGGCGCCCGTAGGAAAGCTGATGGCCCCCACCTTCGCGTGGCCGCCGCCGCCGTAGCGTTCGCAGATAGTCGCCAGATTGTGGCGCAGTGGCTCCCGGACCCACGGATTGGAGCCCACGGATACCTTCGTCCGGAAGCTCGAGGTGGATACGGAAACCGTGTAAGCGGAATCGGGGAACAGGTAATAGGGAATGAACTTGTTGTATCCCTCAATGCCGTGGTTCACCAAATCGAAATAAATCACGCCCCCATCGCATGAGCCTTCTTTGCGGATGACATCGATGGTCCGCAGGTGATTCTGGTGAAGGCACTCGTAGGTTGCCTTTACTTCCGGATCCATGAGGATGTCTGCCAGGCGCTGGTGCTGCATGGCGCGGATGATCTTTTGCACCAGACCGGAGCCCTTGCTGCCTTCGATGACCAGTGTCAGCTTCATTGCCGGGGCATTCATCTCTACAGCCGCCTGGGCGCTCTCATAAAGTGCGCCATCGACAATGTCGGCCCATTTTACGAGCTCGCACAGGTCGGGAGCCTCAAAGCCGAACCGCTCCTTCACCACGGTCGAAATAAATTTCGTGCAGGAACGATAAGTGGGATCAAGAAATTTTCGTCCCGATGTATCGCGCCGGAAATGTTCCGCATCTTCCGACGTCAAGAACGCGCTCTGGTGATGGTCGAACCACCATGTCACCTTGGGATTCGCCGAATATTTGAAGTCGACGATTGCGTTCGCATCGCCGTCGAATAAGCTATCCGCAAACAGCTGATCAGCCCGATGTGCCATGCCCGTATATTCGAACCGGGCGCCGGGATAAAATTTATTCTCTAAGAACCTGGTGATGTAGGCTGCAGATGCTGCCCCATCGAAACAATGGTCATGATAGAGGACTCGCACCTTCATCGAAAGTAGTTGATCTCCGAAAACCTTATAGGATGCCTGATGTGTTTCGGAAAAGCAAGCGATAGGCGATAATTGTTGTGAGGGATCTATTTCCCGGTTCTATTTGCCCGCGCTAGCGCTTCTAATTAGGACAGGTAGATTGCGCCGTTTGAACCAACAAAGTTATTGTTAAATTTACCCCGTTTACTTTCTCTTGACGACAAACCATGCTCAAAACTAAAGAAGAACGCCAAACCGATCTAAACCCACAGGAGACGTCGGAATGGCTGGAAGCTCTGGAGCAGGTGGTGGACGAAGCTGGGCCTGACCGGGCCACTTATCTTCTGGAACAGCTTCTGGACCGCGCTGCGAACTTTGGCGTTTCTGCGCCGCAGAAGATCACTACGCCTTATCTGAATACTATTCCCGCGCACGAAGAGTCGCCCTACCCCGGAGATCGTGCTCTGGAGCGTCGTCTCAAGAGCCTGATTCGCTGGAATGCGGCGGCGATGGTTGTGCGGGCCAATAAGTACGATCCCAATATCGGTGGCCATATATCCACCTATGCGTCCCTGGCCACCATAACGGAGGTGGCTTTTAACCATTTCTTTCGGGGCAGTTACGACGGCCAGCCAGGGGATTTGGTGTATTTTCAAGGACATGCGTCTCCGGGAGTTTATTCTCGTGCCTTCCTGGAAGGGCGGCTGTCGGAGCAGCACCTACTGAATTTTCGCCACGAACTTCGGGATACTCCGGGGCTTTCCTCGTACCCCCATCCCTGGTTAATGCCTCACTTCTGGCAGTTCCCGACTGTATCGATGGGAATTGCACCTATAAATGCCATCTATCAGGCCCGTTTTATCCGCTACCTGGAAAACCGGAATCTGATACCGAAAACAGATCGCAAGGTTTATGCATTCCTGGGCGACGGTGAGACCGATGAACCCGAGTCGCTGGGAGCGTTACGTATCGCGGCCGGGGAAAAGCTGGACAACCTGATTTTTATCGTCAATTGTAATCTTCAGCGCCTGGATGGCCCTGTTCGTGGTAATTCCAGCGTGATTCAAGAGCTGGAAGGGGTATTCCGCGGATCTGGCTGGAATGTCATCAAGGTTCTGTGGGGAAGCGATTGGGACGAGTTGTTTGCTCGAGATACCAGCGGCTTGCTGCTGAAGCGCATGGAAGAGTGCGTGGACGGCGAATACCAGAATTTCAAAGCCCGCGGCGGCGCGTATGTGCGCAAGGAGTTTTTCGGCAAGTATCCTGAACTGCTCAAGCTGGTAGAAGATAAATCCGATGAAGAGCTGGCGCGCCTTCGCCGCGGCGGTCACGATCCGGTAAAGGTCTACAACGCTTTCAAGCGAGCGCACGAGACGAAGGGAATGCCGTCGGTTATCCTTGCCAAGACGGTAAAGGGCTACGGTTTAGGAGAAGCCGGGGAAGGGAAGAACATCACCCACCAGCAGAAAAAGCTGAATGAGGATGAACTTTTTTACCTTTCCAGCCGCTTCGATCTAAACCTTCCGAAGGAAAAAATCCAATCGATCTCTTTCCTGAAACCCGATGAAAATAACCCGGAGATCAAATACCTAAAAGAGCGCCGAGAAGCGCTCGGTGGCTATCTTCCCGCGCGTTCGCCTAAGAGAATTGAGCTAAAAGCGCCATCGCTAGAGACTTTCCGCGAGTCGTTAGCCGGTTCCCGAGGACGTGAGGCGTCTACAACCACGGCGTTCGTCGCGATTTTGAAAGCGCTCCTGAAGACGCCCGATCTCAGTAACTACGTGGTGCCAATCATTCCGGACGAAGCGCGTACCTTCGGAATGGAATCGATGTTCCGCGAGCGTGGCATCTACGCGAGTAGCGGACAGTTGTATAAGCCGGTCGACAGCGACGTGCTGATGTACTACAAGGAATCGAAGGACGGACAGATCCTCGAAGAAGGCATCACAGAAGCTGGCGGTCTGGCCTCGTTCACGGCAGCCGGTACTGCGTATGCAAATCTCGGCGTGCCGATGATTCCTTTCTTTATCTACTACTCGATGTTCGGGTTCCAGCGCGTGGGCGATTTGATCTGGGCCTTTGCCGATTCGCGTGGTAAGGGATTCCTCGTCGGCGGCACGGCTGGACGAACAACACTCCTCGGAGAGGGCTTGCAGCACGATGACGGCCACAGCCAGGTGTTATCGACTGTGGTGCCTACCTGCATCAGTTATGATCCGGCCTACGCGTACGAGATAGCCGTAATCGTACAGGACGGGATCCGTCGCATGTACGAGAACAACGAGGATCATTTCTACTATTTGACGGTCTGCAACGAAAATTATGTTCAGCCGCCAATGCCCGAAGGAGAAGGCATCCGGGAAGGCATTTTGCGCGGGCTCTACCTTTACAAGCCGTCCGAGACCGGCAAGGCTGATGTCACGCTGTTCGGCAGCGGCCCCATTTTGAACGAAGCCTTGAAAGCCCAGCAGATTCTGGCCGAGAAGTATGGCGTCGGCGCGAATGTCTGGAGCGTTACCAGCTATAACGAACTGCGCCGAGAGGCTCTTACGGTCGACCGGTGGAATCGTCTTCATCCCAATGAGCCGGAGCGTAGGCCGTACCTGCTGGCAGCCTTGGGCAATATCGACATGCCGATCATCGGCGCTACGGATTATATGAAATCCGTAGTGGATCAGATCGCACCATGGCTTCCCGGCCGGTTAACATCGCTCGGTACGGATGGTTTCGGCCGCAGTGATAATCGCGAACACCTGCGCTATCACTTCGAGAACGATGCGGCTAACATTGCAGCCGCTGCCTTGGCACGGCTCGCTCGATGGGGCCGTTACGATGCAAATCGCGCCCATGCCGCTATCAGGGAGCTTGGTTTGGATCCCGAACGGCTCGATCCTGCTTACGCGTAAATTCTAAGCACCCAGGGCCCTGGAAAAGTCTCCAGGGCCTTTTTAATGTCGGGCCACCGTCGTTACTGGGGTGCCTTCATTACCGGAATGCGTTCCGCAACGGGCGGCAGGGCGGGAAAGTCCGTATAGGGCTCCCGCTGATACCAGTACCCAACCGAATAATAGTTATCGCCGCGATCGTTCGCGTGACCGTGCTCAATCGTGTGTTTGATCTGCGTCTGGAACGCGATCGGATTATCAGCATGCCAGCGGTACAAGCAGTAATGGCCGCCGGTATGTTCCGGGAGCTCAATAAATTGCGCACCGTTGTACAGGTGAGCAAACGGCTGGCCCCCGATACGTCCACCGAAATCCCAAGCCCCATTGAAGTAATCTTCTGTTCCGGTACCGGTCATGGTGGGGGTTTGCGCGCCATCAACAAAGGTCATGTCGTCACCCTCTCCAAACCATTTCTCGGTGTTTTGGATTACCCCCAAGGTGACACCCATTACTTGCCCCGCTCCCTTGGCTTCGAGGAATACGTAATTATTCTTCCCATCGACGTTAATCTCCGGCTGCCCCGCCGCATAAGAAACCGCTTTGACCGGAGTTGCCTGCCGGTACTGGGCGTGAAAATACAACGCGTCCTCCGGAAGCTGCTTTACGCTCTGGTAGTCGATATTCGAATAAAATGCGTCGACGGGCTTCGACCCCTCATTGGTCACGGTAACTCGCGCCGACTTGCGAAAGGGCATTGCAAAGTAGCAATTGAGAGCCTTTACGGAGGAGCAGTTTAGAAAGGCGGATTGATAAACAAAATACTGGCCCAGGTTCAATCCGAAAAAGTCGCCAATGGGTGTTTCCACGCTCGGCTTTTCATTGCCGTCCCAATAGACGCGCAGTACCAATTCCTTCAGGTGATCGTCGCTCTTAGCTGCGATGGTAAACCAGATGTGTGTTATCACTCCGGGGCCATCGGCACGAAAGACTTCGTGGGTGCCGCCGGCCGGGATCTGCCAGCTATCCCGGTTGCCACCGGTGCGGTCGTAGCTTGATTGCTTCAGAGTCTGATAGGTCTGGGCGCGCGCGTAACTCGGAATTACGAGTCCACCCTGCTGTGGCTTTACGTCCTCCTGCGCCGCCGCATGCAGCGGCTTCCCCAGCACTCCGGCGGCGACGGCGCCCATCGAAGCCAACCACTTCCGTCTCTGTGGATCTGTGCTCATTTCTTTTCTCCTGGTTTCTGTTTCCTGTTGACCAAAGTTGAAATCTGAGTCATACTCTTCCCATCGGCAGTCGATGGGAAACAAAAAGCTGAGTTCCGAATTTCTGCCGGGTACGCTCGACCTGCTGATTCTGAAGACACTTCTGCGCGGACCGATGCACGGCTACGGCATCGCTCAGTTTATCCAACAGACTTCGGAGGACGTGCTGCAAGTGGGCGAGGGTTCTCTTTATCCCGCGCTGCAGAGGCTGTTGCTTAACGATTGGGTGACGGCAGAATGGGGTGCCTCGGAGAACAACAGGCGCGCCCGTTACTATCAACTCACCGCCGCCGGACGTAAACAACTCGCAATCGAGCGCCGCGGGTTCGAACGCACGATTGCAGCGATTCAAAAGGTTCTGGAGATCCCATGAACCAGCGTTTTTTCCGTCGGATCAGATTATTCCGCCGTCGCGCCGCGCTCGATCGCGAGTTAGCGGAAGAACTTGAGTTTCATCGCGCCATGAAACAGCAGGAGAACGAAGGCAAGGGGCTGACGGCCGCCGAGGCGCGCCAAACAGCGCAACGGCAGATGGGTAATCTCACACAAACGAAAGAGTCCAGCCGAGACGTGTGGTCGTTCCCTTTAGTGGACCAGCTTGTGCAGGACACTTCGGTAGCACTTCGCAGCTTGCGGCGGGATCGTGGCTTTGCGGCGGCTGCGATTCTTTCGCTGGCGCTGGGCATTGGAGCGAATACCGCGATCTTCACGGCGCTGAACGCCATGCTGCTTCGCCCGTTGCCTTATCCGCAGCCCGAGCAGCTTTATTCGGTTACTCAGCCGCTGAGACAGGCGCAGTCCAACTTTGGAATTCCGATCGTTGACCCAGAGTTTGAAGCTTGGCGCAAGGAAAGCGACGACTTCGACCAGCTCACCTGCTGGTCCAGCGGTGAGCTCGATTTCATCGGCAGTGGGCCTCCTGAACGCATAATGGCTGCGAGCGTTCCCGCAAATTTCCTGACCACCTTACGGGTCTCGCCAACCCTTGGGCGTAACTTCACAAGGCCGGAAGATCTCCCGAACGCATCACTGACGGTTATCCTTACGGACAAGTTTTGGCGTGAGCACTTCTCCCGCGATCATTCCATTCTTGGCCAGCAGATCAGACTGAACGGTACCGCCTCCACGGTCATCGGCGTTCTCCCCGCTTCGTTTCGCTTCCCCGGCGATGTCAGCCCGGAGCTACTGATCCCGGCCCAGCTTCCCTCCCAGCCAAACTGGGGCAATATGATGATGCACGGCGTCACCGTGATCGGCCGTCTTCATAAGGGAATCACTCCAAAGCGCGCCATCTCGGATCTGAATCTGATCAGCAAGCGCCAGGAGCCAAACATGCCCGCGTGGCTGCATAACTATCGCCGCAAGCTTCAGCCGCCGGGGATAATTCCGCTCCAAGATCAACTTGTCGGTGATAGGCGAGGGACATTAATCCTACTCCTTTCGACAGTTCTCGTCCTGCTTGGAATTGCAGGTGCCAACGTGGTGAACCTTCAGCTTTCCCGCGCAGCAGCACGCCAGGGCGAACTGGCGCTTCGTGCGGCGCTGGGTGCTGGCCGGGCTCGCCTCGCGCGCTTTCTGCTTACTGAAGGCCTCGTTCTCTCGTTGGCGGGAGGCACATGCGGAATACTGCTCGCCGGCGGCCTCGTCCGAATTCTCCGCGCGACCCCGCTTCTTCATCTCAAGAGTGCTGATCCCTTACAGATCGATGGAATTGTTCTCGCGTTTACATTCCTGGTTTCGGTAATGGCCGGGCTCGTTTGTGACGCACTTCCCGCATTGGTTATGTCCAAACCTGCTCTCTATGAGGCCATCAAGGGTGGAGCCACTTCGGTCTTCGGCTCTGGTTCCCGGTTTCGTGGCCCAATCGTGCTAGGCGAGGTGGCTCTTACACTGGTACTTCTGGTAGGAGCGCTCCTTCTCTTTCGCAGCTTGCAGAACGTGCTTGCCGTTAGTCCGGGCTTCCAACGGGAGAGCGTCGCCACCTTTCGAACGGACCTCCGTGACTTCAGGCGCAGAACCACCGCACAAAAAGCAATGATCCTAGACTCGGAGCTGGGAAGCATCCGTTCGATTCCCGGGGTTCGCTCCATAGGTGCGAGCAGTTCCTTGCCGCTCACCGGCTATACTCTCAGCGCCGCAATAAGAATTGATGGCGAACCCGCTCTGCCCCCCGGTGAAGCTCCATCGGCTCCCACCATGATGGTCAGCCCCGAATATTTCCGCACTCTCAATATCCCTGTTCTGGCAGGACGCTCATTTACTCACCACGATACCGACCGATCGCTCGCTGTTGCCATCATTAATATGAGCTTCGCCCAGCGCTTTTTCGGCAAAGTCGATCCACTCGGGAAACGCCTCCATTACGGCCCACCATCAAATCCTTGGGTCACCGTGGTGGGAATAGCTGCGAGTGTCCACCACGACGGATTAGAAAAAGACTTCAGCCCCGAACTCTTTCTTCCTTACGCACAGAATTTTCTGCCCTCGTTGGTAGGCGTCGCTCTCCGCACTGATTTGCCTGCCACCGTGCTTCTTCCTGCCATTCGCGAGAAGATCGCCAAGATCGATCCGGCGCAACCAATCTTCGACGTCTCCACGATGGAGCACCGGCTGAGCGAATCTATCGGCTCACGCCGTACGCAAACCCTACTGATTTCTTCGTTTGCGCTGATCGCTTTGTGTCTTGCGGCCGTTGGTGTTTATGGCTTTCTTTCCTACGCCGTCAGTCAGACTACGCGCGAGATCGGAATTCGCATGGCTCTGGGAGCGCCCAAGGGAATGGTATTGCGTTCGATCATGCGCAGGGGAGCTATGCTGGCGATGGGCGGGATTGCGATTGGCCTTGCTGTGTTGCTCGCCACCGTGCGATATCTCACAACCTTCCTGTACCATGTGAAGCCGCTGGACTGGATTAGCTTCACCGCTGGATCTCTGCTCATACTCGCCCTCGCCATTCTCGCCAGCTATCTTCCGGCCCGTCGGGCGGCCGAGGTCGATCCCATCACCGCCCTCCGCTATGAATAGAGTGCTGCCAATTCGATTTAGGTCATCTCGAGATTGCCCTCCTACTGAAGAAGCTCCAAGTGCCCATGCCGTTTGCCACGCCGGACGCATTCGCACAGGTGTAAAATTCCTTTAATATTGTCTGTCAACGTCGGGCCGCTTACTGTTACTATAAATGCACTAAGCGGTGATTCATTCTGTTAAGAGCTGCTTAATGTTTCGGTAAGTGAAAATGATGTCTCTGCTCAGCAATGGGGAACGCTGCGCAGGGGCTTGGGGGGGACGGGAACACGTGTGTGGAATTTTGGGGTATACGCATTTTGGCCGAAAACCATCTGCTGCCGTGCTTCGACGTGCAACGGAGAAACTGCGTCACCGCGGGCCAGATCAGCACGACTACCATGAGGGCCCGGATGTGTCGCTGGCAGCGGTACGTCTGAAAGTCATCGACCTTCAGGGTGGTGACCAGCCCATGTGCACCGAAGATGGCGAGTGTACGCTCGCTTTTAATGGAGAGATTTATAATCACGCAGAGATTCGGCGAGATTTGGAGCAGCGTGGCCATCGATTTCAGTCCCACTGCGATACAGAGGTGGTGCTTCGCGCGTTTGTCGAGTGGGACACCGATTGTTTCAGCCGGTTTCGGGGGATGTTTGCGGCGGCTTTCTGGCAGCGGTCCACTCGACGGCTGGTCCTGGTTCGAGACCGACTCGGAATAAAGCCTCTGTATTATGCTGTTCGGGACGGAAATATATATTTCGGGTCTGAACTGAAGGTTATCTTCGAACACCCGCAAATTCCTCGCCGGCTCTCGCGAACCGGACTTGGCTATTTCCTGTCCCTGAACTACGTTCCAGGCCCGCATACGCTCGTGGAAGGGATTGAAAAGCTTGCTCCCGGAACTTGGCTGGAGTGCAGCCCTGGGCAAATTAAGACCGAGGTGTATTGGCGGAATGTGTTTCATCCCCAGAAACTGAGCCTGCACGAGGCTTGCGAGCAGTTGGACCATTTGCTGCAAAAGTCGGTTCAGGAGCACCTGGTCTCCGATGTCCCCCTGGGCATCTGGGCTAGCGGCGGGCTGGATTCGTCAACGCTTCTTCACTACGCGGCGCAACAATGCTCACGTCAGTTGCAGACGTTTTCGATTTCCTTCTCTGGAAGGGAATGCGATGAGAGGCGATACTTCCGGCCACTGGCGGAGCGTTACCAGACCCGCCACCACGAATTCGACCTCGGCAGCGACGTGGACCTGACGAGTGCTATACACGACATCAGCTATTACTCCGATGAGCCGAGCGCGGATGCCGGGGCACTCCCGATCTGGTTTCTTTCGAGGTTGACTTCGCAACATGTCACGGTAGCGTTGAGCGGCGACGGCGCCGACGAGATTTTCGGTGGCTATCAGACCTACTTAGCGGATATTTACGCACGCCGGATACGATGCTTACCTGTATCGCTGCGCCGGCTCGCCACCAGAGCAGCCGGATGGATACCGGTATCGGACGAAAAGATCGGGCTCGACTACAAAATCAAACGGTTCCTGGCAGGCACCTTGCTTTCCGATGACGAAGCGCATTTCTACTGGAACGGTACTTTCAGCAGAGCCGAACAGATCGAGTTGGGATTCAATACCTCGCCGGAGTCCACCGGCGAACTATGCCGGAAACTGGGAGCCCTACCGGTCCGTTCGGGAAACGCCGACCGTTATCTTTATACTGATCAGCATTACTATCTTCCGGACGATATCTTATATAAATGCGACCGCATGAGTATGGCCCATTCACTGGAGGTGAGGCCTCCGTTTCTGGACCATCGAATCGTTGAATTTGCCGCTCAATTGCCGACGCATCTGAAAATAGGCGGAGGGCGGACAAAGCGCGTTCTGCGAGCTCTGATGCGTGACAAGCTGCCCGCCGAGGTTTTAGAGCGTTCGAAAGAAGGACTGGACATCCCGGCTCACTGTTGGTTGCGCGGCCCGCTTCAGCCGCTGCTGAGCGATGCGTTAAATCCCGATTTGGTGAGGAAAACCGGGCTATTCGACCCAAACGCCATTCGTACTTTGGTAAAACAACATGTTTCGCGTGAAGCGAATTGGGGATATCACCTGTGGGGACTTGTCACATTGCATTTGTGGATTCGGCGCTGGGACATCGAGACTGGGGAGGTGGCTAAGAATAGCCTATGCGCCGATATGGCTTTGGCGGCTGGCTAGTCGTTCTCGTTGCACTGGTCGTTTTCGCCGGCTGCGCCGTGAGTCCTCCATCTTTAATGGACGATGTGGATGCGGTGCAAGCCCAGATTGCACGCAACATGCTGGAGTCCGGCGATTGGGTAACGGCAAAGTTGGATGGAGTCAAGTATCTGGAGAAAGCGCCACTCTGGTACTGGCTGATAGCCGGCTGTTTCAAGCTTTTTGGCGTGCACGATGTTGTGGCTCGCATACCGGTTGTGCTTTCGGCGGTTTTGCTTTGCTGGGTCGTCAGCCGAATCGGACGATGGGGTTTTTCCCGCAAAGCGGGCGTGTACTCAGGAATGGTCCTTGCCACCTGCATCGGACTGTTTCTATTTACGCGCATTTTGATTCCTGATGTTTGTCTTACGCTGGCGATCAGCCTGTCTCTGTGGGCCTTTCTGCGGGCAATTGAAGAAGAAGAACCACGTCCTCGCGTGTGGGCTGCCG
>Ga0308174_10000777_pt1 | contig 14018 bp, 11 predicted proteins | sample PhyPR2_FD_203894 | JGI IMG/M metagenome (GOLD analysis project Ga0308174, IMG submission 203894) | Soil microbial communities from UC Gill Tract Community Farm, Albany, California, United States - DLSLS.P.R2 | ecosystem: Environmental > Terrestrial > Soil > Agricultural land | place: USA...
CCGGCACGGCGATCGTCCCGTCAGGAGCCTCGAGGACGATCAGCGCCCGGTCGCGGAGCTGCTCGTACACCCACGCGCCGACGGCCGCCACGTCGGCCTCCTCACGGCGCGCGGTGAGCTCGGTCAGCGACAGCCATCCGGTGGCCAGGAGCCGTGCGCGCTGCGCCCGCCGGCGGGTCTGCTCCTCGCTCACCCGCAGCGGCCGGCTGCGGTTGGCCGCCGACGCCGGGTCCGGGCCGGCTGCGGTTGGCCGCCGACGCCGGGTCCGGGCCGGCGGCGGCCAGCAGTGTCGTGACGGCGGCCTGCTGCTGCGAGGTCAGGTCCGCGCCGCGCCGCAGCAGCGCCGCCGCCAGGACCTTGTCGTCGTCGACGGCGGTGGCCGCGTGCAGGTGCTTCCGGCAGCTGAGCAGCTGCGCCTCGACGACCGCGAGGCGGTCCTGCAGCTCGCCGTAGGCGTCCTGGATGTCGGCCAGCAACGCGGCGGACTCCTCCTCGGTGAGCCGGATGAAGGTCGCCCCGCCAGGCAGGCCGTCGCGCACCACCCGTGGCCACCGCCTTCGGGACATCAGCTCGGCCAGCCCGTGCAGCGCGTCACCGACGGCGGCGACCAGCTCACGGCGCTCGGCGGGGTCACCGACCGCTGGCAGGTGCTGCAGGTGGTCCTCGATCTCGCCGAGCAGGGCCTGCACCCGGTCGGGCATCAGCGGTCTCCCCGGCGGCCGCGGCGGCGCGACAACGGCGCCGGCCGACTCTCGAGCAGCTGGATGACCAGCAGGAACCCCAGGTAGCCGGCCAGAACCACGACTGCGACACCGGGGCGCTCGGCGGGCCAGGCAAGGACCGCTGCGAGCAGGTACACCGCCCCGGCGAACAGAGCCCCGGACAGGTTCACAGCGGGTCCCGGTCGAGCTGGTCGACTCGCAGCACTGGGGAGGTCGTCCGGCCGGTGAACGCGCGGGTGTCCTCCCGGACGATCAGGTACAGCGTCATGCCGACGCCCACGACCGGTGTGGGCCATCCCAGCAAGGTCAGGGGTTCCTCGTCGCGGCGGAGCTCCGGGCCACTGCGGCGCCGTCGGACAGCGGTCATCGCGTGCGGGTCGAGCTCGTACACGGCGCCCTCGGTTGTCACGCGGATCCGGTGCCCGTCGGGTGGCGGGGGATCGGCGAGTGCTGCGAGGGGCACCCGCAGACGGATCACGAGCCGCTCGCCATCGGCCAGGTCGTCGATGGCGTCCGGCGTGGACGGCCCGGAGCTGTACGGCACGGTTCCTCCTGAGTGGTGTCGAGGTAGGGCAGGGCCGCGGCCTCTGCCACCGCGCTGGCTCACCGGTCATCAGCGAGGTCATCTCCGGTCCCCCGGTCGGCCGCCGTCGCCCTGTGAGCCCACCCATCGCACCTTGATCAACTCTCCAGCTCGCCGTCTTCGCCGAACTTGCCCAGCAAGGGCTGGGCAACTTCCACGGCATCGCCGCTCAACCGGGTGACAGTGGTCCACCGTGCGGCGGCCCGGCGGTCGCCGCATCGCCTGGTGGAGGTGCGGGGCTACTCGTCCTCGCCGTCCTCATCCCCGTCTCGACAACTCACGGAGACGCCGGTGCACGTGCGGCCCTTGCCCACGATGTCGAGCACCCGGGCGAACAGGTCCGGACGGACGACGAGGTCGGCACCTTCCACGGCGGGCGCGAGCGGCTGGTAGTTGCCGTCGTGGACGAGGTGGCCGCGCCACTGACGGCCCACGAGGCCGGGGCCGTCGCCGTCGCCGAGGCTGAAGCCGGAGATCCCGGGCGTCGGCTCGAGCCCGAGCGCCACCACGAGGGGCAGCACGGGCGCCAACAGGAATGGCGGGCCGCCGAGCCCGGCACGTCGCAGCAGTGCTCCTCCTCGTCCGTCGTCGGCGAGGGCCACCACCGGTGCGCTGAGGGTCGAGAGCTGCTGGATGGCGGCGCCGGCGTTCGTGGTCGGTTCGAGCCGCCACCACGGGGCGATCCACAGATGCCACGGTGACGAGGCGAACGGCAGTGACCTGGCCGGCGGCGCGGTGTCGGTGATCTCCAGCCCGACGCCGATGAGCACCAGGCGGCTGGGTCGGTCGGGGTAGCGGCGGGCGCGCGTGAGGTGTCGCTCGATCATGCCGATCTGGATCCAGCCGGCGTGGGGGCCGTCTTCGACCCGGGCAAGGGCGGACGCTCCGCCGGGAAGGCATCTCAGCGACGCGGCGGCGTCGAGGCCGGGTGGTGGCCACCGGTCGGTCTCGTCGCGGTCGTGGGCCCACGGGGCCGGCTCGAGCGACCATCTCAGCTCCTCCGGTCGTGTCGCGGGCCGGGGTACGCGGGCCAGCTCGGCGCGCAGAGCGAGCCGGGGGTTGTCAGCGAGCCGGAGGGCGGCGCCCCGTTCGAACGATCGGGGGTCGAGGATCCTGCCGTTCTGCGCCGCGGCTACGCGCAGCCCGGCGGCGGCGCGTTGCAGCGCGTCCTCGGTGGCTGCTTCGTCGGCGAAGTACGCGTCGGGAATCGCCTTGCTGCCCCTACCCCTGAGCTGCTCGAGCTGATGCCGCATGAGCTCCTCGAGATCAGGGTTCGCGAACGCCGTGGCGGCGAGGTCCACGACGGCCTCGCGCAGCCCCGGAGGGTCACCGGCCTGCTCCAGCCGGGAGCCGAGGTACCCGTCCACGAGAGCGTCGGCCATCGCCCGGTGGTCGCGGCTCATCAGGTCTCCTCGGCCAGGGCGTCGGCGAGGGCCCGCGTGATCGTGGGGTGCGCCGCAGTCGCCGGCGGATCGGGCGCCTGCCGGCCGGCGTTCGACAAGAGGTCGGCGGCCAGCACACGAAGCGAGAGCAGGTCGCTTCCGGCCAGGTCGGCCAGCTGATCGGCGAGGTCGTCGGCCAGCTCACCACCGCGTAGACCGTCGCGCAGGACGGTCAGCAGCCAGGTGAGTGGGCCGGCGCCGAGGTCGGCGGCCAGCAGCCGTGCGGCGGCCGCCTGGGCCACCGTGGGCCGGGCGGCCAGCAGCACGGTGCCCGCGACGAGCGCACGACGCCGGTCGGCGCGCTCAGGCATGGCCAGGGTCGCCAGGGCGAGCCCGCCGAGGCCGAGGTCGATGCTGTCCTGCGCTGCCGGATCGGTCGTCGGCTCGTACACCTCGGAGCCGAGGTGCACGGTGCCGGGCAGCCGGTACTCGATGACGGTGAAGGCGGCGTCCCAGCACGTCAGGGCGTCCATCGGACCGGGACGAGCCGGGTCGGGTGGCTGCGTGGCGAAGGCGGCCACGAGCGCCTGGGTGATGCCGTAGGTGCCGTACGGTCGGCCCTCGATCGCCGCGGCGACCTGGTCGGCGAGGATCACTGCCGCTGTGCCGGGGTCGACCGCCGTGGCCCGGACCCAGAGGTCGAGCCGGTCGCGGCCAGCGAAGGTGCGCCCGCCCCCGCCGCCGCGGATCTTGGTAAAGGCCAGGGTGTACGCCGCGCTGGTGAGGCGGTCCATCCGCTCGGGGTGCTCGGCTCGGCGTACGTCGAGCCCGGCCGCGATGTCGGCGAGGATCTCGCCGTCGCTGAGGCCGCGGAACTCCTCGGCGATGCGGTGCAGGAGCCGGATGGCGGCGTCGGTGCCGTCGTCGGCGGCGACCTGCATCAGTCGCCACCCCACCGCGTTGACCAGCGCGTCCGCGGTCCAGCGGGGCGCGGCGGGGTCGTCGTCGTACCTCTTGCGGAGGTAGTCACGGACCGCAGCGATGGCGCCGGTTGCGCCGCGCGGCAGCTCGGGACGCTGGCCGGCGTGCAGGACCTGGGTGAGGCTGGGTTGACGAGGTCCTCCGAACCAGCGCCTGGAAGGCTGAGGTTGCGGCTTGGGCCTGGGCCGCCGGGGCGGTGCGCCGTCACCACCGAGCCGGTGTGCTGCCTCCCGGAGGGCTGCTGTGGGTTCGGGCCCCTCCCCCTCGGAGGTGTGCATCAGGGGTTGGTCGTCGTACGTCGCGGTGATGGCGTTGGCGAGGATCGGGAGCACACCCGTCGCCCGCGCAGGGTCGTCGGCGGGGAGGACGGCGAGTCGGTCGAGCAGGGCGATGTCGCCGTCGAGGTCGCGTCCGCCCGGCCCGGCGGCGATCCGCAGCGCGGCCAGCACGACGGGGTCCGCCTCGGCCGCCTGACTGCGGAGCAACCGGCGGTGGGCGGCGTCGGCCCGCAGGTCCTCCAGGCCGGGCTGGCTGAGGAGGAGCTGTGCGGCGAGGACGCCGGCGGCGCGGGGGTCGAGGTCGGCGAGGTGGCGCCACCAGTCGCGCGGCATGGCCGCGGTCTCGCGTCCGTCGGTGTGCTGCGTGACCAGGTAGGTGAGGGGATGGACATGGGCCAGCCGGGTTCGTGCCTGTGCTGGGTCGGCGGCGGCCAGGTTCGGCAGGGGCTCGAGCAGCTCGTACAAGGTGATGTCCTTGTGGCTGCCGTAGCTGGCCATGTAGCGCGCTGCTCGTTCCCAGCACCGGCGGGCCTCGGCGTTGTCGCCGGCGGTCAGGCTGATGCGCGCCATCTCGAGCTCGAACGCGGCGCTCTCGGCGTACAGCGTGCTGCCCGCCGCGTGCTTCTGGCGCTGTTGGTCCATGAGTTCGTGGACGATCCCTGCGCCGCTTCGGTCGACGGTGCGGCTGAGGATGGCGAGCAGGTCGGTGGCGATGAGGGGGCCGGAACCGGCCATACCCATCAGGGAGGTGTTGGTGCCGTCACTGATGGTGGTGAGCGAGGCGAGTGCGTGCTCCAGGTCGGACTCGGCCAGCAGACCGATGGCTTCCTCGAGAACCTGGTGTATGAGCGCGTGGATCGACCAGAGGTCGCAGGCTCGCGGTCGGCCGGTGAACGGCTGCGCGGTCTGGGCGAGGTGCTCCAGGGCGATCCGGACGGCGGCGGAAGCCGCGTCGGCGGTGAGCGCAGCGTTCTCCACGTCCCGGCGGAGTCCGACCGTGGCGACGGTGAACCGCAGCCAGCCGCGGTAGAACCCGACGCCTTCGAGAAGGGACAGCAGCCGGATCGGAGCCTGCGCGTCCACCTCGTGGGCGAGGGGGAGACTGGTCAGCCAGTGCCGTACCACGTCCGGGCGGTCGACGTTGGACTCGCGCAGCACCTCCTCGGTCGCAGTCCGCAGAGTCGCGTCGACGTCCGCGCCGAGCACCGTGTCGGCGAGCTCGGAGACGGGCACGCCGTGGCGCAGCAGGCGCAGCGGGTCGAGGCCGGGGGCGCATCCCGAGGCCTCGAGGGCGAGGTCGCGGGGCGAAGGGAGGGCGTGCTTGCCGGCGGCCGAGACGTCGGCGAGGTGGAGCAGGATCTCCGCCTGCCTCGCCGGGTCGGCCGCGAGCCGGGCCGCTTCGAGCACCGGCGCCGCCCCGAGACCGTCGAGGAAGACGTCGAGCAGGCGAGCTAGGGGCGGCAGCCCATCCTGGGCCAGGTGATCCGCGAGCCGCTTCGCCGTCGTCGCGGCCGTGTCGCCGTCGGCGGTGTCGTCGGAGCGGTCCCGTTGCCGCTCGGGCAGCCGCAGTGAGCCGAGCTGCACCGCGAGGCGCACCTCGTTGTCGCTATCGCGGCCGTAGTGCACGTTGTCGCCCTCGCGCCCGTCGTCCCAGGCGGTCAGGTACGTCTCCCAGGGAGCGGCAGCCCCAGCCCGGTCGACCGCCGCGCACAACTGCAGGCCCCACCGGGCGGCGACCGTCGGGATGCCGTCGTAGACGAGGCTGGCGGCGACCTCCTCGGCGCCGAGCAGAGTGACGAGCACGTCGGCGTAGTCGACGAGCGTGCCCGCTATCCCCTCCTCCGCGTAGGTGTCCGCCGCGCGGCGAAGCTCGACGCAGCGGACCAGCGTCGGCCAGTCCCGGCGGGCCGCACCGCGCCGCGCCGCAAGGTTGAGAACCTGCGTGATCGCGGCGGGCGGCTGGAGGCCGGCGATCGCGCGGGACAGGAAGTCCGGTCCGATCATGGCGGCTAGTTCGTCGTCGCGGTGGAGTTCGACGAGCAGCTCAGGGAGGTGGCGGAACGCCCGGGCGTCGGTGAAGAACCCGCGCTTCGCGAGCCAGGTGGCGGCCGCGGCGCGCACGGTGGCCAGCCACTCCTCGTCACCGACTTCGCGGCGGACGAACCGGCCGAAGCTCTCGTGGTGGATCTTGAGTCCGCCGATCCCCGGCTGCTGAGTGACGATCGGTGCCACCGTGCTGAGCGCGGCGGGGAGCATCGGTGCGGAGGCCGGGAAGATCTCGCGCAGCTCGGGCGCGCTGACGGCGAAGTCGCACACGGCGAGAAGGCCGACGGCGAAGCGCTGTTCGGCGGTCAGGCCATCCAGGAGGTACGCGTAGTACGCGTCGAGATCCCGGGCCGAGGCTGGGACGTCGCGGAGCCGGTCGAGCGGATCCGCCGCGGGGGCCTCCCGCGGGTTGTCGCCGTCGAGGGCCGGGGTCGGCCCGACCGCCTGCCGGCACAGGTAGGTCGCGTACAGGGCGTTGCCGCGGGAGCGCTCGTAGATCAGGGCCACGGCCGCGTCGGCCCTGTCGGTCTCGCCGCCGTCAACCGTGCCGGGGAACGCCGCGAGAACGCCGAGTCGTTCCGCCAGGTCCCGCACCTCCGGATGACTCAGCGGCGGCACGGTCTCGAATGTGCTGGCCTCGCCGAGGGGCGCCAGGTGGTCGCCCGGTTGGCTGGCCAGCAGCAGCACGGCGCCCGCCGGGAGCTCGAGGCTGGCCAGCTCCTCGACGAGGACCCGAGCCGGATCGGCCGGTCGGGCGAAGGCGGCACCGGTGGTGCGCCCGCGCACCCGAGTGACGTGGTCCAACCCGTCGACGATGAGCACGATCGGTCGGTCCGGGAGGGCGCGCCGGGCTTCCTCGACGGCTGTCTGCAGGTTCTCGACCGTGGCTGCGAAGCGAGGTCGTAGGCCAGCGACGGCCTCGGGGGCGGTCGCCTCCAGCTGTTGGAGCAGGCTCCCGATGACCACTTCGGTCAGAACCCGGCGGTCTCGCTGCGCATCCGCGGTGCCGAGCCAGCAGTGATGGCGGGCAACGATCCAGTCACCGCGCAGCCGCTCGGCCAGTTGTTCGCACAGCCAGGTTTTCCCGATCCCAGGTCCGCCGGACAGCACCACGGCGCTGCCACTCTCCGCCGACTTCTGCACCGTGGTGGCCACTCCGTCGAGCACGGTAGGCCGGGTGATCTCCACGCTCCGGTCGACCGGGTGCCCCTCGTGGACGGCGCCGAAGTCGACCGCCAGGTCGAGCCGGGGGAGCAGCTCTGCGGCGGTGACCCTCCCGTTCAGGCTGCGGGCAGCCTTCGCCGCCTCGATGAGCGCGAGCGCCACGTCCTCCGGCGTCCGGTGCCGGTTCGGCGGCCGACCAGCGCCGAGCTCGTCGGCGACCCGGCGCAGGAGGGCCTGCTCGGCCGGTCCCGGATTGCGGATGTCGAGCGAGCAGGCGGGCATGCCGACGTCGAGGACGAGCACCTCGCACACCCGGCGGAGCGTCTCGTCGTCGACCTCGGACAGCGACGAGCGCCACGGGTCGGTGGCGTGCAGCGCCGCCGCGTCGAACCGCATCCGTGTGCTGCTCAGCCCGTGCAGTACCGGGCCGGGGTCTGTCGTCGGATCCGCCGGGACGAGCACCGTCGTCAGATCCGGGTCGTTCGGCTGCAGGTCGCGCAACACCAGCCGGTAGGTCGTGTCGGTGTGATCACGTAGGTCCTGGACGACCGAGGCGACGACCTTGTCCAGCCGCAGTCCACGGCGGTCGCTCCTGAAGTCCTTCTGAGACAGCTCCCGCTCGTCGGCGGTGTGCTTGATCTGCAGACGTTCTCGACCTCCTGTCCGCCATGCGGACGTGAGGTCGTCGAACCGATCTCCCTCGAACATCTTGGTGTCGACGACCACCGTCGTCGCCCGTCCGAGCACGACGTCGACGAGGCGGATCGCCGTCAGCAGATCCTGGTAGCCGTAGCCGAGGTGGGTCGGCCGCAGCCCCATCGCCTACCTCCGTCACCTACTCGCCGAGTGGCACAGCGCCATCCAGGCCGTCCATCGCGCGGGCGCCCCGATCCGTTGTAGTCCACCGCTCTGACGAAAGCCCGCCGCCTGACCAGCGCCTACGCCTACGCGTTCGGAGCTATCGCTAGTGGCCGCCCTTACGCGTTCGCGATCGTGGGTCTACGGGTTCTGCGAGCGTGAGAGAACAGAGCTGTCACCTGGGCGTCTGGAGTTCTCTCACACAGTCCACCCGCGAGACCGCGTGAGAGAACGCATCCCCTCGACGCGAGACGCCCCGTAGACGTGATCGACGGGGCTTCCAGTCCGCGACGAGGATAGCGCGCGCCGGATCCGGGGCGCGCAGGCCGCCCACGTCAGGGATTGACGGCCAGGAACAGGAAGCCGGCCAGCAGCACGAGGTGAACGACGCCCTGGAGGCGCGTCGCCCGGCCGGGGACCACCGTCAGTGTCCCGACGACGATGGTCAGCGCCAGCAGGACCATCTGCGTGGCCTCCAGCCCCAGCAGCAGCGGTCCCTCGAGCCAGATGGAGGCGATCGCGATCACCGGGATCGTCAGGCCAATGCTCGCCAGAGCCGAGCCGTAGGCCAGGTTCAGACTGATCTGCAGGTTGTTGCGCAGGGCCGCCCGGGACGCGGCGATCGTCTCGGGCAGCAGGACGAGCAGGGCGATGACGACGCCGACGAACGACTGCGGAAAGCCGAACGCCGCGACGGTGTCCTCGATGACCGGTGATTCGATCTTCGCCAGGCCCACCACCGCCACGAGTGCCGCCAGCAGCAGGAGCAGGCTGATGCCCGCCTCGCGGTTCGTCGGCGGTTCGGCGTGCTCCTCGGCCGGGTCGTCCGTGTCCGGTGTGGGGACGGGGAGGAAGAAGTCGCGGTGCCGGACGGTCTGCGTCGTCACGAAGGCCCCGTAGAGCACCAGTGACGCGACCGCGGCGAAGGCCAGCTGCGAGCTGGAGAACTCCGGACCCGGGCGGCTCTCGGTGAACGACGGGAGCACCAGGCTCAACGTCGCCACCATCGCCACGGTGGCCAGCGCCGCGCCGCTGCCCTCCGCGTTGAACACCGAGAGTCCGTAGCGCCGAGCACCGAGGAACAGCGACAGCCCGGCGATCCCGTTGCAGGTGATCATCACGGCGGCGAAGACGGTGTCGCGCGCGAGGGTGGCGGTGTCGTCGCCGCCGGAGATCATCAGCGTGACGATGAGCGCCACTTCGATGACCGTGACGGCGACCGCCAGCACCAGTGACCCGAAGGGCTCACCGACCCGGTGGGCCACCACCTCGGCGTGGTGCACCGCGGCGAGCACGGCTCCGGCCAGCACCAGCGCCACCACCACATTGAGTACCGGGGGGAGATGCCGCCCCCACGTGGCGCCCAGCACCACCAGCGCGACGACCGGTACAACAGTGGTCCAGGAGAGCCGCCGTACCAACGAGGCACGGTCGGTAGCTGGGCTCATGCGGCCCAGTCTCCCAGGGGGTCCGCCGCCGGAAGTCCAGGTCGACGGCCGGAGCCGGCCCCGACGAGCCCGAACGCGCAGCTCACGGCGCGGGTCGGGCGGCCCCGGTCACCCCGCCGGCAGCAGGGCCGCGAAGCGATCGAGGTACAGCGGCCACCCCTGGTCGCCACCGATGCCCTCGGCGACGCCTTCCCAGCCGGGGCCGTGCCGGTTGATGTGCCGGTGCTCGAGCTCCAGCCGCGTGCGGTCCGGGCCCTCGGCGACGAACCGCACCTCCACCTCGCTGGTTTGTTCTGGGTCGGTCTCGATCCGCCACTGCGGGCTGATGTCCCAGCTGAACACCACCCGGTCCGGCGGGTCGAACGCGAGGATGCGGGCCCAGCGGCACTCGCTGCCGTCCTCGGCGCGGTCGACGATGTTCCCGCCCACCCGCGGCTCGAACACGGTCTCGGCGATGGGGGAGGCGAGCAGGTTGTGCTCCCGCGGCTTGAAGTCGCCGAACCGCTCGGTGAACACCGCGAAGGCGCGCTCGATGGGCGCCTGGACGACGATCTGCCGGCGGATCGTCGCCGTGTCGGTCTCGGTCATCAGCTCTCCTCGATGGATTCGTCGGCGACCGCGTCCGCGTAGCCGCTCAGTGCCCGCTGCCAGTAGGTGTCGAGCTGGTCGCGCAGGGCGGCCAGTGCGACGGGGTTCAGCCGGTAGATCCGCCGGGTCCCCGCGGCGCGCTCGCTCACCAGTCCGGCGTCCTTGAGCACCTTCAGGTGCTGGGACACGGCGGACCTGCTCACCGGCAGCCCGGCGGCGAGCTCGCCCACCGCCTGAGGACGCTCGGCGAGGCAGGCGACGATCGCGCGGCGCGTTCCGTCCGCCAGCGCGTTCCAGCTGTCTCGTGCTCCGTTAGCCTCCACTAACGGTTAGCGTCCGCTGACGGTGCTGGAGTGTCAAGGGGTCACGGACGGAACGGCAGCGCCACGACCTCGGAGTTCGGTGACGGCGGGTTCTCGTCGAACTGGCTGTCCACCAGGAGCAGTCGCCCATCGACGACGTCGCCGGTGGTGAACACGCGCGCGGTGTCGGTCGGCACCTCGGCCAGCAACCGGGCCGAGGTGGGGTCCGGGTCCAGCCGCAGATAGGTCAGCACGTGCGGAAAGTTGCGGATGGCGACCAGCGTGCGGCCTCGTACGACCAGCCCGTCGGTCAACGTGAGGTCGACATCTCCGGTGTCGATGACCGACGGCGCCGCCGTCCTCAGGTCGTAGCGCCACAGCAGGCCGGGGTCGCTCTGCGCGACGATCAAGGACCGGTGGTCCGGCGCCACCTCGATGCCGTTGAGCCCGAATCCCGCTCCCTGCACGGGGGCGCCCGGCGCGTCCGCCCGCGCCCAGAGGGTCGCGTGCCAGTCGCCGTCCTCCCGGGCGATCCGGAAGATCCGCGGGCTCACCGAGTCGGTGACGTAGGCCGCGCCGTCCGGCCCGACGACGACGTCGTTGAGGAACACGGGCCCGTCGACCGGCATCCGCAGCGCGGCGAGCAGGTCGCGATGGGAGTCGTAGACCCAGAAGTCGGGAGCGTCAGCCGGCGCCCCGGGCTGGGTCCGGTTGTCGCCGCCCGCCACGTACAGGCGGCCCTGCGAGTCGGTGGCTAGGCCGACCGCGATCCGCCGTCCCTCTGCGAGCGCGGCCTTCTCATCGAGCCACACCGTCGTCCGGTGTTCGTCGGCTTCGCCCCGGTGGATCTCTCCGCCCGTCACCTCACTGACGTAGAACGTCTCCTGGTCGGGCGCCACCGCGATGCCCTCGAACTGGGAACCCTCCGGGTCGCCGATCAGCGAGTACGTGGCCGGGAGATGGTCGTCGGCAGCGGCCGGTGCCGCGGGCGCCACGAGCAGCGCGGGCAGCAGCAACAGGGCCGCGGCGGAACGGCGGATCGGACGGCGCATCGGGACTCCCGGGAACTCGTCGTAGCCCCCGTCGCGCCCTCACTGTGACGCGGACGTGGCGGGGAGACCAGGGACTCGTGCGCACTGCCGGTCACGCTCCCCCCGGCCGGACGACGCCGTGCTCGTAGCACCAGATGACGGCCTGGACCCGGTCCCGGACGGCGAGTTTCTGCAGGACCCGCGCGACGTGCGTTTTCGCTGTTGCCTCGCTGATGAACAGCCGGTCACAGATCTCCGGGTTCGACAGTCCGTGCACCAGGAGTTCGAGGATCTCCCTCTCACGCGGGGTCAGTTCGCCGAGCGCCGGGGGAGGGGGTCGTCGTGGAGGCGGCGGCTCCCGGCGCGCGAACTCCTCGATGACGGCGCGGGTGACCGCCGGGGCCAGCAGCGCCTCTCCGCGCGCCACGATCCGGACAGCCCCCGCGATCTCCTCCGGTGGCGCGTCCTTGAGCATGAAACCGCTGGCCCCCGCCCGCAGGGCCTCGTAGACGTAGCCGTCGAGGCCGAAGGTGGTCAGGATCAGCACGCGCGTCCCCGGGTGGCGCGCGGTGATCTGGCCCGTCGCCGCGATCCCGTCGAGGACCGGCATCCGGATGTCCATGAGCACGACGTCGGGGTGCAGTCGATCGGTCTGGCGGACGGCGTCCGCGCCGTCGCCCGCGTCGCCGACGACCTCCAGATCGGGTTCGAACTCCAGGATCTTCCGCAGGCCGACGCGGACGAGGGCCTGGTCGTCGGCGAGGAGCACGCGGGTCACGACGTCTCCTCAGCCGGTCGGCAGCAGGACTCGCAGCACGAATCCGCCGTCCGCGGCGCGACCGGTCCGCAGCTCGCCGCCGTAGAGGGCCACGCGTTCGCGGATCCCGACCAGCCCGTGTCCGCCGCCGGGAACATCCGTCTCCGTCCCCGAGCCGTCGTCGACGATCTCGAGCTCGAGCGACCGCGGGCCGTAGTGGACGTGCACCGCGACGTGCGCCCGGCCGGCGTGCTTCAAGGCGTTGGTCAGGCCCTCCTGGATGACGCGGTACGCCGACAGGTCGATGCCCACGGGCAGTTCTCGTGGCTCGCCGTCGACGTCCAGGTCCACCGGCATCCCGGCACTCCGCAGCTGCTCGACCAGCTCGGGTACCTCGCCGAGTCCGGGCTGGGGCGTCAGTGGATCGGCGCGGTCGTCGCGGAGCATCCCGACCAGCCGCCGCATCTCGGTGAGCGCCCCACGCCCCACGCGCTCGATGGTCGACAGCACTTCGCGGGTCGACTCCTGGCCCGGGGCGAGCACCCGGCGTTCGGCGCCGGCCTGCAGCACCATCATCGAGACCGAGTGCGCGATCGCGTCGTGCAGCTCCCGGGCGATCCGCGCCCGCTCCTCGACGACCGCCTCCCGGCGTGCGAGGTCGCGCTCACGCTCGGCGATCCGCAGCGCCCGTTCCCGTCTGCCCACGATGCTGCGCAACAGGACCATGGCCAGGAGAACGGCCGCGGTGAAGTCTCCGGCCGCCCGGAACGCCTCCTGGTCGTAGGGCACCAGGTCGGTGACCGCGAAGAACACCAGTCCTGCGAGGAACCAGCGGCGGCTCGTCCACACGGCGAGCGCGTACAGCGCGCACAGCCACGCCACGCTGACGAAGCCGGCGGGCAGGGACGCGAACAGGCCCTCGAGCGCGAGCACCGCCTGGACGCCGAAGCCGACAGCCGCCGGCCACCGTCGCCGCACCGCGACGGAGGCCGCCACCAGCCCACCGACCACTGCCTCGGACACCAGCGGCCAGCCGCGGCTGTCGCCGAGGGCGACCTGCGCCTCGACCCCGATGACGAGTACGACGGCCAGCGCCACGTCGAGGCGCTCGGGTTCCAGAGGGAACCGCATGGAGGAACGGTAGAAGCGACGGCGGGTCCTGTCGTCGGTCGATCGGCTGATGGCATCGCGGCAGCAGGATCAGCCGGTCGGCCGAGCAGGAAATGGGCCGACCGGTCGACGACGTCCTCGCGCTGTGCTTCGTACGTTCGCGGCGTCCAGCACTGCATCGAGGAGGAAGCCATGAGCAACAAGAGCGTCGATCGGACGGGAAGGGCGCTGACCCGGATCACTCCCTTGGCCGGCGTACTGACCGCGGGGCTGACCATCGCGGGATACCAGACCATCGGGCCGTTCCCGGATGCGTCCACACCGGTGTCCGAGCTCCGGAACTTCTACGCCCACACAGGCGGTCACGTCACGCTTGCGGGCACCTTCCTGGGGTGGGCGGGGATCTGTTTCGCGGTCTTCGCGGCGGCCGTCCTGGCACGCCTGCGCGGTTCCGGCGTGCCTGCCGTGGTCGTCGGCGTCGTCGCCCTCGGTGCCGCGGCCGACATGATGGCCGACCTGAACAGCGGCGCGGTCTACCAATTGCTCGGTCAACTGGGGGTCGACCCGGGCGTCAGCGGGGGTGCGCTGCAGGCGTGGCACATCTCCGGGGCAGCCTTCGGCGTGGCCGGTGGCGCGATGCTTTTCCTGCTGGGCGTCGCCGTGGCGGGCATCAGGTACGGGGCGCTGCCGCGCTCGCTGGCGTGGACCGGGCTCGTGCTCGCGATCGTCCCGTTCGCGCCGCACCCGTGGGGTTACTTCGCCTCCCTG
>Ga0308174_10000778_pt1 | contig 14006 bp, 13 predicted proteins | sample PhyPR2_FD_203894 | JGI IMG/M metagenome (GOLD analysis project Ga0308174, IMG submission 203894) | Soil microbial communities from UC Gill Tract Community Farm, Albany, California, United States - DLSLS.P.R2 | ecosystem: Environmental > Terrestrial > Soil > Agricultural land | place: USA...
GAACCGTCCGGAAAGAAGCGGCGGGCGGCGCCTTCGCTGACCATGATGACCTTTTCGGATTCCGCATGATCGCCGTCGTTAAATTCGCGGCCGGCGGCCAGGCTTACCCCGACCGTCTTGACGTATTGCGTGCCGACGACATTGATGTTCGTGAGGCGTTGATCTTCCGACAGATCGGGGCGACCGGGAACGACGGCGAAATCGTTCCACCCGCTGTTGGTCAGCGGCCTCGGCCACACGAGCGTTGCGCCTTCGACGCCGGGGAGGGCGCGGGCGCGTTCGACGATGCGATGGAGCGCGCCGAACAGGGCGGGGCCTTGCAGCGGCGGCCGCGAGTTGATGATCGAGACGGTTGCCAGCCGATCGGGCGCGAAGCCGGGATCGACATTCAGGAGGCGGCCGAGGGTTCCGGCGAAAAGGCCGGCGGCAGCGAGCAGGACCACCGACAATCCGACCTGGATTCCGAGCATCACCTTGCCGAAGCCGGACGCCGATTCGGCGCCGCGCACGTTGTGCGCCCGTTCCCGGATGGCCGCGGCGATCCCGGAACGCGTGGCGCGGAAGGCGGGCGCCAGGCCAAAGAGGATGCCTGCCGCGACGGCCGCGCCGCTGCTGAAGAGCAGGACACGCCAGTCCGGGTGGAGATCGAGATGGATGGCGTGATCGACGCCCGATAAGATGGCGATCAGGACTCGGGTCGACCAGAGTGAAAACGCGAAGCCGCCCCCCGCCCCGGCGAGGGCAAGCAGCAAGCTTTCGGTGAGCAATTGCCGGATGACGCGACCGCGGCCGGCGCCCATCGCGAGCCGCACGGCGATTTCCCGGGAACGCGCTGTGGCGCGGGCTGTTAGAAGATTTGCCAGATTCGCGCAGGCGATGAGGAGCACGATCGCAACCAGGGCCATCAGGACGCGGAGCGGGTCTTTGACGCGGCCGCGGAGACTGGTGAAGCCGTTCTTGCCCGGTTCGGAATGGATCACGCGCGATTGATAAACGGCCTTGCGGTCGGCCCGCATCCCGGGGCTCGTGGTCGCCTCCATGATCGGACGAGAGAGCACGCGGAGGTTCGCATGCGCCTCCTCCGCGGACACAGGATCTTTCAGCCGGCCCATGACGCGCAGGAACCAGCAGGAAGTCGAGTCCATGCATCTGCTCTGATCGTCTGTCTGGCGGGCGGTGTTCAGGGGGACAAAAAGGTCGGGCGCGGTCCCGACCTCAGCGCCGAAGAAGCCGGCGGGCATGACACCGATCACGATGGCGGAAACCCCGTTGACGGGAAGGGTCTGTCCGAGAACGGAGGAGTTCCGCCCGAAGCGGCGCGACCAGAAGCCGTCGCTGATGACGACGACCGGTCCATTCGGGCCGCCGCCGGGACGATCGTCGTCCGGCCCGAAGGTGCGTCCAAGCTGCGGCGCGACGCCCAGACCCTGGAAGAACTCGCCACTGCCGAATACGGTGGGGACGAGCATCAGGTCCTGGCCTTCGGGCGTCTGTTCGTTCCGGATATCCCAGGCGAAGGTGTGCGAGAAGACGGAGTTGCGATCGTGAATTTGCTGGAAAAGCGGATAGCTGAAGGAATACCGTTGTTCGTCCAGTTTGACGAGCGCGAGCCGCCCGGGTTGCGACACCGGCAGCGGGCGGAGGAGCAGAACATCCATGAGGCTGAATACGGCGGTGTTGGCGCCGATCCCGAGTGCAAGCGACAGGATGGCGATGGTTGCGAAAGCGGGGCTCTTCAGCAGGGTTCGGACGGCGTAACGCAGGTCCTGGCGGATCCCGTCGGCGAGGCCGGCATGCCAAGCGTCGCGCACCTGTTCCTTGTACAACCCGGCGCCGTGCAGCTTGCGGACTGCCTGTTGGCGCGCGGCTTCCGGGGGCAGCCCACGCTCGATTCCGGCTTGGATCTCGTCTTCCAGATGCGAGCGGAGCTCTTCGTCGAGCTCCTGTTCAACCGTCTTCCTCCGGAAGAGCGTCCGGAGAAGCAGGGGAATCGAAGATAGCATTCGCATCTTACGCCTCCTTCAGGCGGACGATTTGCGTGATGGCCGTCGAGAGGCGTTCCCAATCGGCGGTCTCCTGTTGCAGGCGCGCCTTGCCCGAACGCGTCAGCGCGTAGAACTTGGCACGGCGGTTATTCTCGCGGGTTTTCCACTCGGATTTGATCCAGCCCTGCTGCTCGAGCTTGTGCAAGGCGGGATAGAGCGAACCGTCGCTGACCTGGAGCACCTCGCCTGAGGCGGCGTGTAGGCGCTGGGCGATGGCCCATCCATGGAGGGGTTCGAGGGCGAGGATCTTGAGTAGGAGGAGGTCGAGCGTGCCCTGGACGAGGTCGGAGGGTTTGCTCATGTATCGGTTACCGAGGCCAGTATACGACGCGATATATCGGTAATCAAGGCAAGCGAGGTAAATCGGCAGCCTGGCTGCTCACCCGCCACGTCAGCGGTGGGACGAACTCGATGAACACGACTGGCGAAAGATCGAATTCTCGGTTGCGAACGGCTTCCGGATTCTCTCGGCTTTCACGTCGCAAGGGGCACCCGGATATCAATCATCACCGAGGCCAACCGCAGCGTCACAACATTGCTTCTGCCGTCAGAATGCTTATGGCCAACTGGCACGCTGCTCTCTTTCATGCGGGAATTGATCGGTTGATCAAGATTCCCGCCGATATGGCAAGATGCTCTAATTGTTCGATTCGTCAGAAGAGGAGAAACCCCCAAAGGGGAATGAACTCGAAGCGCCGTTCGGCGAGCTGGTCGTAACCGGGTGCCGGCAAATGGCAGCGCGAGCAGACTGCGGCCGAACCCTTGCGCGGTCGCACGGCCACTTCGATACTCTTCTTGTCGGCACTGAAGTGGGCGTGCTGGTAGACAAAACCTCGGAAACGATGGCAGGGGTTTAGGATCGCGATCAGTTCCATAGCGCGGAAGCGGGCGGTGAATCTCCACCATAAACCGCTCCAGACTCGTGAGCCGCGTGGGATTGATAAACTCTGGGCGACCAATGAGGATCTAGGGCTTGTCGAAACCGCGCGGTCTGCCAGAATCCTCCGGAGCACGTAAGCGGATGTGAGACCTTGACATTCTACATATCGGCCGAGCATTATAGGTAGAAAGGTTAGGTATCATGGACACGCCTAAATCCGATCTCCTGCAGGGCACCCTGGACGTATTGATCCTCAAGATTGTGGCGCTCGAGCCGCTCCACGGGTATGGCATCGCGCAGCGCATCCGGCAGATCTCCCGGGATGTGCTTCAGGTGCAGCAGGGATCGCTCTACCCGGCGCTGCACCGTCTAGAGAAGCGAGGCTGGCTCCGCGCCGAATGGGGGGAAGCCGAGACTGGGCGCGAGGCGAAGTTCTACTCCCTTACGCGAGTTGGACGCAAACAACTGGAGGCGGAGACCGCGAACTGGGATCGTCTTTCGGAAGCTGTGACGCTGATCCTGCGCACGGCGGAATAGGAGGGCGCATGTGGTTCGGAGAGAGACGCGCGGAAGCCCGGCTGAGTTCGGAGCTTCGCTATCACCTGGACAAGCTCACGGAAGAGTACGCCGCATCGGGCATGAGCCCCGAAGCGGCGCGTTTGCGCGCGCGGCAGGAATTCGGAGGCATTGAGCAGGTGAAAGAAGACTGCCGCGATGTCCGCGGCCGGTGGCTGGAAGACCTCATAAAGGATGTGCGCTACGCGGCGCGAGGGCTGCGGCGGAGCCCAGGATTTCTGGCAGTGGCAGTCCTGTCGCTGGCTCTGGGGATCGGCGCGAACACCTCGATCTTCAGCCTTATCAATGCGGTGATGTTGCGGTCTCTTCCCGTCGTACGGGAGCCGGACCGGCTGGTGCTCATTACGCGATTACGGGACGAGGGCAAGCCCGCCTCGGTGTCCTACCCGCTGTTCCACCATTTCCGCGCAAGCCTGCGGTCGATTTCCGTGTCGGCTGCCCACCGGACCAGCTCGCCAACTATCGTCATCGACGGTTTGGATGAAGTGGCGGAGGCCGACCTGGTGTCGGGCGACTACTTCTCGATGCTGGGCGTGGAGCCGTCCGTGGGCCGCCTTCTCGACGCCGCGGACGACGTGCTTGCGCCGCAATCCCCCGCCGCGGTGATTAGTCACCGCTACTGGCAGCGGCGTTTCGCGGGCAACCCCGATGTCATCGGCAAGCGATTGACCATCGGGAACAAGCTCCTCACGATCGTTGGGGTGACGCCGCCGCGCTTCCTCGGAGTTCAGCCGGGCCGGACGCCCGACCTCATGCTGCCGCTTACCCCGATGTTGAGCCAGGAGGAGAGAGAGGAGCCAACCAACAATAATCTGAACATGATTGCGCGCCTGAAGCCCGGAGCCACCGTGCAACAGGTGAATGCCGAAGTGCAGGTCTCCTGGGAGCAATTCATCCGGGCAGTCGCCGCGCCGTTTCCCGAAAAGGACCGTGCCAGGATCCTCCAGCAGAGGGCCAAGGCGTTCCCGGCTCACAACGGCGTCAATCCGCTGCAATACGATTTCTCTCAGCCTCTGTTCGTGTTGATGGGCATCGTGGGGCTGGTGCTGCTGCTGGCCTGCGCCAACCTTTCCGGTCTCCTGCTCGCTCGCGCGGCTTCGCGGCAGCGGGAGATCTCGATCCGCCTCGCGATCGGCGCGGGCCGCGGCCGGCTGGTCCGGCAGTTCCTGGCCGAGAGCTTGCTGTTGGCGGCGCTCGGCGCGGTCGCCGGGCTTTGCCTGTCGTACTGGTTCAGCGGTGTTTTGGTGAACATGCTCGCCGACAGTGGCGGTCTCACCCTGAATGTTGCTCCAGACTGGCGTGTGCTGGCATTCACGTGCGCTACCTCCGTCCTGGCGTGCGTGCTGGCCGGCCTGGCTCCCGGTATCCATGCGGTGCGGGGAAGCCTCCAGCCCGCGCTCAAGGAGGCCCGGACCGGAGGCCATCGGCGCCTCGGCCGAAGCTTGGTCATCGCGCAGTTGGCGGTTTCGATGGTCCTCGTAGTCGGCGCCGCTCTGTTCCTCGAAACCCTCGTGAAGCTGCATCGCGTGGAGCGCGGAATGCAGACCGGAGGACTGCTCACCTTTACCGTCCGGAGCGCCGAACCGTACCCGGCGGCGCGCGGTCTCGCCATCCGCGCCGCGCTTCTCGAACGGCTGTCCTCCCTCCCAGGCGTGGAAGCCGCCAGCGCCGCGGCGACGCTTGTCATCGCCGGCAACCTCTGGGTCCGCAAGGTGCAAGTGCAAGGCTACACCTACCGTCCCGATGAGGACGAGACTGCCGCGCTCAACGTGGTCTCGCCCCGGTACTTCGCGACCATGTCGACGCCCATGCTTCTCGGCCGGGACTTCGATCCCCGGGATACGGCCGCCGGTCCGAAGGTCGCGATCGTCAACGAACGGTTCGCCAGGTCGTTCTTCGGCGGGGAGTCTCCGGTTGGCCGCCGCCTCACCTCCAACGACGTCACGTACGAAATTGTCGGCGTGGTGGCCGATGTCAAATATCGGAACCTCCGCGATGCGAGCCCGCGGCAGTTCTATATCTCGTGGACACAGCGGGAGGGTGAGCAGCCGGCGAGCTACAACTACCTCCTTCGCGCCCGCGAGGGCGATCCCCTGCGCTTGGGGTCTTCGTTGGAACGTGTCGTGTCGGAAGTCGATCCTTCGCTCCGGTTGCGCCGATGGCGCAGCTACGCGGCAATTGTCGATCGGACCATCGTGAACGAGCGCATGATGGCGACGCTCGGCGGATTCTTCGGACTGCTGGCGCTGATCATCGCCTGCCTGGGGATATTCGGGATGATGGCGTTCCAGGTTTCGCGGCGGATCAATGAGCTGGGCGTTCGCATGGCGCTGGGTGCGGGACGCGGCGACATTGTTGCGCTGGTGCTGCGCGAGGTGACCCTCATGTTGATTGCTGGAGTGGTCATCGGTGGCGCTTGCGTCCGCGCGATGAGCGGTCTGGCCGGTCGGATGCTTTTCGGCGTCACACCGACGGATACTGGGGTATTCGCGCTCGCGACCGTAGCCTTGGGCGCCTCGGCTCTCGCGGCCGGGTGGTTGCCGGCACGCCGCGCTTCACGCATCGATCCCATGACCGCGTTGCGGCACGACTGAACGAGCGAGCGGCAAGTCTAGCCAAAAGCGTGATCCATATTCAGGCCAGAATTTCCGGCCCATTACAGAGAATCGGCATAGCTGGCCGACTTGACGTCATAAACGCCCGTTGCTGAGATCTGGCCGAAGCGCCCAAAGACAAAGATATGTCCTGCCTGGAAGGAGTAGCCTTTACCGATGAGGTCAAACTGGTTCGGAACCGCAACTGGCTACGAAGAACAAGCCGAGCCGAGGATCCGGTAGCGGGTTTGCCGGCTCCGCGAGCCGAGCTTTCCCTTCAACTGTGTCAGTGACCCACAGATTCCGCTGACGAGGCAATTGTTCTGGCCGTAGGTCATGACGACTTCCGGCTGAGGTAATACGTGGCGACGCCGGAATCATCGTGGACATTAACGAGTTCCATGCCGTGCTCGGCCGCGAGCGTACGATAGCTAGGGACGGCGTAATAGTGAAACGTCACACCGTTCATCGTTCCTGTGATGCCCGCATCATCGGCGTCGTTCGATCTCGGCTCCTGTGAACAGGAACGGTGCACCCGGTTTAAGGACACGTGACACGCTCGCGAAGGTTAATGCCTGGTCAGCGCGGGAAAGGTGAAATAGCATTCCCATCGAGATCGCTGCATCGAAGGCTTCGCCCGCGAACGGACATCGGCGCGCGTCGCCGCGTACGACGAGAACGCTCGGCAAGTTGCCCTGGAAGTGGTCCAGCATTCCAGCGGAGCTATCCAGTCCGATCACGCAATAACCAGCGTCGACCAGCGCCTCAGTGACAGGCACGCCGTTACCACAGCCGACGTCCAGAATGCGTGAATGGGTTGCCAACGTGGCAGCGAGCGCTAGCGCTTCCGCGACCCCGACAATCCGCCCCCGATCGCTGGGAAACCAGTCGGCAATCAGATCGTATTCGCGCATGGCCCGCGTGTCCGATTGTATATGAGGCTAAACCGGAGGTCAGCGGCGACAAACTCGCACCAATGTTTCACCATCGAAGCCAGAATACAGGAGCAGCCGCCGAGAGGGCGGCTGCGATTTGCACTGCGAGCACAGCTAGAGCTTTTTGGCGAGTTCGCGGTATCCACTTGATGGCATAGAAGAGCATGATCGGTAGTTGTCCGGCCATCAGTAGTTGCCAAACGTGGGCTGCGGTGCCTTCATCGGCCTGCGGCTGGGTGCCGGAAACCGTGATATGAACGAACACGGTAGCGAGCGCAGCAAGGGACATCACAATGGGAAGAACGGCGCTGGGCTGCTTCGCGGCGATATTCAATTGACATCCAGAGCCTGGAACTTTTCGCCAAGCATTCGCAGATTACTTTACAATATAAAGACACCGAAGACAAGCGCTCTCCATGGCGATGTCGGAGGCGAACCGCCACAGAGTGTGCCGGTCCGTTCTGCGTCTTCTGGGACTCAGGCCAATTGCACCAGTTCAGACGTCTGGCAGACGGATGCGCGGAATTTGTCAACGGAAACGCCTCCGAGGATCTACTCCCTCGGAACAACGGCAAAGGACCCAGTTCGGCCTGTCGGCCGCACCACCCACCCGGAGTTCAGGGTGGCAGTCCACCCGTCTCCACGGAGGGTGGCACCCTCGATGGGCTCGGTAACCGGCACGGAGAGTGTAGAGCCATCGCCAGAAACCAAGACACCGCTGCTCGCGTTCAGTCGGCCCCATTTGGCGGTGCGGGTGAAACTGCCAAAAAAGACTGTGCCGGCCCCGGGAATGACGACGCTGCCGGTCGTGTCACTAGTGCCGCTGCCCGGTGCCGGCATCGTTAGCACCGGTCCATCCACAAACCGCCTACGCAACTCGGCAACGCGGACTTGGTGTGCCCTGTCGCGCGCCTCTTCTGTCTTTCGCAGCGCTGGACCACCATACCGGGCCGCTGCCGCATCCAGATCCGCCGTGGGCGGGTTGTTCGCTGCTGAGGCGAGCAACTCGCCGAGGTCGGACGTGGCACGAAGCTGCCGACGCCATTCCGGCATGAGATCGTCGAGCAGCACGCCGTACGCGGGCCCGGACGCTGCTTCGAAGTTCCCGACGAACGACGTAAGCGCTTCACCTCCGGCGGCTGCTGATGCTGCTGCCCGCCGTGCATCCGCAGGCGAGTTGGCCCAGACAGCAATGCCGGTGTAGGATGCGAGCCCTTCCCGCATTTCCTCGCGCCGCTCGTTTTCCGCTGCGGCTGGAAACCGGCGCCGCCGTTCGCGCCTGAACGCGAGCGCATCGGCCATCGCGTTGGCCCGATCGGTCGAACTCGATTCTAGTGCTCGCCGAAGTGCCCGCCATTCGAGTTGCATCCAGACGCGCCCTTCGAGGGTATCGAGATGCTCGTTGAAGCCGTCGTCGCTCGCTTGCGTCCACTTCAATTCGGGCTGAATTCGATGGAATAGGCCGTGAAGCATATTTTGTTGGCGAGTATCGGCGTCCGTGTTCGCCAGCATGTACAAGGGAAAACTGAACCACCGAACCCCGCCCCATGAGATGGGCCCGTCCGCCGTACCCGGAAAGCGAGGCGGCGGCCCGTCCGGTTCCGGCTGACTTGTGGCACGAGTTTGCGTCCGTTGATCGAATATCACCATCGGACCACAGAGCGACACGCCCCACAGGCGACCCGCGTCTCGCTCACAGAGCTTCGTGACTTCCTCGAACCACCGCCGTGCGAGTTGTGGTTGAACCTGTGCAGACGCAGCACCTCCAGCACCAAGCAGCGCCAGCAGCCAGGAAGTCTTGAAACGGGACGGAATCCTCATCGTCCTCTCCTTTGCCGTAGCCACACTCCGCAATGTCAACCTTCGTGGGAACTTCTCGTAGTGAGTGTACTGGAGATCGGCCCTTCGTGCCTGATCCAGTCAACAACGCTCGCCTGCTGCGCGGGTTTTCGGAACGTTATTGGCGTCTCTACGCGTTTACGTGATCGGATCGAAGACGCAGTCCGCAACTGAGACGCGCCACAGGGCGTTGCGGCGACTTTTTCTAATCGCCCTCTCGGTTGATGAGCGGGCGCAGAGTCGCGCGAGTATCCTAACCCGGCACTCGCGGCGGCTCCAACAATCTTGCATCGCAGCGTATGCTGGTCTACGGTGAATCGAAAGAGTTCGCATGCCACACATCGTTAATTCGCGTTGCGTATTAGCTGTTCGGAATCTGGAGACGTCAACAGCGTATTTTGTCAATACACTCGGGTTTCAAAAGGACCCCATTGATGCTGCTGGTTGGAGTTTCCTTACCCGGGACGCCTTCCGGGTGATGCTGGGGGAATGCCCGGAAGTTCCGCCGGCAGGTGAACTGGGCGATCATTCCTACTTCGCGTATTGGAATGTTGACGCCGTCGATGAGTTCTATCACGAACTCGTTAGCCGCGGCGCTCTCGTCTCTTCCACACCGACCGACAAGCCATGGGGGTTACGAGAGTTTGGGCTGCGTACGCCGGACGGTCATCGAATTACTTGCGGACAAGCTATCCGAACGCAAACGACTTCATGAAAGCAGAACGCGCTAAGCCAAGGAACTGCTGCGGGGTTCTCGCCGCGCGGCGCAAAATCCGAACGGTCCGATAGACTCGAGCGGCTCGCCCGTGAGCCGCCTTCAGCCACGAGCGGTGGAAGCTTGTGGAACTGCTGCGCTGCCGGGGACGGCTGTCGAGCGCTGCCAACCGCGTCGAGGGCGTCGAAAATGGGACACGGTATGCTTATCGAAATGCGCCGACATAACGGTGGTGCGCGATGATCTCCCGCCGGACGCTGCTCGGTGTCGCGGCCACAACGGGCGTCCAGGTGCCACGTCCCAAGCGGCCAAATCTTTTGTTCGTGGTGGCGGATGCATGGCGCGGGGTCGCGCTCCCCTCGGCGGGTGATCCGAACCTGCGTGTGCCGAATCTCGCGCGGCTCGCTCGTGAAGGCGCCGATTGCCGCCGGACCTACACCAGCTATCCGGTCTGCTGTCCGTCGCGAGCGGCGATGCTTACCGGCAAATTTCCGCACGCTGCCGGTGTGACGCGCAACCATGCGCTGCTCCCGCTCGCACAGCCGACGATGTCCGCCGCGCTGAAGCAGGCGGGCTATCGCACTGGCTACGTTGGAAAGTGGCATCTCGACGGAGCGGAACATCCCGGATTCGTTCCTCCCGGTCGACGGCGCGGCTTCGATTACTGGGCTGCGTATAACGTGCAGCACCAGCACTTTGGCTCGGTCTATTTCCGCGACACTCCGGTGCCGATCCGCGCGCCGGGTTTCGAGCCCGACCATCTGACGGAGCTAGCAGTGGACTTCCTCCGGCAACCGAGCCGCCAGCCTTTCTTCCTCTATTTATCGATTGTTGCACCGCACGCTCCGCTTACTCCTCCGCCGCGCCACGCTACATACGATCCGGCGTCTCTGAAACTGCGCAACAACGTTCCGAAAAACGCCGAAGCGGAGGCGAGGAAGAGCCTGGCTGGATACTACGGACTGTGTTCGGCTGTGGATGAATGCGTCGGGCGGTTGCTTGCAACGCTGGACGACCGGGGCCTGGCAGACGACACCGTCGTAGTTTTCACCGGTGATCACGGAGAATCGCTCGGGTCGCATGGCGTGGACGAGATCGATCTCCCGTACGAGGAGGTGTCTCGGATTCCCTTCCTGGTGCGGTACCCGCGACGAATTCGAGCAGCAACCACGATCGATACGCCGGTCTCCAACGTCGATTTCGCACCGACCCTCCTGGCATTGTGCGGTGTCTCCGCGCTCAAAGATATGCAAGGCGAGAATCTCACCAGAGTGCTGACGGAGGGCCGCGGACCGGCCCGCGCGATCTACTGTGAAGGCGGAATCTACCAACCCCAGCCGTGGCGGATGGCCGTACGCGGCAACTACAAGCTGGTGACCGATACGGCGCTGAGTCCGACCCAATTTTACAACCTCGCCGCGGACCCATATGAATTGGATGACCGCGTGGCCGCGACATCGGAACGCCGCAACCGCGAGGAGTTGCAGTCGCTGCTCCGGCAGTGGGCAACTCGCACCGGCTAGTCTCCTATCGCTGAAGCCCGCGGACGAAAAGAGCGCAAGCGAGAGGCGAGAACAACCTCGACCAGCGGTCGTGGCCTCGACCTTAAGCGAAGCGACTTCGAACCCCGAGGCCGTCTGAGCGAACGCCGAAGTAATAAGCTCGAAGTGAAAAACAGAATGTTTACGGAGCGGCTCAAACGGGATCTCATTCTCTATTTTCCCGATCGTTCGCCCCATGGAGGTCCGCTGTCGCTTGTCTTTCCTAAAACCCCGGCCGGATCGGCAACGGCTAGAAGTCCGGGCGAACTGAGTTGACATGTATCCGTAATGGATATAGCGTGAAAGCATGGCGAGAAGGAACACAGGAAAAGGCCCCCTGAGTCCCGCTGTGCTTCACATCCTGCTCGCGCTATCGACAGGCGAGCGGCACGGTTACGGAATCATGAAGCAAGTCGAGGCGGATTCTCAGGGCAAGGTGAAGATGGGGCCGGGGACGTTGTACGGTTCCATCGCGCGGATGATCGAAGCCGGGCTGGTCCGGGAATGCGCGAAACGCGTCGATCCTGAGATGGGCGATGAGCGGCGGATCTATTACGAAGTGACAGGCGCCGGGCGGGGGGCGCTGAAAGCCGAACTTGCGCGCTATCGCGGCGTGGTAGCGGTGGCGGAAGGCCGCTTTGCCTATGGCTACTGATCCTTCCGCCCTGCGCTGTCAAGTTTGGTATGCCATGCTGCTGCGACTGTACCCGCGTCCATTTCGTGAACGGTTTGGCGAGACGATGGCGCAGACCTTTCACGACCTGTACCGGGAGCATCGGAAGGATCAGCAGGGAGTGTTGATGTTCGCGTTGCCCATCTTTCTCGAGACGTTCGTCGGAATCGTTCGGGAGAACCTTACGAATATGCCGTCAATAGGAAAGACAATTCTTCGAGCGGCGTTGGGGGCGCTGGCGTTGTGGATGGCGCCGGTGGTGGCGGCGCAGTTCATCCGGGATTGGCACTGGGGCGTGGGCGGCTTCGTGCGGGCGTATCTCCTGTTCTTCGTTGCAGGGTTGGTCATTACGCTGATCGCGAGACGGATGCGCGTCTGGTCGTACAAGGCGGGCGTCGGCGTGGCGCTTGTCGGCGGAGTGGCGCTAGGGTGGTCGACGTTGGTCCAGACTGCGGACTCTGGGCATCCGGAACGCCTCTGGTTTCTCAGTGTGCTCGGAGTGGGGTTGATTGGGGCGCTGGTGGCCCGGCTAAACGCGGCTGGATTGGCGGTGACGCTGTTCACAATGGCGGTGGTGGCGGCGCTGATGTCCGTGATGCAACCTTCCGGCGCGCCACCGGACGGTGCGCTGCGAATTGCGATCGGGCATGGCATGTACGTGGTGTTGTTTGCCGCGTCCGGGCTACTCTTCCGGCACGCAAGCCTGGCAGTAAAGCGGGGCGGCAAACAGGAGTCACGATGACACGCTTGCTGCTTTTGACGGCTATGCCGTGCGCGCTCTTCGCGCAAAGCATCGAGGGAACTTGGCAAGGAACGTTGATGCCCCCCAATCGGAACGAGGGAATCCGGCTCGTCTTCCGGATCGCCTGGGACGGAAACAACTATCAAGGGACGTTTTATAACTTAACCAATCAGCGCCAACTTAGCCTCGGGGCGGTCACGCTGCGGGGGAGCACCGTATCGATCGCCATCTCCGGGAATGGCATGAACTATGAGGGCAAGCTCGAAGCCGACGGCAATTCAATCACTGGGATGCTGAATTCGGGAGCAAATCGCCAGCCGCTGCCGCTACAACGTGCGACACGTGCGATTGCATGGGAACTTCCAGCGCCCATTGCAGGTGCTCCACTAGCTGCAATCGGAAAGGCAGAATTCGAGGTCGCAACGATCAAGACTTCGCCCGAAAGCAGGCCGGGCAACGGAGGCTTCAACGTAACCGCAACTCAACTCCTTAGCCGGAATACGAGCGTACAGGACATCATCGCATTCGCGTTTGAAATCCACGCTACTCAAGTATCGGGGCTGCCAGGGTGGGCTAAGAGCGAGAAATACGACATCGCGGCCAAGTTGCCTCAAGGTGCCGGCGAACCGAGTGACGCCCAAATCCGGGCTATGTTGAAGCACCTGCTCCGAATCCGATTCGGCTTTGCCGCCCACATCGAAAAGCGCGAACTCACAGTGTATGCGATCACTCTCGGTAAGGATGGGCCAGCCGGCATCAAGATGGCGAAGAGCAAAACGAACGCAACGAGGATCGGCGCGCAAGGACTGGGAAGAATGACGGCCAGCGGCTTCACCATGGCTGGCTTCGCCGCCCAAATGCAGTTTCGCGTTCTAGATCGCCCGGTCGTCGACCAGACGGGTCTGACGGACCGCTACGATTTCACGCTCAACTGGGAGCCCGACGAATTCCAGTTTCCCTCTTTGACCGCGGTTCAACGCGAGTATTGGGCCTCGAAGGCGAGGGCAGATGGGCTGCCTGACCTTTTCACAGCATTTCAGCAGCAACTCGGCTTAAAACTCATTGCTACGAAAGCCGCGGTAGACGTCGTAGTGATCGACAGGGTGTCGAGGCCTTCGGAGAATTAGCAGACCCAATCATTCCGCCGCTGACCAGCCGTCGGAACCTGCCGGAGTAGTGATGATTCGAATGAACGATTTCCTGGACGATGATCTGTGGAGCTTGTTTGAGGCGAGCGCGTCGGGTGATCTGGCAGCGGTGAAACGGCTGGTGGGGGCGCGCCCGGATTTGGTTTATGCGCAGTACAACTACACGCCCGCGATTCACTTCGCGGTGCGCGAGGGCCGCCTGGAGGTGGCGCGATACCTGATCGGCCAAGGTGCTGAGACAGTAGACTACCGCGGCTACCCGTTTCAGGATTCGTTACTTACCATCGCGGAGGATCGCGAAGACGGAGCGATGGCGGA
>Ga0308174_10000779_pt1 | contig 14000 bp, 12 predicted proteins | sample PhyPR2_FD_203894 | JGI IMG/M metagenome (GOLD analysis project Ga0308174, IMG submission 203894) | Soil microbial communities from UC Gill Tract Community Farm, Albany, California, United States - DLSLS.P.R2 | ecosystem: Environmental > Terrestrial > Soil > Agricultural land | place: USA...
GTCGCCGCCATCCTGCTGTCGATCATCGTCGTCGTGCTGGCCGCCGAGCTGCTTTCGGCCTGGATCCGCGCGCGCGTCTCGCAAGCCATCGCATGAAGGAAAGCCCCTGATGCCCACGTCGATCTCCGTCAACGGCAGGACCTACCGATGGATGGAGCGGCCGCTCGTGATCGTCTGCGTCGACGGTTGCGAGCCCGACTACATCACGCAGGCGATGGAAGCCGGCGTAGCGCCCTACCTGCGTGCCATGTGCGACCGGGGCACCTCGCTGCTGGGCGATTGCGTGGTGCCCAGCTTCACCAATCCGAACAACCTGTCGATCGTCACCGGCGTCCCGCCCGTCGTGCACGGCATCTGCGGCAACTTCTTCTACGACCGCGAGCGTGACCAGGAAGTCATGATGAACGACGCGCGCTACCTGCGCGCCGACACGATCCTCGCGCAATTTTCGCGCGCCGGCGCGAAGGTCGCGGTCATCACCGCCAAGGACAAGCTGCGCACGCTGCTCGGCAACCACATGCGCGGGATCTGCTTCTCCGCCGAGAAGGCCGACCAGGCGACGGTGGAGGACCATGGGATTGGCGGCGTGCTCGAGCGCGTGGGCCGACCGCTGCCGTCGGTGTACAGCGCCGACCTGTCGGAGTTCGTGTTCGCCGCGGGCGTCGAGCTCATGAAGCACGAGCGACCCGACCTGATGTACCTGTCGACCACCGACTATGTGCAGCACAAGCATGCCCCCGGAACGCCCGATGCCAATGCGTTCTACGCCATGATGAGCGGTTACCTCCAGGCGCTCGACGAGCTGGGCGCGACGATTGCGCTGACCGCCGATCACGGCATGAACGCCAAGACCGACGCCGCGGGGCGACCGCAGATCGTGTTCCTGCAGGACTGGTTCGACCGCGAGATCGGCGCCGGGCGCGCGCGCGTGATCCTGCCCATCACCGATCCGTACGTGGTGCATCACGGCTCGCTCGGCTCGTTTGCCACCTGTTACCTGCCTGCGGGGTCGGACATCGCGTCGTTGTGCGCGCGTCTCGCCGCGGTGCCCGGGGTCGAGACGGTGCTGTCGCGTGATGCCGCCGCCGCGCGCTTCGAGCTGCCGGCCGATCGCCTCGGCGACGTGGTGATCGTGTCCGAGCGCCTGGTCGTGCTCGGCACGAGCCCGTCGCGCCACGACCTGTCCGGACTCACCGCGCCGCTGCGCTCGCACGGCGGCGTGTCCGAGCAGACGATTCCGCTGCTGTTCAGCCGTCCGCTGCGCGAGGTGGCGCCGGGCCGGCGGCTGCGCAACTTCGACATCTTCGATCTGGCACTCAACCATTGCGCATGACCTCCATGAGCTGGCGCTATCACAATCCCGTGCAGGTCGTGTTCGGTGCGGGCGCGCTCGCGCAGCTGCCGCAGCTGCTCGGCGATCGCCGTGCAACGCTCGTCACCTTCCCCGAGGCCGGTGAAGTCGGCGTGGTCGAGCGCCTGCGCGCCGTGCTCGGCGCGCGGCTCGCGCAGGTGATCGACCGCACCGAGCCGAATCCCGATGTCGCGACGCTCGCGCCGCTCTACCGCGACTTCTGGACGGCGGATGCGGCAGGCGACGTGCTGGTCGCAGTCGGCGGCGGCAGCGTCATCGACACCGCCAAGACGCTGATGGTGGGCACCGAAGGCGCGCAGTTCGCAGCGCTCGTCGAGTTGCTCGCCACCGGACGGCCGTTCGTGCCGCATCGGACGCGGCCGCTCATCGCCATTCCCACCACCGCGGGCACCGGCAGCGAAGTGACGCCATGGGCTACCGTGTGGGACCGCGGCGCGGGCCGCAAGTACTCGCTGCACCTGCCGCAGACGTGGCCGGAGGCGGCCGTCGTCGACCCCGAGCTCACGCTGTCGCTTCCTGCGGGTCCCACGCTGGCGGCGGGGCTCGACGCGCTGTCCCACGCGCTCGAAGCGATCTGGAACGTCAATGCCAACCCCGTGTCGGACACTCATGCGGTGGCTGCTGCGCGCGCCGTGCTGGCCACCCTGCCCGATCTGATGCACGATTTGCGCAACCCGGGTCTGCGCAGCCGTCAGGCGCTGGCCGCCATGCAAGCCGGGCTGGCGTTCTCCAACACCAAGACAGCCCTCGCCCACTCCATCTCCTACGACATGACGCTCCGCCACGGACTGCCCCACGGGCTTGCCTGCTCCTTCACGCTGCCGATGGTGCTGGCCCGCGCGCTGAACGTCGACGCCGGACGCGACGCCGTGCTGGCCAGCATCTTCGACGTCCCGCTCGACCAGGCACCCGCATGGCTCGAAGGCTTCCTGGGGAGGCTCGGCGTCAGCACGCGCTTCGCCGACTACGGGGTCGCTGCCGAAGAAGAGCAACGCATGGTGGCCGCGGCGCTCGACGGCGTGCGCGGACGCAATTTCATCGGCGTGGCCGCGGCCACCGGGAGTGCCGCATGAACGCGCCGGACATCCGCCGCGAGGCCATGCGCATCGCAGGCGAGCGCGTGGCGGGCGATCGCGTGATCGAAGTGCGCAATCCGTATACCGGCGGAGTCGTCGGCACGGTGCCCAAGGCCACCATCGACGACATCCGCCGCGCGTTTTCCATCGCCCGCGCGTATCGGCCCACGCTCACGCGCTACGAGCGCTACGCGATCTGCTACAAGACCGCCGAGATCATCCGCAGCCGCACCGAGGCGCTGTCCGACCTCATCACCGCCGAATGTGGCCTCGGCAAGAAGGACTCGCGCTACGAAGTCGGCCGCGCCTGCGACGTGTTCGTGTTCGCCGGCAACGCCGCGCTGCAGGACGACGGCCAGGTGTTCTCGTGCGACCTCACGCCGCACGGCAAGTCGCGCAAGGTGTACACCCTGCGCGAGCCGCTGCTCGGCGTCATCTCGGCCATCACGCCGTTCAATCATCCGCTGAACCAGGTGGCGCACAAGATCGCGCCGGCGGTCGCCACCAACAACCGCATGGTGCTGAAGCCCACCGAGAAGACGCCGCTGTCGGCGCTCGCGCTGGCGGACATCCTCTACGAAGCGGGCCTGCCGCCGCCGATGCTCTCGATCGTCACGGGCGATCCGGCCGAGATCGCCGACGAGATGCTGACCAATCCCGACGTCGACCTGGTGACGTTCACCGGCGGCGTGCCGATCGGCAAGTACATCGCCGCCAAGGCGGTGTACAAGCGCCAGGTGCTGGAGCTCGGCGGCAACGACCCCATCATCGTCATGGAAGACGCCGATCTCGACGAAGCGGCCACGCTGGCTGCCGGCGGCTCGTACAAGAACTCCGGCCAGCGCTGCACGGCGGTCAAGCGCATGCTCGTGCACGAGCGCGTCGCCGACGGCTTCGTCGAGCGCCTGGTCGAGCGCACGCGCGCGTGGACCTACGGCGACCCGATGGATCCGGCGCTCGACATGGGGACCGTGATCGACGAGGCGGCCGCGCGCGGCTTCGAGGCCAAGGTGAACGCCGCCATCGCCGGCGGCGCGCGCCTGCTGGTCGGCAACGAGCGGCGAGGCGCGCTGTATTCGCCTACCGTGCTCGATCGCGTCGATCCGGCGATGGACGTGGTGCGCACGGAAACGTTCGGCCCCGTCTCGCCGGTCATTCGCTTCCGCGACATCGACGAGGCAATCGGCATTTCCAACGGCACGGCCTACGGGCTGTCGTCGTCGGTGTGCACCAACCGCCTGGACTACATCACGCGCTTCGTGAGCGAGCTCAACGTCGGCACGGTGAACGTGCGCGAGGTGCCCGGCTACCGGCTCGAGCTCACGCCCTTCGGCGGCATCAAGGATTCCGGCCTGGGCTACAAGGAAGGCGTGCAGGAAGCGATGAAGAGCTTCACCAACACCAAGACGTACTCATTACCGTGGTGATCTTTACTCGCTCTTGTCACCAGGAATCGTCCGGCTCTGCCGGCGATTCCTGGCTGGCTGATCCGGGCAAAAGTAGGTTTCCACTTTTGCCCGATTACTAGAATGCAGACCCTGCTCAACCTGCTGGCCGGTGTCTCGCTCCTCGTGTGGGGCACGCACATCGTGCGCACGGGCATCATGCGCGTGTACGGCGGCGACCTGCGGCGCTTCCTGCGGCGCAGCGTCTCGCGCCGCGCCACCGCGTTCTCGGCCGGGCTGGTCGTCACGGCGCTGGTGCAGAGCAGCACGGCGGCCGCGCTGATCGTCGCCTCGTTCGCCGGCCAGGGGCTCATCGGCACCGCGCCGGCGCTTGCCGTGATGCTCGGCGCCGACGTCGGTACGGCGGTCGTCACCGTGCTGTTGTCCTTCGACCTGTCGTGGCTCGCCCCGCTGCTGATCTTCAGCGGCATCGTGATGTTCCTCTCGCGCCAGGCCACGACGGTCGGACGCTTCGGCCGCATCCTCATCGGCCTGGGGCTCATCATGTTCGCGCTGCAATGGATCTCCGTTGCGGCCAAGCCCGTCGTGCAGGCGGCCGGCGTGAAGGTCATCTTCGCGTCGCTCACGGGCGACGTCCTGCTCGACATGCTGGTGTCCGCGTTGCTCACCGTCCTGTGCTTCTCGAGCCTCGCGGTCGTGCTGCTGCTGGCCACGCTGGCTTCGCTGCACGTGATCGCGCTCCCGGTCGCGCTCGGGCTCGTGCTCGGGGCGAACCTCGGCAGCGGCGTGCTGGGCATCCTGTCCACCATGCGGGCCACGCCGGAGGCGCGCCGCGTGACGCTCGGCAACTTCCTGTTCAAGCTGATCGGCGTCATCGTCTGCGTGCCGCTCGTCGGCCACCTCGAGGACTGGATCGGCGGGCTCGGCTTGAGCGAGGCACGCGAGGTGGTGCTGTTCCATCTGTTCTTCAACGTCATGCTGGCGCTGCTGCTGCTCGGATTCACCGAAAAGATCGCCGCGGTCGCCGAGCGCCTGCTGCCGGCGCGTCCGGCGAGCGACGATCCGTCCAAGCCGCGCCACCTCGATCCGTCCGCGCTGGAGACGCCCACGCTGGCGATTTCATACGCCGCGCGCGAAGCGCTGCGCATCGGCGACGTGATCGAGCAGATGCTCTCCGGCATGCTGACGGTGCTGACGACCAACGATCGCACGCTCGGCCAGCGGCTGCGCAAGCTCGACGACGTCGTCGACGAGCTGTACACCGCGGTCAAGCTCTACCTGACGCAGATCTCGCGCGAAGCGCTCGACGAGCGCGAAGGCCGCCGGTGGGCGGACATCGTCTCGTTCGCGATCAACATGGAGCAGATCGGCGACATCATCGAGCGCGTGATCACCGACCTCGAGGAGAAGAAGATCGAGAAGGGGCGCAAGTTCTCCGACGCCGGCATGGCGGAGATCGTCGACCTCCACACGCGCCTCATCGCAAATTTGCGCCTCGGCCTGTCCGTGTTCCTCAACCGCGATCTCAAGAGTGCCCAGGAGCTCCTCGCGCAGAAGGTCCTGTTCCGTGACCTGGAGCGCGCGTACGCCAATTCGCATCTCACGCGCCTGGCGGGCAACACGGTGGACAGCATCGAAACGTCCTCGCTGCACCTCGATCTCATCTCCGACCTGCGACGCATCAACTCGCACATCTGCTCGATCGCCTATCCCATCCTCGAGGAAGCCGGCGTGCTCGCGCGCACGCGGCTGAAGACACCGGAAGAGCCCCAGCTGGCCGCGCTCGCGGACGCCGAGCGGCCTGCAGCGGCCACCTGGCAAAAAGGCAAGCCCACTACGGCATGACGCCCCGCTGCCTACCCGTCGACTCGACGCGGCGCCCCGGTGCCGCCGGGCTGCCAACCGGTCTGCCATGGCGCTGACGATCTTCGATATCTGCACGCTGTTCGCGCGCAAGGGCGGCCGCGAATACGACGGCGAAGGCGTCACGCAGCTCGAGCATGCGCTGCAGGCCGCGGCGCTCGCCGAAGCGGACGGCGCACCGCCGCCACTGGTGGCCGCGGCGCTGCTGCACGACCTCGGCCACATGCTCAACGACCAGGGCGATACGCCGACGATTCGCGGCATCGACGATCGCCATCAGTACGCTGCACTGCCGTTCCTGCGCGGCAGCTTCGACGACGCCGTGCTCGAGCCCATCCGCCTGCACGTCGATGCCAAGCGCTACCTGTGTGCGACGCGCGACGGCTATCACGACGCGTTGTCCGCCGATTCCAAGCGCAGCCTGGTGCTCCAGGGCGGCGCATACGACGAGGCCGCAGCCGCCGCGTTCATCGCGCGGCCGCACGCAGCCGACGCCGTGCGCGTGCGTCTGTGGGACGACCGTGCGAAAACGCCGGCGGCCGTCACGCCCAGTCTGGCGCATTACCTGGCCGTGCTCGAGACAGTGGCGCGTCCCGCCGCGCTCGGCTGATCGACCCCTTGGGCCCGGCCGACCTGACCCTCGGGGTCACGCTTGCCGTGCTTGGCGCCGGCCTGCTGCACGCCGGCTGGAACGCCCTGCTCAAGCGCGCCAAGGGCGGCGACCCGATGCTCGACACGGCAGCGGTCGTGGTCGGCTCAGCGGTGTGGTCGATCCTCGCGCTTCCGCTGGCGGGCCTGCCCGATCCCGCCGCGTGGAAGTTCATGGCGGTGTCGTCGCTCATCCATTACGCGTACTACGTCACGCTGTCGAACGCCTATCGCACCGGCGACCTCTCGTTCGCGTATCCCATCATGCGCGGCACCGCGCCGCTCATCACCACCCTGCTCGGCATCGTGTTCCTGAGCGAGCTGCCGTCGACCAAGCTGGCCATCGGCATCCTGCTGATCTGCGCGGGCATCGTGAGCATCGCGTTCGTGCGGCGCGAGCGTCATCCGCCCGAGGCGCTGCGCTGGGCGCTCGCCAACGCGGCGATCATCGCGGTCTACACGCTCATCGACGGCGCCGGCGTGCGTGCGTCCGGCCGCCCGTTCGCGTACGTGAGCTGGCTGCTTGCGCTCGAAGGCCTGCCCTACCTCGCCTGGCTGCTGTGGCGCCGCGGTCGCGCCGCGGTCGATTACGTGATCCGCAGTCGGCGCCTCGCGATCGTTGGCGGCCTCGGCAGCCTCGCCGCGTACGCGATCGTGCTGTGGGCGATGACGCTCGCGCCGGTGGCGGCCGTGGCGGCATTGCGCGAGACATCCGTGCTCTTCGCCGCGGTCATCGGCGCGGTGTGGCTCAAGGAGGGCTTTGGCGTGATGCGACTGGTAGGTGCGGCGAGCGTGGTGGCCGGCATCGCGGCGCTGAAGCTATGAGCCAGCCCGCGCCCCTGCCGTCACATGCGCGCGTCGTCGTCGTCGGCGGCGGCATTGCGGGCGCGTCCACCGCGTACCACTTGACCAAGCTGGGCGTACCCGATGTCGTCCTGCTCGAGCAAGGGCAGCTCACATGCGGCACGACGTGGCACGCGGCGGGCCTGGTCGGCCAGACGCGCGCGACGCGCAACGCGACGCGCATGAGCCGCTACGGCATCGAGCTGTACTCGACGCTCGAGGCAGAGACCGGCCTTGCCACCGGCTGGAAGCAATGCGGCAGCGTGAACGTCGCCGCCACGCCCGAGCGGCTCGTCTCCATGCGCCGGCAGATGGCGCGCGCGGAGGCCTTCGGCGTCGAGTTCGAATTCGTGTCACCGGCACGCGTGGCGGAGCTCGTGCCCATCCTGCGTACCGACGACCTCACCGGTGCGGTCTGGATACCGGGCGACGGCAAGGCCAATCCCACCGATCTCACGCAATCGCTCGCACGCGGTGCACGGCAAGGCGGCGCGCGCATCGTCGAAGGCGTCGCAGCGCTTGGCGTGACGACGCACAACGGGCGCGTGAGCGGCGTCGCGTGGCGGCGTGGCGAGGAGCGCGGCACCATCGCCTGCGAAAGCGTGGTCAACTGCGCGGGCCAATGGTCACGCGAGTTCGGCGTCGCATGCGGCGTGAACATTCCGCTCGCTTCGGCCGAGCACTTCTATCTCGTCACCAAGCCGATCGACGGCATCGCATCCGACATGCCGGTCGTGCGCGACCCGGACGGGTTCATCTACTTCAAGGAAGAGGTCGGCGGCCTGGTGATGGGCGGGTTCGAGCCGGTCGCCAAGCCCTGGAACGTTGCGCGCATTCCCGACGGTTTCGCCTTTCAGCTCCTGCCCGAGGACTGGGACCAGTTCGAGATCCTGATGCGCAACGCGGTGCATCGCGCGCCGTGCCTCGAAACGGCCCAAGTGAAGCTCCTGCTCAACGGCCCGGAAAGCTTCACGCTCGACGGCAACTTCATCCTGGGCGAAGCGCCCGAGCTGCGCGGCTTCTTCGTATGCGCGGGGTTCAATTCCGCCGGCATCGCCAATTCCGGCGGCGCGGGCCGGCTCATCGCCGATTGGGTCGTTGCAGGCGAGCCGCCGTTCGACGCCTGGGACGTCGACATCCGTCGCTTCGCCCCCTTGCACGCCAACCGGCGCCACCTGGCCGACCGCACGGTGGAGACGCTCGGGCTGCACTACGCGATGCGCTGGCCGCGCGAGGAGCTTGCGAGCGTCCGGCCCCTGCGCCGCTCGCCGCTCTACGACCGGCTCGCCGCGCGCGGTGCCGTGTTCGGCACCAAGCTCAACTGGGAGCGCGCGAACTACTTCCTGCCGCCCGGCGCCACGCCCGCCTCGCCCACGCTCGGTACGCCGGCCTGGCTGCCGCATGTGCTGGAGGAGCAGCGCGCATGCCGCGAGAATGTCGTGCTGTTCGACCAGACGTCGTTCGCCAAATTCGTCTTGAAGGGACGCGACGCCGCGGCGGTCCTCGAGCGCCTGTGCGCCAACCGCGTCGACGTGCCCGCAGGACGGGTGATCTACACGCCGCTGCTCAACGCGCGCGGAGGCTTCGAGAGCGACGTCACGATCGCGCGCCTCGATGAGCACACCTTCTTCGTCCTCACCGGGTCGGCGCAGGCCACGCGCGACGCGGCGTGGATCGAGCGCCATGTCGAATCGCACCAGCATGCCGTGCTGGTGGACGTCACATCCGCGTATTCGATCGTATCGGTGATGGGCCCCGCGGCCGAAGCGTTGCTGACGTCGCTGTCCGCGAGCGACGTCTCCAAAGCCGGCTTGCCGTTCGGCGCCACCCGCGACATCGACGTCGGCTATGCGCGGGTGCGCGCAACCCGCATGAGCTACGTCGGCGGCCCGGGGTACGAGCTGTGCGTGCCGACCGACCAGTGCGTCACGCTCTACGACGCCTTGCACGGGGCCGGAGCTGCGCACGGTCTGCGCGACGCCGGTTACTACGCGTTGGACGCGCTGCGCATCGAAGCGGGACGCCGCGCGTGGGGCGCGGAGCTCTCGCCTGACGAAACGCCCTTCGAGGCGGGGCTCTCGCGCGTGGTTGCGCTCGACAAACCGGTCGCGTTCCTCGGCCGCGACGCTCTCCTCGCGCAGCAGGCGAGGGGCGTCGGGAAGCGGCTCGTGCAACTCGTATTCGACGACCCGGCCGCGTTTCCATGGGGTGGCGAGCCGATCCACATGGACGGCCGTCCGGTCGGCGAGATCACGTCCGCCGGGTACAGCCGCACGCTTGGGCGCGCGGTGGCGTTCGGCTACGCGCGCGGCGAAGCGCCGCTCACCGACGAGGCGCTGCTGGCAGCGCGTTACGAGGTCGACATCGCCGGCACGCGCTTTGCCGTCATGCCTCGGCTCGTCTGAAGGTCAGCCGGGCCGCGCGCTCGCCTGCGCTGCCGCGGTGAGCACCGCCTGGACGCGCGCCTCATGCCAACGCCCGTGCGCCGATGCCGCAGCGCACAACTGGCGGCGTATGATCGAGGCTGGTGCACGCTCAGGACTGCCGTGTCGGTTTCGTCTCCTCATCCACCCCCGCTGCGCCCGGCGCACGGCGCGCGTCGCGGGCGCACGCCGTCGAAGCCCGGGACCGCGACGGCGCAGGTGCAGAGCCTCACGCGCGGCCTGTCCATCCTGGAATGCCTGGCGCGTGCCGAAGGCGGGCTCACGCTCACGGACGTGTCGCATCGCGTCGCGTTGCCGCCTTCGACTGCACATCGGCTGCTCTCCACGCTGGAGCGCATGGGCTACGTCTACCAGGCGGGCGAGCTCGGGCGCTGGTACGTCGGGTTGCAGGCGTTCGCGGTGGGCTCGAGCTTCCTGTCGAGCCGCGATTTCGTCGCGCAGAGCCACCCGTACATGCGCCGGCTGATGGAGCAATCAGGGGAGACGGCGAATCTCGCGATCCTCGACGCGACGGAGGCGGTCTTCATCGACCAGGTGCAATGCCGCGAGACCATGCGCACGATCGTCAAGCTCGGCAGCCGCGTCCCGCTGCATGCGTCGGGCGTGGGCAAGGCGATCTTCGCCGCGCTGCCCGACGAGCAGATCGACGCGATCCTCAAGGTGCGCGGCCTGCCGCGCATCACGGAGAACACGATCACCGTGCCCGAGACGATGTGGGCGAGCGTGCGGGTGATCCGCCAGCGCGGCTGGTCGTTCGACGACGAGGAGCACCTGCCGGGTACGCGCTGCGTCGCGGCGCCCATCTACGACGAGCACGCCGAGTCGCTGGGCGCAATCTCCCTCGCCGGGCCGTGCTCGCGGCTGCCGGACGAGCGGATCAAGCAGCTCGGCCCCATCGTCGCGCACATCGCCGAGGAGATCACGCGCCACCTCGGCGGGCGCTGGCCGCATCCCTACTGAGCGGCTACGGCTCGTACTTGAACGACAGCGCGAGCCGCACGCGATAGGCGACCACGCGGCCGTCCTCGATCTTGACGTCGGTCTTCGTCACTTCCGCGATGCGCAGGTCGCGCAGGGAAGCGGCCGCCATCTCCACTGCACGCTTGGCCGCATCCTCCCACGACACGGGGCTCGTCCCGATCACTTCGACGATCTTGTAGACGCCGCTGTCCGCCTGCTGTTTTTTCGCCTTGGCCATGAGAGCTCTCCTGGGTCGATGAGCGGTGCGGCTGTAACGCGCACCGGACGGCCATCTTACGGGTTCGCGCGCTGTTAGGCGACCCGCCGCGCCTGCATCGCGTGCGCGCGGCGCGCCAGCTGCGCAATGGGCGGCGGCGACCAGCCCGCGAGCAGCAGCTCCATCTGCGCGAAATCATTGCACGCGAGCACCATGTCGCAGCCGGCTGCCAGCGCGGCATCCGCGCGCTCGACGATGTCGCCTGCGCCATGGGCGCCGGCCATCTCGAGGTCGTCCGAGAAGACGAGTCCGTCGAAGCCGAGCTCCGTGCGCAGGATGTCGCGGATCCACACCGGCGAGAAACCGGCAGGCCGCGGATCGACTTGCGGGTACACCACGTGCGCCGGCATGATGCCGTCGAGGTCGTCGCGCGCCAATGCCGCGAACGGCGCGACGTCATCGGCCATGATGCGTTCGAGCGGACGCTCGTCGACGGGAAGATCCGTATGCGAGTCGGCCGCGACATAGCCGTGGCCGGGGAAATGCTTGCCGACTGCCGCCGACCCGCCGGCATGCAATCCCGCGGCCAGCGCGCGCGCGAGCGCGATGACGGCGTCCGCATTGCGATGAAACGCGCGATCGCCGATCACGCCGCTCGGGCCGTGATCGAGATCGAGCACGGGCGTGAAGCTGAAGTCGACGCCATGCGCGGTCAGCTCGCGGGCGATCGTGCGGCCGTTCTCGAACGCCTGCGCCTGCGCGGCGGCGGCGTCGACGTCCCATTGGGCGCCGAGCGCGCGCATCGGCGGGATGGCGCTGAAGCCGGCGCGAAAGCGCTGCACGCGCCCGCCTTCGTGATCCACCGCGATGAGCAACGGAGGATCGCGCAGCGCACGCAACGCCGTCGTGAGCGCCACGAGCTGGGCAGGATCGGCGTAGTTGCGTGCGAACAGGATGGCGCCACCGACGCTCGGATGGAGCAGGCGCTCGCGATCGGCTGGAGTCAGGTCCAGGCCTTCGACGCCGATCATCGCGGGCCCGCGCGGGGCTGCGCGCGGCCTTTGCGTCATGCAGCGGCCTGCCGCATCAGCGCCTTCATCTCGCGCACCGCTTCGCGGAGGCCGACGAACACGGCGCGCGACACGATCGAGTGCCCGATGTGCAGCTCGCGCACGCCCGCCAGCGCGGCAACCGGTTGCACGTTGAAGTAGTTGAGCGCGTGCCCGGCATTGAAGCGCATGCCGTGCGCGCGCACGGCCGTCCCGGCCGCCGCCACCTTGTCGAGCTCCGCGCGCACGGCCGCGCTCTGTGCATCGCGGCCCTTGGCGTGGAAAGCGTGCGCGTACGGCCCCGTGTGGATCTCGCACACGCCCACGCCGATGCGCGCTGCGGCTTCGACCTGGCGCACCTCGGCGTCGATGAACACCGACGTCACGATGCCCGCGTCGCGCAAACGCGCGACCGCGCCGCGCAGCTTGTCTTCCTGCAACGCGACGTCCAGCCCGCCTTCGGTGGTGATCTCGTGCCGGCCCTCCGGCACCAGCATGGCCATCTCCGGGCGCAGGCGGCACGCGATGTCGATCATCTCGGGCGTGGCGGCCATCTCGAGGTTGAGCTTGATGTGCGTGAGCTCGCGCAGACGCCGCACGTCCTCGTCCTGGATGTGCCGGCGATCCTCGCGCAAGTGCACGGTGATGCCGTCGGCACCGCCCAGATGCGCCTCGACCGCAGCCCACACGGGATCGGGCTCCCATGTGCGACGCGCCTGCCGCAGCGTGGCGACATGGTCGATGTTGACGCCGAGCTCGATCACGTTGCGGCTTCCTTCACGATGTCTCGCGCTCGTCGTCGAGCGCCTGGAGATCCTGCACGACCCGGCGGCTGAAAATGCGCCGCTCCTCGAGATAGTGATCGAGCACGAGGCGCATGAGGCGCTTGGCTTCGGCCGCGGTTTCGGGGTCGGGATACCGCTCCTCGGCCAGTGCGATCAGCGCCGCGCCGCGCACGATCGGCCAACGCACGCCCGGCTCCGCCGCGTACGGCTGGGGGCCGCGGTCGAATGCGTAATGGTAACGCTCGCGCGGATCGACCGGCCGGCCGCTGCCTGCTTCGTGCGTCAGGGACAGCGCGTAGCCGAGCTCGGCGAGCAGGCGCAGCTCGAAGCGGCGCAGGATGACCGCCTGGGCCCCCGGGGCCGCCTCATCGGTCAGCGCGTGCAACGCGTCCTCGTAATGGACGAACAGCGCAGGATGCGGGTCTTCGCGCGCGAGCAGCTTCAGCAACAGCTCGTTCAGGTAGAAGCCGCACAGGAGCGCCGCGCCGGCAGGCAACGGCAGGCCGCCGCGCCATTCGGCCTTGACGAGCGTCTTGAGCTCGCCGGTGCCGGCCCATGACAGGGCGAGCGGCTGGAAGGCCTGCAGCAAGCCACGCATTTCCGAGCGCGGCCGCTTGGCGCCGCGCGCGACGAGACCCACGCGGCCGTGCTCGGCGGTGAATGTCTCGACGATCAGGCTGGTCTCGCGATACGGGTACGCATGAAGCACGTAGGCCGCCTGGTCGTCGCGTCGCTCGCGCACCGTCTTTGCCATGGTCGCGGCCTCAATACCCCAGGCGCGCGAGCGACGCGTCGTCGTCGGCCCAGCCACGCTTGACTCGCACCCACACCTCGAGGAACACGGGGCCGTCGAACAGGCGCTCGAGATCCTTGCGGGCGTCGGTGGCGATCGCCTTCATGCGCGCACCGCCCTCGCCGATGAGGATGGCGCGCTGGCTCGCCCGGTCCACCAGAATCGTCGCGTGGATGCGCCGCAGCCGTCCTTCCTGCTCGAAGCTGTCGATCGTGACCGTGGTGGCGTACGGCACTTCGTCGCCGAGGAGGCGGAAGATCTTCTCGCGCACCCGCTCCGCCGCAAGAAAGCGTTCGTCGCGGTCGGTCAGGTCGTCGGCCGGATAAAGCGGTGCGGCATGCGGGAGGTGGCGCGCGATCTCGGCCTTGAGCTCGTCGAGCTGCGTGCCCTTTTCGGCCGATACGGGCACGATCGCGGCACCTTCGCGCAGGGCGCCCAGCGTCGCGAGACGAGGCAGCAGCGCGCGCTTGTCCTTCAGCGCATCGACCTTGTTGACGGCGATGACGACCGGCATGGACGCCGGAATGAGCGCGCCGACCGCTTC
>Ga0308174_10000780_pt1 | contig 13993 bp, 11 predicted proteins | sample PhyPR2_FD_203894 | JGI IMG/M metagenome (GOLD analysis project Ga0308174, IMG submission 203894) | Soil microbial communities from UC Gill Tract Community Farm, Albany, California, United States - DLSLS.P.R2 | ecosystem: Environmental > Terrestrial > Soil > Agricultural land | place: USA...
TACCACATGGCCGAGGCTGGCGCGACGCCCGCGCAGGAGATCGCGTTCACGCTGGCCGACGGCATCGAGTACGTCCGCGCCGCGGTCAAGGCCGGGCTCGACGTCGACGACTTCGCGGCCCGGCTGTCGTTCTTCTTCGTCTCGCGTACGACGATCCTGGAGGAGGTCGCGAAGTTCCGGGCGGCGCGACGGATCTGGGCGCGGGTGATGCGTGACGAGTTCGGCGCCAAGAACCCCAAGTCGCAGATGCTGCGCTTCCACACCCAGACCGCCGGCGTGCAGCTGACCGCCCAGCAGCCGGAGGTCAACCTGGTCCGGGTCGCCATCCAGGGCCTGGCGGCGGTGCTCGGCGGCACCCAGTCGCTGCACACCAACTCCTACGACGAGGCACTCGCGCTTCCCAGCGAGAAGGCCGCCCGGCTGGCGCTGCGCACCCAGCAGGTCATCGCCTACGAGTCCGACGTGACCAAGACCGTCGACCCGTTCGCCGGCTCCTACGCGATCGAGGCGCTCACCGACGACGTGGAGGCCGAGGCCGTCCGGCTGATGGAGCAGGTCGAGGAGCTCGGCGGCGCGGTGGCGGCGATCGAGCAGGGCTTCCAGAAGAACGAGATCGAGAAGGCGGCCTACCAGATCGCCCGCGACATCGACACCGACCAGCGCGTCGTGGTCGGGGTGAACCGCTTCCGGGTCGACGAGGAGGAGCCCTACGAGGCGCTCCGGGTCGACCCGGCCATCGAGCAGCAGCAGGCCGAGCGGCTGGCGACGCTGCGGGCGGAGCGGGACCAGGCCGAGGTCGACAAGCACCTGGCCGCGCTGGCCGAGGCGGCGCGGGGCAGCGACAACGTGCTCTACCCGATGAAGGAGGCGCTGCGCGCGAAGGCCACGGTGGGCGAGGTCTGCAACGCGCTGCGGGACGTGTGGGGCGTCTACGTCCCGCCGGACGCGTTCTAGGGCGCACCGATCGTCGTCGACGCGCCGTAGGCGCACAGATCTCCTGACGGACGTCCGTCACAGAACGGATCTTCCGCTCAGGGGGTGCGAGGGGTTACCTTTCGGGCCATTCCCGGCGCTGCCCGATCGGGCGGCCCCTGAGCACCCTGGAGAACCGTGCACCCCACGAGCCGACGCAGCCTCGCGCTGCTGGCCGCCGGAGCGGCGGCCGTCGCGGGCATCGCCGGAGGCGTCACCGCCTCCGCCGCCCCCGGCACCTCGTCCAAGAACCCCAACTCCGACGCGACCGTCACGACCGGTGTCGACAGCACCAGCGCCGTCGTTGGTCTGTCCCTGGCGCCGCTCGCGACCGACCCCAAGGTCGCACCGGCCAAGGGCAAGAAGGTCGACTTCAACAGCAGCGCCGCCAAGAGCGAGCGGGCCAAGCTGGTCGCCCAGCGCAACACCTTCAAGCAGTGGCTGAAGAGCAACGCCCCCAAGGCGCAGGTCAGCGGCGAGTACGACGTCGCGGTCAACGCCGTGGCGGTCCGGCTCAACGGCACCGCGCTCTCCGCCCTGCGCGGCGGTCCGGGGGTCACCTCGGTCGGCTACCAGGCGACGTACGCCCCGACGGCCGACGACCCGGACCTGTCCCTCATCAACGGCAAGGAGGGCTGGGCCGCCGCGACCCCGACCGCGGACGACGCGACCGCGGGCGCCGGCATCAAGGTCGGCATCGTCGACACCGGCATCGACGTCACCCACCCGTGCTTCAAGGACGCCGGCTTCCCCAGGACGTCCCAGCAGGGCAACCCCGCCTACACCAACAACAAGGTCATCGTGGCCAAGGTCTTCGCCAACAAGGCCGCCAGCCTCGGCTACGACGCGAAGGCGGTCCAGGACCACGGCACCCACGTCGCCGGCACGGTCGCCTGTGACGCGGACACGAAGGCCAGCATCGACGGGGCGGAGATCCCGTACGCCGTCAGCGGCGTGGCACCGCGTGCCCAGCTCGGCAGCTACAACGTGTTCCCCGGTGACATCGAGGACGCGCGCAGCGAGGACATCCTCAACGCGCTCGACGCCGCCGCGCTCGACGGCATGGACGTCATCAACATGAGCCTCGGCGGGGACACCAAGGGCGTGCAGGACCTGCTCACCAACGCGGTGGACAACCTCGACCGGGCCGGCATCGTCGTCGCGGTCTCCGCGGGCAACGACGGCCCGGGCCACGGCACCATCGGCTCGCCCGGCTCCGCCGAGCGGGCGCTGACGGCCGGCGCCGCCTCCGTCGGGCACTACCTCGCGGTGCCGGTGACCTCCGGGACCTCGAAGCTGTACACCAACGGTGACGGCGACTTCCCGGTGGCCAAGGACGTCAGCGGCACCCTGGTGGCCGCCACTCTGGCGGAGGGCGAGACCACCCCGAACGACGGCATCGGCATCGGCTGCACGGAGGGCTCGATCCCGGCCGCCGCCACTGGCAACGTGGTGCTGATCTCGCGCGGCACGTGCCCCTTCGCGCTCAAGGTCGCGAACGCGCAGAAGAAGGGCGCGGCGGCGGTGCTGATCGTCAACAGCGGCCCCGGCGACCCGATCGCGATGGCCGGAGACCCGACACTGCCGGTGGCCCCGGCCGTGATGGCCTCGCAGGACGACGTGAAGACCGTGACGGGCCTGGTCGGGCAGCAGGTCACCCTGCACGCCCAGAAGGAGTACTTCTACAGCACCAACAACGACATCATGGGCGACTTCTCCAGCCAGGGCCCCACGGACGTGGACTACCGCGTCAAGCCCGACCTGGTGGCCCCTGGCGTCAACGTGCTGTCGTCGATCCCGAGCAGCTTCTGCGACCAGCAGGCCAACCCGAACGGCTGCTGGGCGTTCTTCAACGGCACCTCGATGGCCAGCCCGCACCTCGCGGGCACGGCCGCCGTGGTCCGCGCCGCGCACCCCGACTGGACCGCGGACCAGGTGCGCTCGGCGATCACCAACACCGCACAGCAGCACAAGCTGTTCAACTACAAGGCGATCCGGTCCGAGGAGAAGGACCCGCTCGTCACCGGCGCCGGCCTCGACGACGTCCTCGCGTCGGTCGACGCCAAGGTCGCGCTGTCGTCGGTGAGCACGTCGTTCGGCGCGGTGCCCTCGGGCAGCGGCCAGAAGCTCACCCGGACGCTCACCCTCACCAACATCGGCACCGGCCCGGTCAGCGGCGCGCTGACGGTCGACGGCCCGGACAAGGGCCTGTTCACGGTATCCGCGCCGACGGTCGACCTGCCGAAGCCAGGTGACACCCAAACGGTGACGATCACGTTCACCAGCCCCAAGACCGGGGGCAAGGGCGACCGCTCCGCGACCCTGGACGTGGCCGGGGTGGCGCACTCGGTGCTCTACACCTTCCTCAGGTAACCACCGCAGCACGCGCAGGGGCGGACCACCGGCACCGGTGGTCCGCCCCTCGTCACGTCCCAGGACCCGCGCCCGTCTCGGGTAGCCTTGTCTGTCGTGCCCACCTCCGTCCTCCGCCTCTGCGTCGATGCCGTCGACGCGCGCGTGGACGACCTCGTGGCCCTGCGCCGCGAGCTGCACGCCCACCCCGAGCTGGCCTGGCAGGAGACCGTGACCACGAGTCTGGTCGCCGAGCGGCTCGAGAAGGCCGGCCTCCAGGTCAAGCTGCTCCCGAAGTCCGGGCTGCTCGCCGAGCTCGGCGCCGACGAGGGGCCGTTGGTGGCGCTGCGCGCGGACCTCGACGGCCTGCCCGTCGACGACCGTGGCGGCGAGCCCTGGGCGAGCACGGTCCACGGCGTCGCGCACGCCTGCGGCCACGACGTGCACACCGCCGCCCTCGTCGGGGCCGGCATCGCCCTGGCCGAGGCGCACGAGATCTCCCCCCTCCCGGGCCGGGTGCGGCTGCTGTTCCAGCCGGCCGAGGAGGTGATGCCCGGCGGTGCGCTCGAGGTGATCGCGGCCGGCGCCCTCGACGGTGTCGAGCACGTCTACGGGCTGCACTGCGACCCCTCGATCGACGTCGGCAAGGTCGGCCTGCGGGTCGGCCCGCTGACCGGCGCCGCCGACGCGCTCACCGTCCGGCTCACGGGGCACGGCGGGCACACCTCGCGCCCGCACCTGACCCAGGACCTGACCTACGCGCTCGGCAAGCTGGTCACCGAGCTCCCCGGTGCGCTGTCGCGCCGGCTCGACCCGCGGGCGGGCGCCAGCCTCGTGTGGGGCGTGGTGCGGGCCGGCTCGGCCAAGAACGTCATCCCGGCGGCCGGCGAGGTGGCCGGCACCCTGCGGATGCTCGACGCCGTCGCCTGGGCGGACGCGGAGGACCTGGTCCGGGAGCTGATCGGACAGATCCTCGCGCCGTACGGCGTGGGGGCGCAGGTCACCTACGTGCGCGGCGTGCCGCCGGTGGTCAACGAGCCGGTGGCCACGAGCCTGCTCGGCGGAGCGGTCCGCTCGGTGCTGGGGGAGGACGGGGCCGTCTCCACCCCGCAGAGCCTGGGCGGCGAGGACTTCGCGTGGTACCTCGAGGAGGTTCCCGGCGCGATGGGCCGGCTCGGCACCCGTACCCCCGGCGGCCGGACCTACGACCTCCACCAGGGCGACCTGCACGTCGACGAGCGCTCGATCGCGGTCGGCGCGAAGGTGCTGGCGGCCGCCGTGCTCACCACCTTCGACGCCTGAGACGACGCGATCTCGAGGCCCCCGGCGAGCGCCGCCCGTCACGCCTCGTCCGGTGCCAAACCTGTGCTTGCTACCGAACTGATAACAACTTCGGGCGCGTTGCGGCGACCCGGCACGAGGGCCTCCGGTCCGGGCTTAGGGTGTGCCCTGGTTTGCGCCTGGACAGGTGGCGCACAAAACGAGGAGGCATCTTGCGTCGGCTGACCAAGATTGCAGCCGTCACCGCTGTCATGGCGCTCGCGGTGACCGGTTGTGCCAAGAAGAACACCGAGACCACGACGGCCAGCGGTGGCGACAAGGGCGGTCTGTGTGCCACCGGCGGCAAGGGGCCGAAGATCGGTCTGGCCTACGACATCGGCGGTCGGGGTGACAAGTCCTTCAACGACCTGGCCGCGGCCGGCACCAAGAAGGCGAGCCAGGAGCTGGACGCCACGTGCAAGGAGTCCGAGGCCGCTCCTGACGAGCCGGACTCCGCCAAGGAGGAGCGCCTGCGCACCCTCGCGGACGCGGGCTACGACCCGATCATCGCGGTCGGCTTCGTCTACACCCCGATGGTGACCAAGGTCGCCAAGGAGTACCCCAAGCTGAAGTTCGCCATCGTCGACGGCGCCGCTGAGGGCAAGAACGTCACCAACCTGGCCTTCTCGCCCGAGCAGGGCTCCTACCTCGTCGGGGTCGCGGCCGGCCTGAAGACCAAGACCAACAAGGTCGGCTTCGTGGGCGGCGTCAAGGGCCCGATCATCGACCCGTTCGCCGCCGGCTTCCAGGCGGGCGTGAAGGAGGTCAACCCGAAGGCCACCGTCGAGATGAAGTGGCTTTCCGACCAGGCCGACCAGAAGGCCTTCGCGAACCCGCCGGGCGGCAAGACCGCGGCGACGGCGCTCTACGACGACGGCGCGGACATCGTCTTCCACGCCTCCGGCCTGTCCGGCAACGGTGTCTTCGAGGCCGCGACGGCCGAGAACAAGCTCGCCATCGGTGTGGACTCCGACCAGTACCTGTCGGCCCCCAAGGACCAGCAGCCGCACATCCTGACCTCGGCGCTCAAGCGCGTCGACGTCGCGGTGTTCGACTTCGCCAAGGCCTACAAGGACGGCACCACCAAGCCCGGCTTCGACGTCTACGACCTCAAGCGCGACGGTGTCGGCTACGCCACCAGCGGCGGCCAGATCGACGACATCAAGGACAAGATCGACTCCTACAAGGAGAAGATCGTCTCCGGCCAGATCAAGGTCCCGAACACCCTCTGATCGACCGAGGTCGACCCTGAGGCACCCGGCCACACTGGGCCACGGGCTCGGACGGGGGCGCGGTAGCGTTCCGTCCGAGCCCGTGGCGCGTCCGGCGCCAACCATCTTCGGGAGCGTGTGACATCACCACGACACAGACGAGCCAGGCCGCCACCGGCACGGACCGCATCGCCGTGCGGCTGCGCGGGATCGGGAAGCGCTTCCCGGGCGTGGTCGCCAACCACGACATCGACATCGACGTCCGGGCCGGCACCGTGCACGCGGTCGTGGGGGAGAACGGCGCCGGCAAGTCGACGCTGATGAAGATCCTGTACGGCGTGCAGAAGCCCGACGACGGCACGATCGAGGTGAACGGCGCGCCGGCCACGATGAGCTCGCCCGCCGACGCCATCAAGCTCGGCATCGGCATGGTCTTCCAGCACTTCATGCTCGCCGACAACCTCACCGTGCTCGAGAACGTCGTGCTCGGGGCCGAGAAGCTCTACGGCATCGGCGACAAGGCCCGCGCCAAGGTCGAGGAGATCTCCCGGACCTACGGCTTCGGCCTCGACCCCGACCAGCTCGTCGAGGGCCTCGGCGTCGGTGAGCGCCAGCGGGTGGAGATCCTCAAGGTGCTCTACCGCGGCGCGAAGGTGATCATCCTCGACGAGCCCACCGCGGTCCTGGTGCCGCAGGAGGTGGACGCGCTGTTCGCGAACCTCCGGGAGCTCAAGAAGGAGGGGCACACCCTCATCTTCATCTCGCACAAGCTCGACGAGGTCCTCGCCGTCGCCGACGACATCACCGTCGTCCGCCGCGGCACCACGGTCGCCTCCGTCCGGCCGGCCGACGTCACCTCCCGCAAGCTCGCCGAGCTGATGGTCGGCTCGGAGCTGCCCTCGCCGAACACCGAGGAGTCCACGGTCACCGACGAGGAGATGCTGGAGCTCGACCACGTCACGCTCGAGGACGCCTCCGCGCGCAAGCTCCTCGACGACGTGTCCCTGCGGATCCGCCGGGGGGAGGTGCTCGGCGTCGCCGGCGTCGAGGGCAACGGCCAGACCGAGCTCACCGAGGTGGTGATGGGCATGCGGCACCCCACCCGCGGGCACGTCGAGCTCGCCGACGCCGACATCACCGGCTGGTCCACGAAGAAGCGCCGCGAGTCCGGCATCGGCTACATCCCCGAGGACCGGCACCGGCACGGGCTGCTGCTCGACTCGCCGCTGTGGGAGAACCGCATCCTCGGCCACCAGACCCGGGAGCCCTCCGTCAAGGGCATGTGGATCGACCGCGCCGGTGCCCGCAAGGACAGCGAGCGGATCGTCGAGGGGTACGACGTGCGCACGCCGTCCATCGAGACCACCGCGCGGGCGCTGTCCGGTGGCAACCAGCAGAAGTTCATCGTCGGCCGCGAGATGAGCAGCGACCCGGTGCTGCTGGTGGCGTCGCACCCGACCCGGGGGGTCGACGTCGGCGCGCAGGCCGCCATCTGGGACCACATCCGCGACGCCCGCCGGCGCGGCCTGGCCGTGCTGCTGATCTCGGCCGACCTCGACGAGCTGATCGGCCTGTCCGACTCGATCAAGGTGATCCTGCGCGGCCGGTTCGTCGGCGACTTCGACCCGCAGAGCGTCACGCCCGAGCAGCTCGGGTCCGCGATGACCGGCGCCGACGGCGCCGGGAAGGAGGACTGATGCTCAAGCGCATCGTCATCGGCGCCGCCGCCCCGGTGCTCGCGATCGTCATCGCCATGGTGATCACGATCGTCATCCTGCTGATGTCCGGGAACTCCGTCTCCGGGTTCATGTCCACGATCTTCTCGGCGCCCGGACCGCGCAACGTCGTCAACATCATCAACAACTCCTCGGTGCTCTACCTCTCCGCGCTCGCCGCCGCGATCGGGTTCCGGATGAACCTGTTCAACATCGGCGTGGAGGGGCAGTACCGCGTCGCGGTCTTCGCGGCCGCCGCGTTCGCCGGCCAGGGCTGGCTGCCCGGCCCGCTCAACGTCGCGGTCGCGTTCGTCGTCGCGATCCTCAGCGGTGCCCTGTGGGCCGCCATCGCCGGTGTCCTCAAGGTCACCCGCGGCGTCTCCGAGGTCATCTCGACGATCATGCTGAACGCGATCGCGGTGTCCCTGACCGCGTACCTGCTGCGCAAGTGGGGCCACGTCGTCGGCAACAGCCTGCAGACCAAGGCGGTGCCGAAGGACTCGTGGGTCCCCGGCCTCGACGTGATCCCCGGCGCGCCCAACGAGGTGCTCGGCCTGACGCTGGTCGCGGTGCTGGCCGGCGTCGCCTACTGGGTGCTGCTGAACCGGTCCCGCTTCGGCTTCGAGCTGCGCGCGACGGGCTCGTCGGCCACCGCCGCGGTGGCCAGCGGGATCGACGTACGCCGGATGGTGGTCACCGCCATGATCATCAGCGGCGGCATCGCCGCCCTCGTGGGCCTGCCGCTGCTGTTCGGGGACACCCACTCCTACGGCACGACGTTCCAGTCCGGGCTCGGGTTCGCCGGCATCGCCGTTGCGCTGCTGGGCCGCAACAACCCCGTCGGCATCGCGTTCGGCAGCCTGCTGTTCGCGTTCCTGGTCGAGCAGAGCAGCCTGCTGGAGATCAACGCCGGCATCTCCAACGACATCGTCTCGATCACCCAGGGCGTGCTGGTGCTGAGCGTCGTCGTGGCCTACGAGATCGTCCGCCGCTACCGGCAGGCCGCCGAGCAGCGGTCCGTCGCCGAGCAGCTCGCCCCGGTCGACACGAAGCAGGAGGTGGCCGCGTGAGCACCCACCCGAACCACTCGCTCCGCTCGCGCTCCGGAGGGGCCCCCGCATGACGATCGCCAACGACGCCCTGGCCCCCGACCTCGGGCAGCTCCCCATGGACCGCCGCGCCCGGCGGATCCCGGTGTGGGCCTGGCTGCTGGTCGCGTTCATGCTGATCTCGTTCGCGCGGGTCGTCACCGGCAGCAACGAGCTCGACTCGGCCGGCACCCTGCGCGAGGCGATCACGGCATTCATCCCGATCGCGCTGGCCGGGCTCGCCGGCCTCTGGTCGGAGCGGGCCGGCGTGGTCAACATCGGCCTCGAGGGCATGATGATCCTCGGCACGATCGGGGCCGGCTACTTCGGCACCTTCTACGGGCCCTGGCAGGCGGTCATCGCGGCGATGGTGTTCGGCGCGGTCGGCGGTGCCCTGCACGCGCTCGCCACGGTCGTCTTCGGCGTCGACCACATCGTGTCCGGTGTCGCCATCAACATCATGGCCGTCGGGGTGGCCGCGTTCCTGGCCGACCTGTGGTTCTCCGGGCTCCAGGGCGGCGGACCGACCCAGTCCCCGCCCGTCGAGGGGCCCGCGTCGATCAACCTCACCGGCGTCTCCGACTGGGCCAAGACCGTCGAGGACAAGCACTGGTTCGCGGTCTCCGACCTGGCGTCGGTGGTCGGTGCGCTGACCCATGACCTGTCACTGCTGACCGTGGTCTCGGTGCTGCTGGTCCTCGCGACGTACCTCATCCTCTGGAAGACGTCGTTCGGGCTGCGGCTGCGCTCGTGCGGCGAGAGCCCGGGCGCCGCCGAGACGCTGGGCGTGAACGTCTACCGCTACAAGATCTACGCGGTGCTGGTCTCCGGGGCCATCGCCGGGCTGGCCGGCGGCTTCATCGTCCTCGTCGGCGCGGGCCTCTACCAGAACGGCATCACCAACGGCCGCGGCTACATCGGCCTCGCGGCGATGATCTTCGGCAACTGGCGGCCCGGCGGGATGCTGCTCGGTGCGGCGCTGTTCGGCTACACCGACGCGCTGCAGCTGCGCGCCGGCGGCGGGGCCGTGCACGCGCTGCTGATCGTGATCGCGATCGTGCTGCTCGTCTACGGGATCTTCCAGCTCCGCAAGGGCGCGCGGGTCGCCGGCATCGTCACCGTCGTGGCCGCCGTGCTGTTCGCGCTGTGGTTCTTCCTGACCAAGGAGGTGCCGGCCGACTTCACCCGGATGACGCCGTACGTCGCAACGCTGTTCGTGCTCGCGTTCTCGGCCCAGCGGCTGCGGATGCCCGCGGCCGACGGGCTGAGGTACCGCCGCGGCGAGGCCGGCTAGTGGTCGCCGCGGTCCCGCAGGGGGAGCCCTGGCCGATGCTGGTCGAGGAGGCGACGGCGGTCATGCGACGCGCCTACGCGCCCTACTCCGACTACCCGGTCGGCGCCGCCGGTCTGGTCGACGACGGCCGGGTGGTCGTGGGCTGCAACGTCGAGAACGCTGCCTACGGCGTCGGGCTGTGCGCCGAGTGCGGGATGGTCTCCGCGCTGCACGCGACCGGCGGCGGCCGGCTCACCCACGCCGTGTGCGTGAACAGGGCCGGCGAGGTGATCATGCCGTGCGGGCGGTGCCGCCAGGTGCTGTACGAGAACGGCGGGCCGCGCATGCTGCTGCTGTCGGTGTCCGGGGTGAAGCCGATGAGCGAGGTGCTGCCGGACGCGTTCGGGCCGCACGACCTCGAGCATGCCCGACACGCGCATTGACCTGACGGCCGCCGAGGTGGTGGCCGACCCGTACCCGTACTTCGCCGAGGAGCGCCGCCGTGCGCCCGTCGCCTGGCACGAGCCGTCCGCGTCGTACCTCACCTTCGACCACGCCTCGGCCAACGCGGTGCTGCGCGACCGGCGGCTCGGCCGGATCTGGCGCGACAAGGAGCCGGCGGAGCGCTTCGAGCCGTTCAACCTGCTGCACCGCAACCAGATGATGGAGAACGAGCCGCCCGCACACACCCGGCTGCGCCGGCTGGTGGTCGGTGCGTTCAACCGGGGGCACGTCGAGCGGCTGCGCCCGCGGGTCCGGTCGCTGGCCGCGGGGCTGCTGTCCCGGGTGGACCGGTCCGGGTTCGACGTGCTGGGGGAGTACGCCGAGCCGCTGCCGGTGCTGGTGATCGCGGAGCTGCTGGGCGTCCCCGCGGAGCTGGCGCCGCAGCTGCGGGCGTGGTCGCAGGCCATCGTCCGGATGTACGAGGTGGCGCCGTCCCCGCAGGTCCAGGACGCCGCCGTGCAGGCGGCCGCCGAGTTCGCCGACGTGGTCCGGTCGCTGGCCCGGGAGCGCGCGCGGTCGCCCCGGGGCGACCTCGTGTCCGACCTGGTCGCGGCGCAGGACGGCGACGCCCGGCTCAGTGAGGACGAGGTGGTGGCCTCGGCGGTGCTGCTGCTCAACGCCGGGCACGAGGCGTCGGTGAACGTGTTCGGCAACGGCCTGGTGGCGATGCTGGCCTCGGGTGCGCGGCCCGAGCCCGGACAGGTGCCGGCGTGCGTCGAGGAGATGCTGCGCTTCGACTCCGCGCTGCAGCTGTTCGAGCGCACCGCGATCGCGCCGGTGACGGTCGGCGGGGTCACCGTCGAGCCGGGCCAGAAGATCGCCGCGCTGCTCGGCGCCGCGAACCGCGACCCGGCGGTGTTCGACCACGCGGACACCTTCGACCCGGGCCGCGACCCCAACCCGCACCTGGCCTTCGGGGCCGGCGTGCACTTCTGCGTCGGCGCCCCGCTGGCCCGGATGGAGCTGGTCGAGTCGCTCGGCCTGCTCCTGCGCGAGCTGCCCGGGCTGCACCTGGCGGGGGACCCGGTGTCCCGGGGCACCTTCGTGCTGCGAGGCTTCACGTCCGTGACCGTGGCCGCCTGACCCATCGAACCGCACCGTCAACCCACCGACTACGAGGAGACAGATGAGCGAGGCGCACGACGCCGTCGAGGTGATCTTGGCCAAGCGCGACCGGGGCGAGCTGAGCGACGCGCAGATCGACTGGGTCGTCGACGGCTACACGCGCGGCGTGGTGGCCGACGAGCAGATGTCGGCGCTGGCGATGGCGATCCTGCTCAACGGCATGAACCGCCGCGAGATCGCCCGCTGGACCGCGGCGATGATCGCCTCCGGCGAGCGGATGGACTTCTCGTCGCTGTCCCGCCCCACCGCCGACAAGCACTCGACCGGCGGGGTCGGCGACAAGATCACCCTGCCGCTGGCCCCCCTCGTCGCGGCCTGCGGGGTCGCCGTACCCCAGCTGTCGGGGCGCGGCCTCGGCCACACCGGCGGGACCCTCGACAAGCTCGAGGCGGTCCCGGGCTGGCGCGCGGAGCTGTCCAACGGGGCGATGCTGCGCCAGCTCGAGGAGGTCGGCGCGGTCATCTGCGCCGCGGGCGCCGGGCTGGCGCCGGCGGACAAGAAGCTCTACGCGCTGCGCGACGTGACCGGCACCGTCGAGGCGATCCCGCTCATCGCGTCGTCGATCATGAGCAAGAAGATCGCCGAGGGCACCGGCGCGCTGGTGCTCGACGTGAAGGTCGGGTCGGGCGCGTTCATGAAGGACGCCGACCAGGCCCGCGAGCTGGCCGAGACGATGGTCGCGCTCGGCACCGACGCCGGCGTGACGACGGTGGCGCTGCTCACCGACATGAGCACCCCGCTCGGGCGTACAGCGGGCAACGGGCTCGAGGTCGCCGAGTCGGTGGACGTGCTCGCCGGCGGCGGCCCGGCGGACGTGGTGGAGCTGACCCTCGCGCTGGCCCGGGAGATGCTCCGCGGCGCGGGGGTGGACGACGTCGACCCGGCCGACCGGCTGGCCGACGGCTCGGCGATGGACGTCTGGCGGCGGATGATCGCGGCCCAGGGCGGCGACCCGGACGCGCCGATGCCGACCGCCCGGGAGACCCACGTGGTGAGGGCGCCGGCCACCGGGACGCTGAGCCGGCTCGACGCGATGGCCGTCGGCCTGGCCGCGTGGCGGCTGGGCGCCGGCCGGGCCCGAAAGGAGGACCCGGTGCAGGCCGCGGCGGGCGTGGAGATGCTGGCCAAGCCGGGGGACCGGGTCAGCGAGGGGCAGGACCTGCTGCGCCTGCACACCGACGAGCCGGAGCGGATCGAGCGTGCGCTGGCCGCCCTGCAGGACGGCATCGAGGTCGCGCCGCCCGGCACGCCGTACACCGCGACCCCCCTGGTCCTCGACCGCGTCGCCCCCTCTCGCTGACCCGGCGTCAGTTGCGGTAGGCCTCGTCGAGGCCCTGGGCGTCGCGGGCGTAGTTGCGCAGCCACTGGGAGAACTCGGGGCCGACCTGGAGCATCTTGTTCATGGCGGTGCTCCACTCGGTCCACTTGTTGTGGAAGGTGGTCGACGCCCCGGGCGTCTGCCAGGCACCCGTCATCAGGTCGTGGGAGGAGCCGTTGGAGTCGTTCTGGGCCACGAGCAGCTGGGCGACCGTGCGGTCGATCAGCTCGGCGGTGGCCAGGATCTCCTCGAGACTGATCTCGTGGTCCCCGTGGGGCATGTGGTTCTCCATTCGATCCCTCTGACGGACGGGGTCCAGGGTAGACCGGTGACCTGAGAACGTGTGGCCAGGTCGGTCAGGATCAGCTCAGGAGCAGGACCACGGTCTCGGCGACGCAGGCCGGCTTGCTCTCGCCCTCGATCTCGATGGTGTAGCGGGTGACCATCTGCTTGCCCGCGGGCACGTCGCTGACCTCGGCGATCTGTGCCGAGGCCCGGATGCGGGAGCCGACCTTGACCGGGTTCGGGAAGCGGACCTTGTTCACTCCGTAGTTGAGCCGCGCCCCGGGGGTCTCGAGCCGGAAGAGCTCGGGGCTGAACTGCGGGATCAGGGACAAGGTGAGGTACCCGTGCGCGATGGTGCCGCCGAACGGGCCGTCCTTGGCCCGCTCCACGTCGACGTGGATCCACTGGTGGTCCCCGGTGGCGTCGGCGAAGGCGTCGACCCGGTCCTGGGTCACCTCGAGCCACTCGGAGGTGCCGAGGTCCTCGCCCACGGCCTTGTCCAGCTCGTCGAACGTGGTGAAGACCCGCATGCGCGCACAACCCTTCGCGTCGGTAGGGGGAGGGCCTGGTTGGATGTGGCCCATGCCTGACAGCCCCGAACGTACCGTCTCCCGAGAGCTGCTCACCCGCGCCCCCAAGGTGCTGCTGCACGACCACCTCGACGGCGGGCTGCGGCCGCAGACGATCCTCGAGCTGGCGGCCGCGGTGGGGCACGCGCTGCCCGCCCAGGACGCGGAGGGCCTGCGCCGGTGGTTCGAGGAGTCGGCCGACAGCGGGTCGCTGGAGCGCTACCTGGAGACGTTCGAGCACACCGTCGCGGTGATGCAGAC
>Ga0308174_10000782_pt1 | contig 13983 bp, 7 predicted proteins | sample PhyPR2_FD_203894 | JGI IMG/M metagenome (GOLD analysis project Ga0308174, IMG submission 203894) | Soil microbial communities from UC Gill Tract Community Farm, Albany, California, United States - DLSLS.P.R2 | ecosystem: Environmental > Terrestrial > Soil > Agricultural land | place: USA...
ACGATCATCAAACCCAATCCCGGCGCGCGCCGACGCGCGGGAAAAGGCGACACGGAAGGCCCGCACATGGCGGACACGGCTGGCGGCGGCGACTCGCGCGCCTTCGACGCCGCGTTTGCGCAGGGCGGCGCGATCAATCCGCTCGTCGCGGCTTGCGCCCCGCTCCTGCAACTCGCGCCGCGCATCCGCACGATGAGCGCGTGCGCCGACCCCGCCGCGCTGCGCGATTCGCTTGCGGCCGGCGTGCGCCGCTTCGAGGCTCAGGCACGCGCGAACGGCGTCGCGGCGGAACAGGTGACGGCGGCCCGCTACATGGTCTGCACGATGCTCGACGAAGCCGCCTCCGGCACGCCCTGGGGCGCGGGCGTGTGGGCGCGCCAGAGCTTGCTCGTGACTTTTCACAACGAGGCATGGGGTGGCGAGAAGGGCTTTCAGCTACTCGCCCGGCTCGCGCAGAAGCCCGCTCAGCATCTGCATCTGCTGGAGCTGGCGAGCATGGTGCTGGCGCTCGGTTTCGAGGGACGCTATCGCGTGGCGGCGCAGGGCAAGCAAACGCTCGATGCAATCCGCGCGCGGCTCCATCAACTGATCCGCAAGGAACGGGGCGAGCCGGAGCGCGCGCTCTCGCCGCACTGGGAAGGAGCGCCGACCGCGCGCCGCCGCACGACCGACGTGCTGCCGGTATGGGTAGTCGGTGCCTTCGCGCTTCTGGCGCTCGCCAGCGCTTATCTGGCGATGAGCTTTCGCCTCGGCCAGTTGTCCGACCCGGCGTTCGACACGCTCGCCTCGATCCGCGCGGGCGTGCAGCGTCCGTTCGTCGTGCAGCAGGCGGCGAGGCCCCGTCTCGCGGAGTTTCTTGCATCCGAGATCCGTGACGGCCTGGTATCGGTCGATGACCGCGTGGACCGTTCGGTGGTCACGCTGCATGGCGACAATGTGTTCAGGCCCGGCAGCGCGGAAGTCTCCGCCCAAGTGCGGCCGCTGATCGACCGGATCGCACAGGCGCTCAAGGCCGTGCCGGGCAATGTGCTGGTTACGGGCCATACCGATGATCGGCCGATCCGCTCGGCGCGCTTTCCGTCGAACTGGGAACTGTCGCAGGAACGCGCGGCGAACGTGCGCGATCTGCTCGCGTCGAGCTTGCCGCCCGCGCGCCTCAAGGCCGAAGGGAAGGGAGACGCCGACCCGGTCGCGCCCAACGACTCGCCCGCCGGACGCGCGCAGAACCGCCGCGTCGAAGTGGTGCTGTTCGCCAAACCGGGCGCGTGATCATGAAGAAAATTCTGTCGATCATCTTCCATCCGGTCCTGTTGCTGATCGTCGGGTTGGCGCTGGTCTCCGGCGCGATCTGGATCGCCGGGCCGCTGGTGTCGTTCGCGGGCAACTATCCGCTCGAACCGGGCATGGCGCGCTTCATCGCCATCGGCTGCGTTGCGTTGCTGCTGATACTGCGACGACTGTGGGCCGCGTGGCGGGCGAAGCGCACGCAGGCCGCGCTGTCGGCCGGACTCGCCGCGCGTTACGACGCGCCGCGCCACGAAGCCGCCGCGCCGCGCGCCGGCGAAGCCGAAGTTGCGATGCTCGGCAAACGCTTCGAGGAAGCGCTCGGCGTGCTGCGGGAGGCGCGCATCGCCGCGTCAGGCAGAAAACCCGGCTGGCGCGACTGGCTCACGCTGTCCGGCAAGCAGTATCTCTATCAGTTGCCGTGGTACATGTTCATCGGCGCCCCCGGCGCGGGCAAGACGACTGCGCTCGTGCATTCGGGACTGCGCTTTCCGCTTGCCGAGCGTTTCGGCACCGACAAGATCCGCGGCGTCGGCGGCACGCGCAACTGCGACTGGTGGTTCACCGACGAAGCCGTGCTGATCGACACGGCCGGCCGCTACACCACGCACGAAAGCGATCGCGACGCCGACCAGACCGCGTGGCAAGGCTTCCTCGCGCTGCTGAAGAAGACGCGTCCGCGCCAGCCGATCAACGGCGTGCTGATGACGCTTGCCGTGCCCGACCTGCTGAGCGCGTCGCCCGCGAGCAGCGAAGAAATGGCGGCGACGCTGCGCGCCCGCATGCGCGAGCTGATGCAGGCGTTCGGCACGCGCTTTCCGGTCTACGTGCTCGTCACCAAGACCGACTTGCTCGCGGGCTTCGCGGAGTTTTTCGCGGACATGTCGAAAGACGAGCGCGCACAGATCTTCGGCTTCACGTTCCCGTACGATCCGAAGCGTCCGCTCACCGAAGCCGAATTCGGCGCGCGCGTCGACGCGGAACTGGATGCGCTGGAAGCGCGTCTCGTGGCGCGTCTGCCCGACCGCCTCAACGCCGAAACGGGCCTCGCGCAGCGCGCCGCGATTCTGGGCTTCCCTCAGCAGTTCTCGGCGCTCAAGCCGCTCGTCGCCGACGCCCTGCGCGCGACCTTCGTGCAGTCGAAGCACGACGACATCCCGCTCGTGCGCGGCGTCTACTTCACGAGCGGCACGCAGGAAGGCACGCCGATCGACCGGGTGATGGGCTCGCTCGCGCGCGCGTTCGGCATCGAGCGCGGCATGCAGCCCCCGCGACCTTCCAGCGGGCGCAGCTACTTCATCCAGCGCCTGCTCACGCAGGTCGTGTTCGCCGAGCAGGGGCTCGCGGGATCGAATCTGCAATGGGCGCGGCGGCGGCATCTGCTGCGACTCACGGCCTATGCGGCAATCGCGGCCGTTAGCGCGTGCGTGCTCGCGCTGTGGGGCACGAGCTATCTGCGCAACCGCGACTATGTCGAGAGCGTCGATCAGGCGGCACGCGCGGCCAAGCAGATCGTTGCCGGGACATCCGCCGCGAACACGAGTCTCGTCGCGTTGCTCCCGCTGCTGTCGGCGGCGCGCAAACTTGCGTCGACACCGCAGGTCGACGCCGCGCATCCGCCGCTCGCGATGAAGTGGGGGCTATGGCAAGGCGCGAAGCTCGACGCCGCCGCGAACGACGCCTACGACCGTCTGCTCACCGACCTGGTTCTGCCGAAGCTGGCCGCGCGCATCGAGGAGCAGGCGCGCAGCGCGAACGGATCGAATCCTGGCTATGCCTACGAAGCGCTGAAAGCCTATCTGATGCTCGACCAGCCCGATCATCAGGACCTCGATGCGCTCAGAACGTGGATCGTCACCGACTGGGATCGCACCCTGCCGCGCGACATCGGCAATGCCGAACGCGTTGCGCTCGCCAGTCATCTCGACGCGCTGCTCGCGCGCGGCGTCGTGCATCCGAATCTTCCGTTCGACGAGCGCCTCGTTGCCAGCCTGCGCGCGACGCTTGCCGCCAGCACGCTGTCGCAGCGCGTCTACGGACGGGTGCGGCAGCAAGGCGTCGGCGCGGATTTCCCCGAGTTCACGGTCGCGCGCGCCGGCGGGCCGAATGCGTCGCTCGTGTTCGTGCGGGCGAGCGGCGCGCCCCTCACGCGCGGCGTGCCTGGGCTCTATTCATTCGACGGCTATCACAACGCGTTCATCAAGGCCGTCGATCAGGTTGCGCGGCAACTCGCCGGGGAAGAACCGTGGGTGCTCGGCGTTCGCGATCAAAGCGGCCTGCCACGCGGCGATCCGGCCAGGATGCAGCGCCTCACCGAGGACGTGCGGCTGCTTTATCTGCACGACTATGCGCGTATCTGGACCGAGTTTCTGGCCGATATCCGCATCGTGCGCGCAGACAACCTGACGCAATCGACGCAGATCGCGCGCATTCTGTCCATGCCGGATTCACCGCTCGCGATGCTCGCGAAAGCGGCGTCTCGCGAAACGACGCTCGGCACCCGGCCGGACAATGAAACGACGGTCGTCGACAAGGCCAGCGACAAGATCAGCGCGGCGCGCGAGCAATTGCTGAAGATCATCGGCGGACCGGACCCGACGAAAATCGCGCCGGTCGTGCCGGGTGCGCGGCTCGAAAGCATCGTCGACGACCGGTTCACCGGGCTGCGCGCGCTGGTGACGAGTCCCGGCGGCGGACAGCCCGCGCCGATCGTGCAGACGCTCGCGCTCATTAACGACGTCTACGCGAACCTGAGCGCCACCGACGAAGCCTTGCAGCAAAAAACGGCGCTGCCGCCTTCCGATGCTCCCGCGAAACTGCGCACGCAGGCCGCGCGTCTGCCCGAACCGGTTCGTACCGCGCTGCTCGATCTCGGCAGTCAGGGCGCGGCGCAGACGCAACAGGCGCGCCGCGTGAATCTTTCGGCGGATCTGAAGGAGTCGATTTCCGCCTTCTGCGACCGCGCGTTGAACGGACGTTATCCGTTCGCGCCAAACGCCGCCCGCGATGTGCTGCCCGAAGACTTCGGCTCGCTGTTCGCGCCCGGCGGCAAGTTCGACGATTTCTTCCAGAAGAATCTGGCTCCCGACGTCGATGTCTCCGCGAAACCGTGGGCTTTCAAGAAGTCGGATTCGTCGGCGTCGCAGATCAGTCCGGCCGGACTCGCACAGTTCGAGCGTGCCGCGACCATCCGCAGCGTGTTCTTCCGCGCGGGTGGCAAGACGCCGGGACTTGCGCTCCAGTTCAAGCCGCTCGACATGGACGCGACGATCCTTTCCTTTACCCTCGACGTCGACGGCCAGATTCTCACCTATGCGCACGGCCCGCAGATCGCGACCGCCATCCAGTGGCCCGGCACGCGCGGTTCTCAACGCGTGAGCCTGCAACTGACGCCGCCGCCGTCAAGCGGCGCGGGCAATCTCGTGTTCGAAGGGCCGTGGGCGCTGTTCCGCATGTTCGACCGGCTCGACGTGCAACCGACCGGGCAGCCGGAACGCTTCATCGTGACCTTCGAGGTGGAGGGCCGCAAGGCGCGCTTCGAGGTGACGGCGAACAGCGTCGAAAATCCTTTCCGGCTCGCGGAACTGCGCGCTTTCTCCTGTCCGGAGCGCCTATGAACGACGCCCTCGGCGATGCGCTCTGCGACGACGGCGCGGCTGTCGCCGGCTGGTACGGCAAGCTCCCGTCGCTCGGCGATTTCGCGGCACGGCGTCTGTCCGATGCATTCGTCGCGCCGTGGGATGCGTGGCTCGCGCAACGTGTCGCCGAGACGCAGCACGCGCTCGGCGCGGACTGGCTGTCGCTCTATCTGACGTGCCCGGTGTGGCGCTTCTTCGCCATGCCGGGCGCAATCGCTCCGACGCTCGCGCACTGCTGGACGGGTGTCGTGATGGCGTCCGTCGATCGCGTCGGCAGGCATTTTCCGTTGACGATTGCCGCAGCGCTTCCGAACGCGCCCGCGACGGGCGGCGAGGTCGCCGCGCTTTGGCAATGGCTGTCGGCGATAGAAGGCGTGGCGCTCGCCGCGCTCGACTTCGATCACACCGTCGAGCGGCTCGATGCGCAACTCGCCGCGCTGCCCTTGCCGCTTCCGCCGCCCGCGCGCAACGGCACGCCCGCGGCGTTACTGCACGAGCCGTGGATCGTCAGCTCGGCCAGCGCGCTGCCGGACGCGCTCACGCGCCTGTTCGCGCCGGTCTGGCAGACTGAAATCTACGGCATGAGCATGTGGACGTCCGCGCAAGGCGCGCTCGATGCATCGCGTGATCTTGCTGACCCGCAAGATTCGACCGTCGCGCTCGTGCCCGGCACGCCGCCGGTTTCTGTCGCTCCCGACGCCGCGCCGCGTCCGTTCACCATCTGGCCGACCTACGGCCTGCCGGACACCGCGCTCTTCACGACCATGCTGCGGGACGGCGCATCATGACGGCTAACGGCGATGCTTCGCGCGACGGCCGCCGCAAGGCCGATGCCCTCGACGACGACGATAAAACGGTGATTGTGAGCGGCGCACGCGTTCCGCGCATTTCCGGCGTCTCCGGCCTCGATGACAAGCGCGAGAGCCACAACGTCCTGCCGCGCGGCACGCGACTCGGCGAATTCGAGATCGTCGAACTGATCGGGAAAGGCGGCTTCGGCATCGTCTATCTGGCCTTCGACACGTCACTGGACCGGCACGTCGCGCTGAAGGAATACATGCCGTCGGCGCTGGCCTCGCGCATCGGCGCCACCCAGGTGCAGGTGAAATCCGAGCGCTACGAAAACATGTTCCGCGCGGGCCTGAAGAGCTTCATCAACGACGAAGCGAGGCTGCTCGCGCGCTTCGATCACCAGTCGCTCGTGAAGGTGTATCGGTTCTGGGAAGCGAACGGGACCGCCTACATGGTCATGCCCTACTACAAGGGTACGACGCTCAAGGACACTCTCAGAGCGATGACGAAGCCGCCCGACGAAGCGTGGCTGCGCGCACTGCTTTCGCCGCTCGTCGACGCGCTCGCCGTATTGCACGCGTCGGACTGCTTTCACCGCGACATTGCGCCTGACAACATCATCCTGCTGGAAGAGAGTCATCGTCCGGTGCTGCTCGATTTCGGCGCGGCGCGGCGCGTGATCGGCGACATGACGCAGGCGCTCACGGTGATCCTCAAGCCCGGCTACGCGCCGATCGAACAGTACGCCGAAGTGCCGTCGCTGCGGCAAGGTCCGTGGACCGATCATTACGCGCTCGCCGCGATGGTGTACTTCGCGATCACGGGAAAGACGCCGCCGCCCGCGGTCGGCCGCATGGTGAGCGACAGCTATCAGCCGCTCGTGAGCCTGGCGGCGGGCCGCTATTCAGAGCGCTTTCTGAAGGCGATCGATCACGCGCTTGCGGTGCAGCCGGCGAACCGCCCGCAGACCGACCGGCAGTTCGCCGCCGAACTCGGCATTTCGCTGGACGAAGTATCGTCTGCACGGAACAAGGGCGACGGCGCGGCCACGGCGACCAGCGCGCGCGGACGCAAACGCGCGGGCTGGATTGTCGCGGCGGCGGGCGTCATCGCGGCGGCGGCCGCGCTCGGCTGGTTCGTGCCGAAGTATCTTTCGCGTACGCCATCGGTGACGCATGGCGTGCAGTCGGAGCGCGCGGTGGCGTCGAAGCCAACGGCATCGGCGTCCTTGCCATCGGATGCCACAACGCCAACGCATCCGACTCCGCCTGCAGCGCAAGCGCGCCCCGCGCTGCCACCCTTCACGCCAGCCGATGAATTTGCACGCATCGCAACGCTCGCCGACCCGTCTTACGCGGTCAAGGTGGAGGTGCCCGTCGCGCGCGCGGTCGTCGACCGCGACCGGCTTCTGTTTTCGATCACCAGCAATCGCGACGGTTATGTGTACGTGTTCGTCGTCGACCCCGCGAACCAGTTGCTGCAGCTCTTTCCGAACGAACTGGACCGCGACAATCGGATCGCCGCGAAAAAGCGCCTCACGCTGCCGCGTGCAAGGTGGCCGATGCAGGCGGGCGAACCGCTCGGCACGAATCACTTCGTCGCTATCGTTTCGGCGGCGCCGCGCGATTTTCCGGCGCTCGACATGACGCACGATTCCGTGTTCGGAAGTGTGTCGCCCGTGGCGCAGGCAAGCGCCGCCGCGCAGCGGACGACGACCGCCTCGCCGTTCGCAGGCGTACCGGCATGCAACGCAAAGGCGTCGTCGTGCCCCGTCGCCTATGGCGCGGCCACCTTCAAAATCGACGTCGTCCGTTCGTCTAAATGACGCATCGCATAGCCAACAGGCAAGCGCGCAAGCAGGACGAGGACACACCATGGCACCACGAGCGAGCGGCGTCCCGGCGCAGCCGGACAGGACGCCTGGCCGATTCATTCGGAAACCGGGCGAACGCGCGCGCTGCGCAACAGGCGCATTGAAACGGGCGACGCAACCTGCATCGATGCCCGCACCGACAAAGGCGAACTCCACGTTGCACATGCTCTGCACGCTGACAGCCGGCGTGATCGCGGGTTGCGCGAGCGCGCCCGATGCGCAGATTCAGGCGCAGGACGCAGCACGGGAGCCAGTCATCGCGACCACGCCTGCACGAGCCGTCAGCTCCGCGCCGCCTGGCGAACAGGGCATGGAGGAGGCGCGCATGGTAAGCGCGGCGCCTTCGGGGCCGGAGCCGGGTATTGCCAACCCGGTGCCGGCGAGTCCGTCCGGTTCGCTCACCGGCACGGCCACGCCTTTTGCCACCAAAAATGCGCTCTATACGCCGGTGTCATTCGCAAGCGTTCCGGGCTGGGCGGCCGACAACGTCGCGGAATCGTGGGACGCGTTCCGTCGCAGTTGCGGCGTGCTCGCCGCCAAGCCCGCATGGGCAGCGCCGTGCGCGGCATCGCGCGGCATCGACGCGAACAACGGCGTCGCGGTGCGCCGCTTCTTCGAAGACAACTTCACGGTCTATCAGATCCGCAATGTCGACAAGTCGCCGCGCGGAGTGCTCACCGGCTACTACGAGCCTATCCTGAAAGGCAGCCGCCGCTTTGGCGCGCCGTATGTCTACGCCGTCTACGGCGTGCCGCGCGACATGCTGTTTCTGGATTCGCGCAGACTTCCGCCGGACGCCCGCTCGTCGGCAGTCGCGGCCCGCATCGACGGCCGCTCGGTGATTCCGCTCACGACGGTCCCGATGGGCAGTGCAAAAGGCGTGTATGCGCTCGAACTCGGCGACAGCCTGCCCGACATCCGCGACAAGCGCCTGCGGTTGCGGCGCGACGGCAACCGCATCGTGCCGTATTACTCGCGCGCGGAAATCGAGCGTGGAAAGCTCAATGCGCCGATTCTCGCCTATGTGGAAGACCCTGCGATGCTCTATTCTATGCAGTTGCAGGGTGCGGGAAAAATACGCCTGCCGGACGGCGCTGTCATGCGGCTCGCGTATGCGGAACAGAACGGTCTCGCCTTCAATCCGCCCGTCGCGAGCGCGGGCAGCAAGGGACGCAAAGTCCTGGTTCGGGGCGTCGAGATCGACCTGGAAGAAGGCACTGTGAGCACGCAAATGACGCAAGCCGACGCTTCGGCATCCGACGATGCCCCGCAATCCGCGCTTCTTCGCGGGGCGCAGGAAGATGCGTCGCCTGATGGCGCATCGGCGCTCGCGCGCGGCGACGCTGGCGCGCAATCGGAAGGCGAAGCCGCTTCGCCCCTCTTGCGCGGCTTCAATCTCGCAAAAGGCGCGACGCCGGCCGTGCGGCCGGCACGCGTGAGCGCGCCATCGTCGATGGGTTCCGCCACCGCGCTTTTATCCGCGCGGGTCAACGACAAGCCAGTAACGCCGGCGTCGCCCGGGTCTCTCGCGAGCGCGCCGCCGGTCAGCTACACGTTCGCGTCGTCCGATCCGAGCTACGTGTTCTTCCGCGCCATTCCCGACTCGCCGGCGGGACCCATCGGTGCGCTGGGCGTGCCGCTGTCGGCTGGACGCTCGGCCGCGATCGATCCGCGCACGACACCGCTTGGCGCGCCGGTGTTCATCAATGCGAGCGATGGTGCAGCGACGGCCACCTCGGTGACGCGCCTCCTGATGGCGCAGGACGCGGGCGGCGCGATTCGCGGCGCCGTGCGCGCCGACTATTTCTTCGGTACGGGTCCGCAGGCGCAGCAGCAGGCAAGCCGCATGAAGCAGCCCACGCAGATGTGGGTGCTGTTGCCGAAGGGACTGCGCATCTCGGCCAGGGAGAGCGGCGTGCGCGTGCGCGGCGGCCCTTCGTTGCCGAGCGCCGATTGCGTCGTCTCCGATCCCGATCTGTGCGTGGACGACACCCAATGACTTCGCGAGAGAAAACATGAAGTTCCTCGTCGCGGACGATCACGAACTGATCCGCCGGGCGGTCAAGTCGCTGTTGCGCGGCATCGACCCGGACGCGCAATTCGACGAAGCCGACAACTGGGATACGCTCGCCGCCGCCGCGCGGCCCGAGGCGAATCACGATCTCGCTATCGTCGACCTGCGCATGTCGGGCATGGAAGGCGCCGCGTCCCTGACGGCGCTGCTCAAAGCGCATCCCGCGCTGCCGCTCGTGGTGCTTTCGGCGGAAGAGTCTGTCGAGGAAATGCGTGCGGTGCTCGCTGCCGGCGCACTCGGCTTCGTGCCCAAGCGCGAGCCGGCCAACGTCATGCTCAAGGCCATCGAACTGGTGTTGTCTGGCGGCGCGTACGTGCCGATCGAGGCGCTGTGTCTGGTCGAGCCGCATATCGCCGCACCCGCGCGCGTACCTGCCGCCGAGCGCGCGCGTCCTGCCCCCGGCATGCCCGCCGTCTCGCTGGCGCCGCATCATATGCACCTGATGAAGAACCTGTCGCCGCGTCAGCGGGAGATCATGCGGCTCGTGCATCGCGGCTGCACGAACAAGATGATCGCGCGCGAACTCCTGGTGGCGGAGGGGACCGTAAAGGTACATCTGTCGGTGATCTTCCGGGCGCTGGGCGTCCACAATCGTTCCTCGGCGATAGCGCTGATCAATGGGTGGCTGGAGACTGGCCGCGAACTGTGAAACGGTGCGAGCGTCGCGTGCATATCGCTTCGAGTTCTCGCTTATTGAAGCTGCGCGCCTTCGACGACCTGTGCTGTTTTCTGACGATGCTGGCCAGTGCCCAGGCCTCCGGTTCAGGCCGCGGCGTCCTCTCCACGCGGTTGCAGCAGGGTGTCGAGCGTGCGGCGCAGACGCGTCGCGGTGACCGGCTTGTGCAGCACCGGCACGCCTTCGGCCGCGAGCGCCGCCAGTTCGGGCGACGCTACCTCGCCGGTAATCATCACGCTCACGAACTGCGTATGACCGCGCCGCCGCAGCGCCTCGCGGACGGCGCGCAGCGCTTCGATGCCGGTCTGACGACGGTCGATCTGGTAATCGCATAGCAGCGCGTCCGGGACGAACCCTTCGGAGATCGCGCGCACCGCGGCAAGCTCGTCGCGGCAAACCCGTACGACGCAGCCCCAGCGCGCGAGCAACACGCCGAGCGCTTCCAGATTGGCGGGATCGTCGTCCACGCACAGCACGCGCCGATGCGCGATGAACGCGCTCATGGCCAGCGGCGCGGTGAGACTCGCGGTAATGAGGCGCTCGTCGCCGGTCGTCACGGGAATGCCAACGGTCGTGCCGCGTCCCGTGTCCGAGCGCAGCAACGGCTCGCCGCCAAGCAGACGCGAAAGGCGCCTCACCGTCGAAAGGCCGAGCCCGTGCCCGAGACGGCGCGACTGAGGCCCGAGCGGCACCTGATAGAAGTCCTCGAAGATGAGTTCATGCTCGTGCGGCGCGATGCCGATGCCCGAATCGCGCACCTCGATGCGGCAGCGCAACGGATCGGCGCCATGTCGCACGCCGACCCAGATCGACCCTCGTTCGGTGTAGCGCACCGCGTTCGATACGAGATTCAGGAGCACACGCTCGAGCAATACCGGATCGGTGAATGCGATGCATGGGGTCGGCGCGACACGCAACGCCAGCCCTTTGGCGGCAGCAGCCGGACGAAACTGCCGCTCGATGCGCATCAGCAATTCCGACATACGGAAATGCTGCGGGATCACCTGCGTAACACCGCTCTCTATGCGCGCCAAGTCGAGCACCTGATTGAACAAATGATTCAACGATTCGATATTCGTAATGATGTGCTCGGCGGTTTCATCGCGCTCCTGCGCACTCGTGGTCCGGTCGGTGAGCACATGGGCAAGCAGGCCGATGGCATGCAGCGGTTGACGCAGATCATGACTTGCTGCCGCGAAGAAACGCGTCTTCGCCAGACTCGCCTCTTCGATCACGACGTTCTGGCGTGCGACCGTTTCCGCGAGCCGCTCCTGCGCGAGGCGCGCTTCAACGATGCCGCGAAATAGCCCGCGATATTGCGCCGAAAACAGGTAGATGCCGACGACGAACACAGCCAGCACGATACCCGGCGCAAAACGGTCGTGTTCCGTCTGCATCAGATGCAGCGCGGTAGCGGGCAACAGCAACGTGGGGACCGCACCGGAGAGATTGGCGAGACTCAGGCCGTTCGAGACATAGGCGAGAGCCGCCAGCGCGACGAGCAGCACGGTATGGGCAGTCGCGAGGTCCGTGGAATCGTTCTGAAAAGCCAGCCAGATCGAGAAGCCTGGCGCGCTGTGCAGCGCAACGTTCCTCAAGGCATGCAGAGTAATCCACCGGCGCGCGGAGAACACTAGCGGCCTGTAGCGGCGCCACGCCCATAGCGCGATTGCCAGACAGTTCGCAATCCCGTACAGGATCATGCAAAGCGTTGCCGGCCTGCCGCCGCCCGGTCGCGTCAGATAGACGCCGCCCAGCAGTGCAATGGCGCATCCGTGCACCATGAAAGAGGCGGGGTCCGCCGCGTAGAGCGCACCTGCGAGATCGTTGTCCATCTCGCACTGCTCTTGATCGCCACGCATTCTGTCACCCCTGCTTATGTTGAAACTTCGAGTGCCGTCAGGAAATGGGCGGACGGTTCGAATCGCACGACGGCCATGCGCGCGCGATTCGACTGGTCCCATGTCCGAGGCGGTTTACCCGAAGGTTTAGACAACGGCTATGACTAACTCCATATTGGCCGTTTCGTCCGAGAAAACCATACTCACCACGTTGCCACCGCTTTGGGGGGATTGACGACATGGAGACCCTGACAATCGGCGTCGCGGCACAGTCCGGCGCCACTTCGGCACTGACTGACCTGTGGAGACGTCGCACGCATCTGTCGCATGACGAAATGATCTCGATCTACAACCTCGTGAAAAACGCGTTGCGAACCTATCATCCGCCCGAGCTGCAGTCGCTTCGCGAGGACAAGGAAGAACTGGTTGCTCAGTTCATCTACTCGAAGGTGTTGCGCCTCGAACCCGGACACACGGAGTCGCATTCGAGCGAGCAGAGCGCGCCGTCGAGCGGATATGCGGTTTGTACCTACTTCAGGCGCTTTTTGATCGACTGTCTGCGCAGCGCGAGTTTTCAACGCGATGTCTCGATGGAAATCGAAGGCATCGGACAGCAGGTGGACGAGCACGCCCACGCGGTCGATGATCCGGTCGAATCCGTGCTGATGCAGTACGGTCTCGACGAGGCGCGCGTCCGGCATCGGGCGCGCACGTTTATCGCGTCGCTCGACAAGTACGAACAGCTCGTGCTTGCGGGTACGCTTGGCTGGTGCTCGGGTGACAAGGGGGGCTTATTTGGAATCGCCGCGCGGCATCACATTCCTTCGTATCACTATCGAGCGGTCAAGCTCGGCGTGACGCTCAAGAAGTCCGCGCAGAGCAGGGACTTCGCGACGACCAAGATCGGGCGCTGGATCGACGATACGCTCGGCATCGAAATCAGCGCGGACAATCAGGTTGCGATTCTGCTCGTGCTGAATCTGCTCGCGCTGGAATCGAATCAGACGGCTGTTTGAGGGCGACGTGACGGTGCGCTGGTTCATGCCTTAACGACAAGGAATCCACCTTGTGTTCGGCATGTGGCAGCGCCCCGTGCACGTCGCCTATCGCTGCAGTATTCAGCTCAGGGCGCCCGTATGCGACGCCGGTCTTTCATGCAGCGCGGACCATCGAATGACGCCGCGCCGTCAGGCTCGCTGCATGCACGCTTCATGCAGGCTATCGAGCCGCCGCGCGGCTTCGGCAACATAGGGATTCGTCTCGTCCCAGGCATAACCCGCCAGCACGGCGCTGACCATGCGTCGAATCACCGGCGTTTGATCCGGCGCGAAGATGATGTCTTGCAGCTTGCCCGAATACCAGCGCTCCACGAACGCACGGAACGTATCGATGCCCTTACGCAACGGCACGTCGTATTGCGTGTGCCAGTCGATGGCTTCGCCACTCAGTTGACGCTCCAGCGCCTGGACGGCGAGATGCGCGGAACGCAGTGCGATAGTCACGCCCGACGAAAACACCGGGTCCAGGAACTCGCCGGCATTGCCAAGCAGCGCATACCCCGAGCCATGCAGCTTCTCCACGTTCGCGGAATAACCGCCGATATGCCGCACGGGCATCAGGAAAGGCGCATCGCCGATCAACCGGTTCAGCGTCGGCTCGCTTTGAATCAGCGAACGCAGCTTCGGCTCACGCTCAGCTTCCTCCCCGTCCAGAAACGCCGCTTCGGCCACGCATCCCACGGACGATCGTCCGTTCGCCAGCGGAATCATCCAGTACCACACGTCGCGATGCTCCGGATGCACGGC
>Ga0308174_10000783_pt1 | contig 13981 bp, 15 predicted proteins | sample PhyPR2_FD_203894 | JGI IMG/M metagenome (GOLD analysis project Ga0308174, IMG submission 203894) | Soil microbial communities from UC Gill Tract Community Farm, Albany, California, United States - DLSLS.P.R2 | ecosystem: Environmental > Terrestrial > Soil > Agricultural land | place: USA...
GAGAAACCCTCGCGGACACGCCGCGGTTCCAGTCGCTTGAGCTGGATGATCTCGATCGGTACGGCGCCACACTGCGCGAACGCGCTGTCGTGTTGGAACATGGCCGGCTTACCTTGGGCCGTCACCTGCTCGAGGGGAACGTCGCGCACGACGAAGAACGGCCCGGCGCCGAAAGCCTTGACGAAGTGCTCGACCGACGCTTCTAGGTCCTGGACGACGTACCCGAGGTGATGAATCGGGCCGTGGAAGGGATGACCCACCGGGTGCATTTATTTCTCCTGACTGTCGAGAGCTTGCCGGGAAGCAGACGCCCCCGAGGGGGCTCCGAAGGCGGCCCTCCCGGAAGTGGGATCAGGCTGGTCAGACCCACCAGTCGCGCCGGCCGTCGACGTCTTCCCGCGCGTCCTCGCGGAGGTTGGGCGCGCCGATGACCGCGCGGAAATCGAGGTCCGGCTGCCCGTCGAACACGGAGCCGATGTCCTCCAGATCCTTGATGTTCCTGAGCGTGAACGGCACGGCGCAAGCCTAGGGCGTCGCCGCCGTGGTGTCCGGCGGTGACCCGGTCGCCGCCAGGTGCGCCCGTAGCCGATCGATCAGCCCGCCGAGACCGCGGGAGAAGGTGTCGAACTCACGGTCCGACATCGAAGCGAACAGCGCCCGGGCGAGAGCCTTGTGATCGCGCTTGAGCTGGGCCACGAGCGTCTCGCCTCGCGGTGTGAGGGTCACGAGCGTCGCTCGCCGGTCGCCTGGGTGCGGCTCGCGCGTGACGAGTCGGTCCGTGACGAGTGCGTCTACGAGCCCGGTGACCGCTCGCGGCGTCACCTTCAGCGCGTCTGCGAGCACACGCTGAAGCACCGGACCGCGCCGGCCGAGCTCCCAGAGCAAGCGCATGCGAGCCGGCGTGAGCCCGAGCGCCGCGATCGCCTGCGTCATGTCCTCGTCCAGCACGACCACGAGCTCGAGGACGCGATCGAGGAGATCCTCGTATTCTTGTACTTTGGGTATAGTGAACTATGGTAATCATTTGATCGGACGGCGCGAGCGATGACTTCCGAGACTGGACCGGCCGAGGCGAACACAGCCCTGGTGCGTGAATCGGTCGAAGCCTTCAACGGCGGCGACACGCACAAGCTGCTCACGATCGTCGCACCGGACATCGTCATCCACTACGCAGAGATCGCCGAGCCGCTCCACGGTCGCGCGACGTGGCAGCACGGCTTCGAGTTGGTCAAGCGCGCCTTCCCCGACCTCGAGATACACATCGATGATCTCGTCGCCGACGACGACAAAGTCGCCGTCCGCCTGAGGCTCCGCGGCACCCATCAGGGTGAGTTCCAGGGCGTTCCCGCGACCGGTCGCACGATCAGCTACGTCAGCCACGAGTTCTACCGCGTGGCTGACGGGCTGCTCGCTGAAGAGTGGATCTGCTCAGACACGGCGTCGCTCTTCTCGCAGCTGAGCTGACCCACGTCGACAGCGAGGTGGTGATTCAGGCCATAGGCGCCGAGCGCGCGAGACGAGGCGCGGATTCGCGCCGGTCCGATACCGCCGGCTCGGGACGGGTCACCATGTAGACACCGGCGACAGCCGCCCAGAGCAGGAAGACAAGCCCGGCGAAGAATCCGATCGGGGTCAGTTGCAGCAGGCCGAGGGGGAGGGCGCTCCAGGAGAGCCAGCGCGGGAAGGCGCGACCGGCGATTCCGGCGGCTGCGATCGCGAGCAGCAGGATCGCCAGCCCGCCGTCGCCGCTGATCGACCCGCCGCCGGATCCGCTGAGATGCACAGCCTGCAGCGTCGCGGGAGCGATCGTGTGCTTGTCGCCGATGAAGCCGATCGTCGAGAAGACCCCCGCGCCTGCGAACTCGTCGAAGACGGCGACCGCCGCGCCGACCAGCGCCGCACCCGCGACAACCGGATGGAGGTCGCTGCTGCGGATACGCGCCCACAGCGCGACAGCGAAGAAGGCGAGGAAGAGCGCGGCCCAGTGCAGGATCAGCCCGCCCCTGGCGATACCGGCGTGGTGGGTCGAGTCGTTGGCGATGATCGTCGCGATCGGCGAGTCGCCGTCGGGGAAATCACCGATCGAGAGATTCCCGATCATCTCGAGCACGGCGTAGACGACGCCGGCGAGCGGAATGAGCCGGACGAGCCGGATGTTCATCTGTCGATTCCTCCTGTCGAGTGCTGACTCTTGTGAAGCTAGGAGGCTGCTGCGCTCGTTTCGTCGGCCGAAGGCTCGATCTTCGTATCAACCGACGGGCTGATCTTTCAGTCGACGCCGATCAGCCGCGCGGCTGATGACATGCGGGCGCCGCGCGTCTAACGTCACGCCCATGCGCGGCCGCCTCTCCGCCTTGCTTCGCCTCCGGCCCGATCCGGTGCTGGTCGACCGGCTGCTCGCGTTGCTCTTGCTGCTCGATGCAGGGCTGACGGCGTTGGCCGGCGAGGACTCGGGTCCCCACACGGTCGCGCTCGCAGCGGTCGCGCCTCTGTTGACCGCGCCCATCGCGGTCCGGCGCCGCTACCCGACGCTGGTCGGCGCCGGCATCCCGGTGCTGGGCGCCGTCACACACGCGTTGTGGGATCCGCAGGCAATCGCGTATCCGATCGCCGAGTTCTGCGCCCTGTACGCGCTTGCGGCCTGGACGACGACGCGCCGCTTCCTGCTGGGCACCGCCGCGTTCGCAGCGGCTGTCCTCGTCCCCGTCGGCGGCAGCGTCACGGGCGGGCTGTCGTTCCTCGCCGTCGTGCTGGTCGTGATGCTCCTCGTGCGCCGCATTCTCGGCGACCGTGAGCGACGGACGGAATTCGCCGAGCGGGAGCGCGACCTGGCAGCACGGGAAGCGGTGGTCGAGGAGCGGGCGCGGATCGCGCGCGAGCTACACGACGCAATCGCGCACAACGTCTCGATGATCGTCGTGCAAGCCGGCGCGGAACGACGCGTGCTCGACGCGCAGGCCACCTCGACACGCGAGGTGCTGCAGACGATCGAGCAGATCGGCCGCGGCGCGCTCACGGAGATGCGTCGGCTGGTCGGCATGCTCCGCAACGGCGACGGCGACCCGCTCGCGCCACAGCCCGCGCTCGCGGATCTGCCCCGCCTCGTCGCGCAGGTGCGCGAGGCAGGGCTTCCGGTCGAGCTCCATGTGGAAGGGGAGTTGTGCGAGTTGCCGGTCGGGATCGAGTTGTCGGCGTACCGGATCGTGCAGGAGGCGCTGACGAACGCGCTCAAGCACGCGGGCGATGCGCAGGCGACCGTGACAGTCCGGTACGGGCCCGATCAGCTCGATCTCGAAGTTGCGGACAACGGAGACGGCGCCGCGGCGGCGCTTCCGCGTGGCGGCCACGGTCTGGTCGGGATGCGTGAGCGCGTCGCGCTCTACGGAGGCCGCCTCGACGCGGGTCGTCGTGACGAGCGCGGCTTCGCCGTGCGAGTCGTGCTGCCGATCCGATGACGAGCCTCTTGATCGCGGACGACCAGGCGCTCGTCCGGGTCGGCCTGCGCAAGATCCTCGAGACCGAGCCGGGTCTCGACGTCGCCGGCGAGGCCGCCGACGGCGAAGACGCGATCGCCCAGGCTCGACGGCTGCAGCCAGATCTCGTGTTGATGGATATCCGCATGCCGGTCCTCGACGGCATCGAGGCGACCCGCCGAATCGTGCGCGCTCGCCCCTCGACGCGTGTGCTGATCCTGACCACCTTCGGGCTCGACCAGTACGTCTACGACGCCCTCCGCGCAGGCGCCTCCGGCTTCATGCTCAAAGACGCCCCGCCGGAAGAGATCGCCGCCGCCGTCCGGATCGTCGCTGCCGGCGAAGCGCTCCTCGCACCGGCGGTCACACGCACGGTGATCGAGGAATTCGCCCGCCGCGAGCCGCCGCCGACGCGACAACCGCCGCCGGCACTCGACCAGCTGACACCGCGCGAACGAGAAGTACTCGAGCTGCTCGCCGGCGGCAGATCGAACGCCGAGATCTGTGACCGGCTGGTCGTCAGCGAAGCCACCGCCAAGACCCACGTCGCACGGGTGCTCCAGAAGCTCGACCTCCGCGACCGCGTCCAAGCCGTCGTCTACGCCTACGAAACCGGCCTCGTCGCGCCCGGGGGAAAGAAGGGCGTGGGGCCCCGTAAGCCGGGAGGCCGCTGCTGCGGCCTCCCGTGACGCTCTTCTCGACGTGCGATCCGCTCAGCTTCCGATCGCCCCGGCGATTGCACCCGCGAGCAGCCGCGCGCCGGCCGGCGACGGGTGGATGTTGCACGTGCCGTCGGGCAGCTTGATGAGCAGTCCGGCAGCGCACGGGTCGCCACCGTAAGCGGCCGACGGCCCCTGGAAGGCGCCGAACCCGTCGGCGACGATCCCGCCGTTCTGGGCGGCCACTCCTGCGATGACGGAGTTGAGGAACTGAGAGGCCGCGACCTGCGCGGGATCGCTGTAGCTCAACGAGTAATACGTCAGCGCGACGATCGGGCCGCTGTAGCCTGCGCCGCGCAGCTCGCGGAAGATCGTCGTCAGGTTGCCGGCAATCTCCTTCGCCACGCCGCCGAGCTCGGCTGCGGAAGTGCAGTGGTCAGCCGTGGTCTCCTGGCAGACGAACGCGTCGTTGGCGCCGATGTCGATCGTGACGAGACGCGTGTGCTTGTGCGCTGCGAGGTAGTGGAGCGCGTAGTCCATCTGCGTTCCCTGGTACTGGACATGCAGCGGATAGAGCGTCGCGTAGCCGACGGACGATCCCGGAGAGTTCTCGCAGCCGTTGCTCTGCGCGCCGGCGACGAGCATGCTCGCCGACGTCTCGCCCGGGCATGACGCATTGGCGACGCGCTCGTCCAGCTGCTGGGCGAGGAACTCGGGGTAACCGACAAATGAATGCGCGTCGGGGTAGTTCGGCGCGGGAACCGCGTTCGGAGGCACGTAGCCGAACGCGACGGAGTCGCCGAGCGCGAGGTAGGTGCCGTTCGCATCGGAGCCGGTGACCGGATCGGCCGAGACCGTTCCGGCGCCGACACCCGCAGCGACAGTGACGGCGCACACGGCGGCGACGAGGGCACGTACTCGCCGGCCGGCGGTGAACATGACGCCCATATTTCCCCCTTGTCCTGGTGAAGCCCTATCCAACAGCGCGTTGAACCGTCAGTCAACTGCGGACGGCCCGCGCGGGCGGGTTCGCTCAGCGGCCGATCGTCGTCTGCGTGATCGCGGTGAACTGACAGAGCAACGACGCCATCAGGAAGACGAGGCCCAGCGAGATCTCGTTGAAGCGTCGGAGCTCCCGGCCGCTCGAGGCGAACACGAACATCACCAGCGCGGCGATCATGAAAATGAACGCAAGGACGTCCATCGCTAGCCCCAGAGGTCGGGGCGGTAGCGCTTTTCGACCATCTCCAGCTCCTCCAAGAACGCCTCCGCATGCTCGGTTGGCATCTGCCCGTGCTCCGCGACGATGTCTACGAACGCCCGTCGGACGCCGTCGCGCATCGGTTGCGACCCGCACACATACACAAAACCCCCGTCGGAGAGCAAGCGCCAGACGAGCTCGCTCTCGGCGCGAAGCCGGTCCTGCACGTATTCGCGACGCCCGGCGCGCGACGTCGCGACATGCACGTGGTCGAGCACGCCCTCCTCGGCGAACCGCTCGATCTCGTCGCGGTAGATGTAGTCCACGCACGGCGAACGGATGCCGTTGAACAGCGCAGCCTCTCCGAGCGGCGCGTGCTCGCGCTTCGCGGCGAGCCGCTCCCAGAGGAACGCGCGCATCGGCGCGAACCCGGTACCCGCGGAGACGAAGACCATCGGCCTCGAGAGGTCGTCCTGCAGGTGGAACCCGTCCGCGTTCTCGAGAAACACCGACACGCGGTCGCCCTCGCGCAGCGAGTGGACGTAGTGCGCGCTCATGCCGCGGAACGTACGCTCCAGGACGCCGGGCACCGGAACCTCTTCGAGCCCGACCGTGACGTGCGCGACGTCGCCGTGCACGCGGGGGCTCGAGCTCGGCGAGTAGTAGCGCGGCCGCAACGGCTGCACCACCTGCAGGAGCTCGAAGATGTTCAGCTTGCACGACGGGAATTCGTCGAGCAGCTGCAGCACGTCGTACGCGCCGCCGTCGATCGCGTCCCGCAGCGGCGACGACGGTCCGCCCGGAGTCCGCAGAACCTCGTGGATCTTCTCGAGCCGCGACCGTTCGTCCTCGTCGGCGACTTTCTCCAGCAGGAGCTCGACGAGCGCCGGCGAGGGCTTCCCCGCGATGTCGACCAGGTTGGTGAGGACGTTGCGCACCTGCAAGACGACGCCCTTCGGAACCGCCCGAACATTGAGCGGCTTCGGGACCATGAACAGCCCCTCCAGCGCGGCGCCAAGGTGCGCGGCGAGACGCTCGACACGATCCTCGTCGTTCTTCGGACAGATGCCGAGGTGATCGCCGGCCGTGTAGGTGACGCCGTCGGGAAGCGCCAGCTCGAGATGCCGCGTGCGCCGATCTGACCCGTCGGCCTGCAACTCGCGGCAGACCCGGGCGCGCGCCTGCATGGTCTCGGCTCCGATCGTGTTCGTCAGGATCTTCGGGACGATGACGATGCGCGGCGCCGTGTCCGCGCCGCCGCCCAGCGACATCGCCATCGCCGTGTTGGAGTCCGACCCGGTGAGGGCGCCCGCCGCCGCCCGGTCGGCTGCAACCCGTGCCGCCGCCTGTTCGGTCGCCTGCGCGCCGGACAGCTCGCGCAGGACCGGCCACACCTTCGTGTTCCAGTCGGCGTGCAGCACTTCCCAGACGGGCGAGCCGACGTCCCCGTAGGCGAAGTCGGCGACCGGCTCGGCACCGAGCTCGACGAGCCTCGCGTGCACGAACCGCGGGAACGCGAGAAACGCGTTCCACTGGCTGTTGCCGAGGCCCCAGACGGCGAACTTGCAGTTACTCCACGTCTCGCCGGGTTGCGCATCTTCCAACCACGACTTGAACGCGGTCGCGTTCGACGGCGGATTCGACGTGTACGTCGACGTCATCACGGCCAGGAGCCAGGGCTCGGTGCGAGGCGGCGATGCGGCGAGCTCGTTCAGCGTCATGACGTCGCTCGAGTAGCCGTAGAAGCCGCTTCGCTCTGCGAAGCGCTCCGCGAGCTCCTTGCACGCGCCGAAGTTGCTGCCGTACCCGACCACGAGGTGGCGGTACGTGCTCGTCGCCGGGATCTCCGTCGGCTCGCCCCAGTCGCGCGCCGGTGACGCCGCCGGTGCCGCCGCGACTCGCGGACGAGCGCTGCCGGGCCGGCGCTGGAGCTCGCGCGGCAGGCGGATCACCGGCACCGAAGACGGCTTCGTCGTCACGACCGTGTTCTTCGTCACCGTCGCGCCCGGCGCGAGGCGCAGCCGGTAGCGCTTGTAGATCTCGAATAAGACGACGCGGAGCATCATGAACGACACCTCCTGCGCCATGCATTGCCGCTTGCCGATCGAAAACGGGATGAAGGCATGCCGCGGACGGTCGACGACCTTCTCCATCGCGAACTGCTCCGGATCGAACTCGTCGGCGTTCGGCCCCCAGTAGCGCGGGTCGCGGTGCGCCGCGAGCGTGCCGACGAGGATGATGTCGCCCTTGCGGATCCGGTACCGGCCGAGCATGCCGTCCTTCAGGCTGCGGCGGATCGTCACCGGCATCGGGGGATACACCCGCAGCGTCTCCTTGATCACCTGCGTCGTGTACGTGAGCGACATCAGGTCCTCGTAGCGCAGGTCGTAGTCCGGGTCGCCGCCGGTGATCGAGTCGATCTCCGCGATCACCTTCTCCTCCACGTCCGGATGCGTCGCCAGGACGTACGCAAGCCAGGCCCCCGTGATTGACGGCCCGTTGAAGCCGTTCGAGAGATGCATCAGCACCTGGTCGCGGATCGTCTTCTCGTCCAGCAGCTCGCCGGTCTCCGGATCCGGCGTGCTGACGAGCCGCGTGAGCAGATCGGTCTGGTCGCCGGGCGGACGCGTGTGCTTCCGCGCGCGCACGAGCGCGTCGGCGGTCGCGAAGAGCTCCTTGTTGTGCCTGCGGTACTGCTTCACCTGCCTCCGGCGTGCGCGGCCGGCAAGGAGGGTGAAGTCGGGTCTCGGGTCGGCGACGCGCAGGATGCTCTCCTTCGTGCTCGCGGGAACCGCCGCCGCGAACGCATGCGGGCACGCGTTCTCGCCGAGCACCCCGAAGTCGTAGTTGCAGGCGCCGCGGCCCGAGACCTCGAGCGTGTAGCGCTCCATCCACTCCCGCGCGTCGATCGGCTCGTCGTCCGACAAGCCGGCCCAGGAAGCGACGAGCTTCTGCGCCTGCTCCTTTGCGACCGGCAGCTGCGTCCGCTGGTGCTGCGGCGCATACCACGGCAGCATCACGCGACGAACCTTCTCGTAGTGCTCGCCGTCGCCGATCACCGAAATGCCGGCACCGCGCGAGTTCTGCAGCTGGTCGAAAAAGTTGATCTCCTCGATCCGCTTGCCGAACAGCTCCTCGTTCGCCGCCACCTCGTCGAGCAGCTCCGGGTCGGAGACGACGACGAGCCGCCACTTCTTGGTCGGGATGCCGACGGCGTAGACGTGCCCGAAACGCCGGTAGTAGTCGAGCTGGGTGTCGTTGTCGTTGAGGATGTCGAAGTTCGCGAACCGCTCGCCGCGCGGAACGAGCCAGCGGATCGCGTACGGGATCTCGACCGGCGTCTCGTCGGACTCGGACTCCGCCATGCGCTCAACCGTAAGTTGCCGCGGCATCTGCTTCAACAGATCACGAGACGCCCCGGCGCGCACCTTTCTTCCCTACGAAGTCCTCGCCGCCATCGCCTGGATCACCTTCCAGGCGATCGACGGGTTGCCCTCGACGAGTGTCCGAAAGTCCCAGGGCGTCAGCGCGTAGCAGCGAAGGTCGGTCGTAGCCGCGACCGTTGCAGTCCGATTCGAGCCGGTGAGGAGCGCGATCTCGCCGAAGTAGTCGCCTGCCGTCATCGTCCCCCGCGCCTCGCCGCCGACGGTGACCGCCGCCTCGCCGCTTGCGATCACGAAGAAGCCGTCGCCTGCTCCGCCCTCCGCCGTCACCACCGCACCGGCGGGGACATTCGCCTCGTTCATCGCGTCCGCGACCGACTGCAGCTCGGCTGCGTCCAGCTCCTCGAACAGCGGCACGCGACTCAGGATCTCGACGGGCGCACCGGCCACGCGCGATTCATACCACTGCGCTCCCGGCGCCGCCGCGCGCGGTAACCTTCCGGGTACCGGGGAGCCCCTGACCGAGGGGCTGAGACAGCGCTTCCTTGCGCGTACCCGTCGAACCTGATCCGGGTCATGCCGGCGAAGGGAGCCGATCGTGCAGTTGCTGGTCGAACCGAAGGTGACCGTCGCCGACGGGATGTCTGCCGAAGGAGTCGTGCGCGTGCTGGGCGGGCGGCGCGTGCTCGACGGCGTCGACCTTCGAGTTCCCGCCGACGGCCGCGTCGGGATCGTCGGCCGCAGCGGCGCCGGCAAGTCGACGCTGCTCTCGCTCGTCGCCGGGCTCGACGAGCCCGACGCGGGCCACCTGTCCGTTGCGGGAGCAACCGCGGCCGAGGAGCGGCTCACGCGCTGCGCACTCATGCCGCAGCGCGACTGTCTGCTTCCCTGGCGCACCGCACTCGCCAACGCCGCGCTCGCACTCGAGAACGCCGGCCTCTCCCGCCGCGAGGCCCGCGACCAGGCGCGACCGCTCTTCGCGCGACTCGGGCTCGCCGGTTCCGAGGAGCTCCGGCCCGCGAAGCTCTCCGGCGGCATGCGCCAGCGGGTCGCGTTCGCGCGAACCCTGCTCGCGGGCAAGCCGGTGCTCCTGCTCGATGAGCCGTTCGGCGCACTCGACGCGATCACTCGCGCCGAGCTCCAGGAATGGCTCGCCGCGACACTCGACGAGGAGCCGCGCACCGTCCTCCTCGTCACCCACGACGTCGAGGAGGCGCTCCTTCTCTGCGACCGCGTGCTCGTGCTGAGGGACGGACGGATCGCCGCAGACCTCGATGTCGACGCCCCGCGCGTCGTCACCGACCCCGGCTTCGTCGCGCTGCGCGAGCGGGCACTCGAGGCGATCGGATGAAGCGCGTCCACGCCTGGTGGCCGCCGCTCGCGCTGCTCGCAGCCGCCGTCGGCGTGTGGGCGATCGTCGTCCATGCCGCGCATGTCCCGGACTACCTCTTCCCCTCCCCGTCGTCGGTCGCGCGCGCGCTCGGGAACGACGGCTCGCTGCTCCGTCACGCGACGCTCGTGACCGTGCGCGAGATGCTGCTCGGCTACCTCGTCGCGGTCGCCGCTGCGCTTCTGCTCGCGATTCTCATCCACGAATCGTCGGCGCTGCGGCGCGCGCTCCTCCCGCTGCTCGTCCTCTCGCAGACCGTGCCGACCGTGTTGCTCGCGCCGATCCTCGCCGTGCTGCTCGGCTACGGCATCGAGCCGAAACTCGTCGTCGTCGCGGTCGTCTGCTTCTTCCCGATCGTCGTCAACGCCGTCGACGGCTTCCGCTCCACCGACCCGGAGCTCGTGCGGATGATGCGGACGCTGCACGGCAGCCGGTTCGCGATCTTCCGCCGCGTGGAGCTGCCGGGCGCGCTGCCCGCGATCTTCTCCGGCGCTCGAGTCGCGGCCACCTACGCGGCCGTGGGCGCGGTGTTCGGGGAGTGGGCGGGCTCGTCGTCCGGTCTCGGCTTCGTGATCCTGCAGGCGCAGCCGGCGCTCGACACTGCGCGCATCTTCGCCGCGGTGCTCGTCCTCAGCGCGCTCGCGCTCGCGCTCTACGCCGTCGTGGCGGCGACCGAGCGGCTGCTCGTCCCCTGGAGCGCCGAGCGTGCGTAAGCGGGTCGGGTTCGCCGTGCTGCTCGCGATCGCCGCGGGCGCGATCGGCGTCGCGGTCGCCGTCGGCGGCGGCAGCTCGAAGAGCTCCGTCACGCTGACGCTCGACTGGACGCCGAACCCCGACCACGTCGGTTTCTTCGACGCGAAGGACACAGGAATCTTCGCGCGCAACGGGCTCGACGTGACGATCCGCGCGCCGTCCGACCCGACCGCGCCGCTGAAGCTCGTCGGAATCGGCAAGAGCGACCTTGCGGTCAGCTACGAGCAAGAGGTCTTCTTCGCAGCCGCGAAGAAGCTCCCCGTCGTCGCGGTGGCTGCGGTCGTGCCGCAACCGCTCAACTCGTTCATGTCGATCGAGCCGAAGGTTCGCTCCCTGGCCGACCTCCGCGGCGGCACGATCGGCATCACCGGCGTGCCGTCGGACTACGCGACGCTGAAGAGCGCCGGCCTCTCGGGCCGCGTCAAGGTGGTGACCGTCGGCTACAACCTTCTGCCCGCGCTGCTCTCGCATCGGGTCGACGCGGTGCTCGGCGTCTATCGCAACGTCGAAGGCGTGCAGCTCCAGCTGCGCGGGCTGCACCCGACGATCATCCCCGTCGACCACGCGGGCGTTCCGAGCTACGACGAGCTCGTGCTCGTCGCGAGCAAGACGCGGCTGCACGATCCGGCCTACCGCTCCGAGGTGCAGCGTTTCGTATCGGCCTTCCTCGCGGGGACGCGCGACGCGCGGGCACACCCGTCGCGGGCGCTCTCAATCCTGAAGAAGGAGACAGCGTCCGACGCGAAGTTCCTCGCGCGCGCGACGCCGGCGACGCTGCACCTGCTCGCCGGCCCGCACGGCGTCGGCTGCCTCAGCGTCGCCGCCTGGCAGCGGTTCGGGAACTGGATGCACGCACGCGGGCTGCTGAAGCAGCCTGTCGCCGCGTCGTCGGTCGCTACGACGCGGTTCCTGCCGCGCAGCTGCCGCTAGGGCGAACCGCGACGACGACGCCGGAACCGACGGAAACCGTCGCCTCGGCGGAGGCGAACGCGTTCGAGGTGCCGCGGCTCGAGCCCGGCTCCAGCGTCTCGCCGCGCAGCGGATAGACGAGCCCTTCGGTGAGCACGTCGCGCGCGGGACCGTGCACGGCGAAGAGCGAGACGAGCTCGCCGGCCTCGCCCCGTAGCCTCCGCGTCCCGCGAACGACGTGCACGGCGGCCTCGCCGAGTTGCGCGTCGACCTCGACGCGCGCGTACCGCTCCGATGCGAGCAGCTCCAGCGAGCCGAACAGATGGTCGAGTCGCCCGCCCGCGCTCCCGACCACGAGGATGCGCTCGGGCGACTCGCGCAGCGCGGCGTCGAGCGCGAGCGCGAGGTCGGTCGCATCCTTCTCGGCGGGATGACGCTCGACGCGGCCGAGGCCGGCGAGCGCCTCGGGGGGAAGCGAGTCGAAGTCGCCGACCGCGAGGTCGACGGGCACGCCGAGACCGGCACCCCCGTCCGCGCCGATCACCATCGCGCCGGCGGGCAGCGCGATCGAGGCGGGCACGTCCGGCCCGCCCGAGAGAACGACGACGGTCTTCATGCCCGAAGCATGCCGCGGAGCCGCGGGTCGAACGCCGCGTAGGCGAGGTCGACCGCGAGGTTCAACAGCGCGATCGCAACCCCGAGGAAGACGACGCTGCCTGCGATCACCGGGAGGTCGTGCCGCACCGCCGCCTGGCGCAGGATGCCGCCGAGCCCCGGCAGGTCGAACGCCGACTCGACGAAGATCACGCCCGCCAGCGACGTTCCGACGAGCAAGCCGGCCATCGTCAGGAGCGGCAGCATCACGTTCTGGAGCACATGGGCGCGCACGATCCGGAAGCCGCCCGCGCCCTTGGCGATCGCCGTCCGCACGTAGTCCGAGCCGAGCTCCTCGAGCACGAGCGCGCGCACCATCGTCGTGAACAGGGCGGCGTTCACGACCCCGAACGTGATCCACGGAAGGAGCAGGTGCGACGCCCACCGGCCGACACCCTCGCACCCGGTCGAGACGTTTCCCATGCTGCAGTAGCCCGCAGCCGGCAGCACGTGCAGGTAGCGCCCGAAGAGCCAGCTCAGCATCAGCCCGAGCCATACCGGGTGCAGCGACAGCCCCGCGAAGACGAAGACCGAGGAGGCGCGGTCGAGCGGCCGCCGCGGCCGCAGCGCCGAGAGGAGCCCGAGCGGAAGCGCGATCAGCAGCCACACGAGCAGCCCGCCCACCACCAGCGAGAGCGTCACCGGCGCCGCACGCAAGAGCTGCGTCGTCACCGCCTCGCGCGTCACGGAGGAATAGCCGAGGTCGCCGTGCCCGACGAGCCGCCACAAATAATGGACGTACTGCCCCGGGAGCGTGCCGTGCGGCCGATACGCATACGACCGCCCGAGCCGGGAGAACGCGACGAACACGAACAGCGTGATCGCGAGGAACATGAGCGCAGTCGAAGCCAGTCTCGCGAGCACGAACCGCGTCATCCGCAGACCCTACGCCCACGCCACGGCATCGGTTCTGGGCTCAGCCATCTACCATTCCCGCGGTGACCGCGACCGCCGAGACCCGGACCGCGCTCGTGGAGGACCTGATGGAGCGGTTCCCGGATGTCCCGCCCGAGGCGGTGCTGAAGGAGGACCTGCTCCGCACCGGGATCGCCTTCGAGGAGTCCGCGCTGACCGACAACCTCGAGGGCGAGGTCAAGCCGAAGTCCTATTTCATCTTCTCGTTCGATCAGAAACCGCTGGCCGAGCTCGGCGAGGCGGCGAAGCGCCGGCCTCCGGAGGAGCTCGCTCTCACCGGGGGGCCGTACGAGCTGCGCCGCACGATCGTCTCGGTGCGCGTCAACCCCGATTCGCCGTACCGCGTCACGCGCACCGACGCGGGCACGCTCGCGATGACGCTCGACGGACGGCCGCTCGCCGACGCCGCGCTGCCGCCGATGCCCGAGTACTACCGCCACCTGCTCGAGAACGGCAAGACGGTGATGGAGACCGCGCCGACGATCCAGTGGGGCTACCTGATCTACCTCACGGTGCTGCGCCTCTGCCAGTACTTCGGCGCGCACGAGGAATGCCAGTTCTGCGACATCAACCACAACTGGCGCCAGCACAAGAAGGAGGGCCGCCCGTATACGGGCGTGAAGCCGGTCGAGGACGTCCTCGAG
>Ga0308174_10000784_pt1 | contig 13976 bp, 10 predicted proteins | sample PhyPR2_FD_203894 | JGI IMG/M metagenome (GOLD analysis project Ga0308174, IMG submission 203894) | Soil microbial communities from UC Gill Tract Community Farm, Albany, California, United States - DLSLS.P.R2 | ecosystem: Environmental > Terrestrial > Soil > Agricultural land | place: USA...
TGACGCTCGTCTGCGAACGTCCCAAAATCCGCCCGCACCGTCAGGCCATGCGCGAGCGGATCGCCGAGCTCCTGGGCGTGCCCGTCGAGCGGGTGAGCGTCAAGGCGACGACCACCGAGGGCATGGGCTTCACGGGGCGCGAGGAAGGGCTGATGGCCCAGGCCCTGGTGTCGGTGGAGACGCCGCCGTGAGCCCCGCCGAGCCATTGATCCTGTTCTATGCGCCGGGTGCGAGCTCGATGGCGCCGCACATCGCGCTGCACGAGATCGGAAGCCCCTTCGAAGGGCGGCCCGTCTCCTTCCGCAAGGACGACAACCGCACGCCCGAGTTCCTGGCGCTCAACCCGGAAGGCAAGGTGCCGCTGCTGCTGATCGGCGGGCGCCCACTCACCGAAGTGGCGGCGATCCTGTTCTACCTCGCCCGCCGGCGCCCCGGGGCCGGCCTCTGGCCGGACGACCTCGAAGCCCAGGCCCACGTCGTCTCCTGGATGTCGTTCATCGCCTCCAGCGTGCATCCCGCCCGGCGGCAGGGCCTGGAGCACGCCCGCGAGGTCTATGCGCTCGCCGATGGCCGATTGGGCGGCGGCTGGGCGGTCGGGGCCTACTCCGTGGCCGACATCCACCTGTTCCGGCTGTTCTGGCGGTTCCGCAACTCGCTGCATCCGCCGGCCGGCGAGTTCCCCAACCTGGAGGCGCACTATCGACGGATGATGGCGCGCCCGGCGGTCCGCAAGACCCTCGAGATAGAGGCGGCGGCCGGCTACGAGCTGCCGGCCTGAGCTACGGCAGCCAGGTGATCTTCTCCTGCAGCCGCCGGTACAGCGCGCCCGGCACGTTGGTGTAGTCGTCGGTCCAGGCGCGGGCGAGCAGGGGATCGATCGGCTTCCACCGCTTGTCGGCGCGGAAACCCGCCAGCGCGGCGCGCGATTTCGCCAGCACCAGGGCGTCCTCGCCGGACTCCCAGACCGCCCGTCCGCCCGGCGGGACGACATGCTCCTGCAGCAGGGCCGCCGCGCCCGCCACCCTCGCCACCGCCATGGCCGGGGCCTTCAGGTCGAGGTTGCGGTTGGAGAGATGCAGGATCACCACCCCGTCCGGCTTGATGTGCGACAGGTAGCCGCGCACCGCCTCCACGGTGAGCAGATGAGCCGGCACCGCATCGGACGAGAAGGCGTCGATCAGCAGGATGTCGAACACGCCGGGCGGCTGCTTGGCGAGCGTCAGGCGGGCGTCGCCCACGACATAGTCCACCCGGCCCTTGGCGCATTCGGTGGTGTAGCTGAAGTATTTCGGATCGGTGGCGATGCGGATCACCAGGGGATCGATCTCGAAGAAAGTCAGGTGGTCGCCCGGGCGGACGTAGGCCGCCACCGAACCCGTCCCCAGGCCCACCGCGCCGATCCGCAGGTTCGGCTTGGCCGCCGCCTTCACGAACACCTGACCGATCGGGGTCGAGGGCGTGTAGTAGACCAGCGGCCGGCAGCGGAACTTCGGGTTCACCGCCTGCGCCCCGTGCAGGGTGCTGCCGTGCGCCAGCATCCTCACCTCGCCGCCGAGCGCCGCGGCGGGGGCGACGGACTCGCGCAGCACGCCGAAGAAGCTCCGCCAGCTGTGCTGCGTGTCGACGCGGTCGGCGGCGGCCTGCGCGCCGATCGAGAGCACCGCGATCACCGCGCAGAACAGCAACGCGCGGTCGCGGATCAGGAAGGCCGAGATCGCGGCCGCCCCGAGCGCCGTGCGGGCGCCCGCGACCAGCAGGTCGAGCTCGCTGACCGAGCCGATCACGTGCCGGCCCGAGAGGTGCGGCGCGGCGACGCCCACCAGCACCGGGGCGGCCACGCCCGCAATGACGCCCAGCACCAGGAGCAGCCAGTCCCCGGTCCGCAGATCCCCCTGTCGCGACGGCCGCGCCAGGCACGCGAGCGTCAGCACAAGCGGATATTCCCAGACGTTGTCGAAGATCACCGGGGCGAGGAAGGCGTTGAAGCCGCCGCCCACCACGCCGCCGATCGACAGCCACAGATAGAACTCGGTCAGCCGCGCCGCGGGCGGCCGGCGCGCGACCAGCGCCTGGTGGCAGACGAGCGCCGTGAAGAAAAAGGCGGCCAGGTGGACGCTCAGCTGCAGCAGGAAGCCGCTCGCCTTGAAGGGCAACAGGGCGGCGCAGCCCGCCACCGCGGCGGCCTGGAACATCAGCGCGAGCCCGCGCGGGATCGCCGGGCGGGCCTGAAAGGCGATGATGAAGGTGATCAGGTACAGCGCGAGCGGCGCGACCCACAGGAAGGGCGCCGAGGCGACGTCGGTCGTCAGATGAGTGGTGACGCCCAGCATCAGGCTGGACGGGATGGCGGCGAGCGCGAGCCAGGTCAGCCGTTCGCGCCAGGTCACTGCGGCGGCGGGCGCCTCGCCGGCCGGCGCTTCGGGCGCGAGCGCGGGTGCGCGGGCGCAGACGATGGCGAGCGTCGCCAGGAGCAGGGCGAACGCCACGTAGCCCGCGCTCCAGCCCAGCGTCTGGCCGCGCACGGTGAACACCGGCTCGACCACGATCGGATAGGCCAGGAGCGCGATGAGGCTGCCCAGGTTGCTGGCGGCGTAGAGCACGTAGGGCTCCTTCCCCGCCTCGGCCCTGACGATCCGGGCGTGCCAGGCCTGGGCCAGCGGGGCCGTGGCCGAAAGGATGGCGAAGGGCGGCCCGATGGAGGCGGCGAGCACGCCCAACAGCCACAGCGCCGGATGCGTCCACGACGGCGGCCCGAACAGCTCGTGCACCCTGAGCGGCAGCACGAGGGCGGCGGCGGCGACCAGCGCGAGGTGGATCGCCGCCTGCGTCCGCACGCTCCGAACCTTCTGCAGCAGGTGGGCGTAGGCGTAGCCCGCGAGCAGCGCCGCCTGAAAGAAGGCCAGGCTCGTGTTCCAGACCGAGGGGCTGCCGCCGAGCAGGGGCAGCACCAGCTTGGCCAACATCGGCTCGACCATGAACACCAGCGCGGCGCTGGCGAACACCGTCACCGCGAACAGCGCCGGCGGGGCGCGCAGGGCGCGGGTCTCGATCGCGAGCGTGGTCATGGGCGCGAATCGCCTTGATGCAGGAGCGGGAGCGATGTTCTGGTCTCGCCGAGCCCGAGCTTATGAGCCGTTAAGAGGTCGCCCCGCCATGTTCTCGCTGGAGATCGTCACCCTGGCCCGCCTTTTGGTGGACGAGGCGCGGGAGCGCTCCTTGCGCATCGTCACCGCCGAGAGCTGCACGGGCGGGCTGGTGGCCGGCGCCATCTGCCAGGTGTCGGGCGCCTCGGACGTCTTCGAGCGCGGGTTCATCACCTACTCAAACCGCGCCAAGCAGGAACTGCTGGGCGTCCCCGGCGACCTGATCGCCGACCTGGGCGCGGTCTCCGAGCCGGTGGCGCGGATGATGGCGGAAGGCGCTCTGGAGAATTCCAACGCCCACGTCGCGGTGGCCGTCACCGGCGTGGCGGGCCCGGGCGGCGGCACGCCCATGAAGCCGGTCGGCACCGTCCATATCGCCACCGCCCGGGCCAATCAGGCGCTGATGCATCGCGAGGAGTTCTTCGAGGAGGAGACCCGCGAAGCCATCCAGCTCGCCGCGGTCCAGTCGGCCCTGCAGGCGCTCAGGGAACGGGTGACGTAATCGCGGCTCACATCCCGGTCCTCGCAAAGCGAGAGACCGGGACCCACGCTGAACCTCAAGGGGATGGGGCCGCCCCCGCTTGGGCCCCCGCTTGCGCGGGGGTGAGCGGTTGATGTTGAGTCCCATACAGCACCTTCGCGCGCACCTCGAAGCAGCCCATCAGCTTGTCGACGGCATGGGCGAAGTTGGCGGTGAGCACGGCCCCGAGCAGCCGCGACTTGAACTCGAAATCGATGTCGAATTCCACGCGGGTGCAGCCGTGCCCGGCCTCCAGGAACCGCCAGCGGTTCTCGAGCTTCCGGAACGGGCCGGAAAGCAGGGTGACGTCGATCTGCCGGTTGACCGCATCGCGCCGGACGCGGGTGGCGAACCGCTCCTTCAGGAAGGCGAACCCGACCGCGGCCTCGGCGTCCAGGCTGTCGACGCCTTCGCTCAGATGGCGCGGGTTCCAGGTCCGCATGGCGCCGATCCAGGGGACGAACTCCGGATAGGCCGCCACATCGCCCACCAGCTGTAACAGCTGGTCGGGGCTGAAGGGCAGGAGCTTGGAGACGTGGTGGCGCACGGGCGCTACGCGACAGCGCTCTTGGCGATGCGCGCCGCCCGCAGGCGCTCGAAGTCCTCGCCGGCGTGGTGCGACGAGCGGGTGAGCGGGCTGGCCGCCGCCATGAGAAATCCCTTGGCCCTGGCGATCTCGGCCAAGGCCGCGAACTCGTCGGGATGGACGAAGCGGTCGATCGGCGCGTGCTTGCGGCTCGGCTGCAGGTACTGGCCGATGGTGATGAAGTCGACGCCGGCTGAGCGCATGTCGTCCATCACCTGCATGACCTCCTCCTTGCTTTCACCCAGACCCACCATAACGCCCGACTTGGTGAACTGGCTCGGATCGCGCTCCTTCACCCGCTCGAGCAGCCGAAGCGAGTGGTAGTAGCGGGCGCCCGGCCGGATGGAGAGGTAGAGCCGCGGCACGGTCTCCAGATTGTGGTTGAAGACGTCGGGCCGGGCCTCGATCACGCGCTCCACGGCGGAGACCGGCTTGCGGGCGAAGTCCGGGGTCAGGATCTCGATGGTCGTCTCGGGCGCGGCGGCGCGGATCTCGCGGATGACGGCGACGAACTGCCCTGCCCCGCCATCCGCCAGGTCGTCGCGGTCCACCGAGGTCACGACGACGTGCTTCAACCCCATCTTGGCGACCGCGTCGGCCACGCGGGCCGGCTCGTCCGCGTCGACCGGCTCGGGCCTGCCGGTCGCGACGTTGCAGAAGGCGCAGGCGCGCGTGCAAACCTGCCCCAGGATCATGAAGGTGGCGTGGCTCTTGTCCCAGCACTCGCCGATGTTCGGGCAGGCCGCCTCCTCGCACACAGTCACCAGCCGGTGCTCCTTGACGATCGCCCGGGTGGCGGCGTAGCCCGGCGAGCCCGGCGCGCGGACCCGAAGCCATTCGGGCTTGCGCAGCAGCGGCGTGTCGGGCCGGTTCTGCTTCTCGGGGTGCCTCGGGCGCGGTTCGCCCAGCCTGTCGATGACCACGGCCATGGTCCCTAGATCGGCGGTCGCGCGCGCCGGATCAACCCGCCAAATGTCTGCGGAGCCCTCGGGCGATCACGGCCCGTAACCGATCTTTTCAAGGCCGTGGCGCGCAGATAGGCTCGCGCGCCGGAAAAAACGGGCCGCCACGGTCCGGGAGAGACGCTCGTGCCGCCGACGTTCGAAGCCCGCCAGGCGCAGACGACCCTCTTCGAGGCGCTCGTGGCGGCGGCCCGCAAGTACGGGCCGAAGAAGCCGATCCTCGAGGACCAGGAGCGCAAGCCCCTCACCTATACCGACCTGATCCGCGCCAGCTTTGCGCTCGGCCGCAAGATCGCGGCCTTCACCCGGCCGGGCGAGCGGGTCGGTGTCATGCTGCCCTCCAGCGCGGCGGGCGTGGTCACCTTCTTCGCCCTGCATGCGATCGGCCGCACACCGACCATGCTCAACTTCACCGCCGGGATCCGCAACCTGCGCGCGGCCTGCGAGCTGGCCGGCGTGACGCGCGTGCTCACCGCCCACCGCTTCGTCGAGCAAGGCAAGCTGCACGACCTCATCGATGCGCTCGAGACCATGACCACGGTCACCTACCTCGAGGAGGTCCGCGAGAGCGTGGGCCTGGCGGACAAGCTCTACGCGGCGGCCGCCGGGGCGCTGCCGGGCCGGTTCGCGGCGAAGACCAGGCCCTCCGACGCCGGCGTGATTCTGTTCACTTCCGGCAGCTTCGGCGCGCCGCGCGGGGTGATGCTCACGCAGGCCAACCTGATCGCCAACGTGCGCCAGGTGGGGGCGCACATCGCGCTCGACCCGAACTGGGTGATGTTCAACCCTTTGCCGATCTTCCACTGCTTCGGACTGACCGGCGGCGTGCTGCTGCCTCTGCTCTGCGGCATGAAGGCCTTCGAGTACCCCTCGCCGCTGCACATCAAGCAGATCCCGGCCCTTGTGAAGGACGCCAAGGCCTCGATCCTTTTGGCCACGGACACCTTCGTGAACCAGTACGCCCGCGCCGCCGAGCCGGGCGAGCTGTCGGGGCTGGAATTCGTGGTCTGCGGCGCCGAGCGGGTCCGCGACGAGACCCACAACCTGATCGCCGAGCGGTTCGGGCCCGTCCCGCTGCTGGAAGGCTATGGCGCGACGGAGGCGGCCCCGGTGATCGCGGTCAACAAGCCGGGAGACAACCGCCGCGGCACGGTCGGGGGCCTCGTCCCGGGCATGGAGATCCGGCTGGAGCCGGTGGACGGCATCCCGGGGGGCGGACGGCTCTACGTCCGCGGCCCCAACATCATGGCGGGTTATCTCGCGCCCGGCGGCGGCCTCGAGCCGCCGGTCGACGGCTGGCACGACACCGGCGACGTGGTCTCGATCAGCCCCGACAACTGGCTGAAGATCCAGGGCCGGGTGAAGCGCTTCGCCAAGGTCGGCGGCGAGATGGTCTCGCTGGCCGCCGCCGAGGACCTCGCCGCGGGCGTCTGGCCCGACTGCCGCCACGCGGTGGTCGCGGTGGCGGACGCCAAGAAGGGCGAGCGGCTGGTGCTGGTCACCGATCGCCGCGACGCCGATCCGGCGCCGCTGGTGGCGCACGCGCAGGCGCTCGGCGCCCCGGAGATCGCCGTGCCGCGCAAGATCATCCGGGTGCCCGAGATCCCGGTGCTCGGCACCGGCAAGACCGACTACGTCGCCCTGCAGCGGATCGTCGACGCCGACCTGAGGGCGAGCCGCGCCGCCTGAGGGCGCCAGTAAGCGTATCCGCTTTTCCCGCCACAGGAGCTGCCGATGCCGAACCTCGACGCCTGGTCGCCGCGCGTGCTTTCGATCCTGCGCATCATCACCGGCCTGCTGTTCATCGAGCACGGCCTGATGAAGCTGTTCCACTTTCCGGCGCCGCAGCCGGGCGCGCCCGATCCCCTTCCCGCGCTGCTCATGGTCGCGGCCGTCGTCGAGCTGGTCGGCGGCGGGCTCGTGACGCTGGGCCTGTTCACGCGGGTGGCGGCCTTCTTCTGCTCGGGCGAGATGGCCGTCGCCTATTTCATGGCGCATGCGCCGCGCGGCTTCTATCCGGCGCTCAACATGGGCGAGGCCGCCGTGCTCTACTGCTTCGTCTTCCTCTATCTGGTGTTCGCGGGCGGCGGTCCGTGGAGCCTGGAGGCGGCCTTCCGCCGCCGGACATAGCTTTCAGCCCGGGCCGGTCTCCACTTTCGGGGGCGGCAGGGCGTCGATGAGCTGATCGCCGCCCAACGACTGGTAGAGATTGACCAGGTTGGTGGCCCGCACCAGGCGGGTGGTGGCCAGGCTGCGGCGCGCCGCGTACAGCGTGCGCTCGGCGTCGAGGGTGATCAGGTAGGGATCGATCCCCTCCCGATAGCGCGCCTCCAACAGCCGGTAGCTTTCGGCTGCGGCGGTCTCCAGGTCGGTCTGGGCCGACATCTGCTCGGTGATCGTCCCGCGCCGGGCGAGCGCGTCGGCCACTTCCCGGAACGCTCGCTGGATCGCCTGCTGGTATTGCGCCACCGCGAGGTTCCGCTGTCCCTTGGCGAGCGCCAGGTTGCCCACGTTGGCGCCGCCCGCGAACAGCGGCAGCGCCGCCGCGCCGCTCACCTGCCAGGTGGCGTTGCGCCCGGCGAACAGGCTGGCGAGTTGCGGGCTCGCCGCGCCGGCCAGGGCGGTCAGGCTGATGGTCGGGAAGAACGCCGCGCGCGCCGCCCCGATCTGCGCGTTGGCGGCCCTCAGCCCATACTCCGCCTCCACCACGTCCGGTCGCCGCAGCAGGATCCGGGAGTCGAGCCCGGCGGGCGCTTCGGCCAGCAGGCTGTCGACGCTCTCGATCGAGGCCGGCAGATCGGCGTCGGGCGCCGGTGCGCCCACCAGCAGCTCCAGCGCATTGCGGTCCTGTGCGACCTGGGTGGTGAGCGCGGCGACATCCGAACGCGCCTGGTCGAGCAGGGTCAGCGCCTGGGTCAGGTCGGTGCGGGGCGAGACGCCGCCGGTCAGCTTGGCGCGGGTGAGATCGACGGTGCGCTGGGCGCTCGCCACCGTGTCGTTGGCGATGCTGAGCAGGCTGCGGTCGGCGGCCAGGGTGAGGTACGCGCCGGCCACCTCGCCCACCAGGGTGAGCCGCGCGGCGCGGGCCCCCGCCTCGCTCGCGAAATAGCGGTCCTGGGCGGCGTGGCTCAGGCTCCGCAGCCGCCCGAACAGGTCGAGCTCGAAGCCCGAGAATCCCACGTCGGCGGCGTAGTCGCGGGAAATCTCGCCACGCGAGTTCGCTGCGCCGCCAAGGCCGCTGGCGCCGCCGCCCGTCGTCGCCCGACCCTTGCTCTCTGCGGCCGCGGCGGTGGCGTCAATGTGCGGCAAGAGCTCCGCGCGCTGCACCACGTACTGGCTGTGGGCGATCTGCACGTTGGCCATGGCGACGCGCAGGTCCTGGGCGTTGGCCAGGGCGCGCGCGATGACCGCCTGCAGGTGCGGGTCCTTGAAGACGTCGCGGTAGCTCAGCGACGGCAGCGGCGCGGCGGTCGGCGTCGGATAGGCCGGCCCGGTCGGCCAGCTGGACGGAATGGCGGGAGACGGACGGACGTAGTGCGGCTCGAGCGTGCAGCCGGCCAGTCCGGCCGCGACCACGAGCACGGTGAGCGGCCGCATCACGCCGGCGCGCCTTCCTCGCCCGCCGCCGGCTCCGGCGCCGCGCCGCGTCGCCGCTGGAAGATCCGCCGCACCAGCACGAAGAACATCGGCACGAACAGGATCGACAGCAGGGTGGCGCTGAGCATGCCGCCGATCACCGCCGTGCCGATGGCGACGCGGCTCTTGGCGCCCGCGCCCGAGGCGATCGCCAGCGGGAACACCCCGCTCATGAACGACAGGCTGGTCATGATGATCGGCCTGAGCCTGAGGCGCGCGCCCTCCAGCGCCGCATCGACCCAGCTGCTGCCCCGCTTGTGGGCCGCCTCGGCGAACTCGACGATCAGGATGGCGTTCTTGGCCGACAGGCCCATGGTGGTGAGCAGCCCCACCTGGAAGTAGACGTCGTTGGAGAGCCCGCGCAGCCAGACCGCCAGCGCCGCCCCCAACAGTCCCAGCGGCACCACGAGCAGGACCGAAAAGGGCACCGTCCAGCTCTCGTAGAGCGCCGCCAGGCAGAGGAAGATCACCACCAGCGAGATGCCGTAGAGCAGCGGCGCCTGTCCGCCCGACAGCCGCTCCTGGTAGGAGATGCCGCTCCATTCGGCCGTGAGGCCCGGGAACTTCGCGACGATATTGCTGATGTGCTGCATCGCCTCGCCGGTGCTCTTGCCGGGCGCGGCGTCGCCCTGCACCTCGAACGAGGGCTGGCCGTTGAAGCGCGACAGCGTGGTCGGCGCCTGGCTCCAGCTCACCTGGGCGAAGGAGGAGAACGGCGCCATCTCGCCGGACGAGCCGCGGACGAACCAGTCGCCGAGGTCCTCGGGACGGCTGCGGTAGGGCGCGTCACCTTGCACGAACACCCGCTTCACACGGCCGCGGTCGATGAAGTCGCCCACGTAGCTGCCGCCCCAGGCCGTGGTGAGCGTGGCGTCGACGTCGGCCTGTGAAAGCCCCAGCGCCCCCGCCTTGGCGGAATCGACGCTCACCTTGAGGGTCGGATTGTCCTTCAGGGCGTTCTCACGCACCCCGTTCAGCACCGGATCCTGCCGCGCCTGTTGCAGGACCTCGTCGAGCCGCGCCTTGAACGCGTCGCGGGGCAGGCCGCCGGTGTTCTCCAGCTCCATGGTGAAGCCGCTCGCCTGCCCCAGACCGCGCACCGCGGGCGGATTGAGCACGAAGAACTGCGCGTCGCGCATGTTGCCGAGCTGGCGCATCGCGCGCTGGGCGATCGCCTCGGCGGAGTTCTGCGAGCCCTTCCGCTCGTCCCACGGGGCGAGGTTGATGAATCCCCGCCCGGCGTTCTGGCCGGAGCCCGCCTGATTGCCGCCGAGCACGGTGAACAGTCCGGAGATGTTCTTCCGCTCGCGGGTCAGGAAATAGTGCTCGATCTGCTTGCCGACCTCCAGCGTCCGCGCCTGGGTCGCGCCGGGCGGCAGGGTGAACTGCAGCTGCAGCGCCCCCTGATCCTCCACCGGCAGGAAGCTGGTCGGCAGACGAATGAACAGCACGCCCAGCGCGATGCACGCCACCGCATAGACGATCAGCGCCGGGCGGACGTTGCGGACCACCCTGGCGACGAAATCGCGGTAGCGATCCGCCATCCGGAAGAAGCGCGCGTTGAACCAGTCGCCGAATTGCGCGAGATGCCGGTCCAGCCAGTTGCCGTGCGCCTCCTCGCTCGGCCGGCGCAGCAGGTTCGCCGCGATCGCCGGCGAGAGCACCAGGGCCACCAGCACCGACAGCGACATGGCCGAAACGATCGTCACCGAGAATTGCCGGTAGATCACGCCCACCGAGCCGCCGAAGAAGGCCATCGGCAAGAACACGGCCGTGAGCACCAGGGCGATGGCGATCAGCGCCGTCTGCACCTGGTCCATGGATTTTATCGTGGCTTCCCGGGGCGTCAGCTCCGGTTCTTCGTGCATGATCCGCTCGACATTCTCCACGACCACGATCGCATCGTCGACGAGCAGGCCGATCGCCAGCACCATGGCGAACAGGGTGAGCACGTTGATGCTGTAGCCGGCCACCGCCAGCACGCCGAAGGTGCCCAACAGCACCACCGGCACGGCGACGGCCGGGATCAGCACCGCCCGCCAGTTCTGCAGGAAGATGAACATGACGAACACGACGAGGATCACGGCCTCGAACAGCGTCTGCACCACCTCCCGGACGGAGAGCTTGATGAAATTGGTCGCATCGTTCGGGAACGCCAGCCGGTAGCCGGGCGGGAAGTCCTTGGCGCGCTCCTGCACCGCCGCACGGACCAGGGCCGCGGTCTTCAGAGCATCGGCGCCTGGCGCCAGTTGCACCGCGATGCCGGCGCCTGGGTGTCCGTTCAGCCGGCTCAGCGCCGAATAGCTTTCACTGCCCAGCTCGACCCGCGCCACATCCTTCAAGAGGACCTTCGAGCCGTCCGTCTGCGTCTTGACGATGATGTCGCTGAACTGTTCGGGGGTGCTGAGGCGCGAGCGGGCGGTGACCGTGGCGTTGAGCATCTGCGTCGAGGGCGACGGCTGGCCGCCGATCTCGCCCGCCGCCACCTGGGCGTTCTGCGCCTTGATCGCGCTGATGACGTCGCTCGGCATGAGCTTGAACGACATCAGCTTGAACGGATCCAGCCAGATCCGCATCGCGTACTGCGCGCCGAAGACGTTGAAGTCGCCGACTCCGGGGATGCGCCCGATCGTCTCCTGCATGTTGGAGACCAGGTAGTCGGAGATATCGGCGCTGGTGGAGCGATCGCTCTCGTCATAGACGGCGATCACCATCAGGAAGTCAGGGTTCGACTTGGTGACCGTGATCCCCTGCTGCTGGACCTCCTGCGGCAGCCTGGGCAGGGCCTGCTGGATCTTGTTCTGCACCTGCACCTGGGCGATGTCGGGATTGGTCCCCTTCTGGAAGGTGACGGTGATCCCGACCTGGCCGGCCGAGTTGGACGTGGTCTGGAAGTAGATCATCCCGTCCAGGCCGGTGAGCTGCTGCTCGAGGACCTGGGAGACGCTGTTCTCCAGCACCTGGGCCGAGGCGCCCGGGTAGGTCGCGCGGATGTTCACCTGCGGCGGGGCGATGTCGGGGTACTGCTCGACCGAGAGCGAGCGGACGCCGAACGCGCCGGCCAGCATGATGACGATGGCGATGACCCAGGCGAAGACCGGGCGGTCGATGAACAGGCGCGAAATCATCGCATCTACCCTGCCCCGCCGTAGCCCGAGCCCGGGCGCGCCGCCGGGCGCGCGGGCGCCGATCCGGCCGGCACCGGCCGGATGGGCTGGTTGGGCCGCACCTTGTCGAGGCCCTCGGTGATCACCTTGTCTCCGGGTGAGAGCCCCGCGGTGACCAGCCATTTGTCGCCGATCGTGCGGTCGGCCGTGATGGTGCGAAGCTGGGCGCGATTGCCAGGTCCGACGACGTAGACCGTGGCGTTGCCGCGGGGGTCTCGAGAGACCGCCTGTTGCGGCGCGAGGATGGCGTTGGGCGCGACCACCTGTGCAAGCCTGGCGCGGACGAACATGCCGGGCAGCAGCAGTCCCTGCGGATTGGGAACACGGACGCGCAGGGTCACCGACCCGGTGTTGGGGTCGACGATGGCCTCGGCGAACTCCAGCTTGCCCCTTTCGGCATAGACGCTGCCGTCATCGAGGATCAGCTGCACGTCGGCCTCGCGCGGCGTGACGCCGCCGCTGGAGAGCTCCCGCCGAAGCGCCAGGAGATCGGCGGCCGACTGCTGGATGTCGACATACATCGGATCCAGCCGCTCGATGGTGGTGAGCGGGGTGGCCTGGCCGTTGGTGACCAGAGCGCCCGTGGTCACCATGGAGCGCCCGACGCGGCCGCCGATCGGCGCGGGCACGCGGGTGAACCGCAGGTTGATCCGGGCTGTCTGCAGGTTGGCGCGGTTCTGGGCGATCTGGGCGGCGGCCTGCTTCGCGGCTGCGGCCGCGTCGGTGTAGTCCTGCTTGCTGACCGCCTCGATGTCGGCGAGCGGCTTGAAGCGCGCCGCCTTGGCCTGGGCCGCAGCGTAGGCCGCCTGCGCATTGGCGAGGTTGGCCGACGCCTGGGCGGCCGCGGCCTGATAGAGGCTCGGGTCGATCTCGTAGAGCGTCTGCCCCGGATGCACGACCGAGCCTTCGACGAAGTGTCGGGCCTTGATGATCCCCGAGACCTGCGGGCGGACCTCGGAACTCTCGAAGGCGGTGGTGCGGCCCGCCAGTTCGATCTCCAACGGCACGGCCTGGGCCGTCACCACGACGTAGCCCGCCTCCGGTGGGGGCGGGGTCCGGGTCTCGTGCTTCGCCCCGCACGCGGTGAGGGTCAGCGAGAGCACCAGCGCAAGCAGAAGTCGTGGCTCGTTCAGCATACCGATAGACGGACAGGTTGCGGAGGCACACCCGTTAGGGGTTCTGAGGCGAAGGCGCCAGTCCCCGCGCTCATGGACCGCTCGATCACCCTCAAACGCGTCGCGAGAATGTCTGAATGTTGCGGTCACGCAAGGCTTTGCGACCGGCGTGAAACCTACCCGCGTTCGCCATCAGATGTGCAGCACGCGTCCGTAGGCGTCCAGCGCAGCCTCGTGCATCGCCTCGCTCATCGTCGGATGCGGGAACACCGTCGCCTGCAGCTCCGCCTCGGTCGCCTCCAGCGTCATCGCCAGAGCGAAACCCTGGATCATCTCGGTGACCTCGGCGCCGATCATGTGCGCCCCGATCAGGGCGCCGGTTCCGGCGTCGAAGACGGTCTTGACGAAGCCGTCGGTCTCGCCGGCGGCGATCGCCTTGCCGTTCGCCCGGAACGGGAAGCGGCCGACCTTGACCTCGATCCCCTTCGCCTTCGCCTGGGCCTCGGTCAGCCCGACCGAGGCCACCTGCGGGTTCGAGTAGGTGCAGCCCGGGATCGGCGCGTGCAGGCCTGTCGGCTTCAGTCCGGCGATGTGCTCGATGCAGTGGACGCCATCGTGGCTCGCCTTGTGGGCCAGCCACGGCGGGCCCGTCACGTCGCCGATCGCGTAGAGGCCCGCGACTCCGGTCGCGCCGGTCTCGTCGGTGACCACGTGGGTGCGCTCTATCTTCACGCCGAGCGCTTCCAGGCCGAGGGCCTCGACGTTGCCGACGATGCCGACGGCCACGATCGCCACCTCGCCCTGCAGGGTCTCGGCCTTGCCGCCCGCCTCGATCTCCACCGCCACG
>Ga0308174_10000785_pt1 | contig 13973 bp, 11 predicted proteins | sample PhyPR2_FD_203894 | JGI IMG/M metagenome (GOLD analysis project Ga0308174, IMG submission 203894) | Soil microbial communities from UC Gill Tract Community Farm, Albany, California, United States - DLSLS.P.R2 | ecosystem: Environmental > Terrestrial > Soil > Agricultural land | place: USA...
TCGCCTGGATACTCGGTGTCCATGACGCTTCCTCGCTGAATTCCATCCGGCGGGCGGAACGGGCCCTGCGGAAAAGTTTCGCCAGTCACGTAGCCGTCATCGGCAGGATCGGAATAGATGATGCAGCCGATTGCGCCATGCTCGGCCGCGACTTTCGGTTTGACGCCGCGCCAGCCATGCCCATACCGGGCGATGACAATCGCGCCTTTGACCGAAACACCGTAACGCGCCAGCTGTTCATAGTCGTCGGGCATTCCGTAATTGACATAAACCAATGGAGCGGTGACATCGCCATCAATTGAATACGCGTTATATCCGGGAAGCTGCTCTTTGGTTTGCGATGAGGTTGGGTCAACAGTAATGGGTGGTTCGGTGAGCTTCGCTACGAACTTGCGCGGCTCCAGCATTTCCAGCCGGTTCTCCTTCGGCGTTGGAAAGAGCACATCGAACGTTTCAATGTGCGCATCGAAACCCCAGCCTTTGAATTGCGAAAGAATCCATTCGGCATTCTCTTTGTCGTACGGCGATCCAACGTGGTGCGGATGCGCGGTCAATCGCCGCATGTATTCGCGCTGCCGGTCGGGCGATGGCAGCGAACGAAATTTTGCTTCCCACCCGCGTTCTGCCTGGGTGGATTGAGAACTGTAGCCATCCAGCGCCTTCTGGTCAGCAGCAGCGAACACGGACGGCAAAGCGGCCATCAGGCAGATAGCTAAAAACTTTTCAAAGCGAATCATAATATCAGCCGGTCTCATGAGGTACTATAATCGTGCTAATTTACTGGATTCCGCGGGAACAAAAAGCGCCAGCTTCCTCTCCCCCCTTCCAGACCATTTGCTTCAGAGTGAACCATGCAGAGACTAAGAATCTTATCAGTCGTACTCGTGTTTTCTTTCCTGTGCGCGATGCAAGCCGCAGCGCAAGACACAACCGGCAAGATCACCGGCGCGGTTACAGACCCGACGGGCGCAATCGTTCCCAATGCGGCTGTTACGGTCACCAACATCGCGACGAATATCAGCCACTCAACCACCACGAACTCCGCGGGGCTTTACCAGGTGCTGCAATTGCCTATTGGTTTGTACCGTGTCACCGCGCAAGCTGCCGGGTTTCAACAGACAACCATCGCGTCTAAGACAGCGCTGCAAATTAATCAGACGCTTCGCATCGACGTGCAGCTTCAAGTAGGCCAGGTGAGCGGCGAAGTCACTGTCGAATCGAATGCGACGCAGGTGGAAACAGAGAACTCGACGATTGGCGGGACGGTCAGCGGCCAGGCGATTTTTGAACTCCCGCTGAACGGCCGCGACACGCTGGACCTGCTGAAGACGCAGCCGGGCGTAAGCGCAACGAATCCCGACTCCACAGCCGCCGGCAATTACAGCATTGGCGGCATGCGGACAGATTCGGTGACCTACCTGCTGGACGGCGGCTTGAATAACGATCTTCTGAGTAATCAGGCCGTCGCCGATCCCAATCCCGATGCGATTGCGGAGTTCCGGGTCCTGGAGAACAATTACGGCGCTGAATATGGACGGAATGCAGGAGGCATCGTCAGTGTCGTAACAAAGAGCGGCACGAACCAGTTTCATGGTACGGCGTACGACTATCTACGCAATAACTACTTCGATGCAAATACCTTCTTCAATAACCAGCAGGATTTACCTGTCTCGGTATTAAAGCGCAACCAGTTCGGCGGAACCGTCGGAGGGCCCATCAAAAAAGACAAGCTATTCTTCTTCTTCTCTTATGAGGGGCAGCGCCAGACATCGTTAGACACCAGCCCAGGGAAAGTGACGACATTCACCCCGGCGGAGGCGAACGGCGATTTCTCAGGTTCGGATGAAGCTGGCACGGTTGCAGCTTTTCTGCAGAATAATCCGTATTACCAGCCGAATCCCACACTGGCTGGGCAAGGGACCATCGACCCCACCAAAATCGATCCGGTCGCGAAAGCGTATTTTACGAAAGGCTTAATCCCCACATCGCCAACCGGATTTCTGTTTTCCGCAGGCAGTTGCGACAAACAATTTCAATGAGTATCTGGGAAAAATTGATTACAACCTGAGCTCGAAAGATACCATCAGCGGGACCTTCACAAACAACGATCATCCCGTTTTGTATCCGTTCGGCCCCAGCCCCAACCCTCCTTATAACGTGACCGGGTTTCCGGTTACTTATTCGGATACCAGCTATTTCGGATCGGTGGCCTGGATTCACACCTTCACGCCCGCTCTCCTGAATGAATTTCGCGCCACCGCACAGCGGCTGAATCACAAACAGGCGGTTCCAGCAACGAAACTGCCGACCTCACGGGATCTTGGGATCAACATTATTTCAGACGATCCAACCGGCCCGAGCCAGCTCAACTTTCTGGGGTCCGGGTTGGCGACCGGCCCGAGCGTGCAGGGTCCAACCACAGAGGTAGACAACACGTATGCGGTGTATGACAACCTTTCCTGGACGAAAGGTTCGCACAACTGGAAATTCGGCTTTTACTTTTCGCCGTATCAGAACAACACAGACTACGACTTCTACGTGAACGGAGCGTTCTACTTCTATGGCCAAGGCACGTTCGTCGGCTCAGGAGTGGATCTGGCGGATTTTCTAATGGGCAATCCGGATGAGTACCTGCAATTCGGGAGGGCCCCGTCGAATATCCGGTCGCACCAATACGCGGGTTTCGCGCAAGATCAATGGCGCGCGAGCAAGCGCCTGACCGTTACGCTCGGCTTGCGTTATGAATACGCAGAGCCCAAATTCGACACACAGGGCCGCTCATTCAGCTTCATTCCCGGCCAGCAATCACAGAGGTTTCCGAACGCGCCGGAAGGCCTTGTCTTTCCGGGCGACCCTGGTGCGCCGAAAGGCTCAAATTTCCCGGACAAGAATGATTTTGGTCCGCGCTTCGGCTTCGCTTATGACCTTTTCGGCAATGCGAAGACTAGCATCCGGGGTGGATTTGGCATGTTTTACGACATCCTTAAAGGCGAGGACAACCTGCAGTTCAACGGGCAGGCGCCGTTCTTCGGCTTCGCGGATATTTTTCAGGTCACCTACACGGGCGTGGGGTTGAGCGGCTTGCAGGATCCGTTCGGTTCAGCGGGCGCGGTAAATCCATTTCCGTCCAGGCCGCCCGCGAAGGATATCAATTTCGGCGATGCCGGCTTTCTGCCTTTTGGCGGAGGCGGCGTTTACTTTGTCGATCCGAACCTGCGCACCCCTTACGTGTTCCAATACAATCTTTCCATTCAGCAGCAATTGCCTTCGAATACCGTGCTGGAGGCAGGCTATGTCGGCTACTCAGCACACAAGCTGACCAGCCTTGTGGATGCCAACCCGTTCCCAATCGGCGGCGATACCCGAATCTATGGCGATAATTTCAGCTATCTGGACCAGTTCCAGAACGTCTCCCGAGCCAATTACAACAGCGTGCAAGTGAATCTCACGCGCCGGTTCTCAAGCAGCGCCGTGGGGAATAGCTTCTTTACTGTCGGTTACACGTGGGGACACGAGATCGACAATGTTTCGGGATTCCGCCAGCGAAACTCAAACGTACCGGCTTACGATCACCAACTGTTCCGGGCTTCTGGAGATACGGACGTGCGGCAAACATTCGTGCTCTCCGGCGGCTGGGAGCTGCCTTTCGAGAAGCTATGGCAACACGGCCCCAAACTGCTAACCTCTGGGTGGAGTCTTTATCCGATCTTGACGGCTCGCACTGGTTTTCCCCAGGATATATTTGCGAACCTGAACACGACGCGAACGGATCCGGGACCCTCCGGTGCGGGCGATGCCGGATACGTGCGCGCGGACCTGGTGGGAACTACGGTCCCGATATTGAATCCCAGGACATACCAGGAGCTTTCGAATCCGAATGCTCAAACCACGAGCTCCGGCAATTATTACTTCAATCCGGCCAGCTTCAGCAATGCACGTGCGTTGGATTTGGATGGCTCCGGCGCCGTTACGAGCTTTTACCCATACGGCACGTTTCCGCGAAACGGAATACGGGGACCGGGGCAGACGAACCTGGATCTCTCCATCTCAAAGCACTTCAAGATCCGTGAGGAAATGGATCTGGAATTGCGCGGCGACGCGTTCAACGTGCTCAATCACACCGAGTTTCAGAACCCGGACACGACCATTACGGACACGACTTTTGGCCAGATCTCGAGGGCCTACGATCCGCGAATCTTACAGCTCGCGCTGCATCTGCGCTTTTGAACGGTGTCCAAATCTTAGCGGAAAACCTGCTCCGCGTGAGACCATGGAACTTACGAATGTCAGCAGGAAACGGAACAATCAACACTCGCAATATCGCGATTATTGCGCACGTTGATCACGGAAAAACAACTTTGGTGGACGCCATGCTCCGGCAGAGCGGCATATTTCGCGCAAATGAAGAAGTCGCCGAGCGAGTGATGGATTCGAACGAACTCGAACGGGAACGCGGCATCACAATCCTGGCCAAGACTACCGGAGTCCGCTATCACGGAACGAAGATAAACATCGTCGATACGCCGGGCCACAGCGATTTCGGCGGCGAAGTGGAACGCGCTCTGAAGATTGTGGATGGGGTCATGCTACTGGTTGATGCCAGCGAAGGGCCGCTGCCTCAGACGCGCTACGTTCTGATGAAGGCGCTGGAAGCGAAGCTTCCGCCGGTTCTGGTGATAAATAAGATTGACCGGCCGGACGCGCGCATTCAAGAAGTATTAAACGAAATATACGATCTTTTCATCGATCTGGACGCGACCGAAGACCAACTCGATTTTCCGGTGGTCTACACGAACGCCAAGGCTGGGATCGCGAAGATGGATCCGGCGGAAGCTAGCGACAATCTGCAGCCGCTTTTCGAGACAATCCTGAAGCACATCCCGGCTCCAGGAGGCGAAGCGACGGACACGCTGCAACTGCTGGTCGCCAATCTCGATTACAGCGACTATTTGGGCCGGATTGCAATCGGAAGGGTGTTCGACGGAACGCTCCGGCACGGCGATGACGTAGCCATCGTCAAGCTGGATGGCTCGTTGCAGAAGACTCGCATTACCAGACTTTATTCGTTCGAAGGACTGAAACGAGTAGATGAAACGATCGGCAACCCGGGGGACATTCTGGCCATTGCCGGGGTGGAGGGAATCACCATCGGGGAGACGATTACCAGCGCCGAAACGCCTAAACCGCTTCCCAACATCCCGATTGACGAGCCGACCATTGCGATGACGTTCACGGTGAACAATTCGCCCTTCGCAGGACGCGAAGGTGAATACGTAACGTCGCGAAATTTGCGCGACCGGCTGGATAAGGAACTGCTTACAAACGTCTCCATTCGCGTGGAGGAGGCGGGGGGCCCGGATGCGTTTAAGGTGATGGGCCGCGGCGAGCTGCAGTTGGCGATCCTGATCGAGATGATGCGCCGCGAAGGTTATGAACTGCAGGTTGGCAAGCCGGAGATTCTGACGCGCAAAGTGGACGGCGTGCTGCACGAGCCGCTCGAATTATTGGTGATCGACTGCCCGGAGGAGTTTATTGGCGTAGTCATCGAGAAGATGGGCGTTCGCAAGGGAAAGATGAGCAAGATGGTGAATCACGGATCGGGCCGTGTGCGCCTGGAGTTCCTCGTACCGTCTCGCGGCCTTATCGGGCTTCGCAGCGAAATGCTCACCGATACGAAAGGAACTGCGATCATGAACTCCTTGTTCAATGGCTATATCGAATGGCAGGGCACTATTGAGATGCGGCCTACCGGCTCGCTGGTAGCTGATCGCCCGGGCTTCGCTACCAGCTACGCCATCTTCAATCTGCAGGAACGCGGGGTGATTTTCATTTCACCCGGCACCGAAGTTTACGAAGGGATGATTATCGGCGAAAACGCGCGCAACAGCGATCTCGACGTAAATATCGTTAAAGAGAAGAAGCTGACCAATATGCGTGCGTCCACCTCGGACGAGGCGATCCGGCTGGTGCCGCCGAAGATTCTGAATCTGGAGCAAGCGATCGAGTTTGTTCGGGAAGACGAGTTCGTGGAAGTAACCCCGAAATCGATCCGGCTGCGGAAGAAGGTCCTGAAGGCGAATCAGCGGTAGCGCGACTGCGATTGGCTGCGCGGCGCAAGCTGGGAAATATCACTTCAGCAAGGAGAACACTCGTACGATCTGGAGGTGGACGGTCTGGGAACAATTCCTGCAGGATCTTCGCTTCGCCTTTCGATTGCTGCTCCGCAATCCCGGCTCAACCGCAATCGCTGTTCTCACTTTGGCCCTAGCCATCGGTCTGAACACCGCGATTTTTAGCGTATTGAATGCCGCACTGCTGAGAGCTTTGCCGGTACACAATCCGAACGAACTGGTGATGCTTTCTGACCCGAACGCCTCCATGGCTTTGGGCGGCGTGCAAACGGGGCCACGCAGCGTGTTCAGCTATCGCGAATTCGTCGCGTTGCGCGAGCGTACCACAACCATGTCCGGCCTCTGCGCTTCGCAACTGCCGCTCTGGCGCTGGCCGGTTCAAATATCCGGTGGCTCGCGGGAAGAAGCGCACGGCCGCGTTGTAAGCGAAAACTATTTCTCCGTCTTCGGCATCCGGCCCGCACTTGGCCGGTTCTTTACTCAACACGATGCCATTGGAATTGGTAAAGATCCGTACGTAGTAATCAGTTACGACTATTGGCAGCGAAGGTTCGGAAGCAACAAAGCGTCATCGGAACGCCCGTGCGCTTCTACCGTAACACTCTCGTCATCATTGGCGTCGCCGCAAAGAATTTTCGAGGAGAAACCGTGGGCCAGGACCCCGACCTGTGGCTGCCCATGCTCATGCAACCGCTCATAATGCCCGGCATCGATGGTCTCAGTGAATACATAGGCCACGCACCGGACAAGCTTATGTGGCTGCATGTCTTCGGACGGCGAAAACCGGGCGTGACCCCGGCGCAGGTCCAGGCGGAAGTAAATGTACTGTTCCGGGCCATTCTTGGAGATGGAAAAGCGGCGGTTGATCAGAGCATCGTGGTACATCCATTTCGTAACGGTGCGTTCCACGGACGCGACGAATTTTCCGATGAGTGGTTGGTCCTCGCGGCTCTGGCCGGCCTTGTCCTCCTGGTCGCATGCGCCAATGTCGCTAATCTTCTGCTTGCGCGCGCCGCCGCTCGCTCGCATCAGCTAGCGATTCGCCTTTCGATCGGCGCCGCCCGCGCCCGCTTGATTCGACAGTTCCTAGCCGAAAGCCTCTTATTGGCGGGGCTGGGTGGCAGCGCCGGGATTGCTGTGGCCATTATCGCTTCACGCGTTCTCACGTTCTTGGTGTCCGGCACGCCCGACGGTTTGAAACTCGCTGCTGGGCTTGATTTGCACGTCCTCGCCTTTACCGCGTGTGCGACGTTGCTGACTGGCATCGCCTTCGGCCTCGTTCCGGCGCTTCGAGCCACCCGCGCGGCCGTGAGCGACGACCTGAAAGAGACAGGCCGCAGCGCAACCGCCTCCCGGCAGCGGACGGCCTTCGCCAAAACGCTTGTTGTCGGTCAAGTGGCTCTTTCGCTTTTGCTTGCGATGGGAGCCGGCTTGTTTCTTCGCACGCTTTGGAATTTGCAATCGGTCGCGCTTGGCTATCCTTCGCGGAATCTGCTGCTGGTCGAAGTCGATAGAACGGGCATCAGTAACTCGCAAAACCCGAATCTCTACCGCGAATTGGTACAGCGTATTCGTGCGATTCCCGGCGTGCGCGCCGCACCTGGTCGGATCGCGGACTATTCAGCGGATTCGACGGAGCCTTTGCCATTCAGGTGGAAGGATTCACGTCTCGAAATGAAAGGGATGGCGGATCGACTGGCGACTCCGTCGGTCCTGGATATTTTTCAACCATCGGCATCCCCATGCTTCTTGGGCGTGAAATCGGCCCCCAGGATACGGCCCGCTCACAGCCTGTTTGCGTCATCAACGAAGCATTTGCAAAGCACTTTTTTGGCGGCCGCAACCCGATTGGCAGGCACATCAGCTATGCGGTCGATGACCATACCCGCCGGTCCTTGGAAGTGATCGGCGTTGCTCAAAATGCTCGTGTCAATTCTTTGCGCGGGAACATTGATCCGAAGTTTTACACCGGATCCGACCAAACGGGGAACACATCTTGGCTTGAGATCCGCACCTGGAGCGATCCCACCCGCATATCGAATGAGGTACGCAAAACAATTCTTGCGGTAAATGCGAACTTGGATATCCAGAGCGAGCGAACTCTTCTCCAAACGCTCGCCGCGCAGAATGCGCAGCGCCGACTCGTCGCGCAGCTTTCCTCCATCTTCGGAATTCTGGCCCTCATTCTCGCGGCTACCGGCATCTACGGGGTGCTGTCGTATAACATTGCACGCCGCACAAATGAGATCGGTATTCGCATGGCGCTGGGCGCCGGCAAACGCCGGGTAATCGGCATGATCCTCCAAGAGACCGGATTGATGATCGCTGCAGGGGCGATCGCCGGGTTGGCCGTGGCAGCCGCGATTACACGTTTGATTGCATCGCAATTGTATGGAGCCAGTGCAACCGGTCCGCGTTGGTCTCTAGCCCGCTATGAACATGTCGACAGCGCTACGCAGTTGTACGGCGTCACGGCCATGGACCCGCTGACGATTGCGGCCGCGATCGGATTGCTCGCGGCAATGGCTTTGCTTGCCGCGTATGTTCCGGCAGCGCACGCCGCGCGGATCGACCCGGTACGCGCGCTGCGGCACGAGTGAGGAGATCAGGAGGCGCCATGATTCCGTTCTTCCGGAAGTTGAGCTGGTTAAGGCGACGCGAAGGCAAGGAAGATGATCTCGAACAGGAACTCCAGTTCCACCTCGATGAGGAAACCTGTGACCGGCAGACGGAAGGACTGGCGAGCGAGGAAGCACGCGCGGCTGCGCGGCGCGACCTGGGAAATATCACTTTGATCAGAGAGGACACACGCGCCATGTGGACATGGACGGTCTGGGAACAATTCCTACAGGATCTTCGGTACGGAACGCGGGCGATGCTGCACAACAAAGCCTTCACCGCGCTGGCCGCACTTTCGCTGGCGCTTGGAATCGGGGCAACACCGCGATCTACAGCTTCATGGACGCGATTCTGCTGCGCGCGCTGCCTGTTTCGGATCCGCAATATCTGGTGATGTTGAGATGGCACACGCGGGCTCCGAGATGCATGGAATGGGCTTTCACGACGACGATTATTTTGTCGATGCGCAGAAGGGATTCACCGGCGGCATCTTTCCATTCCCGGCCTTCGAGCTCATCCGGCAGAACAATTCGGTGTTCTCGAGCATCTTCGGGTATCAAGGAACCGGAAATATCACTTTGAGTATCCAAGGACAAGCGGAGCTAGCAAACGGCGAGTATGTGTCAGGCAATTATTTTCACGGGCTAGGCGTTCGCTCCGCCGCCGGACGGTTACCGGGCATAGAGGACGATCGCGCGGGCGCCCCCGCGGTTGCTGCCATCAGCTTCGCATTGAGTCAAAAGCGCTTCGGAGGACCTGCGAGCGCCGTCGGCCAGTCTTGGCATCCGCATGGCGCTCGGCGCACAACGCAGCCGCGTTGTGTGGATGATTTTGCGCGAAGTCATCGTACTTGCATTTGCCGGGCTGGCGATCAGTGTGCCGATCGCCTTTGCTGTGTCGAGGCTTGTCAAATCGTTTCTCTATGGAGTGAAACCCAACGATCCGCTGGCCCTGATGGTAGCAATAGTGACCCTGCTGAGCGCCGCCATTCTGGCTGGTTACCTGCCTGCCCGAAATGCGTCCCGGATCGACCCGATGACCGCGCTGCGGCACGAATGAGACCGGTCGCGTGGCTGCCGCAGGCCTAACTAACGAACAATTGAAATAACGAATGTGAGAGCTGCCCCTCTATAGTGACCAGTGATCTCCCAGCAACCCGTTGTGGGTAGAACGGCGCCAGTCAGCATGGCCTGCCTGCCTTCCCCCAAAATCGCATTGGTGGCGCGCTTGAGCACAAACGTCGGTCCATCCACATCCAGGCGCTTGCTTGTCACAACGATGCCCGGTTGCTGGCTGGTGTGCCAATCGTAGTCCCGGCTAAACCAAAAGATTTTCTGTCCGTAGCTCTTACCATCGAACGGCAGGCCGCGCCATGTGCCATTTATCGGCAGTTGTATCCAAAGCGCGTCTGTTCCGTACCAGAAACCCCCGTCTGTGCTCATGGCATCGTACGGCGCGGGTGGGACGAAAGCCGGAGTGGGTGGAAGAGTAGTCGGACAGAAATCTGCGGCGCGCACAATCTGCGTCGACAATAAGGTTATTGCCGTTACCGTGAGGACATGCCGGAGCATCTCTACCTCCTGCCGATCACCGCTGCTTAAATTTTACTCCCATGCAGTCCTGTGGCACGCTTTATCGTGCTGGCGAGCAGTTCACTGCCCGCTGATGTCGATGGCGATAATAGGCCCGCTGCAGCGCTCTTGCTATGACCGTGCCTCCGTCCGTCCGGTGGTTCTGGAGCGATTTCGGAAATCGTGCTTTCGAACGCAGCCCTTCTCAGAAGTTCAGATACAGCGGGTTTCCGTCCGCGTCGGTTATGGAGAGGACTCTTTGGGGGTACTGGGCCGCTCGGACGATGTCCGTGAGCCACGAAGATGACGCCACGTGATGAGGCGTCCCATTCACACGCATCCCGGAACCGCGCTCTCCCCTGATCAGATCGTCCGCTGCAAGATCGTCGTAAGCAGCAACAACGGTGTTTCGCGAGATGCCCAGCATGCCCGCAAGGGTTCTGCTGGCTGGTAGAAGCGCTTGATGTTGTATCGCACCCATCCGAATCCCACGAGCGATATCACAGTAGATTTGCCGTTGCAGTGGAACTCGGGAATTCCTGTCCAGGTTGATTGGCGGAATGGCAAGCTCGCGGTGATGGATCAAAGCGGACCTCTCAGGTGGCTCTTCCCATTGTGTACAGGTTTGAGGAATATAGGGAAGAGGACTGAAATCATGATCTCAGGTGGTAACGCAACCGTATTCGTATCGAACATGGACCGGGCAGTCGAGTTCTATACTGATGTACTCGGCCTAAAGCTGACGAACCGTTTCGGTGATAACTGGGCTACGGTCGAAGCCGGAAAGGGGCTGACCATCGGTTTGCACCCGGCTTCACCCAAGTATCCGGTGCCCGGAACAAAAGGAGCAATGATGCTTGGACTCGAAATCGATGAAGCTATCCACATCGTTGTTGACCGACTTAAAGAAAAAGGCGTGAAGATCAACGGCGTGATAGTACGGGACGAGTCCGGGAACTTTGCCCATTTCGAGGATCCCGACGGAAACGAGATTTACATTTGGGAGGTCAACCCCAAAGCCGTCGCTGAATCTGGCTTGGCCTATGCCGTGACAAGAGACTAAACTTCATGGATCAGCAGTACGCCGCCTATTCGCCCGCGTAGACGAATTCGTTTTGCCGGAAAATTACTTTTTCCGCTGGCCGCAGGTCAACAACCGGGCTGATCCGGTTCATCACATCCATCACCTTCCCCGGATAGCTCGCATTCGGGTTATATATCCGGAGTTTTCCCATGACATCTCTATTGCGGTATAGAGGGCTTCTTCCCAGCTTGTAGGCAACCAGGTTTAAACCGGCTCGCAAACTCGGGAACGACTGGTCGCCCTGGTCCCAACCGAAGAGATTATTGTTTCGGTATGCTTTGCCGCCGCCGGATTCGATCACGGAAATACTGGGCAAAAGCCGCCAATCCAGATGATTGTCATCAGCGGCATGGATGAAGTCTTCGGATAGATTGAGAACGGGGCAGTGGAGCTTCGCAAAGAAATGCCGCAGTCGAACTGCGCGCGGGTCCGGCTTGACCGCTGGCGCTTTGGGGGGTTTCTCAGGAATAGCCTTCACCGCCGGCACCGTCTCCAGCTTTGCGGTGACCGGCACAGCTACCAGTCCTGCAATGATCATCATATGCTTTGAAAGAACGGACAGCTTCTTTCCCAGGCAGCTATAACGAACCTGCATAGGGCTATCTTAGCAGATTTATGGAATAAGGCGAGAAAGGTATGTAGATCCTACTACAGCAAACGGCGCCCTCGGAAAAGCAAACTTTCGCCCGAACTGGTCGATAAGGTTCACCTGGCAATCGTATTTGCCGGAGGGAATCTTGTCCAAAGGCACCTCAAGCCACACCGGCAGCGTGGCCGGGCGCTGTGCGTCCAGGGTTAGGGCACGAATGGCAGGCGTCTCCAGCACTTTCTTGCCAGCCTGATAAACCGCCATGCTGGCCTCCACATCGGGACGCCGGAAGCTCTGGGGCAAATTATCCGGGATGGAAGGGTCATACACCTCGACATAAACGTACAGGTTCTGGCCCGGGTGGAAAACGCGAGTTACATTGGGCACAAGCTGCTGCCCATTTTGGATCAAAGGATCCTCCGACAGCAGCTTCTTGCTGTTCTTCACGCCCGCTACTTGATTCGAAACCGCCTGGCGCTGGTTGCTGAGGATCACCGAGCTTGCCCGGAGCGTTTTCGTCGCGCTCAGGTCCGGAATGGCGAAAGAGGTTCCGAAGGTCCCGGTCTTCCCTTCCCCGTTTTCGCGCGCCACAAAGCGAAGCTTATACGCTCCCGGACTAAGCGTCACGCCAGTTGTGTATTGAAGGCTCTTCTGGATCATCCGGCCCGCAATTTCCTCGGCTACCTTTATAGGAATTGTGTCGCGGACGGCGGCAACCGGGCGGCCCCGGACGTCGCGCACTTCCGCGATGAAGTCCAACTCTGTTGCCTGCTTCGATCCTTTCGCGTGAAACGTCAGCGCGGAACCCGGTATCTTCACGGAAATCGGAACGAAGTATTTGTCCTTCTCCAGCCTGAAATAGTCCACTTCAACTGCGATGGGCAGATCTGTAACGGGATTGTCCGACAGCAGCGCCTGGGAGAGCTGGGTCTCTTTGTCCTCTCCTTTCATCCGCGCAAAGCTGGTAGGAGCATAGTAGCCCTGCCGGTATTCCAGCTTCGGCCGCAGCATCGCGGTCACCCGCGGACTCAGCTTGACCTGAATCCGGCGGTACCGGCCATCCTGCGCGGGATTCGAACTCACATAAGAAAGGATGTAATAGCTGGAGAAATCCTTCTGGACCTGGCTCATCCCAGCGATCAGATCGTTCGAATCGAGCAGTGCTTTCCCCCCGGTATCGAGCGCAAGGCTGGCCAGGGTTTCCTGCTGATTGTTAAAGTTTTCTTTCAACGACCGCTGTCCCGCGCCGTTATAGAGGTTGTTCCCTGCCGCACCGGCTTGAGTTGCATCCCCGCCCGGAACCAGCGCCGAAAGACCGCGAGCATCAATCGGATAAAAAGCGACATTGGCGCGTACCGCCGTGTTGACAGTCGCCTGCAACTGCGATTGGTTATCCACGCCGTTCTTCTGGATGCCACTCGAAATGTAGATGAGTGCCTTCTTCTCAGGATATTGAGCGAGTTTCCGCGCGGCATCCTCTAGCGCGGCAAGTTTCAGATCGGAGTTGAAGATGTTGAACTCCGTTTCATCCGCAACGAACTGACCGCTCTGGTCCTGCGCATCCGCGCCTTCGTCCGCAATGCTGGCATTCTCGCTCGATTCGCCGATGCGGAACTTGTTAATCGTGTCGATCAGCAGATCGCGGTCTGACGTGAAATCCACCAGCGTCTTGAGTTCCGTGCCAAATGTCATGATCGAAACGGTGTCGCTGGCGGTCATCTGACTGCTTAAGAATTTGATGGCCGCCTCCTTGGCGCGAATCTGTTCGGCAGGCTGCATCGAGGAGAAATCGAACAGCATGACGATGAGGCGGCGGTCCCGGTATTTGGTCGTCGCGCTCGTGGCCCGGGCATTCGGCGGGGGCACGGGTTGGGCGACATCGCGTACTGTCCGCGCCGGCAATACGGCGTTATTCAGGTTCTGGTAATCGACTGCTTGCAATTTCTGAAGCTTGCCGTCTTCAAAGACTTCAAAATCAT
>Ga0308174_10000786_pt1 | contig 13962 bp, 11 predicted proteins | sample PhyPR2_FD_203894 | JGI IMG/M metagenome (GOLD analysis project Ga0308174, IMG submission 203894) | Soil microbial communities from UC Gill Tract Community Farm, Albany, California, United States - DLSLS.P.R2 | ecosystem: Environmental > Terrestrial > Soil > Agricultural land | place: USA...
TTCTTCGCGGACCGGCTCGGGCAAGACCGTCGCCTTCGGGCTCGCCATGGCGCCCGCACTTCTCGAAAGCGAATCGGCCACATTCGCGAGGGCTCCCCTGGCGCTGATCGTCACCCCGACGCGCGAGCTCGCGATGCAGGTCAGCAAGGAGCTTCAATGGCTCTACGTCAACGCGGGCCTGCGGGTGGTTACCTGCGTCGGGGGCATGGACCCGATGAAGGAGCGCCGTGCCCTCTCGGGCGGCGCGAACATCGTCGTCGGTACGCCTGGCCGCCTTCGCGACCATCTCGAACGCGGCGCGCTCGATCTTTCGTCGCTGCGTGTCGCCGTGCTCGATGAAGCCGACGAGATGCTCGACATGGGCTTCCGCGAAGAGCTCGAGGAGATCCTCGACGCCACGCCGGCGACGCGCCGAACGTTGCTCTTTTCCGCGACCATGCCGCGCCCGATCGTCGCTCTCGCTAAGCGCTACCAGAAAGATGCTCTCCGCATTGAGACGCTCGGCGACAAGGAGAGCCATCAAGACATCGCCTATCAGGCAGTGGCCGTCTCACCGACCGACATCGAGCATGCCGTCGTCAATCTCCTCCGCTTCCATGAGCCGGAGACGGCAATTCTGTTCTGCGCCACGCGAGAGGCGGTCCGCCGCCTGCACGCCAGCCTGACCGAGCGCGGCTTCCATGCCGTCGCTTTGTCCGGAGAGCACAGTCAGAACGAGCGCAACCAAGCGCTTCAGGCCCTTCGCGACCAGCGCGCCCGCGTATGCGTCGCCACGGACGTAGCGGCGCGCGGCATCGACCTACCCTCAGTCTCGTTGGTCATTCACGTCGAGTTGCCGCGCGACGCCGAAGCGCTTCAGCATCGCTCCGGCCGCACCGGTCGTGCGGGGCGCAAGGGTACTGCCGTCCTCATCGTGCCCTTCCAGCGCCGCAAGCGGGTCGAAGCCGTGCTGCGCGGGGCCCGCATCGATGCCGAGTGGATCCCCGTCCCTTCGGCCTCGTCAATTCGTGCCAAGGACCGCGAGCGCCTGCTCACCAGCCTTTCCGCCCCGGTCGAGCTCGACGATGAAGACCGCGACCTCGCCGCACAGCTGACGGAGCAACTTACGCCTGCAGCGATCGTAGCGGCGCTGATCCGCTCGCTGAGGACCGACTTGCCCGCTCCAGAAGACATATTGGCGGCCGGCCGGAAGGACGAACGGGGGGCGGACGCCGGTCCCCGGGCGGGCTTCGAGGGCGCAAGTTGGTTCCGCATCAACGCTGGCCGCCGTCACAACGCCGACCCGCGCTGGCTGCTGCCTTTGATCTGCCGCTACGGTCATGTGACCAGGACGGAAATTGGTGCGATTCGCCTCGCCGCCAACGAGAGTTATTTCCAGGTTAGCGAACGCGCGACTCCGGGCTTCATCAAGGCGCTTCGCAGAGCGACGATTGCGCCCGAAGATCAGGGCCTGATCATCGAACTGGCCGAGCCGCGAGAGACCAAGACGACCTATCGGCCCGAACGCGCACACGAGAAGCCGACCCCCAAGAACAAGAAGCCGCGGCACTCAAAGAGAGGCTAGCGCGCTCGGCGTAGGCGCTACTGCGTCACCTAGTCTGGCGGCACCGTCGCAGTGCCTCAACGCTATCTCGGTCACGGCGCCATGATAAACAAGCGGCGTGCTCTAGTGTCCACGTTCCTGGATGCAGATCAACACCCGCTTAGTGAGCGGATCGACCGGATAAGATCGCGGCCGCCCCGGTTTGTCAGCGTCACGACAGCGGTGCCGTTACAGCGCGACCTGCCGGCCGAATAGCGATAGGTAACCCGGTACGCGCCGCCGGCAAGCGGCTCGATGCCGGTCAGCTTGAGGGGTTCCGGCAAACGTCCGTAGAAGCGCGAGATCGCTCCGGCGGAGAACGCGCCGCTGGAGCGCTTTTCCGGAATGACTTGCGACGACGCCGCCGCGCCGTTGCCGGCGCCGAGCGCGCCGTAGAAGGCGCGAACCGTTGCTTCGCTGTTTCGCGATCCGGCAGCAGTGGGCGCTGGCTGCCTCGGTTCAGTAGCGGTCCGGTCCGCAACTTCGGTGCGGGCAAGGGGCTTCGGCGGTGCTGATGGGGCTGGCTTCCGAGGAAGAACGGCCGGGGGAGGTTCAGCAGGCCTGCCTGAGGCGGGCGGAGCGACCGTTGGCTCAGCAACGGTGGTTCGCCGGTCGAGCTCGGCCGGCGCTTGCGCTTCGTCGATCGCCGGGGGCGGCCTGTACGCGCCGGTCCCAAGGTTGAACGCCGCAAGCATGGCGACGATCGGCTCCGCCCCTTTCTGCTGGTAGACGAAGCCGGCACCGTCGGCACTTGCCTGCGCAGTATAGTCGAGATCTGCTCGCAACTGGCGCTCGCCGCCGAAGCCACGCTCGGCACCCGGCGGGACTTCCAGAATGAAACGCCCCTTGCAGCGCGTGACGTCGAGCGAACGATCCCGGCCTTTGACGACAGGATCCTGCAATCGCGCGACGGAATAGTCGGCAAGGACGTCTAGGTTGGTCCGATCTCCGTTCCGTCGCGCGATTGCCGCGTCGAAGATCGCGTTTTTCAGCCGATCGCCCGCCGTCGCCGATCCGCAGGCGGCTTGCTCGTGTTTCACTTCTGCTCGCGCCGCTTGGGGCGGATCGTTGCGCTTCAACCAATCGCAGCCTCCGCTTGCCATCGACGCAAGGAATACAAGGCTGCCTGGAACGCTTGGAATTATGCCTGTACGCACCGTTGACGATCTCCGTTGTTGGCCCGATGGCCGAACCGTTGGAGCGCGTAACGCGCGAATGCACCGATTTTCTCAGCCGAACATGAACGGAACTGAAGCTCGCCTGCGAGAGGTCGATCAGCGTCGAAAGCAGACCCGAACCGGCCAGCGGACGCTTACCCACGACGGGCTCACCGTCACAAAGTCACAGAGAGCGGCGCCCTTGCCGGGCGGTTAGGAGCTTCCACGGGCCGAGCTTAGCAACGGACGATGCGAGTGAGCCGTGCCGCGTTTGCGGTGCGGACAGCGCTACACGAGAATCGAAAGCACACATTGGCCATGGGGGAGAAGGCCGGCTCGCCGCGCTTGTCCCCGCGCCCCACCCGCGTGCCTTTGGTGCGGGTTTTGATCCGCGTCATTCCCTCTGACGCACGAGAGAAGAGTCATTGACGCATTTTTGACGCACATGGAGTGCTGTTGATGCCGCGGAACCACGGCAGGCTACGGACTGGTTGTTCCTTGGATGAGGTCCATGAAGTTCCGCGCTGCCTCGCGATCGGCATCGGTCTGGAATACGATATCCAGATCAGGCGCGGCACTGAGCGTATACAGTAGCGCCCACAAAGCGAAACGCTCGCCGCGGTCTTTGGTCAGTCCGAGATCCACCTTCATGTGCTCGATGCCAGCATTAAGAGCTTCAGCTGGAACTGCTGCTAGATTCGAGATGCCAAAGTAGCGACGGATCTGATCATCGAAATTCATGGTTGCCATCCGATCCAGGAAAGTCGCGCGGCACGTCGGCCGAGTGGTCCCGGTACGTATACCTCGAAAGCAGACATCCGGCACGGCTCGGCGAGCGAGGTTCGGTGGACCAGTCAGATGGTCAGAACCGGTCCGGCCGATAATGATCGGTGCGGCAATGCCCGCGAACACCGCGAAACGGGATAGTTCAGCGCTTGGCGTCCGAGTTCTCAGGAGCGAGAGAAAACCACGAAACTTAAATGGTGGAGAGGGCTGGATTCGAACCAGCGTACGCTTGCGCGGGCAGATTTACAGTCTGCTGCCTTTAACCACTCGGCCACCTCTCCACGAGGTCAGGCAGGCGCGCCACATGGCGGCGCACCATTGTTGTGTCAACGCGTTCGGTCGAACGAACGGCCGCCGCCCGTCCGCTACGCTCCGCGCGCTCGCGATTTCAAGAAGCCTCGGCTAGTCGAAATCTGGAGCGGGTGAAGGGAATCGAACCCTCGTCGTAAGCTTGGAAGGCTTCTGCTCTACCATTGAGCTACACCCGCTAAATCGCAGAAACGTGCCATTCCTGATCCTGCCGCGGGGGCGGGTTCACAGTCGCGGTCTCACCTCGTGCGATGCTCTGGCGGATTGCCACGACTGTGGCGCGCTGGTCAACATGCCATCCGAATGCGAGCAACTCCTGCAGCGGCAGTTTAGATGTAACCTTCAATAAGGGATGCCACATGGACAACGCCAACGATCTGCTCGCGCAGGAATACGCAGCGCTCCAAAAAACCGTCGAGGACTTCGACGCCCGCTCGCTGACGATCAAGGCTTGGAGCGTGACGTTCAGCGCGGCAGGACTTGGCCTTGCCTACCAGCAGCACAATCGCATCTTACTGTTGGTTGCGGCGGGAAGCGCACTGGTCTTTTGGATCGTCGAGTCAATGTGGAAGGTGAACCAGCAGGCCTTCTACCGGCGCATCAGGCAAATCGAGATCCACTTCCGCGGCGGACGCCAGACGGCCCCGCTGCAGACGGCGACTTCGTGGTTTGAGGCATTCAGGAACCAGGGCAAGTATCGGCTGGCATTGGGGATCATGTGGTGGCCGCACGTCTTCTTGCCCCATGTCATCGTCATTGCAGCAGGAATAGCTCTTTTCTGGTTGTATCCGCCTGCTGCCGCAAGCTAGGGGTCGTCGCCCATGCGTAGAGCGGCGATAAACGCCTCCTGCGGGATGCTCACCGAGCCGTATTCGCGCATCCGCTTCTTCCCCTCTTTCTGCTTCTCGAGCAGCTTGCGCTTGCGTGTCGCGTCACCGCCGTAGCATTTCGCCGTCACATCCTTGCGCAACGCGGCGATCGTTTCGCGGGCGATGATCTTGCCGCCGATCGCCGCCTGGATCGGGATCTTGAACAAGTGGCGGGGGATGAGGTCCTTCAGGCGCTCGCACATGCCGCGGCCGCGGGCTTCCGCATTGGCGCGGTGGACGATCATGCTCAGCGCATCGACCGGCTCGTTGTTAACGAGAATGCTCATCTTCACGAGGTCGCCTTCGCGGTGGCCGATCTGGTGATAGTCGAAGCTGGCATAGCCGCGGCTGATCGATTTCAGTCGGTCATAGAAGTCGAACACCACCTCGTTCAGCGGAAGCTCGTAGCGGATCATCGCCCGGGCGTGGCTGCCGGTACCGACGTAGGATAGGTCCTTCTGGATGCCACGACGGTCTTGGCAGAGCTTCAGTACCGCCCCGAGATATTCGTCGGGGACGTAGACGGTGGCGTCGATCCACGGCTCCTCCACGGCCTCGATCGCATTGGCATCGGGCCAGTCGGCGGGGTTGTGGATCGCCTCGACCTTGCCGTCGCGGAGGCGGACTTCGTAGACGACGCTCGGCGCGGTTGTGATGAGGTCGAGGTCGTACTCGCGGATCAGCCGCTCTTGGATGATCTCAAGGTGGAGCAGACCGAGGAAGCCGCAGCGGAAGCCGAAGCCGAGCGCCGCGCTGGTCTCCATCTCGAAGCTGAAGGATGCGTCGTTGAGGCGCAGCTTGTAGAGGCTGTCCCGCAGCTTCTCGAAATCGTTGGCGTCGACGGGGAACAGCCCGCAGAAGACGACGGGCTGGACGAGCTTGAAGCCGGGGAGAGCCTCCGCCGTCGGCTTCTTCGCGTCGGTGATGGTGTCACCGACGCGCGTTTCCGCCACTTCCTTGATCTGAGCGGTGATGAAGCCGATCTCGCCGGGGCCGAGTTCGGTGAGCTGCTCGATCTTGGGCCGGAAGCAGCCGACGCGGTCGACGAGGTGAGTCGTTCCCGCGGCCATGAACTTAACCTGCGCGCCCTTGCGGAGGCAGCCGTCGATCACCCGAACGAGGATGACAACCCCGAGATAAGGGTCGTACCAGCTGTCGACGAGCATCGCCTTGAGCGGAGCAGACGCGTCGCCCTTCGGGGGCGGGATTTTGGCGACGATGGCGTCGAGCACTTCCTCGATGCCGATGCCTGTCTTGGCGCTGGCCAGGACGGCGCCGCTGGCGTCGAGGCCGATGATCTCCTCGATCTCCTGCCGCACGCCTTCGGGGTCCGCGGCGGGAAGGTCGATCTTGTTGATGACGGGGACGATCTCGTGATCATGCTCGATGGACTGGTAGACGTTGGCGAGGGTCTGCGCCTCCACGCCCTGCGCCGCGTCAACGACAAGGAGGGCGCCTTCGCAGGCGGCGAGGCTGCGGCTGACCTCGTAGGCGAAGTCGACGTGGCCGGGGGTGTCCATCAGATTGAGCTCATAGCCCTTCCATTCGAGCCGCACCGTCTGCGCCTTGATGGTGATCCCGCGCTCGCGCTCGATGTCCATGTTGTCGAGCACCTGCGCGTTGCCGGTCATCTCGCGGTCGCTGAGTCCGCCCGTCGCCTGGATTAAGCGGTCGGCGAGCGTGCTCTTCCCATGGTCAATGTGCGCGATGATCGAGAAGTTACGAATGCGGTCGAGTTTCTGCATTTGCCCAAATTTTCTGGAATTCAGCGCGCGCTAGCAGAGGGGCGCGCGGCTGTCAGCACGGACGCGACTTTGATGCAGGTTGGTGATTGTCGGCCTTCCGACTCAGACCAATTCCTGTTAAGCGCCGGTGCGTTAATCAAGGGGGCTTGATCATGGCAAAGTATGCGTTCCTCGCCGGCGCGACGCTGGCGCTCGTTTCCACTCAGGCTTGGGCCGATCAGAGCTCGGGTTACAAGGACCAGCAGCGCGGCCAGGCCGAGATCCCTGTCTGCACGCATCGGATTGGAACGCTCGCCATTGTCGAGCCCGACCAACAGTGGTGGCGGGAACTGAACCTCGGCAGCCCGGAAGCGATCATCAAGGTGTTCGTCCAGCAATCCGGCTGCTTCACCATGGTGAACCGCGGCCGCTCGATGCAGAGCCGCGCGATGGAACGCGCAATGGCCGAGCAGGGAGAGCTGCAGCGCGGATCGAATATGGGCGCCGGCCAGGTCAAGGCCGCGGATTATTTCCTACAGCCCGACATCGTCAGCGCCAACCGGAACTCGGGTGGGGGCGGCGCTGGCGCCGCGCTCGGCGGGATCCTCGGCCACATGGGTGGTTGGGCGAGCACCGTCGGTTCGATTGCAGGCGGCATCAACGTCAAAAAGGGCGAGGCGAACGTCACCTTGTCGCTGGTCAATGCGCGGACGACGGAAGAGGAAGCGCTGACCCAAGGCTATTTTCGCAAGACCGACCTCAGTTGGGGCGTAGGCGGCGGAGCGGGCTGGTGGGGCGGCTTCGCGGCGGCGGGCGGCTCCGGCTACCAGAACACGGAAATCGGGCAGGTCATCGTTCTCGCCTATCTCGACGCCTACAAGAAGCTAGTGACGCAGCTTGGCGGCATATCGCCGATTCCCCCCGCGCCGCCGCCGCACCGTTAGTTGAGTAGCGCCGGTCGGCGGGGCCATTATCCAAAGCGGGAGGCTCCGCGCGGCATAATCAGGCCTACGGCTGTATCCTGCGCACACTGACGCTGCTTAGTGGCGCGGCGCGAGGCAACACGCCATATGGGGCTTACCGAGTTCAGTTGCGTTGAGCTTCTTATGTCCGATGACGTGATTGCCAATATTCGAACGCGCGTCGCGCAGTGCCGGCGCCTTGCTGCAATGACCACCGACGAGAAAACAGAAGCCATTCTCCTCCAGATGGCAGCCGAAGGTGAAATAGACGTCGCGCGCCTCGAAGCCGAGCGGGACGCGACGGCGCACATCGCAGCGCCGAACAATCCCCAGTCCTAATTACCGGGCGGCTTAATGTGAAACGCAGTCTGATCTGCTCAGCAGCGGCGGCGCGTCGGGGCGCAGTTTCAGTCGCGGCGTAAGCTGAACCAGGCGCCGCACGTATGCGTCGGTGAAAACCGTCGCGCACTTTCCGCTAAGGTGCGACCACTCGGGAAGAACGAGCATCTGGGCCTGCGCCAGCTCGTCGGCATGGATTCCGTTGGCATTCGCGCCCACCAGCAGCCGGTCCCAACCGAGCGCCTTCGTAATGCGCCGCTGCTCATTCACTCGCAGCTGCTGAGCGGAGGGTGGGCGGATGAAGATCACTTCGCCTCCGCGCGCCCGAATGCGCCGCACTGCCTCAGCGCTCCGAGCAATGACCTTATCCGCTACCGACGCCGGGATGGGGGGCCCCTTGAAGCCGTTCCAAGCATGGCGCGCATGAGCCTGGAGGTACGAATCCGTCTCGATCCTGCTCCACATGACATATTGCCGTCCGGGTGAGACTTCAGCGAGCTTCCATACGTCTTCGTAGGGACTGTCCGCGCCTTTGCGCCAGCCGTTGTCGAAGCGCGGAGCCCAACGGCTGAGACGGTAATCGGAGTCCATGAAGGCGAGATGTTTCTGAAGCCAACGGTCGATCCACATGCCGGTGAGCTGTGAAGGCTTGTCGCTTTTGGAATAATTGTGGATCGCGGTCCCACCTAAGCCAATCGCGGGCATCCCGAAGTACATGGTGTCCGCCATTCCAACGATGAGCAGCCCGTGGAATTGGGGGTCGTTGGCGAAATGCTCCAGCAGCGCGCGGGCATCGGTGCCGACGTGTGCGACCTGAATTGGACGAACGCCGGTCAGCGCCTCGAAGCGCGCTTGGTCGGTATCAAACAGAATGCGGCTGTCGCCGACAATTGCCACTTGCGCGTCGTCCGCGGCGCGGCGCGCCTCCGCCCACGCCTGCGGGCTGTCGTCGAGATCTCCTGTCCGAAGGCCGATATTCGCGCGGGCATTCCACTCCCACGCCGCGGTCAACAGCATGACGGCGAAGAAAGCGAACGTCCCCATCTTCACCCATGGCCGAAGGGGAATGTCGCGGGTCGGCACCGGCTGCGCCTGCCCCGGCCGGTTGGCGGCGGTCTCTCTTAGACCGGCCGGGAGAGCGCCCAAGCGCACGCCGCGAAATTCCGCCTTGTGGGCTTCAGAATGCGAAATAGATGAAGGCACTGCCCTGCCCCTGCTCGATGATGACCGCAAACAACAGCATGGTCCACATGCCCGCGATCGCGACTGGCGGCGTGCGCTCGATCACAGCTTCCAAAGTTGTGTTGCGCATTGCGAGATGGATCCCGAAAATCGCACATACGATTGCCACGGCGATGATCATTGGGCCGGCCGCGATGAGCGGCTCAGGCTTCACCTGCAGTCCAGCCATGCCCTTGAGCACAACGCCTGCACTGCCGAAGGTCTTTGCCCGGAAGAAAACCCAAGTGATGTTGACGAGGAGAAACGTCAGCAGGGCGAGGCCGGCTAGCGTCGCGCGTCCCGGCGTGAACTCCTTGAAACGCGCCTTGAGCCAGCGTTCTGCGGACAGGTACAGGCCGTGCAGCCCGCCCCACACAACGAAGGTCCAGCTGGCGCCGTGCCAAAGGCCGCCGAGGAGCATCGTCCCCATCAGCGCCATGTAAGTGCGCCCGGCGCCGTGTCGGTTCCCGCCCAACGGTATGTAGAGGTAATCTCGAAGCCAGCTCGATAAGGTGATGTGCCAGCGGCGCCAGAAGTCGGAGAAGCCGACGGATCCGTAGGGAAATCGGAAATTGTCCGGCATGGCAAAGCCCAGGCACAAGGCCACGCCGATCGCGGACGTCGAATAGCCTGCGAAATCGCAGAAGATCTGGCCTGCGAAAGCAAAAGTCGCGACCCAGCTGTCGAGCATGCCCGGGATCTTGTCGTGCTCGTCGTAAACTGCCTCGACGACGGGAGAAAGGAAGCCGTCGGCGAGGACGACCTTCTGGAACAGCCCGAGCGTGAGCAGCGCGAGACCGAAGAAGATCTGGTTCAAGTTTGCGCGGCGCGGTACCTCGAACTGAGGCACAAGCTCTGTCGGACGCATAATCGGCCCAGCGACCAAATGCGGGAAGAAGGTTACAAACAGCGCGTAATTGAGGAAGCTTCCGGCCGGCGCCGATCGACGAAGGTAGACGTCGAGCGTGTAAGAGAGCGTGGCGAAAGTGTAGAAGCTGATGCCGACCGGAAGGACGATGTCCCAGCCCGGCGGCTGATAGACGATGCCCACCGAGGCCGCGATCGAGACGAAGTTCTCGAGCAGGAAGCCGCCATACTTAAAGTAGCCGAGCATTCCGAGGTTTACGACCAGGGAGGTCACCATCCAGGCCCTGCGGGTGTGCTGGCTCTTCGCACGGACCATCCATTGCGCGGCCCACCAGTCCACCACCGTCGACACCCACAGTAGAATTACGAACGGGGGGTTCCAAGCGGCGTAGAAGAGGTAGGACGCGATCAGTAGATTGATCTTCTTCTGGTGCCAGGAGAAGAACGGCGCGTAGTGCAGCGCCATCACCAGCGCGAAAAACACCAAGAATGTGAGTGAGTTGAAGATCATCTGGCGCGTTTGCTGCGCCGGGTCGAAAGATCGGTCATAGTACAGCCTTCCCCGCAGAAGCTGTACGCACACGGCCGCAGAACTGCGCGGCTCGGCGCTGCATAGGTCGCACGCCCGGCAGTTCCACGCAAGCGCGTGCCTTAATGGCTATCTGAAGCGGTCAGTGACCTCTAAGTAGGGCGTGAGCGGCCCAATGACGCGGACCGCTCACCGGGACCTGAGTCTCAGCAGCCCCGTGTATACCAGACCATACCGTTGCGATGGTGGCGCCGCGGCCGGCAGCTGTAGTTCGAACGATAAGCATACCCGTAGTTTGAATAGCCGTAGCTCGGCTGGGAGTAACCGTAGTTGGAGTAGCCGTAGCTCGGCTGGGAATAGCCGTAGCTATAGCCATAACTGGGATAGCTGCGTGACGTGTAGCCATAAGAAGGGCTGTAGCCGTACGAATACGGCGAATAGCCATAGCCATAATATTGGGCAGCGGCCGGAGGAGCAGCGAGAGCGGCAGCGGCACCTGCCGATGCAATCAGCAATATGCGCATCGTGACTTCCTTTTTCCGCTCCGACAAACCAACGCGTCGAGAGCTTTGGACGGAGAAACGAAGCGAAGTATCGGATGTTGCACGCGGCAAGCCAGACCGGCATGCGGCAGAGGCGAACCGCAGGAACGCGGGAATCCTATTCGATCGCCTGATGCTGCGGCTCCTGCGACTTTACCTTCCGGACTTTTTGCCAGCTCGCAACGTCGTAGCCTCGTTCGCGCAGGCAGCCCGCCATCGCGCGCTGGATCGCCACCTCTTTCTTGTGACGCTTGATATTAGCCATTCCGACTGCGCCGCCGATTACCGCGACCGGCATGAGTACCAAAGTCGCACTCATCACCGCCGCTCCCGCGTAAAAGCCAGCACTAGCCGCTGCAGCACCGCCGGCAACACCCACTGCTCCGCCTGCGGCAGCCCCAACTCCACCCGAAGCGAGTCGTCCACTGCCATCCAGCTTGCCGGTCACTAGCAGCTGCTTGCATTGCGCATATGTCGCCTCGAACTGCGTTTGGTCTGTCGGCGCGATCCCGAGTGTCGGATTGAACTCCCGGGGCCGCGAGGAACATGCCTCCAGGATCAGGCAGACGGCAGCAGCCGTAATCAATCGATGTCGTATTATCCCCCCTTTTGAACGTGTTAGGCGTTCGTGCGCACGCTCGGCCCCGTTTGACGCGAAGTCAAATGAACCTATGCGTTGCGTTTGCCGGCGAGCTCAACAAGCGACCATTGCCGACGTTCGCCGGCAGGCCCATTCAGGCGCATGACGATGGTGCACGCCAATTTGCCGCATATGCAGAGACCCGATCGCCGCTACCTGATCGTCATCGCGGTGATCATCGCGGTAGGGTTGGCGACAGTGGTACACGGCTATTGGCCCGGCATCATGATCGACGACGCACGTTGGCAGTACCAGCAGGCGGTCGATAACACGTATGAGGACTGGCACCCGCCGTTGATGGCGTGGATCTGGCGACGGCTGATGTTACTTCAGCCGGGCCCTGCTCCGATGCTGGTGGTCCAGTTGTCTCTTTATTGGGTGGGCCTCACGCTGACCGCTCTGTGGGCAAATTGGCGGCGCAATCCCCAGCTCGGCGTTTCGGTGGCCCTCGTCGGCTGGTTGCCCGCTTCACTTGCCCTTACCGGAACGGTGACGAAGGACTGTCTGATGGCCGGGGCGCTGGCTTGCGCCACGGGACTGATCCTGTGGGCGCGCGAGGCTGCCGCACGCTGGCAGCGAGCGGCATTATCAGGGGCCGCGCTCGCTGCGCTGATGTTCGCCGCCGCGCTGCGCTTCAATGCATTTCTCGCGTGCGTGCCGCTCGCGCTTGCAGCGGCTCCGCGCCCATTCACGAGAACGGCCGCCCGCAAGATCGTGACGGCAACCGCAGCGACGGCGGTGTTCATGGCGACCGGACCTGCGATATCTGAATTGGTGCAGGCCGAAAGTACGGACGTGAACCTATCGCTGATCATCTTTGATCTGGGCGGCATTACTGCACGAAGTGGCGTGAGCGCTTTCCCCGACATGGGTGTTCGCGACCCCGTTGCCGTCAACCGCGGCTGCTACGATCCCAATCAATGGGATGGCTATTCCAGCTGGGCACCAAAGCCGTGTCCGCTCGGGTTCGAGCGCTTTCAGTCTCTAGTTGACGACGATGATGTGAGCCCCGTCAGCTTCTGGCTGCGCGCAATCATCAACCACCCTGTGGCTTATGCCGAACACCGGCTGGACCACTTCAATCGTTCGACCTGGTTCCTGTTGCGCGAGAGCCCCCATTTCACCGCCTGGACCGCGTCCGTGCCGAACCCATGGAATTATCAGGTACGGATGAACGCCTTGCTTGCCGCGGTGAGTCGGTACGCGGATGTTGCAGCTCGGACGCCTCTCGGCTGGCCGTGCTTCTGGATTGCGGTGGGTCTCGCTGCATTCGTACTCGCGGCCTGCCAAGGGTTGGACCTGCAGTTCGTCGCTATCGCAGCGTCTGCGCCGCTCTACGGCCTTGGGTACCTTCTGTTCGGCGTCGCAACGGGCATGCGCTACCATTTTTGGACGATGACCGGCGCGGCCCTGGCCGCGGCGCTGGTCATTGGCGAACTGCGGCGAGGCGATGTGCGAGTCTGCCGCAAGGCCGTAGGTTTTGCGGCGATCGTCGTCGCAGTGCCGACATTGATGGCAATTGCGTCTCGACTGCTACTTTGAGCGCACTACCGTGCCTTCCGTGAACGAAAGGTCATTGGCCGGTTCAGTTCTTTACAACTAGCGTAACCTAATGGCCGACCGGCAAGTCTTTCACGACCCTTCAGGGCGCCGGCGCCGGCGGTTTGCGGTCGCCGTTGCCTTGTTCGTCGTCCTCAACCTGCTGGTCCTTACCGCGCTTTTCGCAACGATACGCGTCGTGCCGGCCCAACCGCCCCTTCCGGTCGCCCTCGAGCACGGCGTCCCGCAGCCAACGCCAAAAGCAACTTTGCTCAGCCGGACCGGCCGCGCGGTCGACCTTGCCATTAAGCGCTTGCTCGGAACACAGCCGCCGAGCGCGCGGAAGGTCGGTGCCCGGCAAGCGACGGCGGCGGCAGCAGCGATGAGCAAGCCGCTCTATGTGGGCTTTTACGTTCCCTGGGACGAGAACTCGACCGCGAGCCTGCAGCGGCATATTGGCGACCTGAACTGGCTTGCACCGGTCTGGGTCACGATCACCGGCCCGAACCACCAGTTCAACGTCCTCCCTGATCGCAGCGGCCGCGCCGTCATCAACGGCGCGGGCCATCGCCCCCTCATTCTTCCGGTCATCCAGAACTTCGCCAACGGGCACGTCGACCAAGCGGGCATCCGGTCGATGCTTGCAGACCCTCGGCTGAGGCGGCGCTTCCTCGACCAACTCGAGCCGTTCCTTGCCGCCAACTACGCGTCCGGCGCGGTGTTCGATTTCGAACAGCTCGACCGCCCAAGCCAGGAGAAATATCTTGAGCTGCTGCGTGAAGCGCGTGTCCGCTTCGCGAAGCACCGCTGGCTGACCACTGTCGCCGTTCCGGTCGATCCTTGGTGGGACCTCAAGCGCTTCGCCGCCGTCTCCGACAAGCTATTCGTCATGGCCT
>Ga0308174_10000787_pt1 | contig 13942 bp, 12 predicted proteins | sample PhyPR2_FD_203894 | JGI IMG/M metagenome (GOLD analysis project Ga0308174, IMG submission 203894) | Soil microbial communities from UC Gill Tract Community Farm, Albany, California, United States - DLSLS.P.R2 | ecosystem: Environmental > Terrestrial > Soil > Agricultural land | place: USA...
GCTCGGCGGCAGCGTCGTGCGCGAGCTGCCCGCGTACGTGTCCGGGTTGCCGCGCGCGACGCTGCCCGAGCGCGTCGCGCTCGCGCGCACCTTCGTCTCATCAGGGTTTCGCGCGATCAAGTTCGCAGCGCCCGCGGCCACCAACGGCATCGTCGTCGAGCTGCGCGCGCTGCGCGAAGCGCTCGGCGACGGCGTCGATCTCATGGTCGACCTGCACTGGCAGTTCGATGCGCATGCCGCATGCGCGCTCGCGCAGCAGCTGGCGCCATGGCGGCCGCGCTTCCTCGAAGCGCCGTGCGCCCCCGAAGACGTCGCCGGGCTCGCGGAGGTTGCCGCGCGGGCCGGCGTGCCGATCGCCGCCGGCGAGGAATGGCACAACGTCTACGAGGCGGCCTGGCGGCTCGATGTCGCGCAACTGGCCGTGGTGCAGCCGGAGATCGCGCACACCGGCGTGACGCAGTTCGCCGCGATCGCGCAGCGCGCACGCAGCGCGGGCGCCGCACTGATGCCGCATGCGACCATCGGCGTGGGCATCTTCATGGCGGCGAGCCTGCATGCCGCGGCCGCGCATGGCGACGTGCCGTACCACGAATACCAGCACTCCGTGTTCGACCGCAACGTGCGGTACGTCGACACGACCATGCGTTGCGCCGCGGGTTACTATCATCTGCCCGAAGGCCCGGGACACGGCGCGACGCCGCGTCCGGAGCTGTGGCATTTCCTGCGGCGCTGAACCGACGCACCGACCGTTCGAGGAGGAGCACGTCATGTGGAAAGGCTGGTGGGCGATCATCGCCTGCGTATTCATCGCGGCGCCGGCCGCCGCGCAGCGCAGCGTGGAGCTCGACTTTCCGTCGTGGCAGATGGAGGAGCCAGGCGCGGGCGAGTACTGGGCCGAGATCACCAAGGCATTCGAAGCGAAGAACCCCGGCGTGCACATCAAGCGCCAGCAGATTCCCTTCCGCGAGTACGTCGACAAGCTGACCGTGCGCTTCGCCGGCAACAATCCGCCCGACATCGTGCACCTGCCGTCGCGCAATTTCCTGGCCTTCGCCAGCCAGGGCTGGCTCGCGCCGCTCGACGACGTGCTCGCGCAGACGGACGTCGCGCGGACGTACACGAAAATGAGCGACGAGATGCGCTACGAAGGCAAGACGTACGGCGTGCTGATGATGGCCTACGGCATGATGTTCTACTACAACGAGAAGCTGCTGCAGGACGCGAAGGTCGCCGTGCCCAGGTCGAGCGACGAGCTGCTGAAGGCCATTGCGGCGACCACCGATGCGAAGGCAGGCCGCTTCGGCTGGGGCGCGCCGACCACGGAGCATCCGAATCTCTACGTCGAGGTCGGCACGTGGGTCACCGGCGAGGGCGCGAGCTTCTTCAAGGGCAGTCAGTACAACTTCACGGACCCTGCCGTGGTGCGCGCGGTGGACAAGTTCCGCGCGGCGGTGAAGAACGCACCCAAGGGCACCACCAGCGAGCAGGCGCGCCAGCTCTTCATCGACGGCAAGATCGCCATGCTGCGCGACGGACCGTGGGTGAACGCACAGATCCGCAAGGCGCCCGAAGCAACGCGGGGCGCGCTCAAGATGGCCATGATGCCGTTCGCACACGTGCCAGGCGGTACCAGCAACAGCCTGCACATGCCGGCGAAGCTCGACGCGGAAAAGCGCAAGTACGTGGCCGAGTTCATCAAGCTGACCACCACGCCCGAATGGCAGGCGAAGTACACGCGCATGACGGCGACGCCGGCGCCGCGGCGCGACGTGCTGTCAGCCGCCGAACTCGCCGCGAGCCCCGACCTGGCATTGGTCAACAAGGCGGCCGCCGAGGCCGTGAATCTGTTTCCCGAGAACGTGACGCTGCGCGAGAACTACAACGAGTTCGCCAAGGTGTTCGGCGAATCGGGCATGAAGCTGATCACCAGCGAGCGGCCGACGGCCGACATCATGAAGGACCTGCAGGCGGAGATGACCCGGCGCGTGCCGCTGCAGTGATGCGCCGGCGCACCGCATGAGCGACGCGTTGGCGCAGCGCGAGGCGCGCTCGCGGCGCGCGCGCTCTTTGCTCGCGCGCCGCGAGCGCCGCTTCGCCTACGCGCTGCTCGCGCCCGCCGTCCTGGCGGTCGGCGGGCTGATCGCCTGGCCGATGTACCTCATCGTGTCGATCAGCTTCCGCGAAGGCCGCAGCCTCAATTTCCTGGCGCTCGATCGCCGCCCGCTCGGCCTTGGCAACTATCGCAGCGTGCTCGGCGATCCGGCGACGTGGCACAGCGTCCTCGTCTCGGTCGTCTATACCCTCGGCACGCTGGTACCGGCCTTGGTCATCGGCCTTGCCACCGCGCTGCTCCTCAATCGCGCGTTTCCGCTGCGCCGCTGGCTGCGCAGCCTGATGCTCTTGCCGTGGGCCGTGCCCGGCGTGATGGTGAGCATCGTGTTCCTGTGGATGTTCGATGCATCGTTCGGCGTCGTGAATCATCTGCTGCGCGTGCTCGGGCTCGCGCAGACGGACATCGCCTGGTACTCCACCGAGTCGACCGCATTGTTCGCCGTCATCGTGCCGACGATCTGGAAAGCCTATCCGTTCTTCACGCTCACGCTGCTCGCGGCGATGCAGTCGATTCCGGGTCACCTCTACGAGGCGGCGGAGGTCGACGGTGCGACTGCGCCGCAGCGCTTCGCCAACGTGACCTGGCCGGGCATTCGCGGTCCCGCGGTGCTCGCCGTCGTGCTGAACGGCCTGTGGACCTTTCGCGAGTTCGACATCATTTTCGCGGCCACCGGCGGTGGTCCGGCCAAGGCCACCGAGACGCTCGGCATCCGTGCGTACAACGAGGCCTTCGGCTATTTCTACATGGGACGCGCCGCCGTCATCGGCGTGTTGATGCTGCTCATGGCGTTGCTGGCCGTGCTGCTCGCCCGGCGTGCGCTGCGCAGGGAATTCTTCGCGTGAGGACAGAACGGCCGCGGCTGGCCTTCACCGCAATCGCGGCAGCGGTCTGCGTGGTGCTCCTGTTCCCGCTCTACTGGATGGTCCTCACCGCGATCCTGCCCACGAGCGCGACGCTGTCCCGCGAGCCAACGCTCCTGCCGGTCTGGTCGGCGCTCGACTGGAGCGCCTTCGCTGCCGTGTTCGCGCGCAAGCCGCTCGGGACGTGGCTGCTGAACAGCCTTCTCGTCTCGCTCGGCGCGACGCTGATCAGCCTCGTCATCGCGGCACTCGCGGGCTACAGTCTGTCGCGGTTTCGCACGCCCGCGCAACAATGGACCGGCTACACGCTGCTGTTGACCAAGATGCTGCCGGGCAGCCTGGTGGTCATTCCCTTCTTCATCATGGCGTCGACGTTCCATCTCATCGACAGCCTCTTCGCCTTGATGGTCGCGAACGCGGCAGTGGGCGTGCCGTTCGCGACCTGGCTGCTGAAGGGATTCTTCGACGGCATCCCGCGCGAGCTCGAGCAGGCCGCCATGCTCGACGGGTGCGGACACCTCGGCGCGTTCCTGCGCATCGTCGTGCCGCTCGCGCGTCCCGGCCTTGCCGCGTGCGCCATCTACCTCGCGATCCTGTCGTGGTCGGACTTCGTGTTCGCGCGCACGCTCATCAACGATCAGTCGCACTGGACCATCACGACCGGCCTCGTCTCGTTCATCGGTGAGCACGGAATCGACTGGCCTGCGCTGATGGCGGCGGGCGTGATCTCGCTTGCACCCATGGTCGTCCTGTTCGTCCTCCTCGAGCCGTTCCTCGTCTCCGGCATGACGGCCGGCGCGCAGCGCTGACACCGGGGCCAGCGCGATGATCGACGCGGGCAACTTTGCGTGCACGTGGCGATCGAATTTGGCTGTGGTGCGCAAGGCGCACGGCTTCATCGATCGGAGGGCACATGAACGCACAGGCAACTCAGGGTAACGGCGCCAGCCGGCTGGCGATCGTCACGGGCGCGTCCTCGGGCATCGGCCGCGAGCTCGCGCGCTGCTGCGCAGAAGACGGGTACGACCTGATCATCGCCGCCGACCAGGAGGAGATCATGGACGCCAAGCGCGAGCTGGAAGGGCTCGGCGTCATGGTCGATGCAATCGAGACCGACCTCGCAACCCAGCAGGGCGTCGACCAGCTCGTCGCGGCGATCCGCGGCCGTCGCGTCGACGCGCTGCTCGCCAACGCCGGGCACGGCCTTGGTCATGCGTTCCTGGACCAGGACTTCGACGAGGTGCGCCACGTGATCGACACCAACATCACCGGCACGGTGTACCTGGTGCACCGGGTCGCACGCGACATGCGGACGCACGGCAGCGGGCGCATCCTGTTCACCGGCTCCATCGCCGGCTTCCTGCCCGGCTCGTTCCAGGCGGTGTACAACGGCACCAAAGCGTTCGTCGACTCGTTCGCCGCGGCCTTGCGCAACGAGCTGAAGGACACCGGTGTCACGGTGACCTGCCTCATGCCAGGCGCGACCGACACCGAGTTCTTCGCCCGCGCCGACATGCTCGACACGAAGGTGGGAACGGGAAAGAAGGACGATCCGGCCGAGGTCGCGCGTGCGGGCTACGAGGCGATGCAGAAGGGCGAGGCGGACGTCGTCACGGGGCTCAAGAACAAGATGCAGGTCGCGGCCTCGCATGTCATGCCGTCCGACATGCTGGCCGAGCAGCATCGCAAGCAGGCCGAGCCCGGTACGGCCACGAAGTAGCGCAGCGGTTGCACCGCCGGCAGGTCGACCGGACCCACAGCGGCGCCCGCGGGCGCCGCCGTTCGTTTCAGGAGTCCTGCGTCAGCAGCGTCGTCAGCTGCCCGGGCGGACCGATCAGGAAGAGCGTGTAGGTATGGTTTGCAGCGAGGGTGACGCCGGGCACGTCGAGCAGCGTGGCCGATGTGGTCGGATTGACGAACGTGAACGTGTACGTCGTGGGCGGCAGCTCGAAATACAGCGACGTGGCGCCCGCGGGCAGCGTGCCGACGGCCAGGCTGCCGTTGATGAGCGTGTTGACGCTGCCGACGTCCGATGAGGCATTCACCACGCGCACCCGCGCATTGCCTGGCGTTTGCGGCTGGAAGTTGATGTCGGACAGCGTGAGCGCCACGACATTGCCGGCATTGCGGAATGCGACGACCGTATTGGCGCCCCCCGCAGGGAACGTCTGCGTGCCCGAGAGGAGCGCCGTCGACGGATTGCTGGTGGCGGCGATGCTGATCGTCTGCGAGCCCGGCAAGCCGCCCTGATAAGGCGACGCCTGCGCGTACGCGATGCTGCCGATCGCGGCGTTCCCGGCCACCGACAGGTCGATCGGACCGACGTTGGCGATCCCGTTGACGAGGCGCACATCGCTTTGCGTCGAGTTGATGAGCTGTCCCGACCCCAGCGTATCCATGGTGAAGATGCCCGCGTTCACCAGGTTCGCATCGCCGCGGCTGTAGGCGATGACGGCGTAGGCATTGCGCTCGCTCAGCGTGACCTGTCCGGAATCGTAGATCACCGTCTGGCTGCCATGAGGCGTCAGGCGGACTTCGACGTTACCCGAGTTGAGCTCGACGAAATCCGACGCGCCGCCAAGCGCGACGTTGCTGATCGCCGGCGCGGTGTTGAAGTCGATCGAGGCGCCGGGGCTGGTCACCCATAAATCGAGCGGGCCCTTTTCGTTCGCAGCATTGATGAGGCGCAGCTTGTAGTTGCCGCCGCCCGGCAGCTCGATGTTGTCGCGCAGCAGGATCGTCTGCGGCGCGGCGGGGCGGCCGTACAGGATGTAGCTGAAGCGGTCGCCATTCTGGAAGTCCTGCGTCGTCTGGGTCAGCACCGTGCTGGTGCCCGACAACGTCAGGATCACGGGCTGTTGCCCGGTGGCGCTGGTGCGATACGGCGCGAACTGCTCGTAGCCGAACGCGCCGAGCGTGACGACGGTGCCGAGCGTCAGGTCGACGGCGCCGATGTCGATCGCCGCGTTGAACATGCGGATCTTCGGCGGGCTCGTCGTGTTGTAGCCGCCGCTCTCCAGCGTGCAGCCCGCAATCGCGCCGATGGCGAGCAGCGGAACGAGGATCCAGGCGAGGCGGGCGGACAAGGCCCGGAAGGAAACGGACATGGGGACTCCGGTCGATGCTGGCGGGGATGCGGCGCACGCAGCAGCGCCATGGCTGCCCGCGCGATCGATCCTCCGATGAGGCGCACAGGATACCATCCGATCCTTGCCCGTCTTCAGGCGAGCGCGCTCGCCTTTCGATCCATGCAGACGATGATGCTCGCGCCCGGCCGGATCGATCTTCCGCAGCTTCGCGCGATCTGGGCGCAGCCCACCGCGCTCGTGCTCGACCCGGCCAGCAGGAGCGACGTCGCGGCCGCGGCGGCGGCGGTCGACCGCGTGGTCGCGAGCGGCCGGGTGGTCTATGGGGTGAACACGGGGTTCGGCGCGCTCGCGCGCACGACGATCGATCCTGCGCGCCTGGGCGAGTTGCAGCGCGCGCTCGTGCGCTCGCACAGCGCCGGCACGGGTCCGTTGCTCGACGACGCCGTGGTGCGGCTCGTGCTGGCCCTCAAGATCGCGTCGCTTGGGCGCGGCTTTTCGGGGGTGCGCGTAGAGGTCATCGACGCGCTGCTGCGCCTCGCGCACCGCGGCGTGATGCCTTGCCTCCCGGCGCAGGGATCGGTCGGCGCGTCCGGCGATCTGGCGCCGCTCGCCCACCTTGCCGCGGTGCTCATCGGAGAAGGTGAAGCGCGCGTGGACGGGCATCTGTGCACTGGCGCGCGCGCACTCGACGCCGCGGGCCTGGCGCCGCTGACGCTCGGACCCAAGGAAGGCCTCGCGCTCTTGAACGGCACGCAAGTGTCGACCGCGCTCGCGTTGGCGGGCCTGTTCGCAGCGGAGCGAGCGCTCGGTGCGGCGCTCGTCGCCGGCGCCCTGTCCACCGACGCCTGCCTCGCGAGCGACACGCCCTTCGACGCGCGCATCCAGGCGGTGCGCGGTCACCGGGGGCAGGCCGACGTCGCCCGTGTGTTGCGCGATCTCCTGGCCGGCAGCTCGATCCGCGCATCGCACCGCGATTGCCCGCGCGTGCAGGACCCCTACAGCCTGCGCTGCCAGCCGCAGGTCATGGGCGCGTGCGTGGATGCGATGCGCCACGCGGCCGACGTGCTCACCATCGAGGCGAACGCCGTCTCGGACAACCCGCTCGTGTTCGCCGACGCCGACGAAGTGCTCACCGGTGGCAACTTCCACGCCGAGCCCGTCGCCTTCGTGTCGGACCACCTCGCGCTGGCGGTCGCGGAGATCGGCGCGCTGTCCGAGCGGCGCATCGCACTCCTGACCGACGCGCACTTCTCCGGCCTGCCGCCGTTCCTGGTCGAGGACAGTGGCGTCAACTCCGGTTTCATGATCGCGCAAGTGACCGCCGCCGCGCTCGCGTCGGAGAACAAGGCGCTCGCGCATCCGCATTCGGTGGATTCGCTGCCCACATCCGCGAACCAGGAGGATCACGTGAGCATGGCCACCAATGCGGCCCGCCGCCTGCTGCCCATGGCGCGCAACACGGCGGGCATCGTGGCCATCGAGCTCCTCGCCGCCGCGCAAGGGATCGACTTCCGCCGCCCGCTCGCAACCGCCGCGGCGCTCGAGCGGGCGCATGCACTGATTCGCAGCCGGGCGGCCCATTGGTCACAGGACCGCGCGTTCGCGCCCGATCTTGCGGCCGTGCGGCGCGAGGTGGAGACCGGCGCCTTCGACGGGCTGGTGCCGCGTTTGCTGGGCTAGGCACCCGGTGGCGCGAGCGCCGCGCGGATCGTCTCGAGCGACAGGCCGCCGATCACGCGACCTTGCGCATCGGTGACGGCCAAGGCAGCGGCGTCGTCCAGCAGCAGCGACAGCGCGTCGCGCAACGGCGTGTCCGCGGCGACGCGGCGTGCGTGCTCGGGCAAGTGCAGCGCACGTGCATGCGCGCCGGCCGTCATGAGACCGAGCCGCTTGAGCGCGCGGTCGCCGCCCACGAAGGACTCCACGAACGCATCGGCGGGTTGCGCGAGCAGCCGTGCCGGCGTGTCGTATTGCAGCACGCGTCCTGCGCGCATCACCGCGATGCGGGTGCCGAGCTTGAGCGCCTCGTCGATGTCATGGGTCACGAACACGATGGTCTTCGACAGCTCGCGGAGCAGGCGGAGGAACTCGTCCTGCAGCGCTGCGCGGGTGAGCGGGTCGAGCGCGCCGAACGGCTCGTCCATCAGCAGCACGGGCGGATCCGCGGCCAGCGCACGCGCGACGCCGATGCGCTGCTTCTGCCCGCCCGAGAGCGCGCGCGGATAACGGCGCCCATCGCGCGCGGGATCCATGTGCACGAGCGCCAGCAGTGCAGCGACGCGCTGCGCGATGCGCGCCGGTGCCCAGCCGAGCAGGCGCGGCACCGTCGCGATGTTCTCGGCGATCGTCTGGTGCGGAAAGAGCCCGACCTGCTGGATCACGTAGCCGATGCCGCGCCGCAGCTCCACCGGATCGGCCTGCGCGATGTCGCGGCCGTCGACGAGGATGCGTCCGCCGTCGGGCTCGATCATGCGATTGATCATGCGCATCGTGGTGGTCTTGCCGCAGCCCGACGGCCCGATCAGCACGCAGATCTCCCCGCGGGCGACCTCGAGCGACACGTCGTCCACCGCAGGCGCGGACGCGCCCGCGAAGCGCTTGCGCACGCGCTCGAGCAGGATCACGGCGTGCGCAGCCCGGCCGGCGTGAGCCTGCGCTGCGCGGCGCCGAACGCGTAGTCGACGCCGAGCGCGAGCAGGGTCACGGGAATGGCGCCAACCAGGAGTTGCGGTAACGCCATCATGGCGATGCCGGCCGTGATGAAGTCCCCGAGACCGCCGCCGCCGATGAACGCGGCGAGCACCGCACCCGAGACCACCTGCACGGCGGCGGTGCGCAAGCCGGCGAACACGGCGGGCAGGGCGATCGGCATCTCGACGCGGCGGAGGATCTCGCGTTGCGCCATTCCCATGCCACGCGCCGCATCGACCACGTCCGGATCCACGCTGCGCAGCCCGGCAAGCGTGTTCTGCACGATCGGCGGCAGCGCGAGCAGCGTGAGCGCGAACAGGCTCGGCGCGAATCCCGTGCCGAGCAGCGGCATGACGAGCGCGAGCACGGCGAGCGAGGGCAGCGTGCGGCCGATGTTCGCGCCGTTGGTGACCCATGCCGACCACGCGGGACGTCGATGCGCCGCGAGGGCGCCCGGGATGGCGATGCCCGCCGCGATCGCGAGCGCCGCCGCGGACAGCAGCACATGCACGCCGAGCGCCGTCCAGAACGCCTGCGGATGGCTGGCGGCGTAGCGCCACGCGTCGAGGAACATGCCTGCCCTAGAGGCTGCGCTCGCGGCGCATGCGCCGCTCGAGTGCCGACAGGCTCGCATCGACGGCGATTGCGAGCGCGCATGCCGCGAGCGCGCCCGACCAGATCTTGGGCGGGTGATCGGTCGCGATGCCGTTGAAGATGAGGGTGCCGAGTCCGCCCGCGTTGACGTAGGCAGCAACGACGGACACGCTGATCACGGTCACCGCGGCGATGCGCAAGCCCGCGACGATCAGCGGCAGCGCAAGCGGCAGCTCCACGCGCCACAGGATCTGCCGTGCCGCCATGCCCATGCCGCGCGCCGAGTCCACGACTTCGGCGGGGACCTGGCGAATGCCCGTGGCGATGTTGCGGATGAGCACCACGAGCGAAAACGCCACCATTGCGATGATCGCGTTGGCAGGGCCGAGCCCGACGAGCGGAATGAGCAGGGCGAGGAACGCGAGCGTCGGAATGGTGTAGAGAAAGCCGGCGATTGCGATGGCGGCCGCCTCGACCCGCGCATTGCGCGCGGCCCACACGCCGATCGGCAGCGCGATGACGAATGCAATGGCGAGCGCAGCGAGCGAGATGCCGACGTGCTGCATCAGTGCGAGCGCGATCTGGTCCCAGTTGCGCGCGACCCAGCTCATGGCGATTCGACCGTCAGCAGCGGTTCGGCAAGCATCGCGGCAATCCCATCGACGGCGGGGCCCATGGGGCGATCCTCGTCGAGTGGCGCCACGCGTGCGCGCAGGCTCGCATACGGCTCCCGCAGGGCAGCGCCAAGCGATCCGGACGCCACGCCGCGCAGGTCGATCGCCTGCGCCGCGACGATCTGCTCGATCGCGACGAGCCGGCGCACGTCGTCGAGCATCGAAGCCAGCGCGTCCACCACGCACAGCGTCATCGGCGCGTGATCCTCGACGCTGTCCGACACGGGCATGCCGTCGACCGCGGCGGGTTGCGCGCCGCGGCGGATGCGCGCGGCAAGCACCGCGGTGGTCTTCTGCAGCGTGGCAAACCCGGAGTGGGCCGGTCCATGGAGCGTAAGCTGCAATGGCAAGCCGCTCAGCGCTGGCGCCATCATGCGCAGCACGCGGCCTGCGCCCAGGTTGGCCATTGTCGCCAGCGCGAGTGCCAGTGCCTGCAACCCGAGCGTGAGCGCTGCCGCGTCGAAATTGCCGTTGGACAGCATGACGTCGCCATCGGCGACGACGAGCGGGCTGTCGGCCGCGCTGCACAGCTCGAGCTCGACCAGCCGCTCGCATTCTTGCAACATCCACAGGCCTGCACCGTGCACCTGCGCGACCACGCGAAAGCTGAGCGGATCCTGCACGCGACGCGGCGCCGCTGCCGGCAATGCGCCGCCCTCGAGCAGCGCGCGCAGGCGTGCCGCAACCTCGACCTGGCCGGGCGCAGGACGCGCCTGCACGCCACGCGGGTCGAGCGGCGACAGATTCGCGTGGAACCCTTCGAACGACAGCGCCACGGCGACGAGCCATGCGTCGAGCAGCGCGCGTGCATCGTGGAGCACGAGCGCGGCGCGACCGATCGCCGCAGAGTTGGCGCTGACCAGTGCGAGCCCGTCCTTGGCGCCCAGTGCGACAGGCGCCAATCCTGCGCGGGCGAGCGCTTCGGCACCTTGCAGCAGCGCGCCCCGATATTCCGCGTCGCCTTCGCCGATGAGCGGAAGCGCCAGGTGCGACAGCTGCGCGAGGTCGGCGGCACCGACCGATCCGATGCGCGGCACGCGCGGGTGCACGCCCGCGTTGAGCAGCGCGACCAGCCCGTCGAGGACGGCGGGCGACACGCCGGATCCGCCTTGCGCCATTCCTGCGATGCGCGCCGCGACGATCGCGCGCACGCTCGTCGTGGGGTAAGGCGGACCGATTGCGACCGCGCGCGCACGCACGGCGCGAGCCTGATAGCCGGCAAGATCGGCCGCGTCGACGCGCGCCCCGGTATTCGCGCCGAGCGCACTGTTCAGCCCGTAGATGGGCGTATCAGCATGCGCGAGGCGGTCCACCACGGCGCGGGCGGCGTGCACGCGCGCCATGGCGGAGGGGTCGAGCGTCACGCGCGCGCCGCGCGCGATCGCCACGACGTCGGCGATGCGCAGCGGCGCTGCGCCGACCCGGATCTCCAGCGGAGCCGCGGCCAGTGTCAGCGGACGATGCCCTTCGCCTTGAGGAAGTCGTGGGCGACGTCGCGCGGCTCCATCTTGTCGCCGTCGACCTTGTAGTTCAGGTCCGCCATGGAGGCTTCGTCGAGCGTCGCGCTCACGCGATTGAGCACATCCGCCAGCTTGGGGTTGGCGTCGAGCGCTTCCTTGCGCACGACCGGCACGACGTAGTACGGGGGCCAGAGGTTCCGGTCGTCCTTCAGGCGCTTCAGCTTGAGCGCGCTGATCATGCCGTCGGTGGAATAGCCGTTCACCACGTCGATCTGCTTGTTGGCGAGCGCCTGGTAGCGCAGCCCGATCGCGAGCTGCTGGTCTTCCTTGAACGTCATGTCGTACTTGGCCTTGAGGCCCGGAATGCCGTCCTTGCGATCACGGAACTCCGGCCCGGCGCCGAGCCTCAGGTCCTTCGACACGCGTGCCAGGTCGGAGAGCGTCTCGAGCTTGTACTGCGCGGCGGTCTCGGGCCGCACGACCATGTTGTAGGTGTTGTTCACCGACGCCTCGTTCAGCAGCACGAGGCCTCGCTGCGCGTAATGCGCCTTCACCTTGTCGTAGACCGCCTTGCGGTCGGCCATGGCGTCCTGCTTCATCACGACGAGCAGCATCGTGCCGGTGTACTCGGGGTACAGGTCGATCTGCTTCTCCTCGAGGGCCTTGTCCGCGATGAGCGTCCCCCCGAGGTTGATCTTGCGCTCCACCTTGAGGCCCGCCGCCTCGAGCGCCTGCGCGTAGAGCTCGGCGAGGATGAACTGCTCGGTGAAGTTCTTCGATCCGACGCGGACGACCGGCTGCGCGCCCGCGGCAAACGCGAAGGCGGCGAGCACGGCCGCCGACAGGAAGCGAACGAGGGTGTGACGCAGCATCAGGAAGCTCCTTGAGGCCGGGAGGAAGGGGCGATTCGACGCATCGTGCACGCGCGAGGCGCGCGCGGTCAATCGGCGTGGATGTTGGCGTCGCGGGCGAGCGTGCGCCAGCGCTCCGCTTCGGTGCGCAGCAACGCCGCGAATTCCGCCGGCGTATCGGCGACGGGCTCCGCACCGAGGCCGGCGATCTTCTCACGAACCTCGGGGCGCGCGAATGCCTTGGCGATCACCTGCTGGAGGCGCGCGACACGCTCGGGCGGCGTGCCGGCCGGCGCGACGATCGAGTACCACGACGTCACGTCGAACCCCGGCAGGCCGGATTCGGCGATGGTGGGCAGCTCGGGCGCGGCGTCGATGCGGCGCAGGCTCGCCACGCCGAGTGCCACGACCTTGCCGGCCTTCACCTGCGGCAGCGCGGCCGACGTTTGCGCGAAGAAGAGCTGCACGTCGCCGGCCACCACCGCGTTCATCGCCGGGGCTACGCCGTTGTACGGCACGTGCACGAGGTCGATTCCGGCCATGCGCTTGAGAAGCTCACCGGCCAGGTGCGGGCCGCTCCCGTTGCCCGGCGAAGCAAAGTTGAGCGTGCCCGGCTTCGCCTTCGCGAGCGTGATCAGGTCGCGCAGCGATTTGACGCCAAGCGATGGATGGACCACCAGCACGTTCGGCACCGCGGCGAGCACGGTCACGGGGACGAAATCCTTCACGGGGTCGTAGGGCAGCTTCGAATAGATGTACGGCGAGACCGTGAGATTGCCGACGGGGGCGAGCGTCAGCGTGTAGGCGTCGGCCGCCGCCTTGGCGCCTTGCTCCATGCCGATGTTGCCGCCCGCGCCCGGCTTGTTCTCGATGACGACGGCGGGCCCGAGCGCCTGCGTGATCTCGACGCCCGTGATGCGCGCCAGCACGTCGGCCGGACCGCCGGGCGGAAACGGCACGATGATGCGCAGCGGATGATCGGGCCACGCGCCTTGCGCATGCAGAGGCGCGGCCACGGGAAGGAGCAACGACGACAGCAGGATCAGACGCAGCATGCGAACGCTCCGGAAGGTCACTGCAGCGAAGGATAGCCGAGGTCGTCCACTGCGCGGGCGCGTGCGGCCAACCGGTCATACGAAGCCGACTCCACCGGCTCGATCGCCGCGAGGCGCAGTGTCGCCCGCACGCCCGCCAGCGCCGGCGCGCGTCCTGCCGCGATCAGTGCGGCGCCGATCGACTCGCGCGTGCTCGCGGGCACGCCGGCGCTGCACACGAACGGCGGCATCGGCGCCCAATCCGTCCAGCCCAGCACGCGCAGGCGCGCCGAAGTCGCGGGCTCGTGCGCCTGCAGCAGCGCGAGCCAGTAGCCGTCGAGCGGCCCCGCGTCGGCATCGCCGCGCAACACGGCATCGATGACCGCGCGCGGCGTCACGAGCGGTCCGACGAGCGCTCCGAACCAGCGGCCCCCGTTGCTGCGCGCACGCTCGGCGACCGCTTCGCGCACGGCCTGGTAGCCGCTTTGCGAGTCGGGCGTCGTATAGGCGAAGCGGGCGCCGCGCAGGGCTTCGATGTTCGCGAACGGACGCTCGACCGACGTGACGATCGCGGTG
>Ga0308174_10000788_pt1 | contig 13938 bp, 4 predicted proteins | sample PhyPR2_FD_203894 | JGI IMG/M metagenome (GOLD analysis project Ga0308174, IMG submission 203894) | Soil microbial communities from UC Gill Tract Community Farm, Albany, California, United States - DLSLS.P.R2 | ecosystem: Environmental > Terrestrial > Soil > Agricultural land | place: USA...
CGAGCTGCTGGACCTGGACCTGGACCTGGAGGCGGACCTGGGGGTGGACACGGTCAAGCAGGCCGAGGTGTTCGCGGCGGTGCGGAAGCGGTTCGGGGTGGCCCGCGACGACTCGTTGTCGTTGCGGGACTTCCCGACCCTGGCCCACGTGATCGGCTGGGTACGGGACAGGACCGGCGGGCCACCGGCCGCGGTCACCGGCTCGGATGGCACCGCGACGGAGGGAGCACCGGTCGCTCACCCGACCACCATCAGCGGCGACCTCGACGCGGTGGACCGGCTGCCGCGCCGGGTGCCCGTGCCCGTGCTCCGTCCCGCGCTCGAGCAGTGCGTCGTCACCGAGGTCGCCCTGGGAGAGGGCGCGCGAGTGGTCGTGATGAAGGACCAGGGTGGGGTCGCGGACGCTCTGCTCAAGCGGCTGGCGAACGCCGGCGTGAGCACTCTGGCCCTGGAGCCCGGGACTCCCACGGACGAGCTCCTGGACAGCCTGGATGCGTGGCACCCCGACGGTGCGGTCGACGGCGTCTACTGGCTCGCCGCGCTCGACGACGAGGGTCCCCACACCTCGCTCGATCTCGCCGGCTGGCACGAGGCGCTTCGACGCCGGGTCAAGGCGCTGTACGCGACGATGCGTCGGCTGTACGACGACGAGCCCTTCCTGGTCACCGGCACCCGGCTCGGCGGCTTCCACGGGTACGACGTGGCAGGCGCCACCGCGCCGATGGGCGGGGCGGTGACCGGGTTCGCCAAGGCCTACAAGCGCGAGCGGCCGAACGCGCTGGTCAAGGCCGTCGACCTGCCGCTGAGCCGCAAGACGGCAGCCGTCGCCGACCTGCTCGTCGCCGAGACGCTTCGCGATCCGGGCTGTGTCGAGGTCGGTCACGTGCACGGGCAGCGTTGGGGCGTCGGCCTCGCCGAGCAGCCCTTCCCGCCCCAGGACAGCCCCACCGACGGGGCGATGTCGCTCGGGCCGGACGACGTCGTGGTGGTGACCGGTGCGGCCGGCAGCATCGTCGCGGCGATCACGGCCGACCTGGCACGCGCGTCCCACGGGTCCTTCCACCTGCTCGACCTGACCCCGGAGCCGGACCCCGCCGACCCGGACCTGCGGGAGTACGTCGCGGACCGGGACGCCTTCAGGTCCGTCCTGGCCGCCAGGATGAAGGACCGGGGCGAGAGGCCCACACCGGTCGCCATCGAGAAGGAGCTCGCCCGCTTCGAACGGCTGGCGGCCGCCCTCGCCGCCATCGACGCGGTGCGCGAGGCAGGAGGGCACGTCGAGTACCACTCGGTGGACCTCACCGACCCGGACGCGGTGGGCATCGTCCTCGACCGGGTCCGTCAGAGCAGCGAGCGGATCGACCTGCTGCTGCACGCAGCCGGCGTCGAGGTCAGCCGCACCCTTCCCGGCAAGGAGGCCCGCGAGTACGACCTCGTTCACGACGTGAAGGCCGACGGCTGGTTCAACGTGCTGACCGCGGCCGGCGATCTGCCGATCGGCGCGACGGTGGTCTTCTCCTCCGTGGCCGGCCGGTTCGGCAACGCCGGGCAGACCGACTACAGCGCCGCCAACGACCTGCTGTGCAAGATCACGAGCAGCATGCGTCGTACCCGTCCGGAGACCCGGGCGATCGCGGTGGACTGGACCGCGTGGGGCGGGATCGGCATGGCGACGCGCGGCTCGGTCCCCACGATCATGCAGATGGCCGGCATCGACCTGCTGCCGCCGGAGGCAGGCGTCGCGTGGATCAGGCGCGAGCTGACGTCGCACGGTCGGCGCGGCGAGGTCGTGGTGGCCGGCGCCCTCGGCCGGATGGCGGAGGGCTACCACCCCACGGGCGGGCTCGACCCGAGCGCCCTGGAGATCCAGGACGCGACCATGGTCGGCGAGGCGGTCGAGGCCAGCGTGCACGACGGTCTGGTGGTACGCACCACCCTGGACCCGACGGTCCAGCCGTTCCTGGACGACCACCGGATCGAAGGCACGGCAGTGCTGCCCGGCGTGATGGGCATGGAGGCCTTCGCGGAGGTGGCCCGCCTGCTGGTCCCGCGGTGGAACGTCGTCGCCGTCGAGGACGTCGACTTCGCCACGCCGGTGAAGTTCTACCGCGACGAGCCGCGGACCCTGACGGTCACGGCGCGGATCCGGCCCGACGGTGAGGACCTGGTGGCGGACTGCCGGCTGGAGGCGGAACGCGTGCTGCCCGGCAGCCCCACGCCGCAGCGGACGGTCCACTTCACCGGCTCGGTCCGTCTCGCGGCGCATCGGCCGGAGGCGCCTCAGGACGAGCCCATCCACGAGGCCGGCGACGCGCCCACGCTCACGGCTGCCGACGTCTACCGGCTCTACTTCCACGGCCCGGCGTATCGGGTGGTAGGCCAGGCATGGTGCGAGGACGGTACGGCGGTGGGCAGGCCGCCCGAGGTGCTGCCTCCCGATCGGGAGCCGTCCGGACCGCCGACGGTCCTCGGCCCGCGTCTGGAGGAGCTCTGCTTCCAGGTCGCCGGGCTCTGGGAGGCAGGAAGCGACGGTCGGCTGGCGCTGCCCGCCCACGTCGACCGGCTCAGTCTGCTCGGTGACGTCGCCACCGACGTGTCCTCGAACCTGGTGGCCGTCGTCCGGCCCGCCACCGGGCTGCACGGCGTCTTCGACTGCCGGGTGCTCGATCCGTCAGGCAAGGTCGTGCTGCGTCTGGACGGATACCGCACCGTCCCGATGCCCGGCGAGCTGGCCGACGAGGTCCGCGGCCCGCTGCGGGCGGTGATGGCCGGGCGAGGTTGAGATGGCCGCCAAGGAGATCCGCAGGCTGGGGATCGTCAACCGCGGCGAGCCGGCCATGCGCCTGCTCACCGCGGTAGCGGAGCTGAACCGTGAGGACCGCTCGCTGGGCGGCGACCGACAGAGGATCACGACCGTCGCCTTCTACACCGACCCCGATGTCGATGCCTGGTTCGTCCAGGAGGCCGACGAGGCGGTGCACCTCGGCGCCGCGACCTACCTGGACCCCATGGACGGGCACCGCAAGTCCCGCTACCTCGACGAGGTCGCGGTCGTCGCTGCGCTGGTGGAGTCGTCCTGCGACGCCGTCTGGGTCGGCTGGGGCTTCGTCTCGGAGCGCGCCTCCTTCGCAGAGCGGTGCGAGGAGGCCGGGATCGTGTTCGTGGGCCCCGACAGCGCCACCATCCGGGCGCTGGGGGACAAGGTGACCGCCAAGCGGCTGGCGGAGAAGGCCGAGGTGCCCGTCGTGCCGTGGGGCGGCGGACCCGTCGACGACCCCGAGGAGGCGGCCACGCAGGCCGCACGGCTCGGGTACCCGGTGGTGCTGAAGGCATCGGCCGGGGGAGGGGGCCGGGGCATCCGGGTGGTGCGCACCCCCGACGAGCTCCCTGGAGCACTGGCCTCGGCACGTAGCGAGTCCGAGCTCGCCTTCGGCGACCCGGCGGTCTTCGTCGAGCAGCTGGTCCCGGCCGCCCGTCACGTCGAGGTCCAGGTGATCGCGGACCACCACGGGACGGTGTGGGCCGTCGGCGTCCGCGACTGCTCCCTGCAGCGCCGTCACCAGAAGGTGATCGAGGAGTCGGCCTCCACGGCGCTCGACAACGCCACCGAGGCCGCGATCAAGGCAGCCGCGGTCCGGCTCGCCAGTGCGGTGGGTTACCGCAACGCGGGAACGGTCGAGTTCCTCGTCGACCCCGAGACCCGCCAGTTCCTGTTCATGGAGGTCAACACCCGGCTGCAGGTCGAGCATCCCGTCACCGAGGCGACCACCGGTCTCGACCTGGTCAAGCTGCAGCTGCACGTGGCCGTCGGTGGTGCGCTCGAAGGCGAGCCGCCCCCGGTGAACGGACACGCCGTGGAGGCCAGGTTGTGCGCCGAGGACCCCGATCAGGGGTTCGCGCCGGCCCCGGGCCGGATCGTCATGCTGCGGCTGTCCGCGGGTACCGGCGTGCGCGTCGACTCGGGTGTGCGCGCGGGCGACCTGATCCCGGCGGACTTCGACTCGATGATCGCCAAGATCGTCGCCTGGGGCCGGGACCGGGACGAGGCGCTCGCGCGGCTGCGCCGAGTGCTCTCCCAGAGCACCGTGGTCATCGAGAGCGGCACCACCAACCAGTGCTTCCTGCTCGGGCTGCTCGACCGTCCGGAGGTGCGCTCCGGAGACGTCGACAACCGCTGGCTGGACCGGATGACCTCCACCGAGGAGCACGTGCCCCCCGCCGACCCGGTGGGGCTGCTGGCCGCCGCCGTGGAGGCGTATGTCGCCGACCACGCGGCCGTCGAGACGGCCTTCCACGCCGGCGCGCGACGGGGTCGCCCCGAAGTGCCCGAACGGATGGGCGCCAAGGTCCAGCTCCGCTATGCCGGGCGCAGCTACGAGCTCTTCGTCTACCGCACCTCTCCCGGCTCGTACCGGGTGAGGTGCGGCGACGTCGCGGCGGACCTGTCCGTGCAGGTCCTCAACGCCTACGAGCGGAGGGTCCGCTGCGCCGGCCGCGACCACCGGGTCGTGGCCGTGACCCAGGGCGCGATGTTCCGGGTCGTCGTGGACGGCGCCATGCACCGCGTCATGCGCGACGACGGTGGTGTGGTCCGCGCCGGGTGGCCGGCGTTCGTCGTGTCCCTCCTGGTGCAGCCCGGGGACGAGGTGGCCGAAGGTGACCCGGTCGCCGTCCTGGAGAGCATGAAGATGGAGTCGACGGTCACCGCGCCGTACGCGGGGCAGGTGTCGGCGGTCGACGTGGTCGCCAACGTGCAGGTGGGTGCCGGTGCCGCACTCCTGCGGATCCGGGCGGGCGACCCGACGCACGGTGCGTCCGGAGGCTCGGCCGCCGTCGACCTGAGAGGGCTGGAGTCGCGTCCGAGTGCCGGCACCCCGCCGTGCGATCGCGTGTTCGGCGCGCTGCGCAACTACCTTCTCGGCTACGACCTGGATCCGGCCATGCTCAGGCGCCTGCTGGTGGAGCGGCGGCGGATCGGCGAGGTGAGCCCCGCGGCGGACCCCGGCCTTCTGAGCTGCGAGGACGCCTTGCTCGACCTGTTCGCCGAGATCGGCGCGCTCTACCGACCGCGCACCGAGACGCAGCCCGACGACTCGCTGACCGCGACCAGCACCCAGGAGTACATGCTGGCCTACCTCCAGTGGATGGACGCCGACCGGGCGGGGATCCCCGAGGCGTACCGAGCCCGGCTGGTGTCGGCGCTGGCGCGCTACGGGGTCGCGACCCTGGAGCGCATCGCCGAGCTCGACGCTGCCGTCGTGTGGATGTTCCGCTCGTTCAGCCGGGTGGGTGACCTCGAGCCTGTCGTGACCTCCATCCTCGAGCGCCGGTTGCGGGCGGACGCGGTCCTGGCGCCGCTGGCCGACGCCGAGATGCGCGCCCGGCTGGACCGCTTGGTGGCCGCGGCCCAAGGTCGGCATCCCGGCATCGCGGAACTGGCTCGTGACGTGCGGTTCCGCTACTTCGAGGAGCCGGTGCTGGAAGGACTGGTGACCGCGGAGTACGACGAGACCGAGAGGGTCCTCGAAGCCACCGCGCTCGACCCGGACGGCCCCGGACGCGACACCGCGGTCGCGCGGCTCGTGTGCTCTCCCCACGCCCAGCGCGGACCGCTGCTGCGACGGTGGCTCGGCACGGACGACCCCCGGTTCCGGCGGGTCATCCTGGAGGTCTACGCCCGCCGCTACTACCGCATCCGCGAGCTGCGGGACCTGCACTTCGACGAGCACGACGGCCAGCTGCTGTGCGTCGCCGACTACGACTGGGAGAACAAGCACGTCAGGCTGGTGGTGGCCTACGCGCCGCTGGACCGGCTGCCCGCAGTGGCCGCCGCGGTGGCCGCCCACCTCGTCCACGAGCCCACCGACCGCAAGGTCGTCGTCGATCTCGCGACCTGGAGGGCGGCACCGCACATCTCGATCGACGAGGCCGCGGCGCACGTGGAGGAACTGCTGACCACCTGCGACTTCGGGCGTCCCCCCTGGCGGTTGGACGTCACCGTGACGAGCACCGGAGGGGACGAGGCCGAGCACTTCCGGACCCTGCACCTGAGCTACCGGACGACGACCGGTGACCGGTTCGAGGAGGACCGGCTCTACCGCAACCTCCACCCGATGCTCGCCAAACGGCTCGACCTCTGGCGGCTGTCGAACTTCCACCTCGAACGGCTGGCCTCCGCGGAGGACGTCTACCTGTTCCACGGCATCGCCCACGAGAACCCCAAGGACCATCGGCTGTTCGCGCTTGCCGAGGTCCGCGACCTGACACCTGTCCACGACTCCGGCGGTCTGGTCGCCTACCCGTGGCTGGGCCGGATGGGGCTGCAGGCGCTGACCGCCATGCGCGCGGCGCTGGTCGGCTACCCGCCCAGCGCTCGCCCCAAGGCGAACCGCATCGTGCTCTACGTGCGACCGCCCTGGGACCCGCCGCGCCGGTCCTGGCCGGAGATGGCCGCCTCGTTCGCGCCGTTGGCCGAGGGTGCGGACCTCGAGAAGGTGCTCCTGCGGGTCCGGCTGCCTCGGCAGGACGGTTCTCTCTACGACGCCGTCCTGGACGTGCAGGGCGTCGGTGGGCGCGGGGTCACGGTGCGCGAGAGACGGCCCGGGAACGACCCGGTGCGGCCCCTGACGCCGTACCGGCAGAAGGTGCTGGTGGCGCAGCGCTTCGGTGTGCCGTACCCCTACGAGATCGTGCGGATGATGGCCCCCGAGCAGGGCGGCTCCGCGGACCTGCCGCCGGGCACGTTCGTGGAGCACGACCTCGGACCCGCCGGTGACCTCCAGCCGGTCGACCGCGAACCGGGCCTCAACGTCGCCAACGTCGTCGTCGGCGTCCTGAGCAACCGCACCAGGAAGGTGCCGGAGGGGATGGCGCGGGTCGCGATCCTCAGCGACCCCACGCGCGGGCTGGGCAACCTCGCCGAGCCGGAGTGCCGCAGGATCCTCGCCGCGCTCGACCTCGCGGCGAGGATGCACGTGCCGGTCGAGTGGTTCGCGGTCTCCTCCGGGGCGCTCATCGCCATGGACAGCGGCACCGAGAACATGGACTGGATCGCGGCAGTCCTGCGAGGGCTGATCCGGTTCACCCAGGGCGGCGGCGAGGTCAACCTGGTGGTGACCGGTGTCAACGTGGGCGGCCAGCCGTACTGGAACGCCGAGGCGACGATGCTCATGCACACCCGCGGCATCCTGGTGATGCTCCCCACCAGCGCGATGGTGCTCACAGGCAAGCAGGCGCTGGACTTCTCGGGCGGCGTGTCGGCGGAGGACAACCTCGGCATCGGCGGCTACGACCGGGTCATGGGGCCGAACGGCCAGGCGCAGTACTGGGCCTCCGGCATCGAGGACGCCGGCCGGCTGCTCCTGCGCCACTACGACCACACCTATGTGGTCCCCGGAGAGCGCTTCCCGCGCCGCAGGGAGACCACCGACCCACGGGACCGCGACGTCCGGACGGCGCCTCATGCCCCGGTCCCGGGATCGGACCTGCGCGCGGTCGGCGACCTCTTCTCCGACGAGCGCAACCCCGACCGCAAGAAGCCCTTCGACATCCGGTCGGTGATGCGGGCGGTCTCCGACGCCGACGCGCAGCCGCTGGAGCGGTGGGCCGGGTGGCGGGGCGGCGAGACGGTCGTCGTGTGGGACGCACACGTCGGGGGGATCCCCCTCTGCATGCTCGGGCTGGAGTCACGGACCCTGGCCCGCCGGGGGTACGTCCCCGCGGACGGACCGTCGTCGTGGAGCTCCGGGACGTTGTTCCCGCAGTCCGCGCGGAAGGCGGCCCGGGCCATCAACGCGGCCAGCGGGAACCGGCCGCTCGTCGTGCTGGCCAACCTGTCCGGCTTCGACGGGTCACCGGAGTCCATGCGGCACCGGCAGCTGGAGTACGGCGCGGAGATCGGTCGAGCGGTCACGAACTTCGCCGGTCCGATCGTCTTCGTGGTCGTCTCCCGCTACCACGGCGGCGCCTTCGTCGTGTTCTCCAAGCGGCTCAACGCGGACCTGGAGATCGCGGCCGTCGAGGGCTCCTACGCCTCGGTCATCGGCGGGGCCCCGGCGGCCGCCACCGTCTTCGCCCGCGACGTGCGCGCGCGCACCGACAAGGACCCCCGCGTGGTCGAGCTGCGCGAGGCGATCGCCGGTGCCGAGAGCGCGGAGGCCGGGACGCTGCGCGCGACGCTGCTGCGGGTCACCGAGGAGGTCCGTTCGGAGAAGCTGGGGGAGGTGGCAGAGGAGTTCGACGCGATCCACACGATCCAACGCGCGCTCCGGGTCGGGTCGGTCGACCGCCTGATCGCCGCGTCCGACCTGCGGCCGTACGTCGTGGACGCCGTGGAACGCGGGATGGCCCGGGTGACGGCACCCTGACTGCTCGGCGCCCGGCGCACGTGTCAGGGCCAGAGCGGACGGCTCACCCAGGAGTGCACCGGCTCCTGCTCGCGAAGGTCCACCGAGCCGTCCAGCGTCGTGGGAGCGGGCAGCGGCCCGTCGGCGGCACAGGTGACCAGGAAGACGCCGTCGCGGCGCCACCAGCCCGGGAACAGCCGCCCCTCCGCGGTCCGGATCTCGAGCCCGGCCCACCCGGTCGGCTCGGGCCCGGTCCCGAGCACGACCTCGACGCTGCGGGTGTCGCGACGCAGGCCGGTGTGCAGCACCTTCAGGGCGCTCTCCTTCGCCGACCAGATCAGGTTGGCGGCCATGTCGCGGGCGGAGCACGGCTGCGCGTCGACGTACGACTGCTCCGCCGAGGTGAGGAACTGCTCGACGAACCCGTCCGAGCGTGGCTCGACGATCTCCAGGTCGCACCCGACCCGGCTCCCGTGCGGCGCTACCACGCAGACGGCGTACCCGGCCCGGTCGCTGATCGAGATGTCGACCTGCAGCGACATCCCGTCGACCCGCACGTAGGGAGCGCCGCTTGCCCGGTTGGCGACCTCGATGCGCGCCAGCGCAGGCAGGTCGAGCGGCAGGCCCAGAGTCGTCGCGAGCGCGTGCTTGCCGGTCCATCGGCGCAGCAGGAACTCCGAACGACGTTTGGTGAAGCGCATGCCGCCGAGAGCACCGGCCTCGGCGGGTGTCAGCCAGCTCTGGATCGGAGGCACCTCGTGCTCGGCGCGCGACATCCATCCGACCGTTCCGGCTGACGGCGCGTGGGGCACCGTCTCACGGTAGGTCTCCAGACCGCGTTGCGGCCAGGTGCTCCTCCTCGCGGGGGTAGCATCGATGGCCTGGCGCCTGCCCGGGGAGGGACGTGAGCGACTTCCAGTTCGCGTACGACGGGTTCGTGCCGGCCCAGGAAGCGCTGCGAGAGGCGCTCACGTCGACCGGCAACGGCTACTTCTGCACGCGTGGCTGCGCGGAGTGGGAGGACGCGGACGGCACGCACTACCCGGGCACGTACGCCCACGGGATCTACAACAGGCGGACGACCATCATGGGCATCCACCCGCTGCCCAACGAGGACCTCGTCAACCTCCCGAACTGGCTCGTGCTGAAGCTCCGCATCGAGGGAGACGAGCCGTTCCGCCTCGCCGACGTCGAGCTCCTCTCCTACCGGCACGCTTATGACTTCCGCAACGCACTGGTCGTCCGCGAGCTGGGCTTCCGAGACGGGCACGGCCGGGAGACCAGCCTGCGCAGCCGCCGCTTCGTGAGCATGCACCGCATGCACCAGGCGGCGATCGCCTGGGACCTCACGCCGCGGAACTGGTCCGGCAGGGTCGAGGTCGTCTCCGCGATCGACGGCCGCGTGGTCAACAAGGGCGTCGCCCGGTACCGCCATCTCGAGGGCCGCCACCTCGACCCGCAGGGCCCGCGGATCGAGGGCAGGGACGTGATCGCGCTCAAGACGCGCACCCGCCAGTCGCGCCTCGAGGTCGCCGAGGCCGCGCGCACGCGCGTCTTCCGCGGCGGCGACGAGCTCGACGTCGCCCGCGACACCTACCAGACGGAGGACTACGTCCAGCAGGTGCTGACGCTCGAGCTGGACGAGGGGGAGACCGTCCGGGTGGAGAAGAACGTCGCGTTGTACACCTCACGCGACCGCGGGATCAGCGAGCCGCTGGAGGCGGCGGTCAAGAGCGCCACCCGGTACCTCACCTTCGACGAGGCGCTCGACGGCCAGGCGGGGGCCTGGGACGAGCTGTGGGAGGTCTGCGACGTCGAGCTCCCGCGCGAGGAGCGCGTCCAGTTCCTGCTGCGCTTCCACACCGCGCACCTGCTGCAGGTGTGCTCGCGGCAGACCGCCCACCACGACGCCGGCGTCCCGGCCCGCGGCCTCAACGGCGAGGCGTACCGCGGGCACGTCTTCTGGGACGAGCTCTTCGTCTACCCCTTCCTCAACTGCCGGTTGCCGTCGATCACGCGCGGCCTCCTGCTGTACCGCTACCGGCGGATCGGCGAGGCTCGGGAGGCCGCGCGCCAGTGCGGCTACCGGGGGGCGATGTATCCGTGGCAGAGCGGCAGCGACGGCCAGGAGGAGACCCAGACGATCCACCTCAACCCGCTGTCGGGGAAGCTGGAGCCGGACCTCAGCCGCAACCAGCGCCACGTCGGCGCGGCGATCTTCTACGCCGTCTGGTCCTACCACCTCGCGACGAACGAGCTGGACTTCCTACGCGACTGCGGCGCCGAGATGATGCTGGAGATCGCCCGCTTCTGGGCCTCGATCGCGCACTACAACCCCGAGCGTGACCGCTGGGAGATCCACGGCGTGATGGGCCCGGACGAGTTCCACGAGAAGTACCCGGGTGCCACCGAGGGAGGCCTGCGCAACAACGCCTACACGAACGTCATGGCGGCCTGGATCGCCGAGACCGCGCAACGGGTCCTCGAGCTCCTGCCGGCGAGCCGCCGCGACGCGCTGCGGAAGCGCATCGGCCTGACCGACGAGGAGATCCACACGTGGCAGGAGATGAGCCGCAGGATGTTCGTCCCCTTCCACGCGGACGGGGTCATCAGCCAGTTCGAGGGCTACGAGGACCTCGAGGAGCTCGACTGGGACGACCTGCGGGCCCGCCACGGCAACATCCAGCGACTGGACCGGATCCTGCGGGCCGAGGGCGACGACCCCAACCGCTACAAGGCGGCCAAGCAGGCGGACACGGTCATGCTCTTCTACCTGTTCCCCGACGCCGAGCTGAGGCGGCTGTTCGCCCAGCTGGGGTACGAGCTCTCGCCCGAGCTCATCCGCAGGACAGTCGAGTACTACGACAAGCGGACGTCCCACGGCTCGACACTGAGCCTCATCGTCCATGCCGGCGTCCTGGCGGGCATCGACGCCGAGAGCTCGTGGAAGGGGTTCCTCGTCGCGCTGCACAGCGACGTCGGCGACCTCCAGGGCGGCACGACCCGAGAGGGCATCCACACGGGCGTGATGGCCGGGACGCTCGACCTCGTCCAGCGGATCTACCTCGGCACGGAGGTCCGCGAGGGCGTCGTCTTCTTCGCGCCGAGACTGCGCCAGCGGCTCGATGGCCTCTCGCTCCTGATGCAGTTCCACGGCACCCCGATCAGAGTCGAGATCGAAGGGAACGAGCTCACCGTCGAGGCCCTGAAGGAGGGATACGGCCAGCCCGTCAGGATCGGTGTCGGGGACGACGTCCGCGAGCTCACCGCGGGGGAGCGGTGCACGTTCACCTTCGGCTCCCCGTCGATGGCCGTCACGTGAGTGCCGAGCGGCTCTCGGCGGGGCCGGCCGCCGACCAGGACCGCCGTGACCGGTGCGATCCCGGCTGGACTGGTCCCACTGAGAAGTGTCTGAGGGGGGACTAGCGCCCTGCTCGGTGGGATCCGACCACCCGGCCCCGGCCTCGCTGTCGATCCCAACCGGCTGATCGCACTCCTCCAGCATCGGAACGGGCGGGTGCGGACGGGGGACTCGGCGGCTGGGGTCCACATGACGAACCCCACATGGCCGGTCAACGAGAACCGTACGCCGTGAACCCCCAAGTTGCCGCCCTCGGTGTCTGAGTGCCGTGCGCCGGTATCCGGGTCCGGCAACCGCACGGTCTCGTCGTCCCTTGCGGTGACCGGCAGAGGTCGCCCGTCCGACGACCGACAACGCGGCAGGCGTGGAGCACCTGGTCGGCACCGGGCGGGCCTTGACCGGACGCCGGCGGGGTACACCTGGCACCACCACCAGGACGAGGGAGTCATGCAGCTGATCGACCGGGAGGTACACGCGCAGACGGGCCACACTGGCGGATTCGCTCTGTGGCCGCGAGGATGACGCAGATGGAGTTCGAGGACGACGAGTACTACCCGGGTCCGCCATTGACGGAGGCACTCGTCGCATCGGCCGAGAGATCGCTGGGCTTCCGGTTGCCCTCGTCCTACCTGGACCTCCTCCGCACGCGCAACGGGGGAGTGCCGAAGGCACGCTGCTTCCCGACGCCGTTCCCCACCTCCTGGGCGGATGACCACGTGGAGCTCAGCGGGATCCGCGGGCTGGGTGGCACCTGGGGTATCGATTCCGAGGGGGCTCTGGGAAGCCGCGCGCTGGTGAGGGAGTGGGGCTATCCCGACATAGGTGCGGTCCTGTGCGACCTTCCGTCCGGCGGCCACGACGTGATCATGCTCGACTATCGGGGCTGCGGACCTCAGGGAGAGCCGGCGGTCGCTTACGTCGACGAGGACCGGGTGCCGCGGCAGCTGGCCCCAGACTTCGCCGGCTTCGTCCAGGGGCTGAGGCCCTGCTCCGATGCGCCGGCCGGTCGGTGGGCGCCGGACTCCTGGTCAGGTGCGGCACCCGGTCCGGCCGAGGAGTGGGAGACATCCCACTGAGAAGTGTCCGAGGGGGGACTTGAACCCCCACGCCCGATAAAGGGCACTAGCACCTCAAGCTAGCGCGTCTACCTATTCCGCCACCCGGACGAGTGGTGCATCCGAGGGCCCTCGTTTGGGCCTCAGCGCGGCGGTAACTGTAGCAAAGCCACGGGCGAATCCTCGCATCGGGCATACCAGCCAGCGCCTGTCAGGATGGGGTCATGACGACGGACACGGACACCCGCGACCAGGAGTCGTACGACCCGGCGGCGGAGGTCGTGGAGATCTGCCGCGACCTGATCCGCATGGACACCACGAACTACGGCGACGGCTCGGGACCGGGGGAGCGGAAGGCCGCCGAGCACGTCGCCGCCCTGCTCGACGAGGTGGGCATCGAGGCCGAGCTCTTCGAGGGTGTCGCGGGGCGCACGAACGTGGTGGCCCGCTGGGGCTCCGGCGACGGGGAGCCGCTGCTGCTGCACGGGCACCTGGACGTCGTGCCCGCCGAGGCCGACGACTGGGCCGTGCACCCGTTCTCCGGCGAGATCCAGGACGGGTACCTCTGGGGCCGCGGCGCGGTCGACATGAAGGACTTCGACGCGATGCTGCTGTCGGTCGTGCGCGCCCGAGCCCGAGCCGGCGCCGAGCCGCCGCGCCCCACCGTGCTCTGCTTCACCGCCGACGAGGAGGCCGGCGGCCACCAGGGCGCCGAGCAGATCGTGAAGCAGCGGCCGGACCTGCTCGAAGGCTGCACCGAGGCCGTCGGCGAGGTCGGCGGGTTCAGCGCCACCGTGCGCGGTCGCCGGGTGTACCTCGTCGAGGCGGCCGAGAAGGGGATGGCCTGGATGCGGCTGACCGCCCGCGGCAACGCCGGGCACGGGTCGATGCGGCACCCGGACAACGCGGTGACCACGCTCAGCGCCGCGGTCGCCCGGATCGGCGCCCACGAGTGGCCGGTGCGGCTGACCCCGTCGATGAAGGTGCTGCTCGGCTCGATCGGCGAGCTGGCCGGCGTCGAGGCGACCCCGGAGAACGCCGAGGACCTGGTGCAGGAGTTCGGCCCGGCCGCCCGGATGCTCGGCGCGGTGATCAGGCACACGACGAACCCGACCATGCTCGGGGCCGGCTACAAGGTGAACGTCGTGCCCGGCGAGGCGACGGCACACGTCGACGG
>Ga0308174_10000789_pt1 | contig 13931 bp, 13 predicted proteins | sample PhyPR2_FD_203894 | JGI IMG/M metagenome (GOLD analysis project Ga0308174, IMG submission 203894) | Soil microbial communities from UC Gill Tract Community Farm, Albany, California, United States - DLSLS.P.R2 | ecosystem: Environmental > Terrestrial > Soil > Agricultural land | place: USA...
CCCGACCGCGACGCGCTCAGCTGCACCTACGACCAGCTCGACGTGCCCGTGCGCTACGACCTGAACGAGGTGCTGGACGTCTGAGAACCCCACGATCGTGGGCGATCGACTGCGGGGCGGGCTGCGGACTCCTACGCTCGTGATCATGCGTCTGCACCGCGGCCGGTCGGCCGTCCCCGCGAGCCTGCTCCTGGCCCTGAGTCTGTTCCTGGCCGGCTGCGCCTCGTTCTCGGACACCCTGACCGGTTCGGCGTCCTCCGGAAGCACCGCCTCGAGCACCGCTCCGCCCACCGCCGCGCCGATCAAGTGGAGCGACTGCAACAAGCAGATCCAGCCCCTGATCGCCAAGCAGCCGGGCAGCAACCGCAACATCACCTTCGAGTGCGGACGCACCGAGGTGCCGATCAACTACTCCGAGCCGCGCGGCGCCACCCTGCCGCTGTTCCTGGTGCGCGCGCGGCTGGCCGGGCAGACCAACAAGATCGGCTCACTGGTGGTCAACCCGGGCGGTCCCGGGGCCTCGGGCGCCGACTCGGCGATCAGCCTGGCGCTCACCCTCCCCGACGACGTGCTGAAGCGGTTCGACCTGGTGGGCTTCGACCCCCGGGGCGTGGGCCTGTCCACTCCGGTCCAGTGCATCCCCGACAGCGTCAAGGAACAGCTCGTCGAGTCCGAGCCGCGGCCGGTGAGCACCCAGCAGCTCGACGACACGTTCGCGATGGCCAAGAAGGTCGCCGACGGCTGCGCCAAGCAGTACGGCGACGCGCTCGGCACCTTCAACACCGTCGACACCGCGCGCGACATGGACCAGCTCCGGCAGTCCCTCGGCGACCAGAAACTCACCTACCTCGGCTACTCCTACGGCACGACCCTCGGCTCGACCTACGCCGAGCTGTTCCCGACGCGGGTGCGCGCCCTGGTGCTCGACGGCGCCGTCGACCCCGACGTGACCATGCAGAGCGACGCCGAGGCCAGCGCCAAGGGCTTGGAGACCGGCTTCGACGCGTTCGCGAAGAACTGCACCGGCCTGATCGCCGGCTGCCCGATCGGCACCGGCCCCCGCCAGTTCGTGCTGAACCTGCTCGCGAAGGCGGAGAAGGCGCCGATCCCCAGCAGCAAGGCGGGCGAGACCCGCAAGGCCACCGCGGGCGTCGTCCTCACCGCGGTGCAGGCAGGGCTCTACGACAGCGGCACCTGGCCGCAGCTCGCGCAGGCGCTGGCGGCCGCGCAGAAGGGCGACTCGAAGGGCCTGTTCTCCCTCGCCGACAGCTACACCGGCCGGCTCGAGGACGGCACCTTCTCCAACCTGCTCGACGCCAACCTGGCCATCAACTGCGCCGACTCCAAGGACACCTTCACCGAGCAGCAGGTGCGGGCCCTGGTGCCCCAGTGGAACGCCAAGTACCCGCTCTTCGGTGCGGGCGCGGCCGCCAGCCTGTACACCTGCTCGGTGTGGAAGGCACACCGAACGCCACTGCCGAAGCGGGACGCCGCGGGCAGCCCGCCGATCCTGGTCGTGGGCAACTCCGGCGACCCGGTGACGCCGCTGCCCGGCGCGCAGGACATGGCCAAGGACCTCACCGCCGGCGTGCTGCTGGTCTGGCAGGGCCAGGGGCACACGTCCTATCCCAAGACCAACTGCGTGAAGGCGGCCGTGGACTCCTACCTGATCAACCTGAAGCCGCCGCTGAACGGGCTCACGTGCCCGGCCGGCTGACCGGGGAAGGGGCTCGTTAGATGGCGTCGAGCAAGGACGCGGTCGTCCTCGACATCGAGGGGCACGAGGTGCGGATCTCCAGCCCGGAGAAGCCGTACTTCGGCGCCTTGGGCATCCGCAAGATCGACGTCGTCGAGTACTTCGTCAGCGTCGGCGAGGGCATCCTGTTCGCCCTGCGCGATCGGCCGACGACGCTGGAGCGCTGGCCGGGTGGGGTGTTCGAGGGCGCCCGGATCTCGACGCGGGTCGACAACACCGGCGACGCGTTCTACCAGAAGCGGGTGCCCAAGAACGCCCCCGACTGGGTGCCGACGGCGCACATCACCTTCCCCAGTGGCCGGACGGCCGACGAGATCGCGCCCGACTCGGTGGCCGTCGTCGCGTGGGCGGCGAACCTGGGCACGCTGACGTTCCACCCGTGGCCGGTGTCGAAGGGCGACGTCGAGTCGCCCGACCAGATCCGCATCGACCTCGACCCGCAGCCGGGCACCGACTTCTCCCACGCGGTGTGGGTGGCGCCGCACGTGCGGGAGCTGCTCGGCGAGTTCGGCATGCAGGGCTGGCCGAAGACCTCCGGCGGGCGGGGGGTGCACATCTACGTGCCGATCCAGCCGCGCTGGACCTTCCAGGAGGTGCGCCGGGCGGTGATCGCGTTCGGCCGGGAGCTGGAGCGGCGACTGCCCGACCAGGTCACCATGAACTGGTGGAAGGAGGAGCGCGGCGAGAAGATCTTCATCGACTACAACCAGATGGCCCGCGACCGCACGATCGCCTCGGCGTACTCGATCCGGCCCAAGCCGCACGCGCCGGTCTCCGCCCCGGTCGACTGGGACGAGCTGCCCGACGTCTCGCCGTTCGACTTCGACGTCCTGACGATGCCGGCCCGCTTCCGCGAGGTGGGCGACAAGCACGCCGGCATGGCCGGCCACGCCTTCGGTATCGAGGGTCTGCTCGAACTGGCCGAGCGCCAGGAGCGCGACCAGGGGCTCGGCGAGATGCCGTGGCCCCCGGACTACCCGAAGATGCCGGGCGAGCCGATGCGGGTGCAGCCCAGCCGAGCCAGGAACCCCACGAGCGACAGCTGACCCCGAACCTGCTCGACGCCGGCCCGGCCCGGCGTGGACAGGCACTCGGTCATGACTCTGGCCGAGCTCATCGCGGTGCGACCCCGGTCAGGACATGTCGACGATGCTGCGCGTGACCGCCGACTGCTCGGTGAGGACCCCGCCGATCATGGTCTGGGTTTCGTTGATGCGTTCCACCATGTCGCGGATCGAGCTCAGCGCTGCCACCACCGCCTGCACATCGTCCTGGATGACGGAAACCTTCACACCGACCTCCTCGGTCGCCTGCGCGGTCTCGCGGGCCAGTTCCTTGACCTCGCCGGCCACGACGGCGAAGCCCTTGCCGGCCTCCCCGGCGCGAGCGGCCTCGATCGTCGCGTTGAGCGCGAGCAGATTGGTCTGCTCGGCGATGCCGGTGATCGTCTTGACAACCTTGCCGATCGCCTCGCTGGACTCGCCGAGCCGGGTGACCACCGCGTTGGCCTCAGCTGCCAGCTCCTTGCCACCGACCGCCACCTGGGTCGCCTCGGCCACGTTGCGCTCGACCTCCTCGATGGAGGCCACCATCTCCCTCCCGGCCTCGGCGATCCGAGCAGAGCCGGCGAGGCGGTCCATCGACTGGGAGACCAGGAAGGCGGTGTTGCGCAACGCGTCACGGCGACTGTCGCTCAGCACCAGGGTGCGGGTGGCGAAGAAGTCCATGGTGCCCACCAGCCGGCCGTCGCTGAGGATCGGCAGGCAGACTCCCGATTTCACCCCCGCGTTCCGGGCGGCGGGGGCGCGGACGCAGTCGGTGACCTCGCCCAGATCCGGCACGAAGATCATCTCGCGCGCCTTCCAGGTGCGCCCGGCCAGCCCGATCCCCTCGGGGAAGGTGGCCTCCAGGGTGACCTTGCGGAACTCCTCGTTGACGCTGCCGGACTCCACTCCGAACACCAGGGCCCGGCGGTCGGTGTCCAGGGTCCAGTAGGAGCCGTAGTCCCAGTCGAACTCCCGGCGGATCGTCTCCAGCGCGGTGGTGACGGTCTGCTCCACCGTCCGTGCGGAGCTCAGCTCGCGCAGCAGCACGTTGATCGCGGCGACGTCCCCGGCCGCACGACGCTGCGCCTCGGCCTCCGCGACGCGGGCGAATGCCTGGGAGACCAGCAGCCCGACCGCCCGCAAGGCCGCCAGCCGCTCTGCCGTGGGGGCCAGCGTCTCGGTGGCGAAGAAGTCCATCGTGCCCACCACCCGCCCGTCGTGGAGCAACGGGAAGCACACACCGCTGCGCACCCCCACGCGCTGCGCGGCCGGCGCCCGAACGCAGTCGGTCAGCTCGCCCAGGTCGGCGACGAACACCAGATCCCGGGTCCGCCACGCCCGCCCGGACAGACCGACGCCCTCGGCGAACGACGCCGCAAGGGTCACCTCACGGAACTCCCGGCCCGCGTCACCGGACTCCACCCCGAAACGCAGCAGCCCGTCGACGGGGTCGACCCGCCAGAAGGAGCCGTACGCCCAGCCGAAGCATTCCCGCACGGTGTCCAGCGCGGCCCGCACCACCTCCTCGGTCGTCCGCTGGCCATCCAGCGCGCCGATCACCCGCGTCACCGCCGCAACATCCGACCGGGACTCCGCGAGTTGCGCCGCAGCAGCCGACTCCGCGACTCGTCGGGAAGAGGTGATACGCATGAATTGACCTGGCCCTTCATGGCCACGAAGTGAGCTGACAGGACTTGTCTCGGCTGCTCCAGGGGGAAGTCCAGTCCAGCGGCGAAATTTATGTTGTGGACAACCAATAGAACGGGACGGCATCGTTTCCCTCGCCTCAGCGGAGCGAGGAGGGTGGGCGGAGAACGGCGAAGGGGTCGGTGACCTCGAGCGCCGGTACCGCGAAGCGGTAGAGCATCGCCGGCCGGCCGCCGGTACGCCCCGACGGCACCGTCTCCCCGGTGGCCTCCAGCGCGTTCCGGCGCAGCAGGACCCGCTGCAGGTTGGTGGCGGTCACGTCATAGCCCAGCGCGGCGACGTAGATCTCGCGCAGCTCCGCGATCGAGAACGACGGCGGCGCGAGGGCGAATCCGATGTTCGTGTACGAGAGCTTGGCCCGCAGACGCACGAGCGCCGACCCGACGATGGAACCGTGGTCGAAGGCCGTCTCCGGCAGCACATCGGTCGGGTGCCAGGCGGTGTCCTCGGGGAGAACCGGGTCCAGGTGCGAGGGCACGAGCCCCAGGTAGGCGGTGGCCACCGTCCGGCCCCGCGGGTCGCGGCCGGGGTCGCTGCGGGTCTCCAGTTGTTCGAGGTGGGACAGCTGCTCGACCTCCACCTTGCTGGCCAGCTGCCGGCCGATCGAGGCGCCCAGCGTCTCGTCGGGCAGCAACGGCCCGCCGGGCAGCGCCCACGCCCCCACGAACGGCGCGTTCGCCCGTCGCCAGAGCATCACGTGCAGCCGGCCGCCCCGCACCTGCAGAACGACCGCGAGCGCCTGATGCGGGTAGGCCGGCCGCTCGGGAGACGACCACACCGAAGTCACGAGATCGAATGGTAGGTTGCCGAGGTCAGGTTTTCGCCTCAGAGTATGAAACCCCCTCGTTCGGAGGTCCCGGTGACCGCAGTCCTGTCGAAGTCCGTCGCCGACCGATGGTCGCCGCAGCAGTGGACCGACTGGCGCACGGAGGTCCGGGCGCTCGCCGCCGAGAAGGACGCCGTCCTGCTGGCGCACAACTACCAGGCGCCGGAGATCCAGGATGTCGCCGACCACGTCGGTGACTCCCTCGCCCTCTCGCGCATCGCCGCGGCCTGCGACGCCACGACGATCGTGTTCGCGGGCGTGCACTTCATGGCCGAGACGGCGAAGATCCTCGCGCCCGAGAAGACCGTGCTGGTCCCTGACGCGGCCGCCGGCTGCTCGCTGGCCGACACGATCACCGCCGACCAGCTGCGCGCCTGGAAGGCCGAACACCCGGGCGCCGTCGTCGTCTCGTACGTGAACACGACGGCCGAAGTGAAAGCCGAGACCGACATCTGCTGCACGTCGTCCAACGCCGTCGAGGTCGTCGAGTCCGTCCCGGCCGACCGCGAGGTGCTGTTCCTCCCCGACCAGTTCCTCGGCGCCCACGTGCAGCGGGTCACCGGCCGGGAGAACATGCGCATCTGGATGGGCGAGTGCCACGTGCACGCCGGGATCTCCCCCACCGACCTGCGGAAGAGCGTCGAGAACGCACCGGACGCCGAACTGCTGGTCCACCCCGAGTGCGGGTGTGCCACCAGCGCGCTGTGGATGGTCTCCGACGGACAACTGCCCACCGAACGCGTGCACGTGCTCTCCACCGGCGGCATGCTCGACGAGGCCCGGCGGACGACGGCGACGCGCGTGCTCGTCGCGACCGAGATCGGCATGCTGCACCAGCTGCGCCAGGCCAACCCGGTCACGGACTTCCAGCCGGTCAACCCCCGCGCCGCCTGCCCGTACATGAAGATGTCGACGCCCGAGAAGCTGCTGCGCGCGCTGCGCGAGGGCCGTGACGAGGTCACCGTCGACCCCGTGATCGCCGGCCGCGCCCGCGCGGCGGTCGAGGCGATGGTCGCGATCGGCACGCCGTCCGGGGTCGGCGAGTGAGCACGGTCGTGGCGGCCCTCCCGCTACCGCCGGCCGGGTGGCGCCACAGCACCGACGTGGTCGTGGTCGGCTCCGGGGCGGCCGGCCTCATGACCGCGGTCGCGCTGACCGACGCCGGCCGCTCGGTCACCCTCGTCACCAAGGGAGCACTGGGCGACGGATGCACCAGCTGGGCCCAGGGCGGGTTGGCCGCCGTCCTCGGTCCGGACGACGACACCGAGCTGCACCTGCAGGACACGCTCACCGCCGGCGCCGGCCTCTGCGACGACGCAGCCGCCCGCACCCTGGTGGAGGAGGCCCCGGCCGCGATCGCGCTGCTCCAGGAACTCGGCGCCCGCCTCGACCCCGACGTCCACGGCCGCCCCGCCCTGACCCGGGAGGGCGGACACAGCCGCAGCCGGATCGTGCACGCCGGGGGCGACGCCAGCGGGGCCGAGGTCACCCGCACGCTCGTCGCCGCCCTGCGAGCCCGCGGCATCGAGGTGCTCGAGCACACCGTCGCCCTCGACGCGCTGCACGGCTGCGACGGCAGCGTCGTCGGCGTCCGGGTCGCCCGCATCGCCGACGACGGGTCGCTGGCCGAGGCGGGTGATCTGCTCGCGCGGGCCACCGTTCTCGCGACCGGCGGCTACGGCCAGGTCTACGCCGCGACCTCGAATCCCGCGGGCGCCACTGGCGACGGGCTGGCGATGGCGCTCCGGGCCGGCGCCGAGGTCGCCGACGTCGAGATGGTGCAGTTCCACCCGACGGTGCTGTGGACCGGCCCGGGCGCCGGGGGCCAGCAGGCCCTGATCTCGGAAGCCGTGCGCGGCGAGGGCGCCGTCCTCGTCGACTCCGCCGGGCACCGGATCATGCCGGGCGCACACGCACTGGCCGACCTCGCCCCGCGCGACGTCGTCTCGGCCACCATCGCCGCCCACCTCCGCGCGACCGGCGAGCAGCACGTGCGGCTCGACGCGACGGCCCTGGGTGCCGCGCACCTGCGCCGCCGCTTTCCCGGCGTCCTACGCGCCTGCCGCGCGGCGGGGTTCGACCCCACCCGCGAACCCGTACCGGTCACACCCGCCGCGCACTACTGCTGCGGAGGCGTGGTCGCCGAGCTCGACGGGCGGACCAGCGTCACCGGTCTCTTCGCCGTCGGGGAGGTCGCCTGCACCGGGGTGCAGGGCGCCAACCGGCTGGCCTCGAACTCCATCACCGAGGGACTGATCGCCGCCCGCCGCTGCGCCGCGCTCCTGGCCGCGGAGCTCCCCGTACTCGCTGAGCCGGTAGCCGTGGTCGCCGGGGAGGCGATCGACCCGGCCGCCCGAACGGCGATCACGTCCGCGACCACCCGCTACGCCGGGATCCTGCGGGACGGGGACGGGCTGAGGCACCTGGCCGGCGTGCTCGCCGCCGTCCCGCGCCTCGCGGCGGGCCGCCCCCTGGACCGGGCCGCGGTCGAGGCGACCGCGCTGCACACGACCGCGACCCTGCTCGCCACCGCAGCGGCGGCCCGCACCGAGAGCCGCGGCTGCCACCGCCGCTCCGACGCCCCCGGCGTCCGACCGGACTGGCGAGTGCGCCTGGTGCACCACCTGGACGCCCGCGGGCACCTGCGCACCCACACGATGCCCGTGCGGACGCCGGTGATCGCGGCATGACCCGCCGCCTGCGCACCGACATCGCGGCCATGCTCGAGGCGGGTGGTCTCGATCCCGCCGAGGTCGAGCGGATCGTGGCCCGCGCCCTGGAGGAGGACCTCGCCTTCGGCCCGGACGTCACCACCCTGGCGACGGTCTCCCCCACCGCCCACGCCACCGGCGACGTCACCCCGCGCGCGACAGGTGTGCTCGCCGGCGTCGCGGTCGCCGCTGCGGTGTTCGACCTCGTCGGCGGCCCGGACGTGGAGATCGTTCCGCGCGCCGCGGACGGAGACACCACCGCGCCCGGGCGCCCCGTCCTCACGGTGAGCGGGCCGACGCAGGCCCTCCTGACCGCCGAGCGCACCGCGCTGAACCTGATCGGCCACCTCTCGGGGATCGCGACGACCACCCGCCGCTGGGTCGACGCCGTCGCCGGCACCTCCGCAGCCATCCGCGACACCCGCAAGACGACCCCGGGCCTCCGGGCGCTGGAGAAGTACGCCGTCCGCTGCGGTGGTGGACACAACCATCGCATGGCGCTCGGCGACGCCGCGCTCGTCAAGGACAACCACGTCGCCGCCGCCGGCGGCATCGCCGCGGCCGTCCACGCGGTACGCGCCGCCGCTCCGGGGATCCCGCTCGAGGTCGAGTGCGACACCCTCGACCAGGTCCGCGAGGCGATCGACGCGGGGGTCCGGCTCGTGCTGCTCGACAACTTCGGCCTCGACGAGACCGCGGCCGCCGTCGACCTGACCCGCGCGAGCGACGTCCGCCTGGAAGCGAGCGGCGGCCTGACCCTCGACCGTGCGCGCGAGGTCGCCGCGACCGGGGTCCACTACCTCGCCATCGGCGCACTCACCCACAGCGCACCGGCTCTCGATCTCGGCTTCGACCTGACTGTGTAACCGCCGATCGCCGGGTACAGGCGGATCGCGACGAGCGCGACGTCGTCGTCCGGCCGGCCCTGCACCAGCCGCTCGAGCAACTGATCGCACAGTGCCTGCAGCGGCAACCCGGCGAGCTCGGTGAGGGCGGCCTGCAGCCGCGCCACACCGGTGTCGAGGTCCGCGTCACGGCGCTCGATCAGACCGTCGGTGTAGAGCAGCACGGTCGTCCCCGCCTCGAGGACGACGATCTCCTCCGTCCGCGGGGCGCGCGGGTCGACGCCGAGCATCATCTCCGGTCGGCGATCGAGGAGCGTGACGTCACCGGCGGCCGAGATCATGAACGGTGACGGATGACCGGCGCTCGACCAGCGCATGCGGGTCAGCCGCCGGGCCCGTTCCTCGCCGGTCTGCTCGAACCGGGCCATGGCGGCCGTCGCCAGCGTGTCGACCCGGAGCAGGTCCATCGACCAGTCCAGGCTGCTCAGCACCGTGGCCGGGCCGCCGTCGCTCGACGTCGCGATGCCCCGCAGCAGCCCGCGCAGCTGCCCCATCGTCGCGGCGGCCGCGATGTCGTGCCCCACCACGTCGCCGATGATCAGGACCGTCGAGCCGTCGTACTGGACGAACGCGTCGTACCAGTCACCCCCGACCGCCGCGACCTCCGTGGCCGGCAGGTACCGGACGACGATCTCCGCCCTGTCGGACTGCAGCTCCGGTGGCTCGGTGAGGAGGCTGCGCTGGAGCTCCTCGGCGAGCTGTCGTTGCTGGCCGTACAGGCGGGCGTTGTCCAGCGCCAGGCCCGTCCGGTCGGCGATGTCCTGAACGGTCGCCCTGTCCTCGTCGCTCGGCGACCGGTCCGACGAGTAGAGCATGACCAGGACGCCCAGCGCGCGCCCGCGGCGGTTGATCGGGACGACGAGGAGGGATTCGGGATCCAGGGCCACCAGGGCGTCCCGCGCCTCGCCCGGCGGCGTCCTGGAAAGTGCCTCGCCCCGGCTCCGGAGCACCTGCTGGACACCGCCGGGCCCGCCCCCGGTGAGCATCGCCAGGCCCGGTACCGCGAGCACCGCCCGGCCGAAGGCGTCCAGCTGTTCCCGGCACCGCAGGTCGGCATGCCACGAGCCGGCGTGCGCCGGGTGCCTCTGGTCGTCGAAAACCGTGACCAGGCAGCCGTCGGCCAGCCCGGGCACGAGCAGGCCCGGCAGCCGGAGCGTCGCGACATCGGTCGTGAGGACGCCGGCCAGGTCGCTGCTGACCTGGGTGAGCAGCGCGAGCCGCCGGCCGGCCTGCTGGACCTGCTCCTCTGCCGCGCGGCGCTCGCTCACCTCGAGGAAGAACACCGACAGGCCCTCCGGGCCGGGCAGGGCGCGCACGTCGTACCAGGCGTTGAGCGGCTCGGGGTAGTACGTCTCGAAGGAGACCGACTCGCCCGTGGCGACCGCGCGGCGGTAGGACTCCTCGATCTCGGTGCCGACCGCGGCCGGAAACGCCTCCCACAGCGTCTGCCCGAGAACGTCGTCCCGCTGACGACCGATCAGCTGCTCGGCCTCGGCGTTCACGTAGCTGAACCGCCAGTCCCGGTCCAGGACGTAGAGCCCGACGGGCATCCTCTCGAGCATGGGGTCGACGGCCGGGGACGCCCGGAGACCGCCGCCGGATGCCTCCACGCCGCCCACCGCCCGCCGTCACCGCCGTCGCGCCGGCATCATCGCCGGGGTGCGCGCCAGCGCCCATGTCAGCCTAGCCGCCGCCAGGGACGTGGATCCGGCGTCAGCGGGCAGCAGGCCCGGCAGCGCGGAGGCGGTGCCGATGGCGGCTCCCGCGGTGACCACGAGCACGAGGAAGTCCAGCCACAGCGTCGTCGGGGTGCCGAGCAGAACGCCGTCGCGAGGACGGCGAGCGGGGCCGCGGATGACGGACGCGCGGCGCTAGGTTCGGGCCGTGCGCCGGAGCGCCGCCGATCTGCTGGCCCCGTTGCTGAGGCAACTGGTGGGGGTCGAGCTGCCCTACCGCCTGCGGTGCTGGGACGGCAGCGAGCACGGGCCCGCCGACGCTCCCGCGACGGTCGTGCTCAGGTCCCGCCGCGCGCTGCGCACGCTGCTGTGGCAGCCCGACGAGCTCGGGCTGGCCCGGGCGTACGTCGCGGGCGACCTCGACGTCGACGGCGACATGTACGCCGTCCTGGGCGCCCCGCAGCTGGTCGGCCGGCTGGCCGGCAACGAGGGGCTGACCCTCACCGCACGGGAGAAACTGCACGCAATGGGGACGCTGCTGCGCCTGGGAGCGGTCGGCCGCCGGCCGCCGCTGCCGCTCGAGGAGATCGCCCGCTCCTGGCGGGCGGGCCGGAGGCACCACGATCCGCGGACCGACGCCGCCGCGATCAGACATCACTACGACGTGGGCAACGAGTTCTACGCACTCGTCCTCGGGCCGACGATGATCTATTCCTGCGCCTACTGGACCCGCCCGCCGTCGGCCGGCTTCGGGCTCGACGAGGCGCAGCGGGCGAAGCTGGATCTCGTCTGCCGGAAGCTCGCACTGGCGCCGGGACAGCGGCTGCTCGACGTCGGCTGCGGCTGGGGCGGCCTGGTCGTGCACGCGGCCCGGGAGTACGGCGTCCGCGCGGTGGGCGTGACCCTGTCCCGGGAGCAGGCCGACCTCGCCCGGAGCCGGGTGCACGCGGCCGGGCTCGACGGCCGGGTGGAGATCCGCCGGCAGGACTACCGCGCCGTCGGCGACGGCCCGTACCACGCCGTCGCGTCGGTCGGCATGGCCGAGCACGTCGGCGCCCGCCAGCTCGGCGTCTACGCGGAGACGCTGCACGGGCTGCTCGTTCCCGGGGGGCGGCTGCTGCACCACGCCATCGCCTCGCGGGCCGAGCCCACCGACGACCCCGAGACGCCGAGATCGTCGTTCATCGACCGGTATGTCTTTCCCGACGGCGAGCTCGAGCCGCTCGGCTCCACGAGCAGCGCCCTCGACCGGGCCGGCCTCGAGGTGCGCGACGTGGAGAACCTGCGCGAGCACTACGCCCTGACCCTGCGCGCGTGGGTCTCCCGCCTCGACCGGCAGTGGGACGCCGCCGTCGCCCTCACCTCGCCCGGGCGGGCGCGGGTGTGGCGGCTCTACATGGTCGCCTCGGCCCTCGCCTTCCAGTTCGGTGAGATCTCGGTGAACCAGACGCTCGCCGTCGCCCGGGCCCCGGACGGCCGCAGCGGGATGCCGGCCACCCGGGAGGCGCTGCTGCCCGCGCTCCTACCGCCGACAGCGGACGACGAGCCGAACTAGTACCGCGACAGGCAACCTTCGCCTCGAAGCCTGCTTCCAGGACTCTCGGCTGCGAGCAGGCACCAGTTCATGGCCGATAGGGCTCAGTCGCGTAGCGAGCCATGATCCCGAGAACGTCGGACGGGTTCAGCGTGCCGTCGGGCCCTGGACGCAGATCCCGCAGCTCGCGGAAGTATCCGAGGTAGCGCTCCGGCGTGACAGTGCAGAGCAAGGTGGCGGGGGCGTCTCCGTCGGCGTTGCCGAAGGTGTGGGGATCGCCGATCGGCGCGGTGACCAGACTGCCCGCGGTCGCGAGGAGTTCGTCCGTCCCACTCGTGAACAGGACCGTTCCCGTCACGACGTAGAAGGTTTCGTCGTGCGCGCGATGGACGTGCTGCGGCGGCCCCGGCCAGCCCGGCGACAGGTGGCACTCCGCGACGCCGAAGCGTTTGTCGACGCCGGTGCCGTCCTCCAGGATGCGGAATCGCACCGGGCCGGCAGGGAACTCCTCCCCTTCGCCCGGTGCAGTGAGCGTGACAGTCATGCGCCCTCCCTCGTCGGGGTGGCCGTATTGCACCACTCGGGACGAGCGCCTGGTGCCCTTCACGGCACAGTCCGGGCGAACGTTGCCGGACGCGGCACTAGCTGTACAACTAGCGCAGCACCGTGCCGGCGACGTGGCCCAGCAGTGCGAGCTCGCGACGGGTCGGGGCCCCCTCCCAGTCCCCCGACACGGTGACGGCGAAAGCCCCCGTCATGTTCGCGGTGCGCAGCCGCTCCCGGAAGTCCGCGCCGTCGAGGTACGCGGCCAGATAGCCGGCCACGAAGGCATCACCCGCGCCGACATGGTCCACCGCCGTCACCCCGATCCCCGGCTGGTCGGCCACCTGGCCGTCGACCAGGGCCACGGCCCCGGCCGCCCCGCGCTTGATGACGACCTCCGCGGGCCCGAGCTCGGCAACCGCGGCAGCGAGCTCGGCCGCGGGCGCATCCGCGTGGGCACCCAGCAGCAGCGCGGCCTCGTCCTCACCCGCGAACACGATGTCGGCGTAGGCGGCCATCCGCCGCAGGACGGGTCCGGCGACAGCGTCGGCCCAGAGGGCCGTTCGGTGGTTGACATCGAAGCTGACCAACGTGGAATTCCGGCCGGCGTGCTCGACCGCCGCCTCGATCGCATCCCTGCACGACGGGGAGAGCGCCGCCGTGATGCCTGTGACGTGCAGGACCGCAGCGGAGGCGATCTGGTCGAGCGGCAGGTCCTCAGGGCGCAGTGCGGAGGCGGCGGACCCCACCCGGTAGTAGCTGACCCTCGTCGTCGAGCTGGTCCGCTGAGACTTGATCATCAACCCGGTGGGCCGCTCGGGGTCGCGGTCGATGCACAGGTCGACACCCTCACCGCGCAGCGTCGCCTCGACCAGGTCCCCGAGCTCGTCGTCCCCGAGCCGGCCGATCCAGGTCGCCGGATGCCCCAGCCTCCGGACGCCGATGGCGACGTTGGACTCCGCGCCGGCGACGCCCAGCTGGAGGTGCCGCGCGTGCCGCAGCGGGCCGTGGTCGAGCGCCCGGAACAGGCCCATCGTCTCGCCGATGGTGACGAGGCTGCCCGTCTGCGCTTCCGTGGCGGGGGTCATCCGTTGCTGCGCGCCGCGAGCGCGTCCACGAGTGCGCGGGCCCGGTCCCGGAGCGCGTCCTCGCTCTCCCGGCCGTCGAGCTTGCCGGTCAGGGCGCTGCCCATGCCGACCGCGACGGCGCCGGCGCCGAGGTAGGCGG
>Ga0308174_10000790_pt1 | contig 13920 bp, 12 predicted proteins | sample PhyPR2_FD_203894 | JGI IMG/M metagenome (GOLD analysis project Ga0308174, IMG submission 203894) | Soil microbial communities from UC Gill Tract Community Farm, Albany, California, United States - DLSLS.P.R2 | ecosystem: Environmental > Terrestrial > Soil > Agricultural land | place: USA...
TCCGACGTCGGACGTCATTTGGTAAACCGCCAGCACCTTGCCGCCCGAGCGGGCGTTGCCAATGACATCGGCGACGGCGGCCTGCTGGGCGGGGCCGAAGAGGCCGGACCCGACGCCGGCAAGCGTGGAGGCCGCGAGGAACCAGGGCAGGTCGGAGGTAATGCCGATCGCCGCGGTTGACAAGGCTGCCACCAGCAGGCCCGAGATCATCATGGGCTTCCGTCCCAGCGAGTCGGCCAGCCGCCCTGAGAAGGTCAGCGCGGCGGCATTGCCGGCAGCAAACACCGCAAGCGCGAGGCCGGCGGCCTGCGGGCCCGCACCGAAGGCGGCCGCGGCGAAAAGCGGCACCGTTGCCATCCGGACGCCAAAGGTGGCCCACCCGTTGGCAAAGCTGGACAAGAGGGCCGACCGGTAGCTGCCGGCAGACAACGCCTCGCCAAAGCGCATGTCCGGTGGACGGTGCTGGGTTTCGCCCCCGCCCCGGCGCTGGTGGCTGAGCTGGGTCTGCACCACGAATGCGGCAACGAGCAGGGCCGCGGCGTATGCAAGAAACGGGACCCGCAGGCCAAACCCCGCCAGCAGCCCGCCCACAATTGGACCGCATACATTCCCAATGAGGAAAGCCGATGCGTAGGCTCCGGAGACCCTTCCCCTGCTCCTGGGCGGTGCCAGCCGGACCACCAGGGCCATCGATGCCACCGTGAACATCACGGAACCGGCCCCGCCCAGGCCGCGGAACAGCAGCAACTGCCAGTAGTCCTGGGCGAAGGCGCATGCCGCTGTCGACAATGCCACGATCAGCAGTCCCGCGACATAGACGGGACGTTCGCCGCGCCTGCCGATCAGGGCCCCGCCGGCTGGCGCAAAAGCGAGGCGCATGAACGCGAAGATCGCCACAATGACGGCAGCCTCGGTATTCCCCACCCCGAAGGTTGTTGCGAACTGCGGCAATACAGGCGCAACGAGCCCGAATCCAAGCGCGATGAGGAACGCTGCGGCCAGCATCACCTTGATGTCGCGTGGAAGTTTTTCCCGCTGCGGCCTCAGCCGCGCCAAAAACCTTGAAGTGGCGCCGCGTGCGCGGGGTGGTGCCGTCATGGTGCAGGAGTCCTTGCTGGAGAGGGAGCCGGGTGGCTGGGCGGGTGCGGAAACATAACCGTAACAAGGCGGATTTGCACCATTTACTTCCTAGAGGTTGTTGTAACAGGCTGGCAATCTAAATCCTCCGCGGGCGAAACACGCTGCCCACAGACTCTTTACAGGACGCAAAAGGCGTTGGCAGGCGGAGTACTCCGCATCGAAAGCAAGAGAGGACGTAGGCCATGGAACTCACCGCAGGTCTCGTTTGGCTCCTGGTAGCTTCAGCACTCGTGCTGTTCATGACCCCGGGCCTGGCATTCTTTTACGGCGGCATGACACGCGCCAAGTCGGCACTGAACATGATGATGATGAGCTTCGTCGCCATCGGAACTGTCGGCATTATGTGGGTGCTGTGGGGCGCATCGATGTCGACAAGCAACGAGGACAATTTTTACCAGATCTTCGCCAACCCTTTCAGCCACTTCGGCCTGCATAACTTCACGGACCCGGCAGATCTGCTCAAGGTGGGCTATGCCGCAACCTTCGCCATCATCACGGTCGCACTGATCTCCGGCGCCGTCGCAGACCGCGCAAAGTTCTCCGCCTGGGTCATCTTCACCCCTATCTGGGCCACGCTCGTGTACGCGCCGCTGGCGTTCATGGTTTGGGGTGGAGGCCTGTTCTCGAAGGACGGCTGGTTCGGCCAGACGTTCGCTCCAGTCATCGACTTCGCCGGAGGAACTGTAGTCCACATCAACGCCGGTGTGGCTGGCCTGGTGCTGGTGCTCATCATCGGAAACAGGAAGGGCTTCGGCAAGGACCCGAACCATCGCCCTCACAACATCCCGTTTGTGATGCTTGGCGCAGCCATCCTTTGGTTTGGCTGGTTCGGCTTCAACGCGGGAGCTGCTGCGACTGTTGAGCAGGCCGGCCTGATCTGGATCAACACCCTGGCAGCCCCAGCAGCGGCCATGCTGGGCTGGTTGGCTGTGGAACGGATCCGGGATGGACACCCCACCTCCCTGGGCGCAGCCTCCGGCGTTGTTGCCGGCCTCGTGGCCATCACCCCAGCCTGCGCCAATGTCTCCCCGCTGGGCGCGATTGCCCTGGGCATCGTCGCTGGTATCGCCTCGGCCCTGGCAGTCGGCCTGAAGTTCAAACTGGGTTACGACGATTCCCTGGATGTTGTGGGCGTACACCTCGTCTCGGGTGTGATCGGTACAGTTGCCATCGGGTTCCTCGCCACTCCCGCCCAGGGAGCTGCGGGCCTGCTGTATGGCGGTGGTGCCACCCAGCTCGTCGCCCAGGTCCTGGCCGCACTGTTCTCGGTCGCCTTCACGGCTCTAATGACCCTGATCATCGCCTACCCCATCCACAAGACCTTGGGCTTCCGAATCTCGGAGCGCCAGGAGATCGCCGGCGCGGACCTCAGCCTCCACGCAGAGACTGCCTACGAGTTCGGCGTCGGAGGTCACGGCGGCAGCTTCCAGCCGCTTCACGACATGATCACCGGCAAGTTTCCGGCGGAGCCTGTGGACCCGTCCCGTGCCGGTGCAACCAAGGCACAATCAGCAACAGGTAAGGAAAGTGTGGGGGCATGAAACTGATTACTGCAATCGTCAGGCCGGAAAAGCTCGAAGCCGTCAGGGAAGGACTGGAAGCCTACGGCGTCCAGGGCTTGACGGTCAGCGCAGCCAGCGGATACGGCCGGCAGCGCGGCTACACCGAGGTCTACCGCGGGGCGGAGTACAACGTGGACCTCCTGCCCAAGATCCGCGTGGAAGTCCTGGCCACGGACGAGCAGGCCGACGACATCCTGGACGTGATCATCGCCAGCTCCAATACCGGCAGGGCCGGGGACGGCAAGGTCTGGACCATGGACGTCCATGAAGCAGTACGGGTCCGAACCGGGGAACGCGGCGTAGCCGCCATCTAGGGCACCGGTAACTGAAGCAGGAAAGAAAGGTGGGCGGGAACCAAAAGGTTCCCGCCCACCTTTCTATGTCCTACTCCGTGCGGTTGGTGGGCCATGATGCCGGCCCGGCCGAGCCGGCGTCGTACTCTTCAAGCGGGACGTCCCCGCGCTCCCAGGCCTTCAGTACCGGCTCAACGATCCGCCAGCAATCCTCTGCCGTGTCGCCCCGCACGGAGAGCAACGGATCGCCGGTCAGTACCCCTTCCAGCACTTCCCCGTAGGGCAGGAGGTCGGAGGCGCTCAGTTCCGCTTCCAGGGTGACCCGGCCCAGGCTGAAGATATTCCCGGGACCGTTGACGTCGACGTCGAACTCCAGCGTGTCCGGGCCGAAACCGATCCGCAGCTGGTTGGGGGAGTCCACCCCGGTAAAGCCCTGCGGCAGGTGGGGCACCGGAAGGAAGGTGACCACCGCTTCCTTGCGCTTGTCGCCCAGCGCTTTGCCCGAGCGCAGGATGAAGGGCACGCCCCGCCAGCGCCAGTTGTTGATATCCACCTGGATCTCGGCAAGTGTTTCTGTGCCCCGTCCGGCATCCACGCCGTCCTCCTTGGCGTAGTCGGGGACGTCCTTGCCTACCACGGAACCCGCCGTATAGCGGGCCCTGCGCGTCGATTCAGTGAAGGGGGCGCTGACGCTGCTGGCGCGCAGGACGGTGGAGACGGCGTCGCGGAGGTCGCGCTCGCCGATCGTAGCGGGCGGCTCGATGGCCATGAGGGCCATGACCTCCAGGAGATGGCTCTGGATCATGTCGCGGAGGGCACCGGCGCCGTCGTAGTAGCGGGCTCGGCCTTCCAGGGCCAGGTCCTCGTCGAAGAAGATCTCCACCTTTTCGACGTGCTGCCGGTTCCACACCGGCTCCAGGAAGTTGTTGGCGAAGCGCAGGCCCAGGATGTTCAGGACGGTGGCCTTGCCCAGGAAGTGGTCCACCCTGTGGATGTGGTCCTCCGGGACCAGGCGCCCCAGGGTCCGGTTGAGGGAACGCGCCGATTCCTCACTGGAGCCGAACGGCTTCTCCATCACCAGGCGGGTGCCGTCCGGAACCTCGGCGGGCTGGAGAGTCCCGCAGGCCAGTTGGCTGATCCGGGGCGGCAGGGCAAAGTAGACGGCCACAGGGCCTTCCAGTCCTGCCAGCAGGGCGGCAAGGGCTCCCTTGGCCGTGACGTCCACCTGGTGGTACGCCGTCTCCTTTTGCATCAACTCCAGGGCGTCTTTCCCGGGCTCATCCGCTGCACCGGCTGCGGCGGCGAACGATGACCGGACGCGCTCCCGCCATTGTTCCGGTGTCCAGGGGTCCGAACCGGCACCCACCAGCGTGAGGCCCTCCGCGCGGCCCGCCGCAACAAGCCGCGCCAGGCCCGGCAGGAGCAGCCGGCCGGTGAGGTCGCCCGAGGCACCGAGGATGAGCAGGGTCTTCACAGTTGTTTGGCTCGTCATTTTGCCAGCATGCCACCTGACGTGCCTGACTTGATACCCTAGATAGTCGAGTCCCGATCATCCACTGAAAGAAGTGCACGTCGCGTGTTCAATTCACTCTCTGACCGGTTGACAGCAACCTTTAAGAATCTCCGCGGTAAAGGCAGGCTCACCGAGGCAGACGTCGATGCCACCGTCCGGGAGATCCGGCGCGCCCTGCTGGACGCCGATGTTGCCGTTCCGGTTGTGCGTGAGTTCACCGGCCGGGTGCGGGAACGCGCCCTGGGTGCCGAGGTTTCCGGCGCGCTGAACCCCAGCCAGCAGATCGTCAAGATCGTCAACGAGGAACTCGTGGAGATCCTCGGCGGCGAAACCCGCCGGATCCGCCTGGCCAAGAACGGGCCCACCGTCATCATGCTGGCCGGCCTCCAGGGTGCCGGTAAGACAACCCTTGCCGGCAAGCTGTCCAAATGGCTGAAGGCGCAGGGCCACAGCCCCATGCTGGTGGCCTGCGACCTGCAGCGACCCAACGCCGTCACCCAGCTCCAGGTAGTGGGCCAGCGCGCCAACGTGCCCGTCTTCGCTCCGCATCCGGGGGCCACCTCTACGGAGCTGGACCAGCCCGCCGGTGACCCGGTGGCCGTCGCCCGCGCCGGCGTCGAGGAAGCACGCCAGAAGCTGCACGACGTTGTGATCGTTGACACCGCCGGCCGCCTCGGCGTGGACGCCGCCATGATGGAACAGGCCCGCGAGATCCGCCGCGCCATCGTGCCCAATGAAGTCCTGTTCGTGATCGATTCCATGATCGGCCAGGATGCGGTCAACACGGCCCTCGCCTTCGACGAAGGCGTGAACTTCACCGGCATCGTGCTCTCCAAGCTCGACGGCGACGCCCGCGGCGGTGCGGCCCTCTCGGTCGCGTCGGTCACCGGCAAGCCCGTGATGTTTGCGTCCACCGGCGAAGGCCTGGACGATTTCGAACTCTTCCACCCGGACCGGATGGCCTCCCGCATCCTCGACATGGGCGACGTCCTGACGCTCATCGAGCAGGCCGAGAAGAACTGGGACAAGGACGAAGCTGCCAGGATGGCGAAGAAATTCGCCGACCAGGAAGAGTTCACCCTCGAGGACTTCCTGGCCCAGATGCAGCAGATCCGCAACATGGGCTCCATGAAGAAGATGCTCATGATGATGCCGGGTGCGCAGAACATCCGGCAGCAGCTGGAGCAGTTCGACGAGCGCGAGATTGACCGCGTCGAGGCGATCGTCCGGTCCATGACACCGCACGAGCGGCTTGCGCCGAAAATCATCAACGGCTCACGGCGGGCCCGCATCGCCCGTGGCTCCGGCGTCCACGTCTCCGAGGTCAACGGGCTGCTGGAGCGCTTCGCCCAGGCCCAGAAGATGATGAAGAAGATGGCCCAGGGCGGCATGCCCGGGATGCCAGGGATGCCGGGCATGCCCGGTGCCGGCGGCGGTGCGCGGAAGAACGCCAAGAACGCGCCCAAGAAGAAGGCAAAGTCCGGCAACCCGGCCAAGGCTGCGCAGGAGCGCAAGGAGGCGGAAGCCCGCCGTGCCAACGCCGGCAAGGCACTGCCTACCGGTGCCGCTTTCGGCCAGCAGGGCGGCGACTTCGATCCGTCCCAGCTGAACCTCCCCAAGGGTTTCGACAAGTTCCTGGGCAAGTAGGCACCCACACCCAACTGAGTAGCTGCAAGTGTCGTTCTGACGGTTCAAAACGACACTTGCACTACTTACTTGGGATGTCGGCGCCGTGGAATAGGGTTGGGACATGTTCAAGCAAAGGGTAGTGTTCGTGCACGGCGCCGGAACCTTCGGCGCCGCAGCGTGGCCGCGCCAGCACGGCATGGCACTGTCCTTTGACGCCCTCTTCCTCCGCCGGCACGGTTTTGATGCGGTCGCGGAGCCACTGGAGTCCTCTTTCGCCGAGGACACTGCGATAATCCTGCGGTCCCTGGCCGACGACGGCCGCGGCGCCGCAGGAGGACATGTGGTGGCACATGCCCAGGGGGCAATCGCCGCCATGATGGCCGCCGTCGAACGCCCGGACCTGGTCTTTTCGCTGACCCTGGTGGAGCCGGCCTGCCTCTCCCTGACGGCGGAGCTGCCCGCCACCGCGGCGCACATCAGCCTGATGCAGCCCCTCTTCAACGTACGCCACCAGCTCAGCGACGAGGACTTCCAGCGCGAATTCGTCCGGCGGGTGTACGCCACGGACCTCCAACTGCCGGCCACCACGGAAGAAAAAAGGTCCGCACGCAGGTTGCGGCTCCAGGCCCCCTCGTGGGAGGCGCCGCTGCACATTGTTCCCGGTGTGCCCACGCTCGTCCTGACCGGTGGGTGGGAACCGCTGTACGAGGAAATTGCCGGATACCTCCGGGAAACCGGTGCCCTGCACCGCGTTGCCGCGGGAGGGCACCGGCCCCATGACTCCAGGGACGGGGACCGGGTCATCCGGCAGTTCATCAGCCAGGTCAGCCGGACACAGCCGGCCCGGGCGTCCTAACCGTCCGCGGGAACCCGCAGCTCGGGGAGGTAGACCTTGCCGCCGGCGGCCAGGAACTCCTCGCTCTTCTCCCGCATCCCGGATGCCACACCCGCAAGCGCCGCCTGGGCCTCCGCGGAGCCAAATTCGTCGCGGATGTCCTGGCTGATGCGCATGGAGCAGAACTTGGGCCCGCACATGGAGCAGAAGTGGGCTGTCTTGGCCGGTTCGGCGGGCAGCGTCTCGTCATGGAAGGCCTCGGCCGTCGCCGGGTCCAGGGACAACGCGAACTGGTCACGCCAGCGGAACTCAAACCGTGCCTTGGACAGGGCGTCATCGCGTTCGTGCGCGCCCGGGTGGCCCTTGGCCAGGTCTGCTGCGTGGGCGGCGATCTTGTAGGTGATAACACCGGTTTTCACGTCGTCCTTGTTGGGGAGTCCCAGGTGTTCCTTCGGGGTGACGTAGCACAGCATGGCCGTACCGTAACGGGCGATCTCGGTGGCACCGATGGCCGAGGTGATGTGGTCGTAGCCTGGCGCCACATCGGTGACCAGCGGCCCCAACGTGTAGAACGGCGCCCCCTTGCACAGCTCCTGCTGGCGTTCGACGTTCTCCCTCACCAGGTGGAACGGAACGTGGCCGGGGCCCTCCACCATCACCTGCACGTCGTACTCCCACGCGCGCTGCGTCAACTCAGCCAGCGTGTCCAGTTCCGCGAACTGGGCGGCATCGTTGGCGTCCGCTGTGGAACCGGGACGCAGGCCGTCTCCCAGGGAGAATGCGACGTCGTACTTCGCGAAGATTTCGCACAGCTCATCGAAGTGCGTGTAGAGGAAGTTCTCCTGGTGGTGTGCAAGGCACCAGCCGGCCATGATCGATCCGCCGCGCGAGACAATCCCCGTCACCCGGTTGGCTGTGAGCGGTACATACCGCAAGAGCACGCCGGCGTGGATGGTCATGTAGTCCACGCCCTGTTCGCACTGTTCAATCACGGTGTCCCGGAAAATTTCCCAGGTCAGCGCGTTGGCCTCGCCGTTGACCTTTTCCAAGGCCTGGTAGATGGGCACGGTACCGATCGGGACGGGGGAGTTGCGGATGATCCATTCCCGTGTGGTGTGGATGTCGTCGCCGGTGGACAAGTCCATGACGGTGTCAGCGCCCCATTGCGTGGCCCACTGCAGCTTGTCCACCTCCTCCGCGATGGAGCTCGTCACGGCCGAGTTCCCGATGTTGGCGTTGATCTTCACCAGGAAGGCCTTGCCGATGATCATCGGCTCGGATTCCGGATGATTGATGTTGCTGGGGATGATGGCACGTCCGGCCGCCAGTTCGCTGCGTACCAACTCGACGTCGCAGTTCTCACGCAGCGCCACGAAACGCATTTCCTGCGTGATGATTCCCTGCCGGGCATAGTGCATCTGCGTCACCGTCCTGCCGTCGACGGCGCGGCGGGGCACCGGCTGGGCGCCCTTCCACTCCGCGGAGGCCGCGCCGCGGCGCACGGCCGAGCGGCCGTCGTCGAGCAGGTTGCGCTCCCGTCCGCTATACGGCTCAGTGTCCCCGCGCGCCGCGATCCACTCGGTGCGAAAGGGCTGCAGGCCGCGGACGGGGTCGCTGCCGGGCCCCGCGGTCCGGTAGGTCCGGAAGGGTGCATTCGGCTGGCCATTGGGGGACGGCTCCAGGGCAATTTCCGTTACCGGTACCTTGATTCCGGAACCTGCGTCTTCGATGAACGCCAACGAATGCGACTTCAGGGACTGGGTCACCAGCGGCGCCGATGCAGTGCCGGAGTGCTCTGCGGACGGCATCTGGGCAGGGTTCAACTGGGTGTTTTGCGTACTCAAGGGAATACTCACTTCCTTCGCCGGCATTACCCGGACAGGTTCAACGGTCGCAGGCTGCCTCAGCCCGATCTCAGCCCCTGCAAGGGCCCCCGTGTGGTCAGGAACGAAGCTACCACAGGCCACCGGAAGTGCCCCGTCACATTCGACGGTGCTAGCCTGTCCGGGCATCGAAAGGAGCCGGGATGGCAGGAATCATTCACTTTCGGGGACCCGTTCTAACCGGCCCGGACCAGGTACGGCATGGGCTCTGGTCGGTGGACGGCAGGCTCACGTTCCATCGCCCTGATGCCGCTCCAGGGCGGGTACTCGACGGTTGGGTGCTGCCGGGGTTCGTGGACGCCCACTGCCACATCGGGCTGGGGCCCGCCGGCCCCGTGGAACCAGCCGTTGCCCGGGAACAGGCACTGGCTGACGTGAACGCCGGAACCCTGCTGGTCCGTGACGCCGGATCACCCGCCGATACCCGCTGGATGCACGGCGGCCGGGACTTCCCGGTGCTGATCCGTGCGGGACGGCATGTCGCCCGGACGCGCCGCTACCTGCGCGGTTTTGCGGAGGAGGTGGAGCCGGAAGGCCTTGTGGAGGCTGTACGAAAGCAGGCGCGCGACGGCGACGGGTGGGTCAAGCTGGTGGGCGACTGGATTGACCGGAGCGCTGGCGACCTCGCCCCTTCCTTTCCCGCCGGCGTCGTGCGTGACGCTGTCCAGGCCGCCCACGATGAAGGTGCCCGGGTCACCGCGCACTGTTTTGCCGAGGACACCCTCGACCAGGTGCTGGACGCCGGAATCGACTGCGTCGAGCACGCTACGGGGCTCCTGCCCCGCCACCTGCCCCGGTTCGTGGAACAGGGCGTGCCGATCGTGCCCACGCTCATCAATATCGCCACCTTCCCCGAGATCGCTGCCCAGGCAGACGAGAAGTTCCCGCGCTACGCAGCCCACATGCGTGCCCTTTGGGAGCGCAGGCTGGAACGGGTGGCCGAGGCCCATGCCGCCGGCGTACGCATCTTTGCGGGGACGGATGCGGGCAGCGTGATCCGCCACGGCAGGATCGCGGATGAGATCCTCGCCCTGCACAGGGCGGGACTGCCCATGGAGGCGGCCCTTGATGCGGGCTGCTGGGCCGCCCGCACGTGGCTGGGAGCGGACGGCGTGGAGGAAGGTGCGCGGGCCGACGTCGTGGTCTGCCGAAAGGACCCGCGGGCAGTGCCGGAAGCGATCACCACGCTGGCCCATGTGGTGCTGGGCGGCCGCGTGATCCGCTGAACTTTAAGCGGCGCAGGACTTGGAATAAATTGAAGCTTCAAGTAATTTTAATAGGTGACAGGCCGCCAATAGGACGGCCGCCAACACAAGGAGCCTTCACATGACCGCAGCATCCAGCAGCCAGGATCTTCTTCCTGCCGACCTCGCCATGGGCACGGTGATGCTCAAAGTGGGCGACATGGTGGTCATGACGGACTACTACCAGCGCGCGCTGGGCCTCGAGGTGGTGGCCGAGCAGGACGGCGGGCTCTACCTTGGCAGGCTTGGCAAACCGCTGGTCCACCTGGCGCCGGCCCCCGGGCTGCACCTTCCCGGCAGGGGAGAAGCGGGCCTGTTCCACACCGCCCTGCTGTTTGAAGACCAGGCTTCCCTCGCTGCCACCATCGCAACGGCCGCGCAATACGAGCCCCGCTCCTTCACCGGCAGCGCCGACCACCTGGTCAGCGAGGCCTTCTACTTCACCGACCCCGAAGGCAACGGCATCGAGCTGTACTGGGACCGGCCGCGCAGCAACTGGTCCTGGAACGGGACCGACGTGGTGATGGACAGCCTGGCTCTGCCGCCGCAACGCTACCTGGAGCAGTACCTCACTGAGGAGTCACTGGAAGGCCAGCGGCAGACCGCCGCCGGAGTGGGGCACGTCCACCTCCAGGTCGGCGATGTCCAGACCGCCCGGGACTTCTACGTGGGCACCCTCGGCTTCGAGAAGACGGCGGGCTGGCACGGGCAGGCACTGTTCGTTTCCGCGGGCCGCTACCACCACCACATGGCCATGAACGTCTGGAACAGCCGCGGCGCCGGCCCGCGCAAGGACACCCTTGGGCTGGGTGAGGTGCTCATCGAGGTTCCTGCGGGTGACGACGTGGGGGCGCTGGCTGACCGCCTTAAGGTCGCCGGAGTGCCCGCCCACCACACGGGTGCCGAGCTCCGGTTCGAGGACCCTTGGCGCAACCGGCTCCGGGTGGCCGTCCGCTGACTGGTGCCGTTTCGCTGGCCGGCGGTGTAGATGATGTGCGGCGTGCCACGTGCGGCGTGCGGGGGTTGGCGGCCCGGCGGATGTACCGGCAGGTGCGCGACTACTAGGCTGATCCCGTACGGCCGGGCTGCAGGCAGCGCCCGGCGCACGGCTCCGCCAACGGAAGAAGGGCACCATCCATGGGCTTCACCGAGATCTTTGTCGCCACCCACGACGCCGCGCTGAAACGCGCCGGCCTCCTGGACGAGGGAAGCGGCTCCCCGGCGGATGGCGGGCCTTCCGGTGGGGGGTTGCGGATCCAGGGCATCAGCGACTTCGAAATCGAACAGTTGGGTGATCTTGCCGGCACTGCCGTGCACGCCGGCGGGGCCGACTATGAGCTGACCATGGTGGACGTTGCCAGCGATTCGCTCCTTGCCGTTCCGGCGGCCATGGTCCGCGCCCTGGCTGACCTGCTCACCTACGAAACCGAAGGCGACGGCAACGTCCTTGAGGATGTCGCCGAACAGTGGGCCGGCCAGGAGGACATGCCGTTTGATGCGGCGCAGGCCAGGACCTACGTGCAGCAGTTGGCGGAACTTGCCACCAAAATCGACGAATCCGAGCGGACGGGACTGTACGTCTGGTCCGCCTGACCGGACGATGCCGGATTGGCAGCCTTTCGGACGCCCGGCATCCGGCGTCAGCGCCGGGGCGGGCCAAGTCGAAATAACAGCGCTCATCTGGCACAATAGACAGGTACTCGATCTGCGCGGCCCCTCTCTCCGCGTCCGGATCCTGTCCTTCGAGCCCGCAAGTACGGCCCGCCCCACGGGTGCAGAACGCCGGGTTCACCCCTTTTCTGAAACAGGAGTGACCACAAAAGTGGCCGTAAAGATTCGCCTTAAGCGCTTCGGCAAGATGCGCGCCCCGTACTACCGCATCGTCGTCGCGGACTCACGCACCAAGCGTGACGGCCGCGCCATCGAGGAGATCGGCAAGTACCACCCCACCGAAGAGCCCTCGTACATCGAGGTCAACTCCGAGCGTGCACAGTACTGGCTCTCCGTCGGCGCCCAGCCGTCCGAGCAGGTTGCCGCGATCCTGAAGATCACCGGTGACTGGCAGAAGTTCAAGGGCCTCCCGGGCCAGGAAGGCACCCTCAAGACCAAGGTCGAGAAGGAAGCCTTCGTTGCGCCGGAGAAGGGCTCGGTCATCATCCCGGAAGCCATCACCAAGAAGGCCTCCAAGTCTGACGCTGCCGAGGCCCCGGCCGACGCCGAAGCTGAGACCACCGAGGCTGAATAAATTGCTGGCAGAAGCGCTGGAGCACCTGGTCCGCGGAATCGTCGACTCCCCGGATGACGTCAAGGTCAGCTCGAAGAACAACCGCCGCGGGGACACCCTCGAGGTGCGCGTTCATCAGGACGACCTGGGACGGGTGATCGGCCGCCAGGGCCGCACGGCACGCGCATTGCGCACCGTGGTGGCAGCACTGGCCGGCGGCGAACCGGTGAGGGTCGACGTCGTCGACACCGACCGCCGCCGCTGAGCGCTCGGCAACATTCAGTTTTGCTCCGGCCCCTCCACCACCAGGTGGAGGGGCCGGACTGCTTTTCACAGAACGACCACAACCCGGAACAGAGGAACAGATGCAGCTTCAGGTGGCACGGATTGGCAAGCCGCACGGCATTCGCGGGGAAGTTACCGTCCAGGTGCTGACCGACGCCCCGGAGGACCGCTTTGTGCCAGGGACGCAGTTCGTCGTTGAACCTGCCGCCTCAGGACCGCTGACCGTGTCGAGTGCGCGCTGGAACAAGGACATCCTGCTCCTGGGGTTTGAGGAGGTGGCCGATCGCAACCAGGCCGAAACCCTCCGCGGCGCCAAGCTGTTCGTTGAAACCGAGGAACTGGACGAAGACGACGACGAGGGCTGGTACGAGCACGAACTTGTTGGCCTTGAAGCCCGGGTAGGGGCCCAAGTGGTGGGCAAGGTGACCGGACTGAACACGATGCCCGTCCAGGACCTGCTCATGGTCACCACCCCGGGCGGTGAAGAAATCCTCGTCCCGTTCGTGGAACAGATCGTGCCTGAGGTAAACATCGAGGAAGGGTTCATCCTCCTCACCCCGCCGGACGGCCTCTTCGAACTGAACTCCGGCGACGCCGCCGCCCCGGAACCGGAAGGCAGGGACTAGATGCGGATCGACGTCGTCAGCATCTTTCCTGAATACCTGGCCCCGCTTGAACTCTCGTTGATCGGCAAGGCGCGCCAGGACGGAATCCTGGACCTGCACGTCCATGACCTCCGCAGCTTCACCACCGACAAGCACCGTTCCGTCGACGACACCCCTTACGGCGGCGGCGCAGGAATGGTCATGAAGCCCGAGCCCTGGGCGCAGGCTCTCTCCGCAGTGGCGGAGGGGCGCCCGGATCCGCAGCGCAAGCCGGTCCTGATCGTTCCGTCGCCGGCGGGGGAGCGGTTCACGCAGGCCCTTGCGTATGAACTGGCGGAGGAACAACACCTGGCGTTTGCGTGCGGCCGGTACGAAGGCATCGATGAACGGGTCATCGACTGGGCGCAGGAGCACTTCACCGTCCGGCCCATCAGTTTGGGGGACTACGTGCTGAACGGCGGGGAAGTGGCAGTCCTGGCCATGGTTGAGGCCATTGGCCGCCTGCTCCCCGGAGTGGTGGGCAACCCCGAGTCCCTGGTGGAGGAATCCCACTCCGATGGGCTCCTGGAGTATCCGGTCTACACCAAGCCCTCGGTCTGGCGGGACCGCGAAGTGCCGCCTGTGCTCCTCAGCGGCAACCACGGCAGGATCGCCCAGTGGCGCCGCCACGAACAGTACCGCCGGACAGCAGAGCGCCGTCCGGACCT
>Ga0308174_10000791_pt1 | contig 13904 bp, 11 predicted proteins | sample PhyPR2_FD_203894 | JGI IMG/M metagenome (GOLD analysis project Ga0308174, IMG submission 203894) | Soil microbial communities from UC Gill Tract Community Farm, Albany, California, United States - DLSLS.P.R2 | ecosystem: Environmental > Terrestrial > Soil > Agricultural land | place: USA...
GTCCACGCGCGGAACGGGCTCGACGCGCGCGGCGCAAGGAAGAAACGGCGGCTCGGCGAACACGAGCGACTCGACGAGCAATGCGGCAACGACGACGCCGTATGGCAGCAGCAGCTACAACAACGGGACGAATTCCGACTCGACGAACGGATCCAACGGGTCGACCGCGAATGGATCAGGCAACGGGATCAATGGCTACGGGAGTGGCTGCCCGACCGGAGTGTTGAACGGCTCGGCGAGCGGCACGACGGGCAACTACGGCAGCGCCGTGACTGGGACCGTCAACGGCGCCGTCGGTGGGACTGTCGGTGGAACCGTCAACGGCACCAATGGCACCACCAACGGCAACAGCAGCCCGACGACCGGCAGCTACGGCTCAGCCACGAATCCGGCGAACGGCTCCAACGTCAACGGCTCTGTCAACGGCGCTGTCAGCGGCGCGAACAACGGGGCGATGAACGGCTCGGCCAATGGCAGAGCGGTCGGCGCGATGAACTGTCCGCCAGTCGGCACGCCTAACGGCACCGCGAACGGCGCGAACAGGACGAACAACGGCACGGGCACAGGTACGGGCACAGGTACGGGCACAGGTACGGGCACAAGCTCGGGCAGCGGCTCGACTGGTGGGCAGCGGCCTCCCACTGTCGATTGATTCGCAGCTCGGGTCTCGTGTCGACCACGTGCCTAACGCTGTGAATCGGGCACGGCGGCGGGCGCGAGCTGGCGGTCGATGCCGGCGTCGAGCGTGCGGATGAACGCGTCGGTGGCGGCCGTATAGCCGGGATCGAGGCCGAGCCGGGCATCGGCGTCGGCGTGCGAGAGGTCTTCGCGCAGTACCGACGCGCGCCCGCCGAGGGCAGCGGCCTTCGCCGCGAAGCGGTCGGCGCGGTCGCAGCTCGCCGGGCGGCGAATCGAGCAGACGAGAAGCACCGGGACCGTCGGCTGTGACAACGCATGCATCGGCGACACGGTGCGCCAGTACGCGGTATCGGTTCCGAAGGCCCGATCGTAGAGCCGCGCATGACGACCGTGCATGATCTCGACGACGTCGAGTGCGCCGCTCTCGATCGAGATGACGCCAAGCCAGGGCGCGAGCGGGAGGTCGGATGCGAGCGACGGCGAGGTCGCGAGCAGCGTGACCAGGTGCGCGCCGGCGGAGTGGCCCATGAGGATGAATCTCGAGCGGTCGCCGCCCCACGAGGCGGCGCGCTGTTGGGCGACGGCGATCGCGCGGGCGACGTCCTTCGCCTGCTCGAGTGGATCGGCCTCCGGCAGAACGCGGTAGTTCGTCGAGATCACGACGAAGCCGCGCGGCACCCAGTGCGCCACCTTGTTCTCGGTGACTCCGCGCGCCGACTTGTCGCCGTACGCCCAACCACCGCCGTGCACCATGAAGATCACAGGTGCGTCCTTCGCGTCAGGTGGGGCGTAGACGTCGAAGCGCTGCCGGATGTCGCTGCCGTAGCGGACATTGCGGACGATGCGCGGCTCGGCGTGCACGGCCACGCGCACCGGGGACGCCGAGGCGGCGAGCGGCTCAGCGAACGAAGTCTTGCACACCCCGATCAGGATCAGGGCGAGTCCGGCGGCGCGAGCTCCACGGCCGACGCGCGGCATCGTCGTTTCCACGAGCGAAATTTACCGGCGGCATCGCCGCGGCGCAGGGCGTGCCAGATCACAAACCGCGTCATTCGCGGCGTTACTTTCCTTCGTCCGCGGTCGGGCCGTACATCATCGGCACCTTCTCGTCGAGCATCCGCAGGTAGAGGCCGAGCTGCGCCCGGTGGTGCACGATGTGGTTGAGCACCATCGAGCGGAGCATCTGGTATCGCGTGCCGGACATCACGACGACTCCGGTCTTCTTCAGCGTCCAGGTGAGGTTGTACTCGTCATCACTCGCACCGGCGAGCGCGGCTCGGGCGGCTGCGGCATTCCGCTCGAACTCGGCGAGAAGCGTCGCGGTCGTCTCGAAGGAGTAGCCAGGAAACCGCGGGCCGCTCGCCGGTGCGATGTCGAGCTCCGTGCGCTGCATCATCATCGGCGCCCATCCGGGGAGTCGCGCGACCAGCTGGGCGAGGTGCCCGAGGGGAAAGGACTTCGCGTGCGGCTTCCATTCGCCGCGACCGTCAGGCACCCGCTCGAACACGCGGCGGGTGGTCACGATCTCTCCATCAAACTCCGGTACCAGCAGCTCGGCGATGCGCATCTGTCGAATGGTGAGGGTGGTGGTGAAGCGTTCGTCAGGTCGCCTCGGCGAGAACGGCGCCACGCATTCTTCCCGCGGCGAACGCGAAGACAATGAGTGCCCCGACGCCGAGCAGTGCCTCGGTGTAGAGCATCCCGTTCGTCCCCCAGTGATCGTGCGCCCAGCCATTCCCGCGGAGGACCCCGATGCTGAACAGGGAGTTGATGGCGAAGAAGAGATTGATCTTCGTCGCTGGCGCGGAGTGGCCGACGACGGCGAGCACCAGCGCAGTGAATGACGCGGCGACCATCCCGAGGGTGAAGGTGTAGAGCAGCGTCGTCGCGGCGAAGGCGACGGCGGTCCGCGGCGACCAGGCGATGACGACGCAGGCGACGAGTCCCGCGCCGCAGGCGATCGCGTAAGCGTTAGGCTTCGAGACCCGGTCCGCGAGTCGGCCACCGGCGAAGCAGCCGGCGACGATGGCGATCCCGCCCCCGGCGCCGAGGATCAGCGAGACCGTGTCGGCGCTGGCGTTCCACTCCGGGGCGACGGACCCGAAGAGATACGCCGCGGCGCCCGTGCCGATGGGCAGGACCGCGAGGAGGAGCCCGATACGACCGGCGCGGGAGCGAAGGATCCCGGCGAGGTTTCTCCATGCGTCCCCCGCCCGGGCCCAGAGCGGGGCGTCGTGAAGACGCCGTGGCGGCTCTTCGAGCCGCGTCAACGCCACCGCACAGCAGGCGATGATCAGCGCGAGCGCGGCACCAGCCATCCACGGCTGTGACACGTGGCTCATGAGCCAGAGGCCGATGCCGCCGCCGGCGGTCTGCCCGAACTGGTTTCCCGACTGGAACCATCCGCCGGCGCGGCCGCGAGTCGCGGCGGAGCTGTTGTGCACCATCAGCCCCTCGGTGGCGAAGGCGAGAAAGGTCCCCGACACGCTGGTGAGCAGGACGAGCGCGGACAGCAACGGCAGGTTGCGCGTCGAGAGCGGGATGACAGTCAGCGCGATGAGCCCGGCCGAGATGAGCACGACCGCGACGAGGTACCAGCGCTTGCGGGTCAGGGTGTAATCACCGACCGGTGCCCAGAGAAACTTCCATCCGGCGGCGAGGAACGACATGCCGACGACGCCGGCGATCGCTGAAGTCGGGAGCCCGGCGCGACGGCCGAGGAAGCCTAACGCTATCGCGGGGAAGCCGATCGTCAGGCCGTAGGGAAAGTACAGCACCGCGAACAGCCAGGGGTGGGGCGTCCTGGCGTCAGGCGCATTCGCTGTCGCCATCGGTCTCCGTGCGTGATCGTCGATCGAGCGGGTGACCGAAGCTATGTCGCGCGCATCCACGCGGAAAGCATCGGCCCGGGCTGGCCCATACCCGGTCCGCCGGGATAATCTGCGCGAATGAGATCATTCGTCTCCATCGCCGGCGCAGCGATCGTCGCGGCCGGATGCAGCGGGCACGCGTCAGCACGGGTCGCCCCGGCCGTCGAGGAGCGGATCTTCGCGGCCGGGCCTGTCGCGCCGCGGACGACGTTCTGCAACCCGATCGACATCGACTACCGGTTCATGGTCGACACGCCGAGCCGACGTGAGGCGGCGGACCCGGTGATCACCCTCTTCAACGACGAGTACTATCTGTTCGCCTCGAAGAGCGGTGGCTACTGGCACTCGCGCGACCTTCGCGACTGGCAGCTGGTCGTCCCCGAGGGATTGCCGCTCGAGGATTATGCGCCGGCAGTGCTCATCATGGACGGGCGGATGTACTACACGGCGCACAAGTCGATGGCGCTCTACACGACCGATGATCCGATCGGGGGCCGCTGGCGAAAGGTCGCCGACCTCGCGAGCTACGCCGACCCCGACCTCTTCCTCGACGACGACGGCCGGCTCTACCTCTACAGCGGGTCATCGCTCGACGGCGGGATCTCGGTCGTCGAGCTGGATCCACGCGATGGGTTCAAGGTGATCGACGGTCCGCACGAAGTCATGCACGCGAACTACGCCGAGCATGGGTGGGAGCGCTCGGGCGCCGACAACCTGGGCGCGACAGGGATGCGTGAAGGGTTTCGCATCGCGCCGTACATCGAAGGGTCGTGGATGACGAAGCACGACGGCAGCTATTACCTGCAGTACTCGGCGCCGGGAACGATCTGGAAGAGCTACGCTGACGGCGTCTACACCTCGCGATCGCCGACGAGCGGGTTCACCTACGCGCCGTACAGCCCCTTCTCGTACAAGCCGGGCGGGTTCATCGGCGGGGCCGGCCACGCGGCGACTTTCCGCGACAGGGACGGCAACTACTGGCGGGTGGTGACGATGATCATCTCCGTCGCGCACAAGTTCGAGCGACGGTTAGGCATCTTCCCCGCCGGCTTCGACAGCGCGGGCGTGATGCGGATGAACAGCTGGCTCGGCGACTATCCGCAGCTCCTCCCCGGCGTCGCTTCCGACCCGCTCGATCATAACGGCACCGGGTGGATGCAGCTCTCGAGTGGAAAGGAGGCGACCGCGTCGTCGAGCCTGGCCGATCATCCGCCGAGCTCCGCGTTCGACGAAGACGTTCGCAGCTGGTGGAGCGCAGCGACCGGGGGAGTGGGGGAGTGGCTCAGCGTCGATCTCGGGCGGATCGAGCGGGTGACCGCGCTGCAGGTGAACTTCGCCGAACAGGGGACGCGCACGCTCGGGCGCGACGAGGACAGCTACCAGCAGTACATCCTCGAGTCGTCGATCGACGGCGTGCACTGGACGGCGCGGGTCGACGAGAGCCAGAGCACGCGCGACCGGCCGCATCACTACGTGCAGCTCGACACCGCGCGCAATGCGCGGTTCGTCCGGATCACGAACGTGCACGCGGCGGCGGGAGGAACGTTCGCGATCCGTGACCTGCGCATCTTCGGCGAGAGCACGGCACCGCGGCCGGCGGAGGTGCGCGACGTCGCCGTGCAGCGCCAGGCGGACGATCGCGGTGCGATGATCAGCTGGACGCGGAGCCCGGACGCGACGTCATACGTCGTGCGCTTCGGCATCGCCCCGGACAAGCTGTACTCGAGCTACGAGGTCGGCGACGTGGAGACGCTGACGCTCAACAGCCTGAATCGCGGAGTGGCGTACTGGTTCGCGGTCGATGCCGTGGGTGAGGGCGGGGTGACCCGGGGAAGGGAAAAGACGAAGGGGTGAGGCCGCGTCGCGCGGCCCCACCCCTTCACCAGCCGGCGGAGCGGTTACTTCTTGCTCGCCCAGATCTGGCAGAACGAGGAGTTGTCGGTGCCGGCGATCTCGCTGCGGCCGGTGACGTAGACGGCGTTCATCATCGCCTTCGGCGCGTACTTGATGTCGGCGATCGAGATCGACCCGTCCGCCGCGTCCTTCTTCGTCACGAACACCTTGCCGAAGTGGGCAAGACCCATCGCGTGGCCGGTCTCGTGGGTGATGATCGAGTAGAAGTCGACGACGTTCGTCGCCTGGGTGGTGCCCCACGCGAAGCGCGTGTTGTAATAGATCTCGGCGAGCGCCGTATCGAACTTCCCGTTGTTGTCGATGTCGGTCGCGACTCCGGTGACGTCATCGACGTAGTGGAAGGTGAAGGTCACGCCGATGATGCTGTTGCCCGACGGTCCGCCGATCGCGGTGAAGAAGCCGGACGGCTCCCACCCCGACTCGACGATGTCTGCCGGCTGGGCGTAGGCCGCGCTCGGAAGGCCGGTGCGGACGACGTCATCGAGATAGTCCGGGTCCGTTCCCATCGGGACCGGGACGCGGGTGACCGGGGCGGTCGAGCAGGTCTCGTTGCGCCAGGCGGCGAGTCCTTCCTGGAGCTGCGTATCGAGATCCGCGAACGACACGAAATGGAGGTTGCTGCCGTCGGGGTTCCGGGTCAACGGCTGCTGCGGGTGGCTGGAGCCGAACGTCCACGTCACACCGACTCGCCCGTCGCGGCGGGGGTCGCCGGCGACCCACTCCGAGCTGATGCCACGCGTCCGGTTGTTGGCGATGATGACGGTGGAGGAGACCCCGTCCCAGGTGTTGCCGTCAACGAGCAGCTCGGCCTTCGTCACCCGCATGTTCGAGCCGGCTGCCTCGAGCTGGGCATCGAGCTGGGCGAGGAGAGGGCTGACGGAGGTGCTTTCGTCCGAGCTCGGGTCGGAAACCAGGGTCGTCGTGCCGGCGACGGCGAGCTGGGGGCCGACGACCGCAGCGTTAGGCGCGACCGGCGCATCGGCGCAGGCAGCGACGCCGACGAGCACGGCGAACGCTCCCACGTGAACCAGATTGGGCTTCTGCATCTTGCTTCCTCGATTGGGGGACGGTTGGGCGGGGGCTGCTAAATACGGCTCCCGGGAAGAACGCGCAAGACCAAATGTTTGTCAGGGTCTCGTCCGCCCGCGCGAGGCTCGCGACCGCTGCAGCAAATAGTCCGATATTGCACTATTGTGGCGGCCGCGAGCGCTTCGCGGAAGACCCAGCCTCCACCCTGTCCCGATTTCGAGAGACCCATGACGAAGCTCTGGTCGTCCGACGATGTGGCCGACTGGAAGTCGGCCCTTGCCAGCTACCCCCAGGTCGTCGCCGAGCAGGGGGTGGCGTCGCTTCAAGGCCTCGACTCCTGGTATCGCGAGGAGCTTCCCGCGCTCATCGCCGCCCGCCGCCGCCCGCACGTGACCCACGCCGAACTGGTGAGGGTGACCGAGTGGAAGATGGCGCGCGGCGTCTGGCGGGCGCGGAACCTCGCCCTCGTCCGCGGGAACGATCCGGCGCTCGTCGTCGAGACCAGCGGCGAAGCGTTAGGCGCGATCCCCGATCCGGTTGCCCCGATCACCACTCTCGCCGAGCTGGCGGGGGTCGGTCCGGCGACGGCGTCGGCGGTAGCGGCGGCGGCAAGCCCCGAGCACTACCCCTTCTTCGACGAGCTGGTCGGGGCGCAGGTGCCGGGGCTCGGCACCCTGACCTTCAACCTCGGCTACTACAAGCGCTACGCGACGGCACTTCGCGAGCGAGCGAAGGAGCTTGGCGCGCGCTGGACCCCGGTGATGATCGAGCGTGCGCTCTGGGCGAACGTCGGCGGGAAAAAGGGCGCGCGCCCCTGATCCGCGGGCCCTACTTCGCCGGCGTCGAGCCTTCGTACCCCGTCACGCGTACCCAGTCGACGAGGACGTCGCCCTTGCCGCTCCTGATCCTGTCGACGGTCGCCTGCGGCAGCCCGGGGTAGGGCAGCTTCACTCCATTGACCTTGAGCGGATAGGCGCCGCCTAACGCGAGGTTGAGGATCATGTACTTCGGGTTGTCGAACGACCACCGCCCGTAGTTCTCGACCATCGGCCGCGTCAGGCGGTACACCAGTGTCTCGTCGACGTAGAAGAGCAGGGTGTCTGGACGCCAGTCCACGGTGTACACGTGCCAGCGGGTGACGTCGTCGTCGGGCGGGAAGTAGAGCCGATTGAACAGTGGCGTGTCGCCGGAATAGCCGGGACCGTGCAGCGCGACGCTCGTCCAATCGCTCTCGCCGACATTCTCCATCACATCGACCTCCCCGGTCGCCGGCCAATCGCCGGCGCCGAGCAGCCAGAATGCCGGCCAGAAGCCGCTTCCCGCCGGCAACTTCATCCGCGCCGACGCGACGCCGTACGTGAAGTCGAAGTGGCGGTGGCTGTCGAGGTGCCCGGAGACGAAGTCGTGCCGGTTGCCATCGGCCGAGACGTAGCCGGGCGCGTAGAGCGGGCGAATCACGAGCGCGCCATTCGATGCCCCTTGCGCCGCTCGTCCATGCGCGATGAACACCGTCGGCGCGCTGTCGACGTACGCCTGCTGCTCGTCGTTGTAGGCCGCGCCGCGGACCTCGACGTTCCATTTGGTCCGATCGAGCGAGAGCCCATCGAAGTCGTCGAAGAAGATCGTGCGGGCCCCGGGCGCGCGGCCGGTGGCGGGGTGGCGGACGCAGGCGCTGGAGAGAAGCAGCAGGGGGAGCAACGTGTAGCGCATGACATCCTCGCGAGAGCGGTCCAGGGGCCAGGGGCCAGGCGTTAGGCACGGCGGGAATTGCAGGGTGTCAGGGGTCAGGCGTCAGGGCTTCGGCGGTCAGGCCAGGGCGGGACGGACGAACGGTCGCGTGGTTCCTGGTCCCTGGTCCCCCAAGGACCCTGACACCTGACACCCCTGCCCCCTACCAGTCAGTCGGCTTGTAGTCCTTCAAAAAATGTCCCCAGACGTGCTGCCCGGTGTTGAAGCCATCGATGATGGGGTCGACGATGCGGGCGGCGCCGTCGACGATGTCCAGCGGCGGATGGAATCGGTGCTCGGCGATCTTGCGGGCGGCGATCTCGGCGGGGTCCTCGTCGGTGACCCAGCCGGTGTCGACGCTGTTCATGTGGATGCCGTCGGCGATGTAGTCGGCGGCGGAGGTGCGCGTCATCATGTTCAGCGCGGCCTTCGCCATGTTGGTGTGGGGGTGACGCGTCGTCTTGAAGGTGCGGTAGAACTGCCCCTCCATCGCCGAGACGTTGACGATGTGCTTGTCGCGCTCGGGGGTGCGCAGCATCAGCGGCTTGAGGCGGGCGTTGATGATGAAGGGCGCGATCGCGTTCACGAGCTGCACCTCGAGCAGCTCGACCGAGGGGACCTCGGCCATCATCAGGCGCCACGAGTTGCGGCCGCGGAGATCGACCTGCTGCAAGTCCTGGTCGAGCCGTCCCTCGGGGAAGAGATCCTTCTGCGCGGTGAGCTCCTCGGGAAGGAGGGCGATCTGCGAGAGCTGCGCGGCATGCGTGAGCCCCGCCGCCTCGGCGATCCCGGCGCGCAGCGACGACGGCGCATCGCCCTCAGGAAGCATCGAGTACCCACGCAGCCCCTCGTAGGCGCCGAGCAGGCGGCGGATGTGTGCCGGCTGCTCGCTCAGTGCCGCCATCTCCCCTTCCATCATGTGCTGGTAGAAGTCGGGCGGGCGCCTAACGGTCTGGCAGGCGTTGTTGACGATGAAGTCGAGCCGGTGGTGCGACGCCAGCAGCTCGCGGCAGAAGGCCTCGACGCTGGGCGTGTGCCGGAGGTCGAGCCCGAAGATCTCGAGGCGGTCGGCCCAGCTCTCGAAGTCCGGCTCCTCGGCGTAGCGGGCGGCCGAGTCGCGGGGGAAGCGCGTCGTGACGATGAGGTGCGCGCCGGCACGAAGGAGCTTGAGCCCCGCCTGGTAGCCGATCTTGACGCGGCCGCCGGTGAGGAGGGCGACGCGCCCGCGGAGGTCGGCGGTCTCGGTGCGCTTCGTGTAGTTGAGCGCCGCGCAGGACGGGCAGAGCTGGTCGTAGAAGTGATGCAGCTCGGTGTAGTCACGCTTGCAGATGTAGCAGTTCTGCGTCAGCCCGTGATCGGCGGCCGCCTGCTCGCCGCTGGAGAGCTGCTCGAAGCTCGTCGGCGGGAAAACGTTAGGCGAGGTGAACACCGGCTGGCGGCGGAGCTTGCGGATCCCCGTTTCGGCAAGGGCGCTCTCCGCGCGCTGGACCTTCTCCGCCTTGCGCGCGCGCTTCGTGAACTTGAGGAGCTGGCGGCGCTCGACCGCATCGGGACGCGAGACGCGCCCAGCAGCCTGGAGCAAGCGGGTACGATCGTCGGACGGGACGTGCCCGAGCAGGGCGCGGTCCGCGGCGATCGACTCGAGCAGCTCGGTCGCGGCCCGGACCCGGTCGAGCAGCGTTTCGCCGGTGAGCGCCTCGTTGCCGCGGGTTTCAGGGAGACTGGAAGACATGACGAAAGCTAAACGATCGTGGGAATGGAAGTCTCGAAACAACGGTGGGAATGAAAACGCCCCGCCGCTGCGGAAGGGCAGCGGCGGGGCAGCTCGTTCAGTCCCAGTTGCGTTTCGAGACTTCTGTTCCCATTCCCGCCTCGCTATTCGTAGCGAAGTGCCTCGACCGGATCGAGCCTTGCCGCGCGGGCGGCGGGGAGGAGGCCGAAGATGATGCCGGCCAGGGCGCTGCCGATGAGGGCGGCGGCGATCGCCTGCGGTGGGGCGGCGGCGTCGATGGGGGTGGTCGAGCGGATGAGGTATGTCAGGCCGCCGCCGATGAGGAGGCCGACGATGGCGCCGATGGTCGTGAGCGTCGCGGCTTCGACGAGGAACTGCCAGAGGATCGTCCCCTTCGTCGCGCCTAACGCTTTCCGGACGCCGATCTCGCGGGTGCGCTCGGTGACGGAGATCATCATGATCGCGATGACGCCGACGCCGCCGACGCAGAGGCCGATCGCCGAGAGGGTGATCATGACGATGAAGAAGACGCCGACGACCTTGTTGTACAGCTCCATGATCTTTTCCGGCGTCGACGTGAAGAAGTCGTTCTGCTGCGCCGGGCGGAGATGGCGCGTCGTGCGGAGCGCGGCGATCGTCTCGTCCATCGCGGCGTCGCGCGGGATGCCATCCTCCGGGGTGACCGTGAGGTCCATCCAGTCATCGCCGACGTTCAGGTGGCGGACCGCCGTCAGGTAGGGAACGACGACCATTCCCCTCGAACCGGAATCGAACGCGTTGGCCAGCGGCTCGTAGACACCGATCACGACGAACGGCTTGCCACGGAGGCGGATCACCTTCCCGATCGGCTCACCGCCGGCGAAGAGACGGTCGGCGACCTTGGCGTTGACGAGGACGACGTTCGACGCGTTGTCGTTCTCCTGGGCGGTGAAGTCGCGGCCGGCGATGATGTCACCGCCGCGGATGCTGATCCACCCGGTCGTGTACGCCGAGACGTCGACGCCGGGGAGCTCGCGATCCCCGTAGCGCGCGGGCGCGGATGACCCGATGTGGGCGACGACCGCCTTGATGCTCGGCAGCTGCTCGACTTCCTTCCCCTGCTCGAGAGTGAGGGGCGCGTTGTGCCGCCACGGGCAGCTGTCGGCGCTGCCGTTGCAGCTGTTGATCTCCGGCGGCCAGCGCGTGAGGAAGAACGTCGTCGGGCCAGCGGCGGCGATGCTCTTGCGCACCCCTTCGTTGATGCCGTGCACGGCGGCCGACATGACGGTCACGACGAAGACGCCGACCGCGATCCCGAGGATGGTGAGACCGGCGCGCACCTTGTTCGAGCGGATCGCGTCGAGCGCGATGCGGACGCCCTCGAACAGGGAATAGACTCTGGTTCCGATGGACATGCTGTTACTCCGACCGCATCGCGGCGATGGGGTCGAGCCTCGACGCGCGGCTTGCGGGATAGGCTCCGGCGGTGATCCCGACGCCGGCGCCGATGAGGACGCCGAGCACGATCGACCAGGGCGCAACGGCGGCGGGGAGGGGCGAGACCGCCGCGATCAGCTGCGAGAGGCCGATGCCTAACGCTATGCCGAAGATCGCGCCGACGACGCTCAGCGCCGCCGACTCGACGAGGAACTGGCGAAGGATGTCGCGGTTCCGCGCACCAAGCGACTTGCGGATGCCGATCTCGCGCGTGCGTTCGGCGACGGCGACGAGCATGATGTTCATGATCACGATCGAGCCGACGATGAGCCCGATCGCGGGGAGCGCGATGCCGGCGAGGACCATGTACTGCTTGATCTTCAGCCACCCGGAGAGCGCGCTCTCCGAGCTTTCGAAGGAGAAGTTGTCCGGCTCGGCGGGGCGGAGGTGGCGGCGCCTGCGCATCGTCTCGCGGACGATCTCCTGCAACGGCTTGAACTTCGACGGATCGGGCGCCTGGACGACGACGCCGTAGAGGTTCTGCCTGACGTTGGTGATGCGGCCCATGTAGGAGTGGAAGGGCGCGATCACCTGGCGGTCGAGGGAGAGCCCGAACACCGTCCCCTGCTTCTCGAGCACGCCGATCACCTGGAACGGATACTTGTTGACGCGAAACTCGCGGCCGATCGGGTCGAGGTTCGGGAAGTAGCGCTCGGCGATCTCCGTCCCGATGACGACGACGGGCGACCCGAGCTGGTCGTCCTGGTCGGTGAAGACGCGGCCCTGAGTGATGACGAGATTCTTGATGTTGAAGAAGTCCGGCGTCACCGCCTGGGCGAGGACCTGTGGGCCTCCCGGGGTGAACTGCGAGCTTCCCTCGGCCCAGTTGATCCCGTGCATCGCCCATCTCGTTCCGGTCGGCAGCGCCTCGCGGACGGCGAGGGCGTCGTCGACCGAGATCTTCGGGCGACGGACCCACATGCGCCAGGTCTCCTCCGTCTCGTCGGTGTTGATGTCCGGGAAGCGGCGGAGGTTGAAGACGTTGACGCCGAGGAACTTCCCGGCGAAGTCCTCCTCCACGTAACGGCTCATTCCCTGGACGATGGAGACGACCGCGATCAGGAACATCACGCTGATCGTGACGCCGATGAGCGTGAAGAAGCTTTTCAGCTTCTGGACGCGGATCTGGATGAGCGCGAGGCGGACTGCTTCGAAAATTGGCATGAGAGGGATCGGGGGATTGCCGCAGTACGGCGCGGAACGGCCGGGGGTGTCATTTCAGCCGAGAATCGGGTTCTCGACACAGCGAGAGTCGAGTCTTGCGACACTCGCTGCTTCGAAAACTCGGGCGATCTCGTGACCGACTCTCCCTGTGTCGAGGACCCGCTAGTTCATCCCCCACTCACCGCCGGCACGATCGTGATCGTTGCGCCTTCGTCGACGGCTGTTTCGAGTCCGTCGAGGAAGCGGATGCTTTCGTCGCCGAGGAAGACGTTGACGTGCCGGCGGAGATCGCCCTGCTCGGTGAGGACGCGGTCGGTGAGTGCGGGGAGACGCGTGGCGACGGCGGCGAGCGCGTCGCCGACGGTGGCGCACGGCTCGTTCACCACCAGCGTGCCGACGCCGCGGCTGTACGGCGTCAGCGCGTTAGGCACGATCACCGAGATGGACATGTCGTCAGGAGACCACCGCTGCCTTCACGCAGCAGATCGGGGGAAGCGCGTCGGCGAGCTCCTGCCAGCTCTCGCCCTCGTCGGCGGAGCCGAACAGCTTGCCGCCGCGGGTGCCGAAGTAGATCCCGGCCGGGTCGTGGCTGTCGGCGGTGAGACCGTCGCGGAGGACGTTCTCGAACGCCTGTTGCTGCGGGAGTCCGCTGGCGAGAGGCTGCCATGACTTGCCGGCGTCGCGGGTGCGATAGACGCGGAGCTTCCCGTCGGGGACGACGCGGAACTCGTCGGACTGGATCGGAACGATGTAGACGGTATCGGGGTCGTGTGGGTGCATCTGCATCGCGAAGCCGAAGTCGGAGGGGACGCCGTTGGCGATGTCCTGCCAAGACTCGCCCCAGTCGTCGCTGCGGTAGAGGCCCCAGTGATTCTGGAGGAAGAGCCGTTCGGGGCGCGATGGATGGTTCACCACCTTGTGCACGCACTGGCCGAACTCCGGATACTTGTTCGGGAGGAACACCGCGCGAACGCCGTTGTTGCGCGCGCGCCAGCTCTTCCCGCCATCATCGGTGCGGTAGAACCCCGCGGTCGAGATGGCGATCGCCATCCGCTGCCTGTCCTTCGGATCGCTGACGATGGTGTGCAGGCAGAGCCCTCCGCCGCCGGGCATCCACTTCGGCCGGTGCTCGTGCTCGAGCAGTCCCTTCACCGGTGCCCAGCTCTCGCCCGCGTCGCGGGACTCGAAGAGCGCCGCCGGCTCGACGCCGCACCAGACGACATCCGGCTCGTCGGCGCGGCCGGGGGTGATCTGCCAGACCTGCGCGAGCGAGAGGCCCGATTCCTCCGGGAACCGGACCGCCTGACGCTCGGGGCCCGTCCAGCTGCGGCCGAAATCGTCGCTCAGGCGGA
>Ga0308174_10000792_pt1 | contig 13895 bp, 15 predicted proteins | sample PhyPR2_FD_203894 | JGI IMG/M metagenome (GOLD analysis project Ga0308174, IMG submission 203894) | Soil microbial communities from UC Gill Tract Community Farm, Albany, California, United States - DLSLS.P.R2 | ecosystem: Environmental > Terrestrial > Soil > Agricultural land | place: USA...
GGGCGGCTCGTGCTGGAGCGGGCAGGGCCCTTCGGGCCGCCTGCGGCGGCGACCGGAGGCTGACCTAGAGTTCCCGCCATGGACGCGTCCCACGTGGAGCACGACCTCGTCAACGTCCTCTTCACCGAGGAGCAGATCCAGCAGCGGCTGAGGGAGCTGGCGGCCCAGATCGAGGTCGACTACGAGGGCAAGGACCTGCTCATCGTCGGCATCCTCCGCGGCGCGGTGATGGTGATGGCCGACCTGGCGCGCAGCTTCACCCGTCACCTCGAGATGGACTGGATGGCGGTGTCGTCCTACGGCTCCGGCACCAAGTCCAGCGGCGTGGTGCGGATCCTCAAGGACCTCGACACCGACATCTCGGGGCGCCACGTCGTCGTCGTCGACGAGATCATCGACACCGGGCTGACGCTGTCCTGGCTGACCTCCAACCTCGGCTCCCGCAGCCCGGCGAGCGTCGAGATCTGCACGCTGCTCCGCAAGCCCGAGGCCCTGACCATGCCGGTCGAGGTCAGGTACGTCGGCTGGGACATCCCCAACGAGTTCGTGGTCGGCTACGGCCTGGACTACAAGGAGCGCTACCGCAACCTGCGCGACATCGGGACGCTCGCGCCCCACGTCTACTCCTGACGCGGGCGCCCCCCGGCGGCCCCGCGAGCGGGCGCCGCCCGTGCGGACGGGCGTCGCGCTGGACCGGCCTGCGACAATGGGACGGACCAACGGTCACGTGTACCGTCGACCATCCCGTCGAGCCCGTCCGGAAGAAGTCTGTGAAGCGCATATTCAAGGGTCCCTGGCTGTGGATCGTCCTCGCGGTGGTGGGCGTGCTGCTCGCCCTGCAGTACCTCGCGCCGAACGGCGGGTACGACCAGATCCAGACCTCGCAGCTGGAGTCGCACATCACCAGCGGTGACGTCGACGAGATCACGTTCATCGACGGCGACCAGCAGATCAAGGCGACGCTCGACAACGGCGACAAGGTCACGGCGTACTACGTCCAGGGCCAGCAGCAGCAGATCCTGCGCGAGGTCAGCAAGGAGGTCGCCGCCGGCAAGATCTCCAAGTCGAACTCCGAGAACCCGCAGCCGAGCTTCCTCGGCTCGCTGCTGGTGACGCTGCTGCCGATCGTCGCGATCGTGTTCCTCTTCCTGTTCCTCATGAACAACGTGCAGGGCGGCGGCCGCGGCGTGATGCAGTTCGCGAAGTCGCGGGCCAAGCTGATCTCCAAGGACATGCCGAAGACGACGTTCTCCGACGTCGCCGGCTGCGACGAGGCGATCGAGGAGCTCGGCGAGATCAAGGAGTTCCTCCAGGAGCCGGCGAAGTTCCAGGCCGTCGGCGCCAAGATCCCCAAGGGCGTGCTGCTCTACGGCCCTCCGGGCACCGGCAAGACCCTGCTCGCGCGGGCGGTCGCCGGTGAGGCCGGCGTGCCGTTCTACTCGATCTCCGGCTCGGACTTCGTGGAGATGTTCGTCGGTGTCGGCGCCTCCCGGGTGCGCGACCTGTTCGAGCAGGCCAAGGAGAACGCCCCCGCGATCGTCTTCATCGACGAGATCGACGCCGTCGGCCGCCACCGCGGCGCCGGCATGGGTGGCGGCCACGACGAGCGCGAGCAGACCCTCAACCAGCTCCTCGTCGAGATGGACGGCTTCGACGTGCGCGGCGGCGTCATCCTGATCGCGGCGACCAACCGCCCCGACGTGCTCGACCCCGCGCTGCTGCGCCCGGGCCGCTTCGACCGGCAGATCCAGGTGGACGCCCCCGACCTCGCCGGGCGCGAGCGGATCCTGCAGGTGCACGCGCGCGGCAAGCCGCTGGCGGCCGACGTCGACCTGCGCTCGGTGGCCCGCCGGACCCCCGGCTTCAGCGGCGCCGACCTCGCCAACGTGCTCAACGAGGCGGCCCTGCTGACCGCCCGCACCAACCAGAAGCTGATCACGAACATCGCGCTGGAGGAGGCGATCGACCGCGTCATCGCGGGCCCGCAGCGCCGTACCCGCCTGATGAGCGAGAAGGAGAAGCTGATCACCGCCTACCACGAGGGCGGCCACGCCCTCGTCGCGGCGGCGCTGCCGGGCACCGACCCGGTCCACAAGATCACGATCCTGCCGCGCGGCCGGGCGCTGGGCTACACGATGGTGCTGCCCGACGAGGACAAGTACTCCCAGACCCGCTCCCAGCTGCTCGACTCGCTGGCCTACATGCTCGGCGGCCGGGCGGCGGAGGAGATGGTCTTCCACGACCCGACCACCGGCGCCGGCAACGACATCGAGAAGGCCACCAACGTCGCGCGGGCGATGGTGACCCAGTACGGCATGACCGAGCGCCTCGGCGCGATCAAGCTCGGCGAGGCCAACTCCGAGCCGTTCCTCGGTCGCGACATCGGTCACTCGCGCAACTACTCCGAGGAGATCGCGGCGATCGTCGACGAGGAGACCAAGAAGCTCCTCGCGACCGCCCACCAGGAGGCGTTCGACATCCTGGAGGAGAACCGCGACGTCCTCGATGCGCTGGTGCTCGAGCTGGTCGACAAGGAGACCCTCGACAAGGCGCAGGTGGCCCGCATCTTCGAGCCGCTGCGCCGCCGGGCCGAGCGGCCCGCGTGGACCGGCTCCGACGAGCGGCACCCCTCGCCGATCCCGCCGGTCGAGATCCCGCAGTGGATCCGCGACCGGGCAGTCGCCAACGGCAACGTCCTCAACGGCCACGAGCCGGAGGCCGGCGCGGTGCTGACGCCGCCCGGCTCGGGCGGCGACGTCCACGGCGACGCGGGTGTCGAGGGCTCCGGCGGAAGCTCCACGCCGGGCCTGCCGCCGCACTGACCGGGCGCCGGACCCCCGGCGAGACGACCCGCTCGTCGACCAGGTGTCGACCAGGTGTCGACCAGGCACTCGACCGGTGGGTCGACCAGCACCCGAGCCGCCCCGGAAGTGAGGACAGGCCATGACCGACCCGATCCACACCATCGAGCGACGCGTCTCCGACGTGCCCGCCTTCGACCAGCCGCGCGCGGAGGCGGCGGTCCGCGAGCTCCTCATCGCCATCGGGGAGGACCCGGACCGCGAGGGCCTCGCCGACACCCCGGCCCGGGTGGCGCGGGCGTACGCCGAGCTCACCGCGGGGATCCGCATGGAGCCCGAGGACGTGCTCACCACGACGTTCGACCTCGGCCATGACGAGATGGTGCTGGTCCGCGACATCGAGCTGTGGTCGATGTGCGAGCACCACCTCGTGCCGTTCACCGGCGTGGCGCACGTCGGCTACATCCCGGCCACCACCGGCAAGATCACCGGCCTCTCGAAGCTGGCCCGGCTCGTCGACGTCTACGCCAAGCGTCCCCAGGTGCAGGAGCGGCTCACCACCCAGGTCGCCGACGCGCTGATGCGGATCCTGGAGCCGCGCGGGGTGATCGTGGTGATCGAGGCCGAGCACCTCTGCATGACCATGCGCGGGGTGCGGAAGGCCGGGGCCCGGACCATCACCTCCGCGGTCCGCGGCATGATGCTGAGCAGCTCCTCGACCCGCGCCGAGGCCATGGCGCTGATCCACCGGCGATGACGGCGGCCGCGCCCGACCCCGGCACGCTGTTCGTGCCCCTCGGCCGCCCGCGGGTGATGGGCGTCGTCAACGTCACGCCGGACTCGTTCTCCGACGGCGGGCGGTGGCTCGAGCCGGACGCCGCGATCGGCCACGGCCGTCGGCTGCTGGCCGGCGGTGCGGACATCCTCGACATCGGTGGCGAGTCCACCCGTCCCGGCGCGACCCGGCCGCTGGTCGAGGAGGAGCTCGGCCGCGTCGTCCCGGTCATCACCGCCCTGGCCGCCGAGGGTGCGGTGATCTCGGTCGACACCATGCGGGCCGAGGTCGCGCAGGCGGCCCTCGACGCCGGTGCGAGCGTCGTCAACGACGTCTCGGGCGGCCTCGCCGACCCGGACATCCTCGGGGTGGTGGCGGCCGCCGGGGCGGCGTACGTCGCCATGCACTGGCGCGCCCACGCCCACCACATGCGCGACTTCGCCGTGTACGACGGCCCGGGGGGCGTCGTCGCCGCGGTGCTCGAGGAGCTCGGGACCCGTGCCGAGGCGGCCCTCGCCGCCGGCATCGCTCCGGGGCGGCTGGTCCTCGACCCGGGACTCGGGTTCGCCAAGCGGGCCGAGCACACCTGGACGCTGCTGCGCGACCTCGACGCCCTCGCGGGTCTCGGGCACCCGCTGCTGGTCGGCACCAGCCGGAAGTCGTTCCTGGGGCGGCTGCTGGCCGACCCGAGCGGCACGCCGCGGGCGGTCGACCAGCGCGAGCACGCGAACACCGCGCTCACCGTCCACTGCGCGCAGCAGCGCGTGTGGGGCGTGCGCGTCCACGACGTCCGCGCCGCCCGCGACGCCATCCGGGTCGTCGAGCGGCTCAACGAGGAGGACCGGTGACGAATCCACCACTGCCGTTCCAGGCGCCGTTCCCGGCGCCGTCGAGCCGGGTCGACGAGCTCGCGGTCAGCGGCATCGAGTGCTGGGGCCACCACGGCGTCTTCGAGTTCGAGCGACGTGCGGGCCAGACCTTCGTCGTCGACCTCGTGCTCGGGGTCGACACCACGCCCGCCGCGGCCTCGGACGACTTGCAAGACACCGTCGACTACGGGAGTCTCGTGGCCACGGTGAAAGCCGCCGTGGAGAAGGATCCCGTCGACCTGATCGAGACCCTGGCCCAGCGCATCGCGGACGTCTGCCTCTTGGACACCCGTGTTCACTGGTGCCGGGTGACGGTTCACAAACCGGATGCGCCCATCGACGCGACGTTCTCGGACGTCGCGCTCACCATCACCCGGCAAAGCGAGGCTGCCCGTGACTGAGACCCCCAACCCGAACATCGTCGACGCCGACACGCTGACCGGCGAGATGCGCCCGATCCGGCGCGCGGTGCTGGCGATCGGGTCGAACCTCGGCGAGCGGCTCGCGAACCTCCAAGGCGCCGTGAACGCGATCGCCGACACCCCGGACGTGTGGGTCACCGGCGTCTCGCCGGTCTACGAGACCGAGCCGGTCGACTGCCCGCCCGACTCCCGGACCTTCCTGAACGCGGTGGTCGTCATGGACACCACCCTGGCGGCCACCCGGCTGATGGACCGCGCGCTCGCGATCGAGGACGCGTTCCTCCGCGAGCGGGGCGAAGCCCCGAACTCCCCGCGCACCCTCGACGTCGACCTGATCGTGGTGGGCGACCGGCGCAGCGACGAGGAGTTCCTCCGGCTGCCGCACCCCCGGGCCGCGGAGCGGGCCTTCGTGCTCCGGCCGTGGCTCGACGTCGACCCCGAGGCGCAGCTGCCCGACGAGGGTCCGGTCGTCGACCTCCTCGAGGAGGTCGACCAGAGCGGCCTGAAGCTCCGCGAAGACCTGGTGCTCGAGGTCCAGTGAGCGCGCGGCCCGACGGCGTCCCGGCGGCCGCGCCGATCCCCGGGCCGTGACCACCGGACCTCACGGGCCGGCCGGACCGTCGGGCCCACACCGGACCGGTGATCCCGGCGACGAGCCGCCGGAGGGTCGGCTGCGGCCGACCTCGGCCGCTGCGGTGGCGATGTGGGCGGTCGTCGGGCTGGTGGGCGGGTGGCTGCTGCACCTGGTCGCCACCTGGTTCCTCAGCAGCGCGCCGATCGTGACGTGGGCGCAGCCGCTCGCCATCGGCCTGGTCGCGGCGATCCTCGGGGTGACGGCGTACCTCACCTGGCGCGAGGTGCACGTCCGCCGGGAGCGCCTGGAGCCGCACCGGATGGTCAACCGGCTGGTGCTGGCCCGGGCCTGCGTGCTCGTGGGAGCGCTGGTGGCCGGCGGCTACGCCGGGTACGCCGTCAGCTGGCTCGGCGTGGACGCCGAGCTGGCCACGCAGCGGGCCTGGCGCTCGGCCGCCGCAGCGGCCGGCGGCGTGGCGATGGTCATCACGTCGTTGCTGCTCGAGCGCGCGTGTCGCGTCCGATCCGACGAGGACGCGCCCTAACCTGCTGGCATGGCATCCTCCCAGGCTCCTGCCGCCGCTCGCTCCAGCCGTCGCCGGCAGCGCAGCACGCGCCTGACCGTGGCCGTCGTCCTGCTCGTGGTGGCCGCCGTGGTGGTGGCCGGCGGCGTGGCGAGCGGCTCGTTCGCGCTCGTGGCCGTCGCGGCCCTCGTCGCGGTGGTGCTGGGCGCCGCGGCCACCAAGATCACGCACAGCGAGCTGCTCGACACCCGGCGCGAGGCGGCCCGGGACCGGGCCGAGCAGGCCCAGGCCTACCGTCGGTTGACCGAGGAGCGGACCGCGGAGAACCAGGCCTTCGCCGAGACGATGCGCGCGCGCATCACCGGTCATGAGACGTCGATCGCGGAGCTCCAGGAGGCGCTCAGCACCGCCCAGCGGCGCGCCGCCGAGATGACCCGCAAGATGAACACCGAGGCGCGTCGCGCCGACGTCGCCGAGCGTGAGGGTCGAGAGACGGCCGACGACCTCCGCCACCGGGTCGCCGAGGCCGAGCAGCGCGCCGCCGACGCGGTCGTCCGCGTCGCCGAGCTCGAGCAGGAGCTCGACGTCGTCCGCGCCGAGCTCGAGGTCGTCACCCAGGCCTGGCGTGACGCCGAGGCCGGCCAGCGCCGCCACGCCTGACCTCCCCGCGCGGCGGTCGGGCCGCGGTGGGGCCGCGGTCGTCCTGCTGAGACCTTCGCCTCAGGATCCGGACGTTTCCGGTCGACGGGCGTGCGGCAGACTTCCGTGACGTGATCCCGGAGCAGAGCAGGTTCGTCAAGGACCCCGAACAGGTGCTCCGCAGCGTGCTCGGTGGCACGCCGCCGCTGCCCGACGGGTGGTCCGTCGACGTGCCGGACCCGGGGGACCGCTTCGACGTCGCCCGGCTGACCCACCTGCTGCGCGCCCACGAGCGGCACGGCCGGGGCTGGGCCGGCGCCGGCGTCGACGAGGTGCTCGTCGATGTCTCCGAGCGCGGCCTGCGGATGCGGGAGAACGTGGTCGTCCGCGACGCCGACGGAGAGGTCCGCGCCTGGGGCAGCGTGCACGATCGCTCGCTCGGCCGGATGCTGTTCGTGCACATCGTGGACCGGGAGCTCGCGGAAGCGACCGCCGACGCCTGCGCGACCGTGCTGTTCGCCTGGGCGGAGGGGCAGGCGCGTGCGGTGGGTACGGCGCGGGGCCTGGACGTCCAGCAGATCGACACCGGAGCCTTCGCCGGCGACGAGCGCCAGGCCGGCTGGCTGGCCGGCGCGGGCTTCGCGAAGGCCCGGACCTGGTGGCAGATGAGCCGCCCGGTCGAGCCCGGTGAGCGGGACCTCGTCCCGGATCCGGAGCACTGGGAGCGCGGGGCGGTGATGTTCCGCCTGGTGCGCCGGGGCGCGGACGGCATGCCGGACGAGTCCGACCTCCGCGCGGTGCACGACGTGCTCGAGGGTGCGTTCGTCGACCACTTCAACTCCAGCGAGGAGACCTTCGAGGAGTTCCTGTTCCGCCTCCGGGAGGACCCCGGCCACCGCTGGGACCACTGGTGGCTGGCCGAGCTCCCCGACATGGCGGGCTCCGCGGACCCCCAGCCGGTCGGAGCGCTGGTCGGGACGGTCTCGGAGAGCTCGTCGGGGCCGGACGGCTCCTACGTGTCCTACATCGGGGTGCTCGAGGCGGCGCGGGGGCGTGGCGTCGCCAAGGGGCTCCTGCACACGATCATCGCCGACGCCGCCGGCCGGGGACGGGACCGCGTCGGGCTCGAGGTGGACGCGGACTCACCGACCGGGGCCTCCGGTCTCTACACGTCGATGGGGTGGAGGACGAAGTACGTCACCGAGTCCTGGCACCGCGACGTCCCCGTGGCCTGACCGACCCGACGTCAGCGGCGTGGGGCCAGGCCGGCCAGGTCGTCGAGGAGGGTCGCGGCGGTGGCCAGGTCCTCGGTGAGGTCGCGATCGGTGAGGTCCCCGCCGAGCCGGGCCAGGGCCGGGCGCACCGGCGCCAGGACCTCGGGCAGCGCGGCGCCGGTGATCCGGAGGCACCGGTGCGCGGCCACCAGCTCGCAGGCCAGCACCGACCTCAGTCGGGGGACGCAGGCCAGGGCCTGGCGCGCGGCCAGCGCGGCGAAGGAGGCGTCCTCCTCCGCGCCCCGGGACAGCGACACCGACTGCAGCGACGCCGGGGTCGCGAGCGCCCGCAGGTCACCGAGGGCGGCGGCGGCGTCGTACTCGAGCACCAGCGCGCCCGAGGCGCCGGGCGTGCCGTCGGCCAGGAAGGCGGCCACCCCGGTCGAGGCCGGGTCCATCAGCATCGAGACCCGGGCCAGCGCCAGCTGGGCGGCCTGGGCCGTCGCGAGCCGGAGGGCGTCGAGCGCCTGGCCGAGATAGGCCGCGTGGAAGCCGCCGTGGTGCGCGACGCCCAGACGGGTCGAGATCACCGGGTTCTCGGCCGCGGCACCCGCCATCGTCTCGACCACCGCGGCGGTCTCGGCCAGCCGGTCCAGGAACGCCCCGTGGACCTGGGGCAGGCAGCGAAGCCCGAAGGGGTCCTGGATCCGCGCCGGTTCCAGCCGGAGGTCACCGGGAGCGCGGTCGGTCAGCGTGCGGAGCACGCGACAGACCCGCCCGGCGCCAGGGAAGGGGGTCGCCGCCTCCGCGGCGGACGAGAACGCCTCGGGGTTGCCGCGCACGCCGTGCCAGGTGAGGGCGGCGACCACCACCGCCGCGTCGGCGAGCCGGTCGAGGTCGGCGACGGCCAGGCCGGCGTCGCCGAGGGCTCCGGCGTTGCTGGAGAGGAACGCGAGGCTGTCGCCCGGTCCGAACAGCCGGCCGCCGGTGTGCCGGTCCTCGAGCGCCAGCGCCACGGTCGCCAGGGCGGCCAGGTCCCCGGTCCCGATGCTGCCGCCCTCGCGGACGCGCGGCAGCGGGCCCGTGTCGAGCAGCTCGACGACGGCGTCGAGCACGGCGGGGTCGATCCCGTTGCCGCCCGCCGCCAGCTGGTTGAGCCGGACCACGAGCATCGCGCGCACCCGCTCCTCCGAGCGCGCCGGCCCGTCGCTGGACGCGTGGGAGCGGAGCAGGCCCAGGGCGGCCGCGTCGGCGTCCGGGACCGCGACCTGGCGGTTCGCACCGACCCCGGTGGACCTTCCGTAGATCGGCCGGGTCGCCGCGACCGCGTCGGCGTGTGCCTGCTCCTCCGCGACCCGGGACCGCGCCGCCGGGTCCAGGGTCACGGGCTCGCACCGCCGGGCGGCGGCCGCGATGTCGTCCACCCGGAGCCCTGAGCCGCGGATCGCGGGCACGTCCCCATCCCTTCCCCGGCCCGACCCGAGGGGCCGCGCCACCGAACTCGCCGGCTCGAGAGCCTTCCGCAATCGCCGTGGGACTGCAATAGTCCCACGGAACGGCATTGGTCTTCTGCGCAGTGGCAGGGCATCGACCCGGGCGTCGCCCGGGCGGAAGGGCGGGGAGATGACGTCCAGCTCGTCGGGACCGGCGGTCGGCACGGGGGCACGTCCCGCGGAGTCGTCGGTGCTGCGCGGGTCCACCCGGACGGTGGAGCGGGCCCTGGCCCTGCTCTCGGTGGTGATCACCGACTCGCCGATCTCGCTGACGGAGTGCGCCCGGCGCACGTCCCTGCCGACCAGCACGGCGCTCCGGCTGCTCCGCACGCTGGAGTGCTCCGGCTTCGTGCGGCGGGGCGGCGCGGGGACGTTCCTCGCCGGGCCCCGGATGATCCAGCTCGGGGCGACCGCCGTCGGTCGGGACGAGCTGATCCGCCTCGCGGGGCCGGCCCTGGACCGCATCGTGGCGGCGACCGGGGAGTCGGCGTACCTCGCCGTCCGCGGCGTGGGCGCCCACGCGCTCTACGTGGCGCAGGCCGAGGGCACGCACGCGGTCCGGCACACCAGCTGGGTGGGGCGCTCCGTGCCCACCGACGGCCTCGCCGTGGGCCGCGTGCTCCGCGGCGACGTCCCGGCCGAGGGCTACGTCGCGGAGCGGGACCGCCTCGAGCCCGACGTGACCGCGATCGTGGCGCCGGTCACCTACCCGGGAGGGATCATCGGCGCGCTCAGCGTGCTGGGACCCACCTACCGCATCGACGACGCCACCATGCACCGGTACGGCGCGACCGTGGCCGCCGAGGGGGCGCGCATCAGCGCCCGCCTCAGGGCCGATGAGGAGGACCTCGCATGATCCGCTTCGACCAGGCCAGCAAGCGCTACCCGGACGGGACGGCGGCGGTCATCGACCTCGACCTCGAGGCGCCCTCGGGGAAGATCACCGTCCTCGTCGGCCCGTCCGGCTGTGGCAAGACCACCAGCCTGCGGATGATCAACCGGATGACCGAGCCGACCTCGGGCACGATCTGGCTGGACGACACCGACACGGCCGGCCTGCCCGCGCACGAGCTGCGGCGGAAGATGGGCTACGTCATCCAGCACGCCGGCCTCTTCCCGCACCGCACGATCGTCGACAACGTCGCCACCGTGCCGCTGCTGCTCGGCGAGAGCCGCTCGCGCGCCCGGTCCCGGGCCATGGAGCTGCTCGAGCTGGTGGGACTCGACACGGCGATGGCCAAGAGGTACCCGGCCCAGCTGTCCGGAGGCCAGCAGCAGCGGGTGGGCGTCGCCCGCGCGCTCGCGGCCGACCCGCCGGTGATGCTGATGGACGAGCCGTTCTCGGCGGTCGACCCGGTCGTGCGCGAGCAGCTGCAGGACGAGTTCCTGCGCCTGCAGGGGGAGCTCGGCAAGACCATCGTGCTCGTGACCCACGACATCGACGAGGCGATCAAGCTCGGCGACCGGGTCGCGGTGATGCGCGTCGGCGGCCGGCTGGCCCAGCTCGCGGCACCGGCCGACCTGCTCTCGCGTCCCGCCGACGCGTTCGTCGCCGGGTTCGTCGGCCGCGACCGCGGCTACCGGGCCCTCGCGTTCACCAGCGCGGGCACCTTCGACGCGCGGCCCGAGCCGACCGTCCGCGTCGGCGACCGGATGCCGACCGGCGCCGACGACTGGACCATCGCCGTCAACGACGCCGACGAGCCGCAGGGATGGCTCCCCCCGGTGGGCGAGCGGGCGGGGAACACCGCAGCAGGCGACACCGTCACCGACGCGGTCCTCCACCGCGGCGGCACGCTGGTCACCCAGGGCGGGTCGCTCCGGGCGGCGCTCGACGCCTGCCTGTCCTCGCCGGCCGGCCGCGGCGTCGTCGTCGACGAGCGCGGCCGGCTGGTCGGGTCGATCACGGCGACCGAGGTCCTCAGCCTCATCGAGGGGGCCCGTTCGGTCGAAGGGGCCCGGTCGTGACCGCGCCGCTCACGGCCCTCACGGCCAGCTCGTCGCCCTGGGCGTTCTGGTCGTACTTCCTCGATCACCGCTCCGAGGACCTCGGCTGGCTCTGGGACCACGCGTGGCTCTCGGTGGTGCCGGTCGTGGTCGGCCTGGTCATCGCCTTGCCGCTGGGTTGGCTCGCGAGCCGCCGCCAGTGGGCCTACCCGCCGCTGATGTCGGTGACCGGCATCCTCTACACGATCCCGTCGATCGCCCTGTTCGTGCTGATCCCCCCGATCCTGGGGCTCGATCCCCTGACACCGCTCCAGGTCCCGATCGCCCTCAGCATCTACTCCACCGCCCTGCTGGTCCGCGTCGTCGCCGACGGCCTCGGTGCGGTGTCATCGGACACCGTCCAGGCCGCCACCGCCCTGGGCTACCGCCCGGTGGGCCGCTTCTTCAAGGTCGAGCTCCCGATCGCGGTCCCGGTCATCGCCGCCGGGCTCCGGGTGGCAGTGGTGGCGAACGTCAGCATCGTCGCCGTCGCCGGCACGATCGGCATGTCGAACCTCGGGCTCCTCTTCGACACCGGGTTCAAGCTGTCGACCACCCAGCCCTACTACCCGCCGATCGTGCTCGGGATCGTGCTCTGCGTGCTGCTCGCGCTGGTCCTCGACCTGCTGGTGGTGCTGCTGACCCGGTTGCTCACGCCGTGGCGGCGGGCGGTGCGAGCATGATCGGCGACGTCTTCGGCTGGCTGACCGACAGCGCCCACTGGTCGAGCACGCCCTTCGACGTCGGCATCGTCGACCAGCTGCTCAACCACCTGCGCTACTGCGCGATCGCGGTCGTCATCGCGCTGGTCATCGCACTACCGATCGGGCTCGTGATCGGCCACACCGGCCGCGCCGCATGGCTGGTCAGCGGCGTCAACGCGGTCCGCGCCCTGCCGACGGTCGGCGTGCTGGTGCTCCTGGTGGTCATCATCGCCCCGCACTTCTACGGGCGCACCGACGCCGGCTACCTCATCCCGACCGAGATCGTGCTCGTGCTGCTCGCGATCCCCCCGATCATGTCCAACACCTACGCCGGGGTGCAGAACGTCGACCCGGCTGCCCGCGACGCGGCGTTCGGCATGGGCATGACCGAGCGGCAGGTGCTCACCCGCGTCGAGCTGCCGATGGCGCTGCCGCTCGTCTTCTCGGGGCTGCGCTCCGCGACGCTGCAGGTCATCGCGACGGCCACCATCGCCTCCTACGTCACGCTGGGGGGCCTCGGCCGCTTCATCTACGACGGCCTGGCGCAGCAGGACTACCCCCAGATGATCAGCGGCGGGCTGCTCGTGGCGGTGCTCGCACTGGTGACCGACCTGGTGCTGGCGCTCGTCCAGCGCCTGGTCGTCTCCCGCGGGGTCAGCGGCCGCTTCCGCTCCGGCGGACGGGGCGGCCGCCGGATCAGCGACCTCGCCGACTCGCGCACCGCCGTCCTCGAGGAGCAGCGAGCGGCCGACGCCGCCTGATCCGCCCGATGTCGTCACCACCAACCACCCAGGAGAACACCATGAGAACCAAGCTCGTCGCTCTCGGCGCGGTCGCAGTCACGATGACCGCGATCCTGTCCGGTTGTGGCAACGACTCGGGATCGGACACCGGCACCTCCGGGGGTGGTGGCACGATCGCGTCGCACCTGATCATGGGTGGCCCGCCGGAGTTCAAGACCCGCACCGACGGGATCCCGGGCCTGAAGAAGGTCTACGGCGTCGAGTTCGGCAAGTACACCGTGACGGACGTCGGCGGGCCGGTGACGGTCAACGCGCTGAAGCGGGGGCAGGTCGACGCGGCCGACCTCTTCACGACCGATCCGACCATCAAGGCGAACGGCTTCGTGGTGCTGCAGGACGACAAGCACCTGTTCGCGGCGCAGAACGTCGTGCCGATCATCGCCAAGGACAAGAACACCCCGGCGGTGACGTCGATCATCAACGGCGTCCAGGCCAAGCTCACGACCGAGGCGATCAGCGGGATGCTCGACCAGGTCTACAACGACAAGGCGGACCCCGCCGACGTCGCCGCGAAGTGGCTCTCGGACGAGGGCCTGGACACCACCGGCACGAGCGCCAAGGGGGTCAGCCTGACCGTCGGGTCCGCGAACTTCCCCGAGAACGTGGTGCTCGGCGAGATCTACGCCCAGGCGCTTTCCGCGCAGGGCGCGGACATCACCACGAAGCTCAACATCGGCAGCCGCGAGAAGTACTTCCCGGCGCTCGAGCAGGGCTCGCTGGACCTGTTCCCCGAGTACAACGGGACCCTGCTGAGCTACCTGGACCAGAGCGCCACGGCGACCACGACCGACGAGGTCGACGCCGCGCTGGCCAAGGCGCTGCCGAGCAACCTCGAGGCCCTCGAGCCGGCCGAGGCGCAGGACAGCGACGCGATCGTGGTGGCCAAGGAGACGGCCGACAAGTACCACCTGACCACGATCGGCGACCTGGCGAACTCCGCCGGCTGACCGGGCGCGGGCGCCCGCGTCGGGCGCCCGCTACCCGCCCGGCCGGACCCGGACCTCGAACGCGCGCAGCGCGAGCGCGGCCGGGTCCACCGTCGCGGCGTCCAGGACATGATCCGGTACGTCGAGCCGGGCGCCGGCCGCGTCG
>Ga0308174_10000794_pt1 | contig 13888 bp, 12 predicted proteins | sample PhyPR2_FD_203894 | JGI IMG/M metagenome (GOLD analysis project Ga0308174, IMG submission 203894) | Soil microbial communities from UC Gill Tract Community Farm, Albany, California, United States - DLSLS.P.R2 | ecosystem: Environmental > Terrestrial > Soil > Agricultural land | place: USA...
CTGCCGGCGGCCATGCGGTCCAGCATCGATGCGCGGAAAGCCTCCTGCTGGTCCGGCGCCACAAAGTGCCAGGCGTAGCATCCCAGTATCTGGTCCGGACTGCACTTCAGCAGCGTGCAGACGGCCTGGTTGAAGCGCGTGACCACGCCGTCTTTGTCGGTCTCTTCGTAAGCGATCGGCGCATGATTGAACAGATCGCGATACCGCTGTTCGTTTTCGCGGATACCGGTTTCCCGGTCGCGCAGCAGGTACGCGGCGTCTTCGAGCTGCCGGGCCAGCGCGGCAATTTCATCGCTGCCGGACGGGAACTGCTCCAGCGGGAGTCCGTGAGCCAGGCGGCGCGCGTTTTCTTCCACCAGCCGCACGCGCCGCACCATTTTGCCCGCCACCAGCAGGTGAATGAATAACGCGCCCAACGGTCCCAGAATGCCGCAAGCCATCACAGTGCGGAACAGTTTCTGGCGCGCCAGGTCGCGTTCGTAGCGGGCCTGGGTAAACAACCGCTCCTCTTCGCTGCTCAACAACTCCAACTGCGTCTGCAGCGCAATCATGGCCTCCTTCTCCTCGGCTGTCGTGGCGGCCGCCGCCGGCTGGCCCGAGCGGATTTGTCCCAGCAATTGCAGCTCGCGCTGCGTCAGCGCCTGGATCTGTTCAAGCGCACCGCGCGCCGTCGCGGTATCGGCTACACGGGCCGGCAGGCGTTCCAGCGAGGCCCGTACCTCGACCAGTGCCTCGTCCGCCGCTTTGGCAAAGCGGGGCTGCCGGGTGGATTGGTAGCCGCCCTCGGCTGCTTCAGCGTCCACCAGTGAGCTGTGCAGCCGCATGATTTCCGCTCGCGTGTCGTACGCCCGGGCAACCGTGGTTTCGGCATTGCGCACGTCCCCCTCGGCCCAGAAAATCGTGAGCAGCGTGGCGAACAGGACCGCCATCGGGAACAACAGCACCGTCATTCCCTGTGCACGAAGCGATACGCGAGACCAACGCGCCGAAATGTGAGACGAGTCCAACGATGGGTCCGAGGACATTGACAGCCGCGAAGCTCTATTCTACTTCGATGAGCACCGCCTTTACCCCTGTTTTAACCGCACCACATATCGCCGGGCCGACACGCGCACGTCCGTGCTCCCCGCCCCCAGCCACAACCGCGTCGCGTACCAGTCGATTCGGAACTCACGCCACTGCCCGGCCGCCCCGCCCGGCCGGTCTTCGAAAATGTCCAGCATCAGCGCATGCAGCAATTCGTGGGTGCACGTGTTCACCGACACCAGCGGCAGTTCCAGGCCGTGGGCGTGATCCATCGCGATCATGCACAAATGGAATCCGCGGTAGCGGGCCGTAACACCGCTTAGCGTGCGGCCCTGATCCCACTCCATCGGGATGCGATTGGTGATCACCAGGTTCAGCATGTGGCGCTCCAGCCCCGTTACCATCGGCTCGCGGCCCGGAGGACGCCACACGCCGCCGCTGCCGTAGCTGCTGTCGAACCGGACCCCGCAGCGTCCCAATTGCCGGATGGTCGCAGGCCACAGCCGCCGCTGGAATCTTTCCACTTCTCCCGGCGCCCACTTCGCCAGCCCGTCCACGATGTGATGGACCGGCACAACTACCGAATCGCCCGCAGCCGGAAAAGCACCCGCCGCAGCCGCCATTGAGAAGAACTCTCGGCGTGTCATACTGCGCCTAGTGTACTATTTGACTAATACACTAGTCAAATCCATTTGATTTTTCCTGTCACAAAGCCCACACCCATGCCGTTATGGTTATCGGAGATGCTACCAATGCGAACTACGATCCTGGGAGCTTGCTTGACCCTGGCTGCTTCCTGCTGTGCACTCGCGCAATCCAGCGGCGACCAACTCACCTTCGAGGTCGCCTCGATTAAACCGGCCGCGCCCATGGTGGCGGGCAGAATGACGTTCGGCTCGCGCGGGGGTCCCGGATCGGCCGATCCCGGCCACTTGACCTACAACAACCTCTCGCTCAAGAACCTGCTGGTCAACGCGTACGGCGTGAAGAGCTATCAGGTTACCGGTCCGGCCTGGCTGGATAGCGAGCGCTTCGACATCGTGGCGAAAATCCCCGAAGGAACCACCAAAGACCAGGTCAAAATCATGCTCCAGAACCTGCTCAAGGAGCGCTTCAAACTGGAGGTCCATCACGAGACCAAGGAACTCCCCATGTACGCCCTGGTGGTCGGCAAGAACGGCCCCAAGATGAAAGAGTCGCCGGAAGATCCTCCCGCCCCCGCGGCGGCCGTCACCGGCGGACCGAACGATGCGGGCGCACCCAAACCTCCGGATCCTGCCGACATCGCCAAAGCCATGGGCAAAATCAATGTAAGCCCCGATGGCACCATCAAACTGCCGGCCGGAGTCGGTCCGCGCGAGGGTTGCATGATGATGATGATGATGAGTCCCAGCGGCCCCAAGACTCACATGCAGTGCAGCAAGCAGACCATGCCGAAGCTGGTGGATCAACTGTCCATGCAAATGGACAAGCCGGTCAACGACATGACGGGCCTGACCGCCAAATACGATTTCAATCTCGACTTTCTGCCCGATGAAAATGCCATGTCCAAGGCCATGATGCCGATGGGCGGCGCCAGCGCGAGCGTGTCGTTCACTCGCGAAACGACCGGTGGCCCCGGCCATGATGCGCCTGTCCAGAGAGAGGAAGTCTCAGTGCCGCCGCTGCCGGCCGCCTTGCAGGAACAGTTAGGCCTCAAGCTCGAACAGAAAAAAGGTCCAGTCGACATGATTGTGGTCGACAAGATGGAAAAGGTTCCCACGGAAAACTAAGCAGGCCCCGCTCACCGGCCTTGTACGGCCAGGCGCGGAGGCTCCTGCGGGGCGAAGCGGAAGTGCAGAATCACTTCGCCCGGCACCCGTTCCTCTCCGATATGGGCCGGCGTGAAGTCCCAGTGGCGCGCGGCATAAATCGCGGCATTCGCCAGTTCGGTGCGGTGCCGCGCGCCCGATTGGACCTCGGCGAAGTCCACCTTACCTTCTTTTGTGACGTACACGCGCACGTTTACCAGCACCGGGTCGGTGACGGCGGCGCGCTCGCGCGCGGAAAGATGCGGCGTAGCTTCGTGCAGCGGCGTGGGTGGAACGAACGGCTGCACCGGCTTTCGGAACCGCTTCAGAAGCGGAATATGACTCACCACCCTGCCCACGCGCGAGCCCGACACCGGCTCGGCCTCCACTGAAACCGTCGGCTCCATTTCCCGCGGCGCTGTCGTCACCGGGCGCGGCGGAGCGGCCACCGGCGGTTTGGCGGCCACCGGCTCCGTCGACGCCACGAAAGGGGACGGTCGCGACTCCGGGGCGGCGGCGCGCGCGGCTTCCCCCGTCGACGGGGTCGGCGCGCGATTTACCACAGGCTGCGGCGGCTGGATCACCGGGGCTGCCGCGTGCGTCACCGGCTTCGGTGGCTCGGCCGGCTTCTCCGCCACTTCGACCGGCCCGGATGGGAGCGGCGCCAGTTGACCTCCGACCGCGCGGATCGAATCGTCGGTCTCGCGGCCATTCCCGTGCACCTGCAAACGGAAGCTCACGTCTTTGGTCTCCGGCCAGTAAGACACCATTCCGGAGCCTAGTTCGCGAGATCCTAAGTTCAACGTACTCCGGTGCTTACCATCAGTAATTTCAAGTGTCGCCAGATCCGCATTCCGGATGGCGGAAGCGTTGCGATCCCAGACCAGGCGCAACGCTGTGCCGTCCGTCTGGACGCTCAGATTGATATGCTCCGGAGACGGCGGTTCGACTGCCGGAGGTGGGCTTTGGCGAGGCGCGACCGCCTCCACGGGAGGCTCCGTACGAAAATGCCGAACCAGCATCGCCCCAGACACTCCCCCGAGCAGAACCGCCAGGCTTCCTACCAGCCATTTGTTGGCCGGGCGCCTCGCTGACGGCGCAACCGCCGGGAGCGGAACGAGTGGGGCGGCGATCGGCTGCTCCGCCACAGGTGGCTGCGGCGCATGGGACTGCGGGACATCCGTCCCCGGCAGATCGCTCACCCGGAACGGCAACTCATGCAGCAGCGTCATCCCTTCGTCCTTGCGCCGGAAGAAGGCTGCCTTCAATTGGCCTGGGTGGATCAGTAAGAAGATCGCTTCCGGGTCGGCGAAGTAACGCTCGAATGTTTCTATGTCATCCTGCTGCAGCGTAAGGGAATCGCCACGCGTCTGAGTGCGGAACATCCCCAGCGCTCCTGGGTGCGCGTCCAATGCCTCGGCAAAATTGCGATGGTCCGCTTCCGACAACATATAAGAAGGTCCGGAGCGGTGTTCCGATTCCACCGGCGCAAAGTTCTCCAGCATGAGCAGGAGACGGCCATCGCTCAGCCCGGCATGACCCAGGAGCAGGCCGCCGATCTCCAGTCCGCGGCGCGGCACCGACTTGAACGCCTCCATCGCCTCCAGGCTGAGTTGTCGGACCAAGCCCAGCGAGAGGTGGATGGAAACCGGCCGTTCCGGATCATTCCAAACGTAGTTCGGAGATGGCACGTGCTAGGCGGTTGCAATTGCAACGCCAGTGTTAGGCCCCGCCCACGATCGGCAGAATGATCGAGTCCAGCGCCGCATCGGTCCACTCAGCGACCGCGATTCCGCGGTGCAGGCTCCACCGCTCGGTATGGCTTACCAAATCGCCGGGACCCAGCGTTGTCAGCGGTCCAAGCGTCTCCAACTCCAGAAAATCGGCGTTGGTGAAGGTCTCGAAGGAGCAGCCGAGGTCGGGATAAAGCGCGGGATCGGCATCGGCGCGCGTCTGCTTGACGAAGAGTTCGTTGTTCAGCAGGTAGCATGCCCAGGTGCGGCGATTGAAGCTGCCGAGCTTTTGCGGTACGGAATTTTTGGGGTCCTGCAGCAGAATCAGGTACTTTTGCAGCAGTCGCCAGCGCGGGTCCGCCAGATTGGTGAACGCCCACATGACCAGAGGATTGCTGGGCGCCAGCATCTCCGGATGCGTGCCGCGCGGCGGGAAGCCGTGGATGCCCGCGCCACCTTGGGCCATCATCGTAAGCACCCAAGGTGCAATGTCACAACTGTTTACGCCGGCATTCTTAATCCGATGAATCACCTCGACTGCAGTGCCTGACGGCTCCATTCTGACGGCGATCTGCTTCTCCAGCCCGGTGAGCGCCTCCACCGGCTGCGTCGCGGTCAGGACGCCCGAGTCGATAGCAATGTGCACCGGGTCGTTATCGGGCGCGTAGCTGCGGACGGGATCTTCCGGCGCGATCCAGACGCGGTGGCCGCCCCGCGGCTGCCATTCGGCTTCCCCGGATTTGCCCATTTGGGCGTCGAACTCCTTGAAGAAGTTCTGCCCGCCCACGAACCCGTAGCGCGTCACGCGCGGTCCGACATCGCCGGTGACGATCGCCTCGACGGTGCCGTTGGAAATCCGGTAGCTGTTGGGCCAGCCGCGGAAGTTGGTTTTCTCGATTGAGAGGCTCATGCGTTTATTGACTGGCCGCGCCGATGAGGATCAGTCCGCCGGCGTACCCGGCGAGCATCAGCACGATGAACTTGTTGGTGCCCGGCGGCGCGGTGCGGAACTCCCGCCAGATGAAAAGCCCCCACAGGGCCGCGACCAGGGTGGCGCCCTGTCCCAGAGCGTAGGAGATCGCCGGGCCGGCCATTCCCGAGGCAATCACGTTGAAGCAAAGGGCGAGCATCCAGATGCAGCCGCCCAGGATGCCGATCAGGTGCAGTCGCGCGGTCCCGGCGAAGTACTGGCCGTAGGTCGCCTTACCGGCGCGCATGAACAGCGTGTTCCACACGAAGTTGCTGGCCAGGACGCCCACGCCGAAAAAGACTAGCGCGGTATATGGCGTCAGCCCGCCCGGCAGTGTCGACACCGACCGCATCAGTTGGGGATAGAAAAAGCCCATGATGCAGCCGGCGACGGCCGAAAAAATCAGGCCGCGCAGCGGCTTCTTCCCCGTCCCGTGAGGCAGTTTGCCGTGCGAGACCGCCGACATGATCATGGCGAACACCACCAGCCCCACTCCGGCGAAGAGCAGGGTGGCATTGCCTTTGGGACTTTCGATGAAGCTCTCCACGGTGCCGATCACCAGCGCCAGTCCGACGCCCACGGGAAAGGCCACGCTCATTCCCGCCGCGTCGATTCCGACCACCAGAAGGATGTTCGACAGATTGAAGATTGCGCCGCTGATCAGCGCCGGTAGAATGAAGGGCCACGCGGCACTGCTTAGATTGGACAGCGCCGTCGAGCCTTCGCTCCCCATACTGCCGAACGTGGCGGCGAAAAGGATGCCGAACAGCATCACGCCGATCGCGTAGTCCCAATAAAACAACTCGAACGGCCATTTCTGGTTGCCCGCCAGTTTCTGGGTGTTGGCCCACGACCCCCAACCCAGCATGGTGATCACGCAAAACGCAATCGCGAGCGGCAGACTGTGAACGACAAACATGGAGTTATCAGAATAGTGCAGCGACAACTCCGATACAAGGTGGGTCTACGCCACAGCGCTGTTCGCCAACCGCTCGCGGCACTGCTCGCGATATTCCGCGATCTTCATCTTGGTGAAACGGATGAGCCCGGAATCGCCGCAGCGCTTTGCTATAAAGGCTAACGACTCGTCCCACAGCGGAATGGCATCCTGATACCGCCCTTCAGCCATGGCGATCGACGCTTCCACGTTGGCCTTCGATTCCGGTTTGCGAACCTTGACCGCCCGCTGAAGCCAGGTGCGAGCCTTGGCCGCATCGCCGCGCAAGAGTGCGGTGCTGCATGCCGCTTCCAGGAAGCACCACTGACGGCAGACCCGTCCGCACCGACTTGAACCCGCAAGCGCCTTCTCGAGGTGAAGCAGCGCCGCGTCCGGGTTGCCCTGGTGGATGCACCGGTAGAATGCCAGCATCTGACGATAGGCCTTATCGCCGCTCTCCGGGCCGCCGCGCAACATCTCTTTTACGAGATCGCTATCCCAGTCGCCGGGCAGGACGCCTTCGGTCTCTTGCGTCTGCACCTGCAGAACTGCCATGAACGACTGCGAATCCTCGGGATTGCGCAACAGCAGCCAGATCCGCGCGCCATCCGACTTATTCATCCCACTCGACGGCAGCAGACAGGACATCAATAGGATCGCATTGAGCACCCACAGGCAATTCCAGTGGAAAAGCACGCCAATGACAACCAGCAGCGCAGTAGCGATCGGGCCGCCCGCTATCATCCAGGCGTGCCGCTTCGAATAGAAGTCGCCCTTCCTGGGCAGCGGCTTGGCCAGTCCGCCAGAGAGGATGCGCCGCCAGTCGAATCGCACCACCCAGCGCGCGCCTGACTTGAGAATTATCAGGCCGCCGATCACCAGGCCGCCGGCTTCCATGCCGACCAGCTTGGCCGCGATCAGATGACCGATCTCATGAAGGGCGATGCTGAGATAGAGCAGCGGAAACCACCAGGTGAAATCCACTTCTAAGGGCTGTTTGACCACCAGCAGGCCGCCTATTGCGGCACCGAGCAGCCATGCGAACCAGGGCCTCGCCAGTCGCGGCGGGGCAGTTTCCAAGTCGAGAATCGGCGTCTCGGACATGTATCGATTCTACCCCGCGATGTCGTATGCTCACTCTATGACGCTGCACCGTTTCGCTGCTTTGGGCCTTTGCTGCGCGCTCTTCGCGACCGAACCGAACGATGCGACGAAGCGCTGGTGGTCGCACGTGGTAGCCCTCGGCAGCGACGCCATGGAAGGCCGCGACACGGGTAGCGCCGGACACCAGCGCGCCGAACGATACGTGACCATGCAGTTCGAAAGAGCCGGGCTCAAGCCGGCCGGTGAAAGCGGCTATCTGCAAAGTGTGCCGCTACACGTCGTTCGCCTGCAGACGGATCAATCGACGGTGGAACTGGTGCGCGCCAGCGGCACGACAAAGCTGCAACTGCTGCGCCAAATCACTGTTGCCGCGCGCGCCGGACTGCCTGAGTCTATCGAGGCTCCGCTGATCTTCGCCGGGTCGGACGCCCCGGCCGATCCGGCCGAACTGCGCGACAAGATCGTGGTGCAATTGCCGCACGCGGGTGCCGTCCGCGGCGCAGCGCCGACCCGCACGGGCGCGGTCGCCACCATCTCCATCGATTCCACCGCCGGTCCCGAGCCGCCCCGCTGGCCCGTGGCGTACTCCGTCGCCATGACGTTGCGCGACGCGGAACCGGTAACCCGCCAGGCAGCCGCCGCCGGCCTGAACTTTCGGTTCAACCCGGCCTTCGCCGACCTGTTATTCGAAGGCAGCGGCCACAGTTACAAGGAACTGATGGATCTCCAGGCGGCCGGCAAACCGCTGCCTCGTTTCACCATCCCCGCCACCTTCAAAGCAACCCTGAAAACGACCGCCGCCGACCTGGCGTCGAACAACATCATTGCGACTCTCCCCGGCGCCGACCCGGTGGAGTACGTCGTCGTCTCGGCCCACCTGGACGGCTACGGCTTCGGCGAGCCCTGGAACGGCGACCGCATCTACAACGGCGCTTTTGACGACGCGGCCTACGTCGCCACCCTGATCGACATGGCGCAGCGGCTGCACGAATCGGGAACGAAGCTGAAACGGTCGCTGCTGTTCTGCGTCGTGACGGCGGAGGAGAAGGGGCTGTTCGGGTCCAAGTATTTCGCCGCGCACCCGACGGTGCCCAAGGATCAGATGGTCGCCAACATCAATCTCGATCAGCTTCGCCCGATCTTTCCGCTGAAGACCCTGACCATGCTCGCAATCGACGAATCCACCTTGGGGGATACCGTCAGGCAGGTGGCCGGCCCCATGGGCATTCGCATTCAGCCCGATCCGGAACCCGAGCGCGGCCTGCTGCGCCGCAGCGATCATTACAGCTTCATGCAGATCGGTGTGCCGGCCACGGGATTCATCTTCGGGTACGAGCCTGGGTCGCCGGATGAGGCCGTCTACCGCCGCTGGTATGCAGAGCGATATCACAGCCCGGCCGACGACATTAACCAGCCGTGGGTGCCCGAAGCCGCCGCCAAGTTCAACGACTTCTTCAACAGGTTGGTCGCGACTCTGGCGAACGCTCCCGAGAAACCCCACTGGAAACCCGGCAGCACCTTTGCAAAATAGGAGAAAGCCGAGTGCATAATAGGAGAAAACCGAGGTAGTCCGGGAAACGGACATTTGTACGTTTTTGTCCAACTGCTTTATACATTCCGCGACATAGCCGAAGCGGTTCTGGCTTCCTGTGATATATCTCAGACCATGTTTAAGATGCGATCCACCTGTGTGTTATTGGCGCACAAACGTACGGTGCTTTCAATGACCTTTCTATTGAGTACGCTAGCCGCAAACGCCGCCCTGGCATGTTCGCCGGCAGGCAGTACGGGGCTTACGACGAAGCAGATCCTAGCTTCTAACCAGCAACTGGTCGGAGTTACGATCGATGCATCCGGCTGTGACATCGGCATCTATGTGGGGCCTGGCGCCGACAACGTTCTGATCAGCGGCGTGACGGTCTCCGGAGCCAACGAGCATGGAATATTTGTGCAAGACGCGTCGCACGTCACCATTCAATACAGTGTGGTCACCGGGAATGGCGTAGCGGGCCATGCATGTCCTCCGTCGGGCGTCGCTCCGCCTACCTGTATAGCTGAGGACAAGGGCATTGAATTGGTGGGAACCAGTAATTCAACGGTGACCCATAACGTGGTGAGTTATAACAGTGCGGATGGAGGAATAGGTGTCGCCGACGATGGACCGACGGACCCTGGCGCGCCTGGTACTTTCCCTGGAATTACTCACGGAGCCAAGAACGACGTCGTGAGTGACAACCTGATCATCAACAACAGCAACGGTTGCGGAATCGTCGTTGCGGCCTACAACCAAGGCACACCCGTGGATAACATTCAGGTCCTTGGCAACACCGTCATCGGATCGGCCCCGGCGGCTGGACAGCTATTCCCGCCACGAGGCTCTTACATCGGCCAGATCGTGGTTGCGACAGACGGTCCCTTCGCCACGGTGTCCAACGCGCAGGTAGTCGGCAACAAATTGGATGGCTCGGAACTGCCTGGAATCGTCGTACACAGCAACGTCTTCGGAGACGTGATCACGCAAACTCTGATCCAGGACAACGTAATCGCGGACAATGGCTACTATCCGGGATTCCCCGCGACCACGCCCAATGGCCCTGGCATCTCGCAGGGTACTACCGGGATAGCTCTGATCGCTGAAGTCGGTGGTTCCGACGGCCCACCGCCGGTGCTTGCGCACACGAACGTAGGTTCCGACACGATCTTGAATGACAAGATTGGTGTGTGGCTGTGCGGCACTGACCACACAAACATCCACCAATTACAGGGAAACGCAACTAATCCCATCGTCACTTGCCATGCCGGCGGCAACTAAGTGAATTTCGAGCGATGGAGCAAGATCTGAATGGATCTGCTCCATCGCCCCCACGACCGCCCGCACCACAGATCTCCTGCTCCGTGAGGACACCACTTTACCGCTCCGACTTCCCCCGCTACGATATAATGCGAACGCTCCCGAGAGCCCCGCTGGGAACCCGGCAGCACCTGCAAAATAGGAGAGAGTATGCCCTGGCGTCCCACGAGCAAACAATGGATGGCGTTCCTGGCGATCGCCGTCTTCGCTGTCTTGAGCTTTCTGGCGGGATCGTATCTCATGGGCAGCCTGCTGCTCGCCGCCGCCGTCGTCGTGGTGTGGCTGCTCCAGCCCCGCGGTAAGCCCGAGAACATGGTGGTCCGCTCGGTCACCTGCTCGAAATGCGGCGCCGCCGCCGAGCCCCACTGGGCCCGCTGCCCGAAATGCGGAGAGCCACTGAAGAAGTAGTTCAGTCGAGAATCGGGAAAGCTTCCTGTCTCTCGGGCACTTCCATATCGAGGAAGCGCGGATCGAGAAGGCGGCCGGTGTCGACGTTCCCCATGGCCGAAAGGATCGTCTCTTTCAGGTGCGGATATTCCTGCTCCAGGCTGCCGAACATATCGCGCAACGCGCGCCTGACGGTGCCGGTGCGCTGCGAACAGCCGCAAGGGACCACGGGAATACCCATCTGCGCCGCGTACGCCGTCGTAATGTCTTCGGTGACGAAGACCAGCGGGCGTATCAGCCGGTACTCGCGCGCTTTCGACCACGTCACAGGAGGCAGCGCGCTCAACTTCCCCGTGAACATGGTATTGCGCAGCAGCGCTTCGCAAAAATCGTCGGCGGTATGGCCGAAGGCGATCACGTTCACGCCCAGATTGTGCGCGATCTCGTAAACGGCGCGGCGACGGAACCGGCTGCACATATCGCATCCGTGATCGGGCTGGTCTTCCAGCAACTGCAGCGACGGCGAATCGCGGAAATATGTCCACTCGATGCCGCGCTCCTTCAGCCATTCGCCGGTGGGCTCGAAGGGCTTCAGGAACTTGCCCTGCTCCACCGTGAACGCGCACACGGAGAAGTCGACGGGGGCGCGCTTCTGCAATAGGAGCAGCGCTTCGAGCAGGGTGGCCGAGTCCTTGCCGCCCGAGAGCGCCACGGCAACCCGATCCCCGTCCCGAATCATCTTAAAACGGTGGATTGCCTCCCCCACCTTCCTCAGGAGTGTCTTTTCCAGTTCCACTCCCTCCAGTATAGACGGCGCGCTACTGCGTCACCTTCACCACGATGTAGGCGATCTGCTTGCCCGCGTCCACCTTGACCTGGTGCGGGACCTTGGCCGGAATCGCCACCATATCGCCGGGAGCGAGTTTGCGCTCCGTGCCGCCGGTGATGCCCGAGCCGCGGACCTCGTTGGGACCGGAAGCCTTCTCGTCGGTCAGTTTGCCGCCCAGCACCAGCGTGCCTTCGCCGCTCTCCACCACGAACACATCGGCCTGAGTCTCGTGCAGTTCGGACGACCCGGTGCCGTTGCGAAACACGTTGATGAACGAATAATTGCCCATGCCGGGCATCGCCTGGGTGGCAACGTGCTGCTCGTTCACTTTCGGCGCCAGGGTTTTGGCGATCGACTTCAGTTCAGCGGCCTTCCACATGTGGAAGCCTTCGGGGTCGCCCGCCGGCAGCGCAAAGCCGGCGCACAACAAAACCATCGCAATGAGTTTCATTCCTGAAGTTTACCCCTGATAAAATTCCAGGTGATGCGATTCGCCGGTATTTTTCTGATGGCCGCGACTGCGTGGGGAGCCGCTTGCACTTCCGCGACGCCGGCCTGCACTGAATTCGTGACGTTGAGCGGCGGCCCCTGGCGGTCGCTGATCTATCGCACGCACTCGCTCGACGTGAAGAACGACCAGATCACCCGCGCCCTGATCGTCATCCACGGCACCAATCGCGATGCCGACAACTACTTCCGGACTGCGGCCGCCGCCGCGTTCCTGGCCGGCGGCCTGGAGGACACAGTCGTCATCGTCCCACGGATCGCGTCCAAGGCCGCCGGATGCCGCGATGCGCTGGCGGAAAACGAGGTCAGCTACAGTTGCACGGGCGATAGCTGGCGCTCCGGCGGAGTCGCTACCAACAATGACAAACTCACGTCCTTCGACTTCATCGACCAGATCCTGCTGAAGCTGGCGCGCAAAGATTCGTTCCCGAACTTGCAGGCGATCGTGGTGGCGGGCCATTCGGCCGGCGGCCAGTTCGTCAACCGCTATGAGATGGCGAACCGCATCCACGAAACACTGGGGGTGCCGGTCACCTACATCGTCGCCAACCCGTCGAGCTACGCGTATCCCGACAATACGCGACCGGTGGGCGAAGGCGCGGCCAACTTCCGCCCGTACGGCGACAGCCGCAATTGCACCACGTTCGACCACTGGCCTTACGGTTTTCAGGGCCGCACCGGATACACCTCGCGGTACAGCGACGATCAGTTGCGCAAACAACTGTCCTCGCGTCCCGTGACTTACCTATTAGGCGAACTGGACACCCTGCCGTTGGGAGGCTTCGACAGTTCGTGTCCGGCGATGGCGCAGGGGCCGACGCGACTGGCCCGCGGACTGGCCTTCGAAAAATACGTGAACGAGAAATTCGGGGCGCGGCATAAGGCGCTGGTCGTGGGACTGTGCGGCCACAATGCGCGCTGCATGTTTACGGCGGAAACGGCGCTGCCGCTGCTGTTCCCGAAAACGGATACCCATTGATTTCACCCGCACGTAACGCGGCCTTCGAGATCCTGCTGAAAGTCGAACGCGGCGGCTATGCGTCCGACCTGCTGCTCGCACGCACCGCGGAACTGGATTCGCGCGACGCCGGACTGGCTGCCGAGATTGTCTTCGGCGTCCTGCGCTACCGGGCCCAACTGGATTACCTGATCGTCCACTACTCCGGGCGCCGGCAGAAGCTCGACATCGAAGTGCGGACCGCCCTGCGCATGGCCCTCTATCAACTCCGTTACCTGGAACGGATTCCGGCGCATGCCGCCGTCACTGAGAGTGTGGACCTGGTGAAACAGGCGCGCAAACGCTCGGCGGCCGGACTGGTGAACGCCGTACTGCGCCAGGTGGATCGCGATCCGGTGACGTGGCCCGATCGGGAGACGGCGCTGTCCTGTCCCGAATGGCTGCTGGCGCGCTGGGAGCGGCAATTCGGCCGTGAGGCGGCCGAAGCGATCGCGCGCGCGGCGCTGTCGGCGCCCGAGGTCTACATGACTCCGAGCGGCCGCGTTCAGGACATCGGGTCGCAGTCGATCGTGCCGCTGCTGCGGCTGGAACGCGGCCAGACCTTTCTCGATTTGTGCGCCGCCCCGGGGAACAAAACCGCGCAGGCGATCGAGGCCGGAGTGCGCGCCGTCGCCTGCGACGTGCATTTCCACCGACTGGCGCATCTGCGGGATCTGAATGCGGGACTGGTGGTGCTCGACGGGACACAGCCGCTGCCGTTTGCGGGCGGGTTCGATCGGATTCTGGTGGACGCGCC
>Ga0308174_10000795_pt1 | contig 13887 bp, 17 predicted proteins | sample PhyPR2_FD_203894 | JGI IMG/M metagenome (GOLD analysis project Ga0308174, IMG submission 203894) | Soil microbial communities from UC Gill Tract Community Farm, Albany, California, United States - DLSLS.P.R2 | ecosystem: Environmental > Terrestrial > Soil > Agricultural land | place: USA...
TGAGGACGTTCGATGTATCAGTTGCGCCCTTGACCAGTTCATCGGCGGTCTGTGCGCTTGCGCCATGCGAAGCAAGAACAGCGAGGCTTACGGCCAACGCGATCCGTTTCATCCATTCCCTCCCGAGTATTATCTGCGCGCCTATGCTGACGCGACGCGACCAACACTCTGCCCGAAACGAAAATGCGTCAACAAGGAAACGCGCAAGCGCTGCTGACGACGCCACCATGCATCACCGCACGGAATGTTTCCGAGGCATTTTGCGTTGTGGCGCTGTCGTCGGGAGTTGGTCGGTGAGCGTTGCGGTGCGGGAATTTGTACCAAGCATGAGAATCATTTTTCCTTAGTCGCAACAGATGCGTTGTATGCCACGCGCAGTCCGATGCGCTCGACCGTCCTTCCGATGCTCGGAGGATGATAAAGACGACAACGACGGGAAGCCGGCACGAACAGCGGCATCGCGCAGCTGATCCAAAAAGCGCCTTGCTTTACAAACAGGAAGACTGAAAGTGGTCGCTTTTGCGTTGCAATATGTTCGCGGGCGCTATATTCGACAGCTTCTTCATAGCGTTGGTAAGGCCGCCGCCGCCGAGGCGTTGTTGACGGCTGTCCCGGGCACGACAAATATTCCTGCAGCAAGACGACGATTGGAGATCAAGCATGAGATCGAAAACTGTCATCGCCCTGATCGCGATGGGTACAATGTTTGGGGGCTTGCCGGCTTTAGCGGCTGCGCGTGCCCCCGATCCGATCAAGACCTTTGATACCGACAATGATGGGACGCTCGACCTGATGGAGGTGAAGAAGGTCGCTGCGGCCGAGTTCGCCAAGCTCGATCGCGACCATGAAGGCACGCTCGATGCCCGCGAATTGCGTGGCAGGCTGAGTGCAAAGGATGTCAAAGCGGCCGATCCCGACCACGATGGTACATTGACGATGGATGAATATCTTGCCGTGGTCACGCAGCGTTTTGACGCCGCTAATAGAGACAATGACGGAACCGTCGACGCCAAGGAGCTGAGGACGCCGGCCGGAGCCGCTCTGCTGAAGCTGCTGCGCTGACTGGTCAGGATCGAACGATTCCGGGGCCGATGTAGGACATATAGGCAGAACTTTATGGTTCCGGGCGCATCTTGCGTTCCGTCAACCGTGGCCCTAGCTTCAAACCTGGCGCGAGCAACGCGCCAACCACTTGGAAACCAGAGCTTGGGAGAGTGACATGACCTGGAAGACCCCGAAGATCGTTGAAGTGCCGGTGGGCATGGAAATCAACATGTACGCCTGTGCGGCGCGCAAGTAATCACGGCTGAAAAGTCTTGATCTATCAGTGATCTGCCAGACCTGCTCGAGCGTAATACGCGAAGCGCAGGCCTGGCAGACTTAGTTATTCTGGCAGACATATTATAATGTCTGACTTATAAGTCAGACACATAGATTCTGGCATACGGCGCGACTGCCACTCACAGCTCCTGAGTGTCGAAGATATAGAGATCGACACCACCGTCCGCGAAATTGGGAAGATCACCCGCCGCGGCCTTTCCCTCCGCAGACCCCATACCGGCCTTCAGCGCATCCATCGTATCGAACGACAAGGTCGCGACGAGGTGAATGTCCGCGCTCGGGCCGGCGGGGGTGCCGACCCCGCCGCGGCTGATGTCATAGGCGGTCAGGCCGGGAATTTTCTTGGCGAGCGGTGCGTGGACTGACATGTAGTGCTTCTCGAACGCTTCAGCATTCTTTGGCTTCTTGTAGAGCACGAGAACCTTCGGCATTGCTTGATCCTCCCCTTTTGTTGCGGCCTCTCGGGACCGGCGTCATTGCATCCGATCTTTGCCCGGGGATCAAGCGCGGGCTCGCTGGTCGCCACTCTCGATGACGTGATAGAATGTTAACTTACGCAGCGCGCTGCTCCGATTTACCAATGTCTTGCGGACTGTGAATGCCTGCCACCGCAAATGCAGTCTGTACCGCCGTCTCGTGCGTCGCGATGCTGGTCTCCGGCGCCACGCATGCCGAAGGCATTGATACCGAGCGCATCTTCGGTTTCATGATCGGCAGCGATGTCGGCGAGCACGAATTTCAGAGCGAGACCACCGGACGATTCGGCAAGGGCGGCGGTCACTACCATGGCGGCGAGCAGGAGCTGGAGCTCGAGCTGGTCCCGGTGAAGAATTTCCGTATCGAGCTCGGGACCGCGTTTGTCGGCAATGATATTGGCGGGCTCCCCGGCTTCGACGACCGTCGCCAACTGGCCTGGCAGGGTGCCTCGCTCGATCTGCGCTACCGCTTTCTCGACCGCGAGACCGCGCCGTTCGGGATGGCATTGTCCGTGCAGAACGAGGCGAGCCGGATTGATGACAGCAGTGGTGCGCCGACGCGGCAATACGGTACGGCGTTCACCCTGGCATTCGATCGCGAGATCGTGCCGGATCGCGTCGTTACTGCCCTGAATCTGTCCTATTAGCCGCAATGGACACAGCTTTCCGGTTCAGCCGAGATCGACCGCAAGGCGACGATCGGAGCGGCCTTCGCCGTGATGGCGCAGCTTCGCCCGGGGATTTGCTCGGCGGCAAAGCGCGCTACTTCAGGCGATATGATGGCTTCGGGCTCGATACCTTGTCCGATAAGGCGCTGTTCATCGGCCCCACCGCCTATTTCCAGCTCTCCGACCGGTCGCGGCTGACGGCGTCATGGAGCACGCACGCCTGGGGACGGGCCAGCGGGATGCCGGCCGACTCGACTTCCGGGAGTTCGAGCGTCATCAGGCCCGGCTGGTTTTCGGCGTCAATTTCTAGCGAGGCCGGTTGAAACTTCGGGACAGGCTGGAGGTTTCATGACAGCGTTTGAAACTGCGGCGCTGCCGCGGCGTAGCTATTAATGCTCGCTACATAGCGCTTCACGGGATTTCCAGCCATGAATCCGATTGATCTGATCGTTACGGTGTGTGCGGTGCTTTCGCCGGCGACCTGCGAGGAGACGCATCTGGTGTTTGCCAATGGCGTTTCGCTAAGGCAGTGCGCAATGCAGGCGCCGCCCTATATCGCCCAATGGGTCGGCGAACATCCGAAGTGGACCGCCGTCAAGTGGCGCTGCGAATTTCCGCACACGAATGACAAGGTCGAAGGCGCCGCGACCGGCTCCGCGGGTTGATCCGACCAGACCACCGTCCCAACTACTTGTTGCAGTCCTTCAAATCCTTGTCGGCCACCGAGAACACCGCGTCGGCCTTGATCTCGATGCCGTGCACGAGGCATTGCTTGCCGCCGGTGTAGCTGACCCTTGCGTCGTAACGCCCGGGGTCGACGCCGCTGATGCGCAGCCGTTCGTCGTGATCGACCTCCTTGTCCTTGTCGTTCAGGGTCTGATTGGGGCCCCATTCGGTCTTGCCCGCCGGCGACAGCTCGAAGCCGGTGATGGTGGCGGTGGTCAGATTCCACAGCCGGACGCCTTTGCCCTGCGCCAGCAACTGACCAGGCGCGATCGAGAGCAGCAGGGCAGTGGCGACCATCAGCTTGCGCGACATTCAATTCTCCCAGACCCAACGTTCATTGTCGTTGTCCGCCAGCGTCCGATACGCCCTGCGAATTTGCAAGGTTCAACCTGGTGATATCGGCCTTGATCGCCGCGATGGTCTGCTCGTCGCGTGCCGCGCGCGGAATGGCGATCGGCAGGGTATGGAGCAGGCGCGCCGGACGCGACGACAGCAGGAGCAGCTTGTCGCCAAGGCGCACGGCGTCATCCAGGCTGTGCGTGACCAGGAGCGTGATCATTGGCCGGTGGCCGACCAGGCCCGCGATCTCCTCGCGCAACCGTGCCGCGAGAGCGTCGTCGAGTGATGCCAAGGGCTCGTCGAGAATGAGGAAATCCGGCTCGATGGCGAAGGCCCGGGCCAGCGCAACGCGGCGGGCGAGGCCGAGCGACAATTCACCGGGATAGTGTTCGCGGTGCGCGCCCAATTCCAGCAGCGAAAACAGCGCGGTGAGCCTGGCCTCATCGGCCTCGGGCGCGGCAAGGCGGACGTTGTCCTCGACCGAGCGCCAGGGCAGTAGCCTTGGCTCCTGAAACACCATTGCCAGTCGCGCCCTACCGGGCCGCGCGACGCGTCCCTGATAGTTCGGATCGAGACCTGCGAGGATTCGCAGCATAGTGCTCTTGCCGCAGCCGGACGGGCCAACCACGACGCCAACCTCGCCGGTGGCGAGCGAGAAGCGGATATCCGCAAGCACCTGATGCGGCTTGCCGGCTGCGCTGATGAAGCTCTTGCCGGTGATATCGACCTCAAGCTGCACGGAGACGCCACCGGGAGACACGGAGTTCGAACGGCTGCACCAGCACGGCCTCGATCACGAGCACGACAGCGGCGAAGCTCAGCGAGTAAGCCAGCAGCAGCGGAATGTCGAACAGCTGGAAGGCAATGCCGATCTCGAAGCCGATGCCGTTGGGCCGGCCAAGCAACTCGGCCACCAGCACGATCTTCCAGACCAGCGACAGGCCGGAGCGTGCGGCGGCGGCGATATAAGGCGCAAGCTGCGGCAGCAGGACGTGGCGGAAGGTGCGCCAGCGCGGGAATGCGAACACCTGCGCCATCTCGTCCAGCGCAGGATCCAGCGCACGCGTACCTTCGCGCAGCGTAACCACCGCGGTCGGCAGCTTGTTGATGGCAATGGCAGCGATCGCGGCTGCCTCCGTGAGGCCCGCCCAGATGTAGGCCAGCACGATCACCACCAGCGCCGGCAGATTGAGCAACAGGATCAGCCAGGGATCGCCGACCCGGTTCGCGAGCCGGCTCCGGCCCATCAGGTAACCGATGGCGCTGCCCACGCTCATCGCGAGCGTAAACGCCAGCACGACGCGGGCCAGCGTGGCACCGAGATGCAGAAACAGCGCGCCGGACCGTGCCTCCGTGATCATGGTGGCGAAAACGATCGAAGGGGCGGGCAGCTTGGCGCTGCCCGCGAGCAGCGCCGCGACCCACCAGGTCGCCAGGAACAATGCGAAAGAGAACAGGCGCAGCACCTCAGTCCCTCGGCTGGGGATTGTAATAGGTGCCCGGGCTGAGTTCGGCGCCGGGGCCGACAAGCTCGCGACCGCCGATGCCGGCCAGCACGCCATAGAGGATGCGGGCATCAGCCTCTTCATCTGATATCGGACGGTGCGGAATGCCGTCCCGGTAGCGATCGCGATAGGCCTGCAGAGTAGCGGCGTCAGCGGCTCCGGTCAGCGGCGCGATCGTGCTCCATTCGGCGTCGGACGTCGCAAGAATCTCCTTGGCCTTGGCGGTCACGGCGAAAAAGCGCGTCAGCAGGTCACGATGGGCGTTGGCCCAGTCCTCGTCGAACACGTAGCCGACCATCGCCACGCGCCCTTTCACACCGAATTTCGGCAGGATCTGCTCCATGCCGGCCAGACGGCGAAAACCCTTGGCTTCCAGCGCGGCGCAGAAATTCCAGTAGTTGAGGTTAGCGTCCATCTCGCCATCGGCCATCTTGGCGGCGAGCAGCGGCGGCGCGCCATAGACGATGGTCGCCTGCGATTTGAGGTCGATGTCCTCGCGCTTCAACGCGGCCTGCAGCAGCAGCCAGCTCTTGTCGATGGGACCGCCGGCGATCGCGAGCTTCTTGCCCTTGAGATCGGAAAGATCGTGAATCGGCGAGTTGGCCGGAACCATCACCGCGCCCAACGCGCTCGAATAGGGTGAGAAGACCAGCTTGGCGCCGAGCGCCCGCTCGCGCGACACCCACAGCCAGTCCGAGACCACGAGGTCGGCACTCCCGGCGCGGAGCGCGATCTTGCCGGCTTCGGGACTCGCAAGCTCGGTGGTCTGGATCTCGATGTCCTGCTGCTTGTCCAGCCCATGGGCGCGAATCACCGCGAGCTCCCAGGCAAAGGTGCCGGTCTTTTGCGCCGCAACCCTGATCGTCTCCGCAGCGCAGCATGCGGAGACCGGGAGGAGTGCGCAGACCAACGCGCCCAGCAACAAACCAACGAACCGTGCCATGTGCGCCGTTCTCATCTTTTCATCCCGCCACTCATAGCATAGCTTTCGGGTCGTGCTCCGGGAGGAAAGCAATGATGACATGCAGACGGGCAGGACCAATTGTCGCCGCGGCCGCAATTCTTTTCGGCCAAATCTTGCTCGACCAAGCCCGCGCCGCGGACCTCAACGATTATCCGACCGCCGCGCGCGCCGAATATGTGTTCGGCTGCATGAAGGCGAATGGCGAGGTCCGGCAGGCGATCGAGCAATGTTCCTGCTCGATCGACGTGATCGCCAGCATCATCCCTTATGATCGCTATGTCACGGCGGAGACCGTGCTCAGCATGTCGCAGGTGCGAAGTACGCTCGGTTCTGAATTCCGCTCGGCCGAGCAGGCGACCTCACCCGTCAACGACCTCAGGCGCGCGCAGGCCGAGGCTGAGGTGAGGTGCTTCTGAGGTTGCGCTTTCGAGTTCCGCTCAGCTGCCGGAGCTCTCGACCGGCCATTCGTGCTGGAAGACGTGGCCCTGCGTGTCCTTGGCCTCGGCCTCGAAATGCTTGGCGCCGTTCGGCACATAGGTGAAGCGGATGTTCGGGTCTTCCGAGATCGAAATGCCGCCTTCCATCGCGAGCACCAGGCTGCCGTCCTGCGATAGCTTGAGATCGTCGATGAAGAAGGCCGGGATATAGAGCTGGGTGACCTGGTCCATCTGCAGTCCCGAATTGTTCGGATGCCCGACCATCACCTGGGCCTCGCGCGCGCCGCTCGTGGCGCCGTCGCTGGCTTGCGTGAACTGGCGATAGCGCAGCTGCCCGATATGCGCCTGGGCCTCTTCCGGATTCTTCGCGGCCGGAGCCGAGCAGCCGCCGGAGGCCTTCACATAGACCTTGGTGACATAGAGCTGGCCGTCGCTCAGCTCGGCCACCGCGTGAACGTCGGTGTAGCTGTTGACACGGACCCGGGTCGAGATTGCCGTGACATTGGCGTCTTGGCCCAGCGTGAATTTCGCTGCCATCGGCGCCGGGTTCTTGTCGATCACGAGGGTGATGGTCTTGATGCGACGGGTGTCAGCCGGCGACAGTTTGCTGCGCAAGGTCACCGGTACCAGCGAGGCATCCTCGGCGCGCGCCGGCATCTCGATCGCGAGTACCTCGGCGCCGTCGTTCATCGGACGGTTGTTGAAGATATCCTGCACCAGCCCCGGCCAGGGATCATAATCTTCGGCCTTCGCAGATGCGAAAGACACTATCAGCAGAACGCCAATCAGCAGAACGCCGGAGAGTGGCACACGGAGGAGGCGGGCTGCAGCTGTCATGTCGCATGTCCTCATCGATCCCGGGGATCCGAAGCGCGAAGCCGCAATATAGTCGCTCGCGCCTGCTATTCCCACTCCATTTGCGAAAATGCCGCGGTGGCGTTGCGGGCATTGTAGTCGTCAAACAACTGCCATTTCGGCCGTTCCGAGGCCGCGGCCGAGTTTGCAGCGTCCGTGATCGGGCGTCCCTGCGCGATCAGCTGGTGAATATCGGTGGCGAGTGTGTCGAGGTAACGGCGCTCATCGGCGAGTGCGGCCGGCCAATCGCCGACCGGCCCATGACCGGGAACGACGCGTTGGGCGGGCAAGGCGGCGAGCTTGTCGAGCAGGCCGCGCCACCCGCTCAGGCTGCCGTCCATCACCGGAATATGCGATACGAAGACGAGATCGCCAGCAAACAGCGTCCGGCTCTGCTGGTCATAGACGGTGAGATCGCAGTCGCTATGTGCTGTTGGCCAGGTCTGCAGCACCAGCGAGCGACCGCCGAGATCGAGGGTGAGGCTGTCGTCGACCAGCAAGGAGGGAGGCACTAGGCGCACCTCATCGATCAGCTCCGCGCCCATGATCTGCCTGAACGCCTCGATATAATGCGGTCCGCGCACAGCGAGCGCCCGCGGCAGGTTCCTGGCGCCGACAAAACTGGTTCCCGGCCGATCGAAGGCGCCGTTGCCGAACAAATGATCGGGATGGGCGTGGGTGTTGACGACGTAGCGGATCGGCTTGTGGGTGCGGGCGCGGATGGCGGCCAACAATTGCCGGCCCTCGCGGACGCTACCGCCGGTGTCGATCACGGCAACGGCATCGCTGCCGACCACGAAGCCGACATTGGCGATGTCGCCTTCATTCTCTTTGGTCATCAGCGCAATCTGGCCGTTATGCACGAACACGCCGGGCGCGATCTCGTGCACGTCGAGTTCCTGCGGCGCGGCGCCCAGGCATGGCGCAGCGAATATCAGCAGCAGGACAACGAAAAGGGCGGAACGTGCCATGGTTTTGCCTGCTCTATCGCTCTTGCACGCGCGGAAGCGCCAGCATAGCATTTTGAAAAATAGCACAACATACCCGGGCGGGATGGAAACGATGATGACCAACGGCAATCTTTACCGCGGCCTCCTGCTTGGCCTTGCGGGATATCTCACGCTGGCGGCGGCGCCTGCCGCGTTCGCGCAAGCGAGCGGCGACGGCGCCGACCTCTCGATCGAGCTGATCGATCCAAAGGTGCTCCGCGTCTGCGCCGACCCACGCAACATGCCGTTCTCCGACGAAAAGGGCGAGGGCTTCGAGAACAAGATTGCCGAGCTGTTTGCCGCAAAGCTGCAGAAGAAGCTCGACTACATGTATTTCCCGCAGGCGACCGGCTTCGTCCGCATGACACTGGGAGCGCACCGCTGCGATGTCATCATGGGCTATCCGCAGGGTGACGATCTCGTGCAGGGAACCAACCCCTATTATCGAACGACCTACGCCATCGTCACCAAGCCCGGCTCTGATCTCGCCGATGTTGCAACCCTGGAAGACACGCGCCTGAAGGGCAGGCACATCGGCATCATCGCCGGCACGCCGCCGGGGACCAACATGGCGATAGCCGGGCTGATGGCGACCGCGAAGCCGTATCCGCTGATGATCGATACCCGCGTCGATTCCTCGGCGCAGGCGATGATCGATGACGTCAAGTCTGGCGCGATCGATGCCGGCGTGCTGTGGGGACCGATGGCAGGCTACTACGCCAAGCAGGCGTCGCCCGCGCTGCACGTCACGCCGCTGATCAAGGAAACCACCGGACCGAAGCTGGTCTACCGGATCGGCATGGGGGTCCGCCCTGCCGATCAGAACTGGAAGCGGCAGCTCAACAAGATGATCCAGGAGAGCCAGGGCGAGATCAACAAGATCCTGCTCGACTATGGCGTGCCGCTGCTGGATGAAAGCGATCATCTGATCACCGCCGAGGCCGTCACCAAGTCGCCATGATACGCGCGCTGGGTTGCATGGCGCTTGCAGCCGTGTGGCTCATGGCTGCCGCGCACGCGCAAAGCGGCGTCGCTGAGCCGGATGGCTATCGCACCGAGAACTATCGCAGTCCGGTGCCGGCGACATTGGCCGGCGCGCGTGTGCTTTCGACCGAGGACGTCGAGGCGATCTGGCACGCCAAATCGGGCAGCTTCGTCGACGTGCTGCCCCGGCCGCCGAAGCCGAAGAACCTGCCCCCAGGCACGGTCTGGCGCGACCAGCCGCGGCAGGATATCCCGGGCAGCATCTGGTTGCCGGACACCGGTTACGGTGTGCTGGCGGCCGCGACCGAGGACTATCTGAAGCGCGGCCTCGCGCGCGCCTCCGGCGGCGACCGCCAGCGCCTGCTGGTGCTCTATTGCCTGGCCGATTGCTGGATGTCGTGGAACGCCGCTAAGCGCGCGCTATCCTATGGCTACACCAATATCGCCTGGTATCGAGAGGGTACCGATGGCTGGGCCGCCGCCCTTCTGCCGCTCGAAGAGGTGCAGCCAGAGCCGCGGCCGGAGGAGTGAGCGGCTATTTGAAGTCAGCAGCCATGAAAGCCGCTACTCCATATCCTGCTGGATCTCGCGCCCGAGCGCGAACAGGCGCTGGTCGATGGTGGTCGGCACCTCGCACACGAACTTCAGCACGCGGCGGCGGTCCTCGAAGATGCGAGTCTCCCAGTTGAGCTGATTGCCGAGCTCGTCGACCTTGGCCTGATCGGGCGAGGCAGCGCCCTGCATGTCCTGCAGCGCGACCGTGTCGGCCTTAATCTTCTCGACCGCAGCGCGCTGCTTGCGCATGACCCGCTCCAGGCCGTTCATGACGGAGCTGCGCTGGGCGTTGAGGGTGTCGAACAGGCCGGAGAACAGCAGGTTGCCCTTCATGGTCTTTTCCTGCGCCGAGCCGGTGAGGAAATCAGCCACGTCCTTCTGCGCCTCCTCCATCGGGGTGCGGCGCGCGGCGAGCTTGGCGACCAGCGCCGAAACCTTGGCGTCGTCCTTCCATTTGCCCGCGACGTCGTCGAGCGACGGACCCGCCCACACAGCGGCCATCGAGATCTCCGGGACCTTGGGTTGCGCGCAGGGCCAATCCGGATAGCGAGGATCGGCGGCCAAGCAGGCGCTAGTCGATGCTACAAGGAAAAATGCTGATATGATCGGACGCATCAAGTCTCACCTCCCGGACCACGGCGAACCAAGCCGCGCGACGGATCATAGGCCAGGATCGCGCCCACCATGAAGGCGATGGTGCAGCCGCCGACCACGCCGAGTGAAATCCAGTTCATCTTGCCATAGAGGGCGAAGCGGATCAGCTCGACCGCATGGGTGAACGGATTGGCTTCGCAGAGAGTGGCGAGCCAGGGGCTGCCTTCCTCGACGCGCCAGAGCGGATAGAGTGCGGAAGAGGCAAAGAACATCGGAAAGATCACGAAGTTCATGACGCCAGCGAAGTTCTCCAGCTGCTTGATCCCGGACGAGATCAGCATGCCGAGCGCGCCGAGCATCAGGCCTGACAGCACCAGCGCCGGCAGCGCGGTGAGATAGCCGAGGGTGGGCGGCGTGATGTCCCAGAACCAGGCGACCGCGAGGAAGGCGTAGACCTGCAGCACCGAGACCGCCGTGCCGGCGAGCAGCTTGCAGAACAGCAGATACCAGCGCGGCAGCGGACTGACCAGCAAGGTGCGCATGTTGCCCATCTCGCGATCGTAGACCATCGAGAGCGAGGACTGCATTCCATTGAAGAGCTGGATCATCGCCATCAAGCCCGGCGCGATATAGACCTCATAGGGGATGTAGGTCTCGTAAGGCGGGATGATCGAGATGCCGAGCACCTGGCGGAAGCCGGCTGCGAAGATGAACAGCCACACCAGCGGCCGCACCAGCGCCGAGACGAAGCGTTCGCGCTGATGCAGGAAGCGCAGCCCCTCGCGCCAGACGATACCGGTGAGACAGGTAAGATATTCTCTCGCCGAGAAGCCGGTTCGCGCCGGAGCGATCATCGTGACGCTCATGATTCCGGACTCCGCGCCGTGCTGTTCTGCGTGGTCAGTCGCGCGAACGCGGCGTTGACATCGGACGCGCCGGCCTCGGCGATCACGCGCGTCGCCGGCCCGTTGGCCAGCACGCGGCCCTGATGCAGCACCACGAGATTGTCTGATGGCGTGATCTCGTCGAACAAATGGGTCGCCCAGAGCACCCCGATGCCCTGTTCGGTGACGAGCTGACGGACATGGCCGACGATGTCGGCGCGCGCCTTGACGTCGAGTCCGACGGTGGCCTCGTCAAGCAACAGCAATCGCGGCCGGTGCAGCAGCGCGCGCGCAATCTCCAGCCGCCGCATCTGACCGCCCGAGAGATCGCGCACCTTGTTGCCGGCGCGGTCGGCGAGGCCGATCTGCGTTAGCAATTGCTCGGCTCTCGCACGCGCCTCGCGCCTCGATATGCCGTGCAGCGCGGCGTGGTAGAGCAGGTTCTGGGTCAGGGACAGATCGAGATCGAGCGTGCGTGGCTGGAACACCACGCCGAGCAGCCGCAGCGCCTCGCCCGGCGCGCGGCCGATGTCATGGCCGAAAATGCCGATATGGCCCGTCTGCACGCCGAACAGTCGCGTGATCAAAGAAAACAGCGTGCTTTTTCCCGCGCCATTGAGGCCGAGCAGCGCGGTGAAGTTGGCAGGCTGGACGTCGAAGGAGACATTATCGAGTGCGCGCCGCGCCCCGTAGGAATGACTGATGCCGTCGATGGCCAGCGCGGACGCGCCGCCGGACTCGCGCCGCTCGGCAACATCACGCTGCTTGATGATGGTGGCTTCCGGCATCGTCATGGCTTTGCGATCGTGATGCCCCAGGGCAGTTCGCCGACCTGGATGGTCTTGATCACCTTCTCTGCCGCGACGTCGATCACCGAGACATCGTTGGAGACACCGTTGGTGACCATCAAATACTTCTCGTCAGGCGTGAAGGCCATATGCCAGACGCGCTGGCCGACCAGGAGATATTTCTTCACCTGATGGGTCGTGCCGTCGACCACGGCGACGCGATTGGCGGGACCGAGCGCAACGAACGCCGTCTTGCCGTCCTTGGTCATGCCGATGCCGACCGGCTGGATCGCTTCGTTGCGCAGGCCGGGAATGGCGAAATTGACCTTGCCGGTGACCACATGCTTGGCCGGATCGATGATCGATACGGTGCCGCCGATCTCGGAGGAGACCCAGAGCTCGGATTGGTCGCGCTTGAACTCGGCAAAACGCGGCCGCGCGTCGACCAGCACGTTGGCCACGATCTGGCGCGTGCTGGTGTCGATAAAATGCGCCATGTTGGTGGTCTCGGAGGTGCAGATCAGGATCTTGCCGTCGGGACTGACCGTCATTCCTTCGGGCTCAACGCCGACCTGGACGTCGCCGATTTGCGCGCGCTTTTCGAGATCGATGATGGTGACCGTGTTGTCATTCTCATTGGCGACATAGAGCGTCTTGCCGGCGGCGTCCTGCGTGAACAGCTCCGGGTCGGGTCCAGAGGGCAGGGTGTCGACCACCTCCTGCTTGGCGGTGTCGATCACCTGGATGGTGTCGTCGTCGCCGACCGCGACCATCACGAACTTGCCATCGCGGCTGAACTCGATGCCACGCGGCCGCTGCCCGACCTTGATGGTCTTGGTGACGGTCCAGCTGTCGGTGTCGATCACCGTGACCGTGTTGCCTTTTTCATTGGAGACATAGGCGACGTAGGCCCAGCCCGGCGTTGCCGTCGCAAGCCAGAGCGCGGCGCAGGGCGTGGCCAGTCGCAACGACATCGTTCGCATCATCTTGCCAATCCGCATCTCGGACTCACGCCTCACTGCAGCTTGCATTTGGTTTCGGGACGATCGATGCCGAGCGTATCGAGCTCGGAGACCTGGTGCAGAAAGCCCTCCTGCGGCGACACCGAGACGATCATGCGGCCGTCCGACAGCAGGATCGGCTGCCGCAGCTGCAGATTCCAGTCGCGCAAAGTGAGCCGCGTGCCCTTGAACGCCGCGATCGAGAAGTTCGGGCTCTTTACGAAGTTCAGCAGGGTCTTGGCGTCGCCGGAATTGGTGCGCGAGGCGGCCTCTCCTATCATCCGCACGCCGGTCCAGGCCTGCATGTCGAGCGCACTCATGCGCCGTGACGCCAGCTTGACGAACCGGTTCTGCAATTGCGTCGCACCCCATTGATCCTGGGCGGGATCCCAGCTCGTCGGCTTCAAGCCCGCGGAGCCTGCGACGGGCCGCGGATCCCAGGTGCGGTAGGGCAGATAGGACGCGAACACCTCGCTTTCATCGGCCGCGACCAGCACGTCATAAGCGGGCGCCTTTTGGGTGAACACCGGCATTTGCCGCTGGATCAAGGTAACGCCGGAATCGGTGCGGCGGGCACCGCCGGTGTCCTCGAAGGTGCGCTCCTCGACGATCTTGGCGCCGAATTTAGTCGCGGCGCGGCGCAGCGCGTCGGCATAGAGCTTGTCGTTGTCATGCGAGCCGGCCACCAGCAACCAACGCTTCCACTGCTTCCAGATCAGATATTGCGCAAGCGCGTCGGCGAGCATCGAGCGGGTCGGCGCGACATGCACCACGTTGGCGC